>WNFQ01000483.1_pt1 | contig 26308 bp, 24 predicted proteins | sample 5400171 | NCBI WGS metagenome assembly WNFQ01 (sample SAMN13153356, study PRJNA577476) | soil metagenome | isolation source: 20 cm soil under Madrone tree | place: USA:California | collected 2016-06-14
AATCACGCAACGTTCTACAGCGATCTTTTTGATTTCGCGAATCAACAGAACTTCGAGGCCCGAGACCAGAATCTCGCCGCGTCGACCAACAACACTTTCGATGGAAAGGTCACCTGGGCCTTCGCGCCGGAAGGCTTCCTCATATTCAAGCGCGCCACCACCAGCTTCGACGTGAGCCGAATTCAGTTCAAATACAGCGACTTTAGAAACACCAGGGCATATTCCATTGCCAACGGCTACCCGGCCGGCACCGAACCGCTATACCACTTTGACGCCATGGTTTACCAAGTCTACGTCTCGCTGTTCTTCTGACTCTCGCGCACCTGTCCGCGCCACCACACGAGCAGCATGGGCGACAGCGCCGCAATGATGGCAAGGGTGTCGGCCACCCAATCCCAGAAGTCCCGGTCCCTGTGCACGATGGGCAGCCCTTGGACGATTTCGATCAGCGCGCCGAACGCGGACAGCAACATCGCGATGACCCACACGCGGCGCCTGGGGAATGCCGCGGCCCCAAGTCCGGTCAGCGCGTAAAAGGCGATGAAGTGTTCGGCCTTGTCCCAAGGCACTAATTGCAGTGCGTACCTGGGAGGAATGACGGCGCTGTAGAACGTAAAGATGACGGCCGCAAGAAACACGGCCTGAGCCAGGCGAACGAGCAACGATATTCTAGTGTCCTGAATCATAAATCCCTTACTCGATTTGCCCGCGGATTTCGTGCCCAAAAGCTTGAGCATAACAAATCGGGACTGCGCGAATTTCAAGGGTGACTACGGCGCAATGAGATAAGCGTCGCGCACCCGCACGCCGGCCGCCGGGAAATCGACGAAGAATCCGTCGATGCCGCGGCTCAAAAACCGCCGAATTTCCCCATCCAGATCGCCATGCGCCGCCGGCGAGCCGCCGATCTTCAAGTCGTCGGGAAGAAACTCATTCTCGGCGCGAAAAGTCCACACATGGACCTTGAGATTCACGGCATGAGCGGCGCGTACGCCCTCGGGCGTGGCCAGAGCTTTCGCGATGCCGATCGCATCGGCGTATTTCGCAATCTCGCCCAGGTCACCCAGTTCGTGTTCCAGCAGTTGCACCAAGGGCAACCGCGTCATGCCGCGTAGCTGCCGCAGATTGCGCGCATCGAACGACTGGATGAATACCGGATTGCCGTCCGCCGCATAGTCGTGGCGTTGCAATGCATCCAGAACGGCCTGCTCCATCGGCAAGCCCATCCCGGCGAAATGCGCCGGGTGCTTGGTTTCCGGATAGACGCCGATCCTCGAAGTACCGCCGCGCCGCCGATTGGCCTGCGTGGCCAACTGCATGATTTCATCGAAGGTGGGGATGGTGAATCGTCCGTCAAAGGCACTATTCCGCGGCCTCAACTCCGGCAGGCGCTCCCGCGCACGCAGGGTCTTGATCTCGGCGAGGGTGAAATCTTCCGTGAACCAACCGGTCATGGTTTCGCCGTCGATGATCTGGGTGCGGCGGCGCTCTGCGAATTCCGGATGCTGCACCACGTCGGTGGTTCCACCGATCTCATTCTCGTGGCGCGCGACGAGCACACCGTCGCGAGTCATCACCAAATCGGGCTCTATGTAGTCGGCGCCTTCCTCGACCGCCAGCCGATAGGACTCGATCGTGTGCTCCGGCCGCTCGCCGCTGGCTCCGCGGTGAGCAATGACAAGGATATTAGGCAAGGGATACCCGACCGATCATGGGCATCGAGTTTACCGCACGCACGGCACATCGAGGCTCCGTTGTCTCGGAGCCTCGATGTGGGTAGCGGTGCCCGGCAACCCTATCTCGGGGCAACCCTATCTCGGGGGTGTCAGAACCGAGATACTGGGCTCATGGGCCGACATCAGGGTATTCGTTCCGGGAACCCAAGGCGTGCCCTGACTTGGCGCACCCGCGCTCCAATCCGCGCGCAACGATATGGGCTGCGCCGCAAATGCGACGCCGATGGCGAACACCGCTGCCGCGGTAACCGTCACTCTTCGACGATACATACCTCAAGCCTCCTTTTGGCTAGATTTGATGCGGCGGGGCCGACGGCGGGGAATCCATTATGGCCACGTGCGGTGGGGCCGACGGCGGGGAGTCCATTATGGCCACGTGCGGTGGGGCCGACGGCGGGGAGTCCATTATGGCCACGTGCGGCGGAGCCGACGGCGGGGAGTCCGTCAGTGCAAAAGCGGAACTGGCCACCGCGCAGCCGGCAACCAAAGCGATTAGACTTAGTTTCATGATGTTTACTCCGATTAATTGTTGAAAAGTGCGACGATGCGGGACCCCGAGATACGACTCCCTGCGCAGGTTAAAGCGACACCCGGACGAGAATTCCCTCACGCCTCCGTGACGATGTATGCTTAGGGGAAAACCTGGCCCCGCGGCGAAGGTCTTCTGTGGGGGGTGAGGAAGCGACGATGCAGGTCCCGGCCAACTTCACGCAGCTACTGACCGAGTGGCGATTGGGGCATCCCCAGGCACTTGAGCGTTTGACGCCGCTGGTATACGAAGAACTGCGGCGGCTGGCCCGCAATTACATGCGCGCCGAGCGCGGCAGCCACACCTTGCAAGCCACCGCAGTAGTGCACGAGGCCTTCATGCGGTTGGTTCAGGCAAATGTCACGCTACAGGATCGCGGCCATTTTTTTGCGTTGGCATCGCGGCTCATGCGCCGTGTGTTGGTGGACCATGCAAAATCACGTTCGCGAATGAAGCGCAATTCCGGTGCCAGAGATCTGGCTGCAGAAGCCGCGGGCGAGAATCTGCCGCCGATCGACTTCGACGTCGTGGCGCTCGACGACGCCCTCGAGGGCCTCCAGCAGCTGGAACCTCGCCTGGCCCAGGTCATCGAGCTGCACTATTTCGGCGGCATGACTTACGACCAGATCGCCGCCGCCGTCGGCGCGTCGGCGGCGACAGTGCATCGCGATATTCGGCTGGCGCGCGCCTGGCTGCTCGACGAAATCGGCGGCACTCGCCCGGCATGATTCCGCGCGCACGCTGGCAGCAGATTCAATCGCTGTTCGAGCAGCTGATAGACGAAGGCACCGGCGATCGCTCGGCCCGCCTGGCGAGCGCCTGTGGTGACGACCTGGAATTGCGTTCATCCGTCGAGTCGTTGCTCAAATCGGATGCAAGGCGGGAAGACGCGCTGTCGAACGCGATCGGCGAAGCCGCCGAATCGCTGCTGGAGGAACACCAGGATCGGCTGATCGGTACACGCGTCGGTCCGTATCGCGTCGTGTCCATCCTCGGACACGGCGGCATGAGCACCGTGTACCGCGCCGAGCGCGACGACTCTCAATATCGACAGACCGTGGCCATCAAGGTCTTGCAGCACGCAGCGCTGCATCCTCGATTGCGCAGCCGGCTGCACAGTGAGCGGCACATCCTGGCAACGCTCGATCACCCGTCGATCGCGCGCCTGATCGACAGCGGCGATCTCGAGGACGGCACGCCGTATCTGGCGATGGAGCACGTCGACGGCGAGTCCATCGACACGTATTGCGATAACCGCACCTTGCTCGTCCGCGAGCGGCTCGAGCTGTTCGTGAAAGTATGCGCGGCGGTGCAGTATGCGCATCGCAATCTCGTGGTGCACAGGGACATCAAGTCATCCAATATCTTCGTCACCGCGGCAGGGACGCCGAAGTTGCTGGATTTCGGCATCGCGAAGCTGCTCGCTCCCGAGAATCTTTCGCATACCTTGCCGGTCACGCGGCTCCAGGAGCGGATCCTGACGCCCGAGAACGCGGCGCCCGAACAAGTGCTCGGTCGCCCGATCACCACGGCCACGGACATCTATGCGCTGGGCGTGTTGCTGTACCAGCTGCTCACCGGCCGTTCGCCTTATCGGCTGCTGGGCTACAGCCAGCTGCAGCTGGAGCGCGCCATCTGCATGGACGATCCGGCACGGCCGAGCCAGATGGTCATTTCCAAATTGAACGGCGAGAAGGATGCCGACCGCAGCCGGATCTCGGATCGCCGCAGACTTTCGCCGCAGCGGCTGCGCGCCCGCTTGAGCGGCGATCTGGACGCCATCGTGGCCATGGCGATGCGCAAGGAACCGGATCGCCGATATCCCTCGGTGGAGGCGCTGGCGGACGATATCAATCGACATCTGCTCGGCCAGCCGGTACGCGCGAGACAGGGTGATTGGCGTTACAGCACCGCCAAGTTCCTGCGGCGGCATCTATTGGCGGTGGGCGTCGTCGCCTCCGCGTTCCTGGGTCTTGCGCTCTTCGCGGGCATCATGTTCTGGGAGAATCATCGGATTGAATTGGCGCGGGAGGCCACCGCCCAAGAGCGCGACCGAGCTCAACAAGTTTCTGCGTTTTTGGTGGATGTGTTCTCGCAGGCCGATCCTTTCAACGCTCAGGGCAAGGAGCCGACTGCCAAGGATCTGCTCGACCGCGGCGCGGAGAAAATCTCGGGAAACTTGGGTCTGCAGCCGGAAGTGCGCGCCCAGCTCGTGGAAAGCATCGGCCTCGCCTATCGGCGCCAAGGTTTGAACGAGCGGGCGATCCCATTGTTCGAACAGGCGGTTGCCATACGTCGCCAGGAACGCCCGCTCAACAACGCCCATGTTGCGGTGGCACTCGCGAATCTGGCGCGCGCGCTGACCGATGCCGGCCATTTGATTTCCGCGGAGGCCTATCTGGATCAGGCGGTGACCCTGTCGCAGAGCGGCGGCGGCACTCAAGCGGTGCTGACCGCCGACATTTTGGTGCAATTCGGCAACTTTGCGCTCAATGCCAAGAGCGACCCCGCGCGGGCCTCCGAACTGTTCGACAAAGCGCTGAATATCTATCGAAGCGCGCTCGGCAATCGGAATCTGCAGGTGGCCGCGACGCTGAACGGCCTGGCCGACGCAGCGGTGTGGATGGGCGATTATCCGCTGGCCGAGCGCTATGAGCGCGAAGCGTTGAGCATTTTCCAGGAGACTGTCAGCCGCAACCATCCCGACAACGCGGTTGCGCTCGCGACCCTCGGCTCCATTCTCACCCAACGCGGAAAGTACACGGAATCCGAGCAAGTGCTGAAGGAAGCTTTGCAGATCGAACGCATCGTGTTCGGCGTCGACAACCTGCGCATCGCACAGATCGAAGCAGATTTGGGCGTTCTGTACGACCGCGAAGGCGACATGACCCGCGCCATCGCGGCGACTCAGATCGCATTGAAAATCACCCGCGATCGGCGCGGCGAGAGCTATTACATGGTGGGGTACCATCTCGACGCTCTGGCAAACCTGTACTTGAAGATCAATGATCTCCCGACCGCAGAGGCCGATGCGCGCCAGGCGCTCTCCGTGTACGCCCAAGCATTGCCCGCGCGCCACTTGTACGTAGCCTCCACTCACCAGCTGCTCGGCGAAGTGCTGCTGCGGCGCGGTTCGCCGGCGGCCGCCGAAGCGGAGCTGCATATTGCGCTGGACATGACTACGGGGCTGGCCGGCGCCGATAGCTGGCGTACCGCGCGCAGTGAAGCGAGCCTGGGGTGGCTGCTGATCCAGCGCGAAAAGGCTGCCGAGGGTGAACCCATGCTGGCGGCGGCGCGCTCCAAACTGCTGGCGACGGTGGGCCCACAGCACCCCGCAACACAGCAGGCAACCGCGCGGCTGGCCGAGTACTACCGCGAGCATCACCGCGATGCCGATGCCGCACGGGTTCTCGCGGCGCCTGACAAGCGGTAAGCTTGAGGAACTATCCGACCCGCACGGGGTCCGCCCCGCTATGATGCGTGATACGCCAAATTAGGAGTCTTGATGTCTAAAAGAACACGATTCGCTGCTGCGGTGATTTTCTCCGCTTTCTTCGCCACCCCCGCAATAGTAGGTGTTGCGCACGCCGGCGCCCGCGAGGAGGGCCGACTGCTCACGGCGACCGAAGTGCTGGAAGAGGTGCAGGCCATGCCGGATCAGCAGATACCGGATGCGCTGCTCTCACGTGCCTATGGAATTGCCGTGATACCCGATGTCACCAAGGTGGCCTTCATATTCGGCGGCCGCCACGGCAATGGCGTGTTGGTGGTGCGCGATAAACTGAATACCCCCTGGAGCAACCCGACATTCGTTGGGCTGACCGGCGGTAGCTGGGGCTTCCAGGCCGGAGCGCAGTCCTCCGACATCATTCTGGTGTTCACCACCAAGGCCGGCATCGAAGGCATTGCGGGAGGCAAGCTCGCATTGGGCGCAGACGCGTCGGTGGCCGCGGGGCCGGTCGGCCGGCAAGGGTCGGCGGCAACCGACATGGGTTTCAATGCGGAAATCTATTCCTATTCCCGCACTCGCGGATTGTTCGCCGGAATCGCGCTGGATGGGAGTCACGTCTCGATCGACCGATCGGCGAACGCCGCGCTGTACGGCAAGCCCGGGGTGACGGCCACGGAGATATTCTCGGGCCAGTCGCCGGCCGCGCCGGCGACGGCGCAGCGGTTCCTGGAAAGATTGGCGCAGGCAACCCACACGGCAGTGCGAGGTTCGCCGGCACCACAAGCCGACATGCCGGCGGCGGCGCAGGCGCCGGCCGGTGCGGCGCCCAGTGCGGAACCTCCACGCACCTACCCCTTGGAACAGCAGAAATAGGCGATCGCCTAGGAATCTTAGGTTTGGAAGGCAACCCGCGGTCAGGGGTTCGCTTGGCGGGCTACGGGCGGGGCCGCCTCGTTCGGCGGGGGTGCGGGCGGCGGCGGTTCGACGGGCACCAGCGGCAAGTTATACGCATCCACCTGGGTCTTCGCTTCCTGTTCCTGCCGCTGCTTTTCCTGCGCCAATCGCAGTTTCTCGCGATTGCGCTCGAATTCCTCGCTGCGCTTCGCCTCTTCGGCCGGCGCGCTTTGGCTGGCGAGGCGTTCAATGGCGATTCGCGCATTCAGGCAGTCCGAATCGGTACGCGCCTTGGACGGATTCCGATTGCACTTCATCAGCACGCCGTCGAGCGTCACGCGGTCCTCCATGAGGTCGGTGACCGACATCGGCGGAATACGCGGCGGACTGCAGGCTGACGCAGCCAGAACAACGGCGCCCAGGCACCCGCACGCGATGATTGATTTGATGATGGAAATTGGCATATAGCTTCCCGCTCGCAATGGTACTCAAAAGCGGCCATTGCGCGATCCCAGGGCTGTGACGCTTCTCACGGCTTGACAATGTTCCCCGGCCGAGCTCCGCGAGAACCGACCTTTGCGGCCGCCGGTATCCCCGGTTTGACCCCGCTGCAGCGCATGTGTACCGTTCCCGATCATGCCGACGCCCAAAGCCGCAACCGCAGCACCGCCCGATTTCGAGACGGCCATGCGCGATCTCGAAGAGCTGGTGGAACGCCTCGAGCAAGGCGATCTGTCCCTCGAGGAATCTCTGGCCGCCTTCGAGCGTGGCGTGATGCTGACTCGTGCCTGTCAAACCGCGCTCAAAGAGGCGGAACAGAAGGTCGAGATCTTGCTCAAGAAGGCAGGCGAGCCTGCGATCGAGGAATTCACTCCCGACGAACCCAACGCCGGCTGAGTGCGGGTCGTGAGCCCGGATGAACTGAGAACCGCGGCTGCGTGGCTCGCCGCGTGGTCGATCCACGAGTCTGGAAGGCGCTAGGAGGCGGCGGAGACCCTCTCGGCGCTTTGCAGACGCCCGATCATGCTGCGCAGAAACACCTGATTGAAGCGCAATTGACACTCGGCCGATACCTGCTCGAGAAGCGTGGAGCTGACCTTCATCACGGTCACGGCGCCGGAGGCATTGATCGTGGCGGTGCGCTTCGCGCCGCGCACATAGCTGGTCTCGCCGAAGCAATCGCCGCTTTCCAGATATCCGAGCGCCCGCCCGAGCCGCTGCACGCCGACGCGTCCTTGCACGATGATGTAGAAGCGATCGTCCATCTCTCCTTCCTTGACGATCTCCTCGGCGTCGGCATAGTCCTGCCAGCTGCTGGCGCGCAGAACCTCCCAAATTTCGCCGTGCGAAAATTCGTGGAAGAATTTCAGCCTGCGCAGCAGGCTGAATTGTTCCTGCTGATCGATGCGGTTGTACTGCGCGCGCAGTTTCTGGTGCACGCGCGTCAGTTCGGCGGCCAAGTCCAGACCGGTTTTGTAGCGCTTCTCCGGGTCCTTCTGCAGCGCCATCGCGGTCACGTTCTCGAGTTCCTCGGGAATCTCGGGGCGCAAGGTATGGATGGGCGGCGGAGTGGCGAACACGATCTGATGCAGCAGTTTTTGCAGATTGCCGGCGCGGAACGGCCGGGTTCCGGTCAGCAGCTCATACATCACGGCACCCAGCGAATACAGATCCGAGCGATTGGTAAGTTCGATCGACTGGACTTGCTCGGGCGACATGTAGGACGGACTGCCCGCGATCCCCTCGATCCGCGAGATTTCCGAATCGGCCACCAAGGCGATGCCGAAATCGATGATGCGTACGTCGCTGTCGAGCGTGAGCATGATATTGCTGGGTTTGATGTCGCGGTGAATGACGCCGCGGCTGTGTGCATAGTGCAGGGCCCGCGCCGCCTTGTAGACCAGCTCCACCACATCGTCGATGCGCAGCAGATTGTCCGGACGGCAATAGGCCGCGAGGGTGCGGGCCCCGTGCACGTGCTCGGTCACGATGTAGCAGTGTCCGTTCTCTTCGCCCGCGTCGTAGATCGGCAGAATGTTCGGGTGCTGCAGCATGCCGACCATGTGTGCCTCGGAGAGGAACATCTTGCGCGCGATGCGCTTGCGGTTTTCATCGCCGCTGGCGTCGACGTTGTACACCTTGATGGCGACGTCGCGGCCGTAATAAGGATCGTGCGAGAGATAGACGACGCCCGTGCTGCCGCGTCCTACCTCGTTGATGATCACATACTTGCCGATCTTCTCGGGCAGGGAGCCGCGGCCGTTCTGGACTTTCGCGTGTGACATTAAGCGAGTATTGCTCAAGGGTAACCGTGCGCTGCAGGGCGTAGTCGAATGATTGACACAGAGGATACTGGGGAGGCTGGACCCAAACTGTGATTTGGGTCGAGGCTTAGGCGAAGTGATCCCAACCCCGAACGCCGGGCACGAATTCCTTGCCGTTCAGCGACCAGGTCACACCACGGCCGGCCCGAAGTTCGCCGATCGTGGTCAACGTTAAGTTCAATTGCTCCGCCCGGGCCTCGAGTTCGGCGTAACGCGGCGGGGGCACGGCGAGCAGCAGCTCGTAGTCATCGCCCCCTGCCAGCGCCCAATCGCGCGCTTGCGTGCCGGGCACCGCGGCGCGCATTGCCTGCGACAAGGGCAGCCGCTCGACCGCCACGCGCGCCGCCAGGCCGCTCGACTGCGCGAGCTTCGGCAGGTCTGCGATGAGCCCATCGGACAAGTCCATCGCCGCCGTCGCGATGCCGCGCGCCGCCAGGCCGAAACGCACCCGGGGCGCCGGGTAATCAAAGCGTCGAATGAGCTCCAGGGCGGCGGGACGAGTTTCCGCCGCCGGCGGCGCGGTGGTGAAGTGAAGGCCGGCGCCGGCATCCCCCAGCGTGCCGGTCACCGCCAATAGATCCCCCGCCCGCGCGCCGCTCCGGCGCATCGCCGTGCCGCGCGGAACATGCCCCAGGATTTGCACGCTCACGGTCAATGCGCCCCGCGTCGTATCGCCCCCGACCAACGCGACGCCGTTCGCATCCGCAAGATCCAAGAACCCTGCTGAGAATCGCTCCAACCAGGCGGCGTCCACGCCCGGCATGGTGAGCGCCAGCGTCGCCCATGCCGGAGTCGCGCCCATGGCGGCAATATCGCTCAAGTTGACGGCCAGTGCACGATGGCCTATCGAGCGCGCATCGGTTCCCTCCGGGAAATGCCGTCCCGCCACGATGGTGTCCACGGCGGCCACCAGCTCGGTTTCGGGCGGCAAGGCGAGCACGGCAGCATCATCGCCGATCCCGAGCATGACGCCGGATGGCGCGGCGCCCGCCGCATGGCGGCGCGTGAAAAAGCGCTCGATCAGGTCGAATTCGCCGAGATGGAGCGTCTCTGCGTTCATTGCGCTGCTCAGACGGGGTCGAGGCCGTACTCATGCGGCCGCAATTCCCGGGCGGCCCTATCCAATACGGCATTGACGAATTTATACCCGTCCGTCGCGCCGAATTGCTTGGTCAGTTGCACCGCCTCGGCAAGCGCCACTCGGTACGGCAGGTCGGGACACGATTCCAGCTCATGAAGCCCCAGCCACAGCACGGCGTGCTCTATCGGATCAAGCTCCGGCGGCGGGATCTCACAGAGGCCTGTGAGGCGGGAATCCAAAGCTTCCCGATTCGGCGCGATCGCCGCCATCAGGGCTCGAAAATAATCCAAATCCACCCGCTCCGCTTCCGGGTCGGCGGCGTACTGCTGCACCGTGTCCGTCCAGGGATACGGATTGATCTGAATTTGATAGAGCGCCTGCAGGGCCAGACGCCGTGCGTGACTTCGAGCGCGCCTGCCCTCGGCACCCTTGCCCGACGTGCTGCGCCCGAGGGCGCCCTTGCCCGCGTGGGAGGGCTTGCCGGTCACGTTTTACGGTTCCAGGCGGCGCAAGAGATTGGCCATTTCGATTGCAACCAGCGCCGCGTCCGCGCCCTTGTTGCCGGCCTTGCCTCCCGCCCGATCCACGGCCTGCTCCACCGTGTCGGTCGTCAACACGCCGAACGCAATCGGCACTCCGGATTCCAGCGCAATGCGCGCGATACCGCCCGCGCACTCGCCGGCGACGTAGTCGAAATGCGGCGTCTGGCCCCTGATCACCGCGCCGAGCGCGATGAGCGCTTCGTAGCGCCGCGACAGCGCCAACTTGCGCGCCACGATGGGTATGTCGAAGGCACCCGGCACGCGCACGATCTCGATCTGTTTCTCGCCCACTCCGTGGCGCTTCAGCGCATCGAGAGCGCCGCGCACCAGCGGCTCCACCACGAAATCGTTGAACCTCGCGGCGATGAGCGCAAAACGCAGGTCGCGCGCCACCAATTCTCCCTCGACTATCTTCGGCTGATCGTTGGGCACAGAGTCTTTCCTCACTTGAGAATGGCGCGAAGTATAGCCTTCGGAACGTTCATTCGCCGCCATCGACGTAGCCGGTCACTTCCAGGTCGAAGGCGGCGAGACCCTGCAGCTGTTTGGGAGCGCTCAAGACGCGCATGCGCTTGAGCCCCAGATCCTTGAGGATTTGCGCACCGATTCCATAGGTTCGGATCACCGTGGCGCCCGGGTGGCGGGTATTCGCGGTCTTGGCGTCGAGCAGCCGCACGCTCTCCATGAAGTGCCGCGGCGTCTCTTCCGGCCGCAAAATGACGACGACGCCCGAGGGTTCGGCCGCCACGCGGCGCATCGCCGTATGCAGCGGCCAGCCGAGCCGCTCGTTGTGAACACCGACCACGTCCCGCAGCGTGTCGTTGATGTGTACGCGCACCAGAGGCGGCAGGTCGGAATTCAGGTCGCCCTTGACCAGCGCGATGTGCACGGTCTTGTTGACGTGATCTTCGTAGCAGGACAACTGGAAACCACCGTACTCGGTCTCCACGGTATCCTCGTAAATGCGCTCGACCGAGCGCTCGTTCTTCAAGCGATAGCGAATGAGATCCGCGATGGTGCCGATCTTGAGGCCGTGCGATTTTGCAAACAGCTCGAGGTCCGGCCGCCGCGCCATCGTGCCGTCGTCGTTCAGAATCTCGACGATCATCGCGGCCGCGGAAAATCCGGCGAGACGGGCCAGATCGCAGCCTGCTTCCGTATGGCCGGCGCGGGTCAACACACCGCCGGGCTGCGCCATCAGCGGGAATATGTGCCCGGGCTGGCGCAGATCCTCCGCCCTGGCATCCGGCGCCACCGCGGTCTTGACCGTGTGCGCGCGATCATGCGCGGATATCCCCGTGGTCACGCCCTCGGCGGCCTCGATCGACAGGGTGAAGTTGGTGCGATGCGTGCTGTCCGTATCGCTCACCATGAGCGGCAGGCGCAGCTGGCGGCAGCGCTCGCGCGTCAAGGTGAGGCATATGAGGCCGCGCCCATAGCGCGCCATGAAGTTCACGTCCTGCGGACCAACGCAGTCCGCGGCCATGATGAGGTCGCCTTCATTTTCGCGATCCTCGTCATCCATGATCACCGCCATTTTACCGAGGCGCAGGTCCTCGAGGATTTCATCGATGGTATCGAACGTGGGCATTGGGTCCTACTCTTCGGTTTTCGTCATGAGCCGTTCCAGATAACGGGCGATCACGTCGATTTCGATATTGACGCCGTCGTCGATTTTAAGCTCGCCGAGGGTGGTGACGTTATAGGTATGGGGAATGATATTGACGTCGAAGCGGCGGCCGTCGACCTTGTTGACCGTCAGGCTCACGCCGTTGACGCAAATCGAGCCTTTGGGCGCCACGAAGCGCATCAGCGATGCCGGCAGCTCGAACTCGAGGCGCCATGAACGCGCATCCTGAACCAGCGCCTCGAGCTTGCCCACCGCATCGACGTGCCCGCTCACATAGTGGCCGCCCAGGGGGTCTCCGGCGCGCAGGCTGGGCTCCAGGTTCACCCTCGACCCCGGACTCAGGGTCCCCAGCGTCGTTTTGGCCATGGTTTCGCGCGAGACGTCGGCATAGAAGTGCGTTCCGTCTTTGCGAGTCACCGTGAGGCAGGCCCCTTGCACGCTCACGCTGTCGCCCACCCCAATACGGGGAAGGTCGAGCGCCGCTGCGTCGATGCCCAATTCCAAGTCGCCGCTCTTCTCCGCCAAGCTGGCGACCCGGCCGGTCGCTACGATGATTCCGGTAAACATAATCTAGGGTCTCTTTGGTGTGAGAATGAGGCGTAGATCGTCCCCGATGCGCTGCACGTCCTTGAATTCGAATGGGGGCAGGGTGCCCGGCGGCCCCAGTCCGCTGACGTGCATCAACGGCGCCGCGTCGGCGCCGAGCAATGCCGGCGCCACGTACAGCACGAGTTCATCCACCAGGTGCGACAGAATAAAGGATCCGGCCAGGCTCGGCCCGCATTCCACCAGCAATTCGTTGATCTCGAGTTCGGCCATTCGGCGGATGACCGCATGCAGATCCAAGCCGCCCGCCGCCCGGGGCAGGCGCTCGACTCTCGCGGCATCCTGCGAGCGCACCGGGGCATCCAGCGCGGCAAATACCAACGCGCCGGTCCCGTGAAAGATCTTGGCACTCGTGGCGCAGGTGAGCATGGGATCGAGCAGTACCCGCAGCGGCTGTCTGACCCAGGAACCGTAGGCCAATCGCACGTCCAGCCGCGGATCGTCGGTGCGCACCGTGCCCGCTCCCGTGAGTACGGCGCCGCTGCGCGCGCGCCAGACTTGCACATCGGCGCGCGCCGCCTCGCCGCTGATCCACGCCTGACCGCCGGAGGCAGGCGCGGTGCGCGCATCCAGACTCATGGCCAGCTTCAGCCGGACGATGGGGCGGCCGCGCTCGAAGCGCGAGAAGAACCCGACATTGAGATCCCGCGCCTCGGCTGCCAGTACGCCGACCGACACGGAAATTCCGGCGGCCCGCAGGCGTTCGAGCCCTGAGCCGGCGACGCGGGGGTTCGGATCGGCCGTGCAGCACACCACCCGCGCCACGCCGGCCGCGATCAAGGCGTCCGCGCAAGGAGGCGTGCGTCCCGTGTGGCTGCACGGTTCGAGCGTGACGTATACGGTCGCGCCCCGGGCGTCCGGGCCGGCGGCGCGCAGCGCCAAGACTTCCGCGTGAGGCTCGCCCGCCCGCACATGCCAGCCCTCGCCCAACACCCGGTCGTCCCCGACCACCACGCAGCCGACGCGCGGATTGGGATCGGTGGTGTACAGGCCGCGAGCGGCGAGGTTGAGCGCCCGCGCCATGTGCGCGTGGTCGCCTGCGGCGGGCGCTTGGTCTCTCGCCGCGACCCCCCGGTCTTGCGACGAGGCTGCGGGGTGCTGCGATGCGCCGCCCTCGGTCATTGATGCGCTGCCCGCCGTCATTGGCTGTCGTCGCTCTTGTCATCGCCCGGCAGCAGCGGCAGCTGATCCTTGCTGGGTTCGCGGCGGCGGCGCTGACGGCGCAATTGATCGATTTCGGTTCGAAAGGCTTCTATGTCTTGAAAGCTCCGATAAACCGACGCGAATCGCACGTACCCCACCTCGTCCAGATGACGCAGCTCCTCCATGACCATCTCGCCCACGCTGCGCGAGGCGATTTCCCGTTCTCCCAGGCTGCGCAGCTTGTGGCAAATCCTGGCCACCGCGGCTTCGATGGCGTCGCGGCTGACGGGGCGCTTCTCGAGCGCCTTCTGCATGCCGTGGAGCAGCTTGTTCTCGTCGAAGGGTTCGCGGCTGCGATCGCCTTTGACCACCGTCGGCAGCAGCAACTCCGCCGTCTCGAAGGTCGTGAATCGCTCGGTGCATTCCAGACATTCGCGGCGGCGGCGGATCTGCCGCCCCTCGCCCGCGAGGCGAGAGTCGATGACCTTAGTCTCCGTGTGACCGCAGAAGGGGCAATGCATGGGGAGTACTCGTTACGGTCCCGATGCAGACCGCTCCGCGGCTAGGAGCCTGCCTGACTAATGATCGCCGTCACGAGGCCGCCCCACATCGAGCAGATTTCTGCGATCGTTTCGCGAGCATAGTGGGTACTATGTGAGTGAAACGATCGCAGAAATATGCCGATGTGGGGCGGCCGCAGTAGGCGCATCATTAGTCAGACAGGCTCCTAACCATACACGGGAAATCGCCGGCATATCTTCACCACCTCGGCCCGCGCACGCTCCACCGCCGATTCGTCGCCCAGGGAATCGAGCACATCCGCTATCCAACCCGTCAACTGCCGCACTTCGGGTTCCTTGAAACCGCGGGTCGTCACGGCGGGGGTGCCGATGCGCAATCCGCTGCTCACGGCCGGCGGACGCGGATCGTTGGGCACCGCGTTCTTGTTGACCGTGATGTGCGCCCGGCCGAGCGCCGCATCGGCGTCCTTGCCGGTGATGTTCGTAGTCGTGAGGTCGAGCAAGAACAGATGATTGTCGGTGCCGCCGGAAACGATCTTGTAGCCGCGCTGTTGCAAGACCTGGGTCATGACCCGCGCGTTGGTGACCACCTGTGCGGAATAGGTCTTGAATTCCGGCTGCAGCGCCTCGAGCAAGGCCACCGCCTTGGCGGCGATCACGTGCATCAGCGGGCCGCCTTGAGTACCCGGAAACACCATGGAATTGAACTTCTTGTGCAGGTCGGCGTGCGGCCGCGCCAGGATCAAACCGCCGCGCGGGCCGCGCAAAGTCTTGTGGGTGGTCGTGGTCACCACATCGGCGAACGGCACTGGATTCGGATAGATGCCCGCGGCCACGAGGCCCGCGACGTGCGCCATGTCCACGAAGAAGTAGGCGCCCACGGAATCGGCGATGGCGCGGAAACGCGACCAGTCGATGACGCGCGAATACGCCGAGAACCCGGCCACGACTACCTTGGGGCGGTGCTCTTTCGCAAGACTCTCCACCTGGTCGTAGTCGATTTCGCCGCTGTCGGGTTTGATGCCGTATTGAACGGCTTTGAACAGCTTGCCGGAAAAGTTCACCTTGGCGCCATGCGTCAAGTGACCGCCGTGATCGAGGCTCATGCCGAGAATGGTGTCCCCCGGGTTGAGCAGGGCCAGGTACACGGCGGCATTCGCCTGGCTGCCGGAATGCGGCTGCACATTGGCGTAGGCCGCGCCGAAGAGTTGCTTCGCCCGATCGATTGCCAGGGCTTCGGCCACGTCGACGAATTCACAGCCGCCGTAGTAGCGCTTGCCGGGATAGCCTTCGGCGTACTTGTTGGTGAGCACCGACCCCTGGGCCTCGAGCACCCGCGGACTCGTGTAGTTCTCCGAGGCGATGAGCTCGATATGATCTTCCTGACGATTGCGCTCGTCCGCGATCGCCTTCGCGAGTTCGGGGTCGAAGCCGGCGATCGTCATTTGGGCGGTGAACATGAACTTGGGTCTCCTCGGGAATAGCCGGTAATTGTAGCCGATTCGGCTTAGGTTCCCTAGCGAGTCCACCCCAGGCGCAGCGATTGCCGGCCGTCGATGGCGTGACAAGCCCCCGGGAGTCGCGGATAATTCGATCCGATCCCCCCGCACTCGAGCGATCAATCAAAGGCAAGAGATGGCTCAGTTCATTTACACCATGAACCGGGTAGGCAAGGTCGTGCCGCCCAAGCGCATTATATTGCGCGATATTTCCTTGAGTTTCTTCCCCGGCGCCAAAATCGGCGTGCTGGGATTGAACGGCTCCGGCAAATCCACCCTGCTGAAAATCATGTCCGGGGTCGATAAGGATATCGAGGGCGAGGCGCGCGCGCAGGCCGGCATCAAAGTGGGCTACCTGCCCCAGGAACCCCTGCTCGACGAAGCCAAGACCGTTCGCGAAGTGGTCGGCGAAGGGGTCGGCGACGTGCAAAGCTTGATCGACCGATTCAATGCGATCAGCGATCGGTTCGCGGAGCCCATGTCGGACGATGAAATGAACAAGGCTCTGGAAGAGCAGGCCAAGATGCAGGACAAGATCGATGCGGTCGGCGGCTGGGAGCTGGAACGCAAGCTCGAAATTGCGGCCGATTCGTTGCGCCTGCCGCCCTGGGACTCAGTCGTGGGCAAGCTCTCCGGCGGCGAGAAGCGCCGCGTGGCCCTGTGCCGCCTGCTCCTGTCCAAGCCCGACATGCTGCTGCTCGATGAGCCCACCAACCATCTGGACGCGGAATCGGTGGCGTGGCTCGAGCACTTCCTCGAGGAGTACCCGAGCACGGTGATCGCAGTCACCCACGATCGCTATTTTCTGGACAATGTCGCCGAGTGGATTCTGGAACTCGACCGCGGCCATGGAATCCCGTGGCAGGGCAACTACTCCTCCTGGCTGGAACAGAAGGAGCAGCGGCTCGCCCAAGAAGAGCGCCAGCAGGACGCGCTCGCGAAAACCCTGAAGCGCGAGCTGGAGTGGGTGCGCACCAATCCGAAGGCGCGCCAGGCAAAATCCAAGGCGCGCATGCAGCGCTACGAAGAACTGGCGTCGCAGGAATTCCAGAAGCGCAATGAGACGAACGAAATCTACATCCCGCCCGGAGATCGCCTGGGGGACCTGGTCATCGAGTGCAAGAACGTGCGCAAGGGCTACGGCGATCGGCTGCTCATCGACTCCCTGAGCTTCAGCCTGCCGGCGGGCGGAATCGTCGGCATCATCGGGCCCAACGGAGCCGGCAAAACCACGCTGTTCCGCATGCTTTCCGGCGTGGAAAACCCCGACGGCGGCGAGATCCGCCTGGGTCCCAGCGTGAAGCTCGCCTACGTCGATCAGTCGCGCCAGGCGCTCAATGACAGGAACACGGTGTGGCAGGAGATTTCCGGCGGCCTCGATCTCAACAAGGTCGGCAATTACGAGACCTCGTCCCGCGGCTACGTCGGACGGTTCAATTTCAAGGGCGTGCAACAGCAGCAGGTGATCGGCGATCTTTCAGGCGGCGAACGCAATCGCGTGCACCTGGCGAAGGTATTGAAAGCCGGCGGCAATGTCTTGCTGCTCGACGAACCGACCAATGATCTGGATATCGAGACGCTGCGGGCTTTGGAAGACGCCTTGGTGGCCTTCCCGGGCTGTGCCGTGGTCATTTCGCACGATCGCTGGTTTCTCGATCGCATTGCAACACATATCCTCGCCTTCGAAGGTGACTCCCAAGTAGTCTGGTTCGAAGGTAACTATCAGGAGTATGTTGAGGATTACCGGAAACGCAAAGGCGAAGATGCCGCTCAGCCCCACCGGATACGCTACAAGCCACTCACAGGGTGAGACGCAATGTACATCACGCCGCAAGACGAACTGCACGTCGAATATCAGGGCATTGCCCTCACCTGCCCTCACTGTCAAACGCTGACTCATCTCACGCCGGTCGCCGTCCCCAAATTCGAGGATCTCGGCCGCCGCAAGCCGAAGCACGTCGGCATCGTGTTCCGCTGCGATGCCTGCGCCGAGCCGGTATTCCTCAAGTTCCTGGTCAAGGCCTATACCGCCCTGCGGGTGGAGCTCGCCGCGAATTACACGGAAATCGAGCGCGCGCGCGAAAGTTTTCCCCTGACCTATCTTCCGGAGGAAGCGGAGAGCCTGTTCAAGGAGGCGCTCAATTGCTACGCAGCGGGATGCTTCAACGCCTTCGGGGCCATGAGCCGGCGCACCGCCCAGTCGCTGTTCCGCGAGCTCGGCGAGCGCGGCAAGCTGGAACTGTTCGATACGCTGCAGGAAATTCGCAGCCTGGCCGAGCTCGACGATGAAACCTTTTCCATCTTGCGCGCGGTGCTGTTCGGCAGCGACAGCGATCCCTGGCCGCACCACCCGGACATCAATTCGGAGCGCGCGGGCATCCTGCTCGAGGTGATCCGTGATTTGCTGTATCAGACCTTCGTGCGCAAGGCGCGCCTGCTGCAGGCGATGACCTTCCGCAAGTACGTCGCCCCCACCCCGGTTGAAGTGAGCTGAGCCGGTACCGGCCGCGATATTCCAGGAGAATACCTGAGCCGGCCCGCCGTCGAGTGACCATCAACTTCTCGTTTATGGGCCGCGCGCACAGACCATTCGCAGTCAACGTGCTAGGGTCCGCCAGCCGCTGCAGACGCGGCGAGCAAATCAGAAACGAGGAAAATTGCATGATTGGCAAATGGACGGTGACAGCCACCACGATACTCGCACTCGGCGCGGCGCGGGGGCATGCGGGCATTCCGATCGATCAATATGTGACGCTCAGCGGATTCGGCACGCTGGGCGGGGTGTACTCCGACTACCGTGAGGCCGATTTTACCGGAAATTTCTCGCAGAAACGCGGCGCAGGCTACAGCCGTAGCTGGAGTACGACACCGGACAGCAAACTGGGCGCCCAGGCCGATGTCGACGTCGGCCACGGATTCAGCGGGGTGGTACAAGTCGTCTCGAAGTACGGATCGGACGGCAACTACGATCCCAGTATCGAGTGGGCCAACATCAAGTACGCGTTCACACCGGACTTGGCGGTGCGCGTTGGCCGCATGCTCTTGCCCACGCTCGAATGGTCTGACAGCGTCAATATCGGTTACACCCTCCCCTGGGTGCGGATTCCCAACGAAATCCGCTTCTTGAACGTATCGACCTACCTTGATGGCATCGACGTGCTCTACCGCCTGCATACGGGCGCCGTGACCCATAACCTTCAAGTACAATGGCAGCAGGCCTCGACGGAGGGAGTCTTCCGGTTCCACAACAAGGATGTCCTGGTAATGACCGATAACCTGCAATATGGCGATACCAGCGTGCATCTGGCTTATCAGTCCATGAATTGGACCTTCAACTTGCCTCAAGTCGCCGTGACGGGTCGGGCCCGGCTATTCGATGCGGGATTCACGTATGATCCGGGCACGTGGTTCGTGACCGGGGACAGCAACTACGCCCATTACGATTTCCTTGGTGACAACTTGTCCTGGTATTTGAGCGGCGGCGTGCGGCTGGGCCGCTTCACGCCCTACGTCATGTATTCCACCCTGTCGACGACTGCCAATTCCAACTTTGCGTCTGGCATGTCGGCCGGCGACGGGCGCAGCGTAACCACCGGCGTGCGTTGGGACTTTGCCAGGAACGTCGACCTCAAACTGCAATTGCAGCGAGTGAGGGTCGGAACGCTCCTCGCCCCCGACGAATTTGCCAACCTGCAACCGGGATTCCGGGTCGGCGATGAAGCCGATGTCATCAGCTTGGCGTTGGATTTCGTGTTCTGAGGCAATGACACACGCGAACCTCGCATTTAAAGCGCCGGCGCTGGGCGCCTTGATCCTCGCTGTGTTGGCTGCCACGAACATACGGGCGGAGGAGATCGTCGTCATCGTCAGTCCCGCGGCAAAATCAGTCAGCAAGCAACAAGTTGCCGACCTCTACCTGGGCAGAGGCGGAGGCCTGACGCCGATCGATCAAACCTCGGGTTCATCGATCTACGCCGAGTTCTACAAGAAGGCGACAGGCCGTGACCTCGCGCAGGTCAAGGCAATCTGGTCGCGGATCCTGTTCACCGGCAGGGGCCAACCGCCGCAGCAACTGACCGATTCGGCGGCGGTAAAGAAGGCGATCGCTGCAAGCCCGACCGCGGTGGGCTATATCGAGAAATCCGCCGTGGACGCCTCGGTCAAAGTCGCGTTTCCGCTCGATTGACGCCACAGGTAGGTCGGATCGTGAGAATGCACAGCCCATGAGAGAAACTTTGCATCGCCGCCTGAGCCGGATCGCGGAACCGCAGATTCTGTTCCCGCTCATCGGCGTGGTCGTATTGGCGGCGATGTGGGGAGCCACCCTCGGCCTCGTCAGAATCAAGCACGCCCAGGCCGAGTACGACGCAGCGACTCTGAGCCGCGAACTGCTGGGAACCTATGAGGCTCAAGTGGTGCGAGTCCTGCGCGAAATCGATCAGACGCTCAATCTCGTCAAGTTTTGGCACGAACGCCCCGGGATGCACGGCACGCTTGCAGAACTCGCAGATCGGGGATTGTTGCCGCCTGATCTCGTCTTCTCTGTCAGCATCGCCAATCGGGACGGTACCATCGTCGAGAGCACCCGCCCGCCGGGGGCCGTGAGTGTTGCCGATCAGGATTATTTTCGACGGCAGCGCGCCGGCGGGCTGATTTTCGTCGGACAACTACCGCGGGGTGCAACGGGCGATGGGAGACTGGCAATCACCCGTAGATTGACTGCGGCGAACGGTGATTTCGACGGTGTCGTGATCGTCACGGTCGACGCGGCTTTTTTCGTCAGTGGTTACGACGCCTCGAAATTGGGCGCACATGGTGTGCTCGGCCTCCTGGGAACAGACGGCATTTTCCGGGTCAGGCGTAGCGGGGAGTCGATGTTTTCCGGCGACGCGATCGATTATTCCGCCCTGTTGCAGAAACCTGACGAGGTTGAAGCGGAACCGCCGGTCTCGCTCAGCAGCTGGGACGGCGTGTGGCGGTGGAGCGGCGTGCGTGAAATCTACGGGTTTCCTCTGGCGATACTCGTCGGACTGGCACGAGATGAACAACTTGCCGCCGTACAGAGAGACTCCGCGGGTTACATTTGGCGGGCGGCCGCCGGCAGCGTCGGAATTGTCCTGCTGACGGCGCTATTGGGCCGAATGAGCTGGCAGCTCGCGCAGAGCCGCGTGCGGGAAAGCGAATCCAAACTGGAGCACGCACAGCGTGTCGAGTACCTGGCCTACCATGACGGCCTCACGGGACTTCCCAACCGGAGCATGTTCAGCAAGCTGCTGCATCAGCGCATCGGCGAAGCGCGTCGCTACGACAAGCAGCTTGCCGTCGCGTTCCTCGACCTCGACCGCTTCAAGCAGATCAACGACACGCTGGGGCATGAGGCGGGTGATCAATTGCTCCAGGAGGTCGCCACCCGGCTTCAGTACTGCGTACGGGACAGCGACTCCGTGGCGCGCCTCGGAGGAGATGAATTCGTCGTGCTATTACCCGAACTGGAGGACGGGAAGTACGCGGCCACCGTGGCTCGTAAGATACTTGCCGTCATCGGCAACGCGTTTACCCTCATCGGTCATGAATTTCGCGTCACGGCGAGCATCGGCATCAGCGTCTATCCACAGGACGGGCAGGACGAGCAAACCCTGACCAAGAATGCCGATATCGCGATGTACCAGGCAAAGGCGGAGGGCAAGAACAATTTTCAATTCTATTCCGAAAAGCTGAATGCGAATTCTCTGGAGCGGCTCACCTTGGAATCGAGCCTGCGGCACGCCCTCGAGCGTGACGAGTTCCGCCTGTATTATCAGGCGAAGCGTGATATCCGCACAGGCAGCATCGCCGGCATGGAGGCGCTGTTGCGCTGGGAGCATCCCGACCTTGGCACCGTGACTCCAAGGCAATTCATCCCGATCACCGAGGAGACCGGACTGATCGTGCCCATAGGCAAGTGGGTGCTCAAAACGGCTTGCCTGCAAAGCGTGGCTTGGCAGAATGAGGGCCTGCCGCCTTTGACCATCGCCGTCAACATGACCGCCCGTCAGTTCGCGGATGAATACCTGCTCAAGGATCTGGCGTCGATACTCGAGACCACCGGCATGAACCCGCATCTACTCGAACTCGAACTCGCTGAGAGTCTACTCATCCACGACGTGGAGAATACGCTGCGGATCCTGACGGGACTCAAGTCATTGGGAGTTCGCATTGCCGTCGATGATTTCGGCACCGGCTATTCTTCGCTGGCCACACTGCAGCGCTTCCCGCTCGACACGGTCAAAATTGACCGCTCGTTCATCGGTGACTTGGCCGGACCCTCGGAGAACGCGGCGCTCGCTGATGCGATCATTGGGATGGGCAAATCCTTGAGCTTGACGGTCGTTGCGCAGGGAGTTGAAACCAAGGAGCAAGCGGAGTTCCTGCAGGCCCACGCGTGCGACGAACTGCAGGGATTTTATTTCAACAGGCCCCTGCCGGCCCATCAATTTGCGCAGTTGATGCGCGCCCAGATACCGGAAATCACTTATCGCGGCACGCGCGCGGGGCTGCAGAACTGGCAGCCGTGACGCTTGGCTCCAAACTGCACGTGCCAAGAAACATCGCCTATTCCCACGTGATTTCAACGGCGGCTCGTGTAACCCACCGGCCGAGAGGGCACCGCAGCCCGAGTCAAATCTGACGAACGAGTTCCGGCCTGTCGGTCAAGCCAGAAACATCCTTGCGTTGCGAAACAGCCGCATCCAGCCGCCGTCTTCCGACCATTCCTTGGGCGACCAGGAATTTTGCACCGTACGGAACACGCGTTCGGGATGCGGCATCAGCGACGTGACGCGGCCGTCGGCACTGCAGAGTCCGGCAAGACCCCGATCCGAGCCGTTCGGATTGAAAGGATATTGCTGCGTCGGTTGCTCGCGATTGTCGACGTACTGCAATGTGACCAGGCGCCGGGCGATCAGATTTGCCGCGCTCGACCCCGAATCGAACTCGGCCTGACCTTCGCCGTGAGCCACGACGATGGGCAGCACCGAGCCCTGCATGCCCGCCAATAAGACCGACGGCGACGGTGGGACGCGCACCAGAGTCAAGCGCGCCTCGTACTGTTCCGATCGATTGCGCACGAAGCGCGGCCAACCTTCCGTCCCGGGAATCAGTTCTTTCAGCGCCGACAACATTTGACAGCCGTTGCAGACTCCCAGAGAAAACGTCGCGTCGCGCGCGAAGAATGCCGCAAATTCCTCGCGGGCCAGGCTGTTGAACAAGATCGACTTCGCCCATCCCTCGCCCGCGCCCAGGACGTCTCCGTAGGAAAAGCCGCCGCAGGCGACCAGCCCGTGGAATCGCCCCAGGCGCATGCGACCGCTCAGAATGTCGGTCATGTGCACGTCGTAGGCATCGAAGCCCGCTCGGGTGAACACAGCGGCCATCTCGGTCTGACTGTTGACGCCCTGTTCACGCAGGATTGCAACTGCGGGGCGCGCGCCGCTCGAAATGAAGGGCGCCGCCACATCCTCGCTCGGATCGTAGCTCAAAGACGCATGCAGCCCCGGATCGGCCGCATCGTCGAGCCGTGAATACTCCTCGCGGGCGCAATCCGGATTGTCGCGCATCTCCTGGATGCGGAACGACACGTCGCTCCAGCGCCTGTGCAAGGCCAAACGCGAGCCGGAAAAGACGATACGGCCGTTGGCCCGCACCTGCACGTCGAACGTCTCCGCCGCCCCGCCATCGTCCCGCACAACAACAGCCGGAGCAGTGCCCTGCGGCACCGGTTCACCGATATCCCGGACCAGCCGCGCCAATCCATTCCGCTCCAGGATGCCCAGCGCCTGCGCGGTCCGCGCCGCCGGCACCTGCAGCACCGCGCCCAACTCCTCGGCAAAGCACGCGGCAACGGGGTCGGCCGCCGTCGCCAGATCGATGGCCAGCCCGCAATGGCTGGCGAAGGCCATTTCCAGCAGCGTGATCAGCACACCGCCATCCGATCGGTCATGATAGGCCAGCAGCAAGCCGCCATCCTTCAACTCGCGCAGGGCGGCAAACAGCTGAACCAGCAGATTCGGGCTGTCGAGGTCCGCCGGCTCCCCGCCGCTCTTGGCGTGTACCTGCGCCCAGCAGCTGCCGCCCAGCCGATTCTTGCCCGCGCCCAAATCGAGGAGCAGCAATCGTGTCGGTTGCGTGAGATCAAGCTCAGGCGTCAGGGTGGCGCGCGCATCCTGAACGGGCGCGAATGCCGAGATGATGAGCGACACGGGCGCGATCACCGAATGCTCGCCTGCGGAGTCTTTCCAGGCGGTTTTCATGGACAGCGAGTCCTTGCCCACGGGAATGGTGATTCCCAGCGAGGCGCACAGCTCCGCGCCCACCGCTCGCACCGTGGCGTACAGATCGGCATCCTCGCCCGGCTCACCGCAGGCGGCCATCCAATTCGCGGATAGCCGAATATCGGTGAGGCGGTGGATGTCCGCCGCGAGAATGTTGGTGACCGCCTCGGCCACCGCCAGGCGCCCTGAGGCGGGCGCATTCAACACCGCCACCGGCGTTCGCTCCCCCATGGCCATGGCTTCGCCGCCATAGCCGTCGTAGCTGTTCAAACTGACGGCGACGTCGGCGACGGGAACCTGCCACGGTCCCACCATCTGGTCGCGGCTGATCATTCCGCCAACGGTGCGGTCGCCGATGGTGATCAGGAAGGACTTATCGGCAATCGTCGGCAGGCTTAGCAGACGATCCAGCGACGATGCGATGCTCGCGCCGGCGGTGAGATTCGAACCCGCCGAGGGATCGGCGGCGGGTTTGGGCAGGGATTTCACGTCGCGCGTCATGCGAGGCGCCTTGCCCAGCAATACCTCGATGGGCATATCTACCGGGGTCGCGGACAGCAGCGAATCGGTGACGAGCAGGCGGCCCTCCTCGGTAATCTCGCCGACCACGGCGTAGGGGCAGCGCTCGCGCTCGCACAGGGCAGCGAACAGCGGCACGCTTCCGGGGGCCAGTGCCAGCACATAGCGCTCCTGCGCTTCGTTGCACCAGAGCTCCATGGGCGACAGTTCGGATTCGGCGCTCGGAATCTTGCGCAAGTCGATGCGCCCGCCGCGCCGGCTGTGCGCGATGGCCTCGGGCAAGGCGTTCGACAATCCGCCCGCGCCCACATCGTGAATCAGCAAAATCGGATTCGACTCGCCCAAGGCCCAGCAGCGGTCGATGACTTCCTGGGCGCGGCGCTGAATCTCGGCATTGCCGCGTTGCACCGAAGCGAAATCCAGCTCGGACGAACTCTGCCCGCTGCCGACGGACGAGGCCGCCCCACCTCCGAGGCCGATCAGCATGGAGGGCCCGCCGAGCACGACCAGCGGCGCACCGACCACCACGTCCTTCTTTTCCACATCCGGCCGGCGCACATTGCCCAGACCCCCGGCGATCATGATGGGCTTGTGATAGCCCCGGATCACCGCGCGGCCGACCTCCAGACTCTGCTGTTCGAAAGTCCGAAAATACCCACAGGTAGTGGGGCGTCCGAATTCATTGTTGAAGGCGGCTGACCCCAAGGGCGCGGCAATCATGATCTCGAGCGCCGAGGCGATTCTGTCCGGCTTGCCGAAGTCGGTTTCCCAGGGCTGCACCATCCCGGGAATCTTCAGGTTGGATACCGAGAAGCCGGTCAGGCCGGCCTTCGGCCTGGCGCCGATGCCGGTCGCTCCCTCATCGCGAATCTCGCCGCCCGCCCCCGTCGCCGCTCCGGGAAAGGGCGAAATCGCAGTGGGGTGATTGTGCGTCTCGACCTTCATCAAAATATCGACGCGCTCGTGCCTGCCCGAGTATCGATGCGTCAAGGGATCTGGAAAGAATCGCGTGGCGCTGCCGCCTTCGATGACGGCGGCATTGTCGCGATAGGCAGAGAGCACGCCGCCGGAATTGCGCGCGTAGGTGGCTCGAATCATCGCAAACAACGAGGCAGGTTGTACTGCGCCATCGACGATGAATTCAGCATTGAATATCTTGTGCCGGCAATGCTCTGAATTCGCCTGCGCGAACATCATCAATTCGACATCGGTGGGGTCGCGCTTCAGCTTGCCGAAAGCGGCCACCAGGTAATCGATCTCCTCGCCGGACAACGCCAGGCCCCAATCGCGGTTGGCGCGCGCCAGCGCGGCATGGCCATCGGCGCCTAGAGTGACTATTCGCAGGGGCCGGGCCGCGGCCCCATGGAACAAGCCATGTGGATCGAGCGAATCCACCCAGACCGACTCGGTCATGCGGTCATGCAAATGAGTCGTCAATTTGCGCCATTCCTGGTGCCCGAGTGCGGCCGTGGCCTCGATGAAGTACACCGCGCCGCGTTCCAGTCGCCTGATCGCGCCGAGGCC
>WNFQ01000486.1_pt1 | contig 26261 bp, 22 predicted proteins | sample 5400171 | NCBI WGS metagenome assembly WNFQ01 (sample SAMN13153356, study PRJNA577476) | soil metagenome | isolation source: 20 cm soil under Madrone tree | place: USA:California | collected 2016-06-14
CTCTCCTTACGGAAGTGGAAAACCCTCCTGCTGCAGTAATTAAATTATGGGCATGACTGCTCCCGAATGGACGGGGCGGGCAACAGCACTCTCTCAATGAGAAAAGGGAGGAAAGAATGTTGGTTACCAGGTGGCTGGCCCTTCTGATGGCCTGTCTTGTACTGGTTGTGGCAGCCTGGAGTGGCCACACGCTGACAGCGAAGGAGCAAAAGGTTCTGGAAAGCTGGCTGGCCAACCACCCGGAATATCGTATCGCCACAGACGAAGACTGTGACTGCGTGGACGACATCAAGCAGATGAGAGCCGGGTACGGTAGGTTTCAGAAGCCTGTGCCAGACTATCGTCCATACACTGCGACGGGCGATTTCAACGGCGATGGTGTGGAAGACTTTGCCGTGGTGCTTTTTGACCGTTCAAAGCGAGAGAAAAATTTCGCGCTCATCGTGTTCAACGGACCCTTTAAGTCTGATACCCAGTCGCCAGCTTTCTTTCAGTCCGATATGGACCTGAAATACTACGGGCTGGTTTACGGCCCACCACGGCCTAAGCCGTATCGCCTCCTTTTGAGTCAGTTTGAGAGTGATTCGGGAGTGCTCCTAGTCCCGCGCGGTCGCGGCTACAGGTGGGCCCACTGAGGCCCAACATAGAGCGGCGTCTACGACGCCGGCGTGGGGTAGGACACGTCACCCCTAAAAGGGTGCTGTACAGCAACTTTGGTTGCTGTATAGGAACCATCCAGAAATCAGCGACTTACAAAATCTCCGGCGCTCTGCGCTCATGCTGTCAAATCTGCCTTCGGCGTTCAATCTGTTTCGCAGACCATCCTGCCATCGGACAGAATCAGGAAATGAATGCCTGCTCGAAACGGAACGTGGCACTGAGCGCACCTGAGATCACCGGGCATCTTCTCTGGAATCGCAACACCCATCGACGCGAGAAGTGCTGCGTCCTGATGCGTAAGCCCTGGCTCTAACCATTCAGGCTTGCTGAGGTGGTACACGTCGCATTTGGCGCAAAGGTGCGCGATATCGCCTTTGTATGTCGGCCAGTTTGCCGGGTCGTTCGCGAAGTGTTCAGCGTCCTCGCGAAGCGACGCCTGAACCGGCGCTGAAGGTCGGAAGCTCCCAGGTGCGAGCTCCGCACCTGGGCGCCCGACCGTCACTCAATCCTTAGGTAATTTCCATCAAGAGCCCGGTAGAACCTGCTCGCCACGAAACTTGATAGCGGCGAGGATGGTAAGCACGACGAAAACGACTAGCGCCGCGAGCTGTGCTTGCTTAAATGGCGCCTCAGTTTTCGTTGGAGCAAGCGCCCGGAGCGCCGGCACCTTGTCAAACAGTTGCGCGATCAATACGAACACATTCAGGTAGAGTGCAATCATGGCCGTGATCGCGTAAATCCGCCGCCACGCGCCAGCCAAGTGCATACCGTAGAGCGCGTAGATGGCAACCGCAAGCACTAGCAGCGAAATGATGCCGACAGCATGGGATGGCAAAAAGCGATGGAAGGGAAAAAAGAACCCAGTCACGCTGGTTGCCACTGTTGTCCAAATAAAGACGGCCGTCCAGCCTTTGAGCGCTTTCGAGGCCAGAAGCCCGAACATTACGACCAATCCGGCTAAAATCCCAATCAAGCTCAACAAAACGTGTACGAAGGTCAATATCGTCATCCCGAAGATCATGATTGCTCCTTTCCAGCGGAGGTTCCGTCGTGGTCGGCCGAAGGACACCTAACGTACACCGGCCCCCCCTCGGCGTACAAATGCGCGCTCCGCCGTTCTGGCCAGGTCTGATCGGATCGCTTTGCTGTTTTCGGAGAACCTGGGCTTGCCGCCGGTTACAGGCGCGCGGCGGTGTCGTCGTCGTCGGGCTGGACTTCGAGCTTGCCTTTGGTTTTCTTGGCCATCAGGTAGGAGCGCATGAAGGGATCGAGGTCGCCGTCGAGGACGCGGTCGACATCGCCGACGACGAATTTGGTGCGATGGTCCTTGATCTGGCGATAGGGCTGCATGACGTAGGAGCGGATCTGGCTGCCGAAGGAAATGTCCATCTTGGTTTCGTCGAGCCGGTCGGTTTCCGCCTGGCGCTTTTGAATTTCGAGATCGTAGAGGCGGGAACGAAGCATTTTCATGGCTAGCTCGCGATTTTTGTGCTGGCTGCGCTCGACCTGGCAGCCGACAACGATGCCGGTGGGAATGTGCGTGATGCGCACCGCGGTCTCCACTTTGTTAACGTTCTGGCCGCCCTTGCCGCCGGAACGGAAGGTATCGACGCGCAAATCCTCGGGGCGGATGTTGATTTCGATTTTGTCGTCGACTTCGGGAATGACGAAGACGGAGGCGAAAGAAGTGTGGCGGCGCGCGGCCTGGTCAAACGGCGAGATGCGGACGAGGCGATGCACGCCAGCTTCGCCGACGAGCATCCCATACGCGTTTTCACCGGCAAACTGGATGGTGGCGTTCTTGATGCCTGCTTCTTCGCCGGGAGTTTCATCGAGAACGACGGCGCTCATGCCTTTGCGCTCGGCCCAACGGAGATACATGCGCAACAGGATGGAGGCCCAGTCCTGCGATTCGGTGCCGCCGGCGCCGGGCTTGATGGTCATGATGGCGTTGAGGTGATCGCTTTCGCCGGAGAGCAGAGTCTTGGTTTCCAGGTCGGCGACGTAATTCTCGGCGTTGGCCAGCTCGCGGTCGAGTTCTTGGAGCAGATCGTTGCGCTGGCCGGCATTGCTTTCCTCCTGCGCGAGGTGAATGTAGGTGTCCAGGTCGTTGGAAAGCGAAGTGAGCTTTTCGTCGGCAGTGATTTGATCTTCGGAGCGCTTGCGGTCGCGCAGGACGGATTGCGCCGCTTCCTGATTGTTCCAGAAATCGGGCTGAGCGATGCGGGCTTCGAGGGATTTCAGGCGTTCGCGATGTGGCGCGGCGTCAAAGATAGCTCCGGACCATCGTGATGCGCGGCTTGAGGAGTTCGTAGCGGTGCTGGAGATCTTCGAGAATCATGAGATTTGGCGCGCGGTAGAAGTAGGAGGTTCCTCAGGGGCTAAAGCCGCTCGGACGCGCTAAAGCGCGCCCCCACAAGGGACGGCGGAATATCCGTTACCGGCATCAGGAGTTCTTCTCGCGCGGTGTTTCCTTTCTTAAACGTTGAGGCTAACAGAATAACGGAAACGAGGACGCAGAGCCAAGCGAACCAATCGCCGAAGCGAGTGTAGAGAGCTTCGTCGGTGCGAAAATCGTAGGGCAAATCAACGGCGGCGCGGACGTCGGGAGGAAGCGGGCGAAAGACGCGGCCGTAAGGATCGACGCTCACGGTGAAGCCATTGTTTGTGACGCGAAGGAGCCAGCGGCGATTTTCGACGGCGCGCACGCGAGCCATGTACAGATGCTGTTCCGGAGCGGCGGAACGGCCGAACCAGCCGTCGTTGGAGAGGTTGACCAAGAGGTCCGCGCCTGCGGCGGCGAAGCGGCGAACCTCTCCGGGATAGATAGCTTCGTAGCAGATGAAGGTGCCGAAGGTGTAGCCACCGGGGAGATGCGCGACGGAATATTTGCTGCCTTTGCGGAAACCACCGACTTCGTCGGAGACACTGGCGACGACGCGATGAATCAACGGAAAAGGCTCGTATTCGCCGAAGGGGACGAGATGAATTTTGTCGTAAGTGAAAACTTTTTGGCCTTGGGGGTCGAGCAGAATGGCGCTGTTGTAGGGAGCGAGGGCGGCGTGCGCGCCGGCGGATGATTCGGGCGCGGGCTCCCACTCGATGACTCCGGCGAGGAGGGGATGCTGAAAACTAATGGCGAGCAGCGAAGCGTGGCGCGCGAACTGGGGATCTTCAAAGGAAAAGGGCACGGGGGCTTCCGGCCAGACGAGAAGATCGGTGGGGTGATTGGACGGGGCGAGGCTTAGTTGCTCGATTTCCTCGAGATCGCGTGCGTGGAGCTTGAACCAGTCCGCAGGGTATTCCATAGCCTCCGGAAAGTTGGGCTGGACGGCGCGGGCGAAATGAGTGGCGGAAGTTCGCGGTACGAAACGCGGGCCGATAGCCATGATTGCGAGAATGAGCGCGGCAGCGGCAGCGAGAAACGTGGCGCGGATCTTGAGAGACGGCGTGGGAGCCAGAGTTGTCCAGGCGAGTAACGCGTTGAAGGCAGCGACCACGAAGGAAAGGCCCCAGATGCCGGTGATCGTGCTGAGCTGGAGAAGAGCGAGATTCGCGGAGGCGGGGTAGCCCAGCAAATTCCAGGGAAAACTGATTTCGGGAAGATGCGCGAGGGCGAATTCGAAAGTTACCCAGAGAAACGGCGCGCCGACGCAGGCTAGCACGAGGCTGCGCTGCGCGAGACCGCGAACGCACCAGGCGAACGCGCCAGTCAGAATGCCCATCACGGAAGCGATGAGAAACAGAATCGCCCACCCGCCGATGCGGGAGAGGCCGCCGTGGACGGCGAGCACGGTGGCGATCCAGGGCACGGAAGTAAAGACGAAAAGGAGCGTGTGGACGAAGCCACAGGCGAAGGCGATGCGCGGGCGCACGTCCAGAATGACGACGAGGAGAAGCCCAATGCAAAGCCAGGAATAGATGCTGAAATAAAATCCTGTATAGGAAAGCGACAGCGCCGCGCCGGAGACGGCGGCGCAGACCAAGCGAAAAGCGGCGGGAGCGGCTGGTCCCGGGTACGGTGGGAAAAAATGAGTCCAGGAACGCAACGGCATCAATGCTTCACGATAAGCTTTTTGAAGCCGGCGCCCTCGAGGCCTTTCCTAGCGGCGTCCGCGGATTTTTGATCGGCGTAGGGGCCAACCTGCACACGGTAATATTTGTCGCCCTGCGGAGAGACGACGAAGGCCGGGAATTTTTTCTTTTGCAGGTGAGAGGCGAGGCTCATGGCGTCGGATTCACTGCGCGTCGCGGCGACTTGCAAGGTGTAGGAATTAGCGGGGATCGCGGGTGCGGAGGCGGTTTTCCCGCGCTTGCCCTTTGTGGAGGCCGAAACGGTGCGCGGAGTTGGCGCAGGGATGGACCATGCAGGCTTCAGATTGTCGTCGGGCGAAGAAGACTTGCCGGAGTTGTAGAAGCTCCAGTCGGAGTTGGGCTGGGAGTTGACGTCGGCGGCGGGATCGGAATCGCGGTGCGCTTCGTTCGAACGCTTCCCGGTAGGATCGGATTTGGGAGCGGCAGGGGTGGGCCGAAGCGTGCGCGGATTCGAAGCGGCGCGCACCTGGCCGTCGTACTGATTGCGGCCCATGACATAGCCGAGGGTGAAGAAAACGCCGGAGAATAGAAGCATCAGCATGAACAAGCCGATGACGTGCCTGCTCTCAAGCACGCGCTCGCCAGCTCCCCCGCGTCTACCTCCCGATGCCATTCTTACTTTTGCTGTCCCCCTAACGATTGCACCCAACTGTTAATAATATCGATGGGCAGCGGAAACACAACCGTTGTGTTCTTCTCAACACCTATCTCGGTAAGCGTCTGCAGATAACGGAGCTGGATGGCGGAGCGTTGCGTCTCGAGAACCTTAGCAGCTTCGGCCAATTTCGCGGATGCCTGGAACTCGCCATCCGCGTGAATAATTTTTGCGCGGCGCTCGCGTTCCGCTTCGGCCTGGCGGGCAATGGCGCGCTGCATCTGCTCGGGGATGTCGACTTGCTTCACTTCGACTTTGCTGACCTTGATGCCCCAGGGCTCGGTTTCGGTGTCGAGGATGAGTTGCAGCTTGGCGTTTACTTTGTCGCGCTGGGCGAGGATTTCGTCGAGTTCGAACTGGCCGACGACACTGCGGATGGTGGTCTGCGCGAGTTGCGAGGTGGCGTATTGGTAGTTCTGCACCTGGGAGAGCGCGAGATTGGCGTCGACGATACGGAAATAGCAGACGGCGTTCACTTTCACGGAGATGTTGTCGCGCGTAATGATGTCCTGGGGCGGGACGTCGAGCGTTTCGATGCGCATGCTCATGCGCGTGAGCACTTCGATGGGCCAGAAGACGAGGTTGAGACCGGCGCCTTTCGCTTGCGGCAGCATGCGACCGAGACGCAGCACCACGCCGCGCTCCCACTCTTTGATGACGTAAAGCGAATTCCAGAACCAGATGAGTACGAGACCGACGATGACCAGCGTGCCTAAACCGAAGAACTCGAACATGCGTTCCTCCTAACCGAGGGACTCAATCTAACTCATTGGCGGTAGTCTGGTCCTGAAAATCGCAAATGGCACGACGACGTCACACCACTAAGCGACCGGCTCTACGTAGAGCTTCAGTCCGTCCATTTTTACCACGCGCACGGATTTGCCTTCAGGCACAGACTGATTGGATATAGCGCGCCAAAGCTCGCCATGAATGCGGATCATGCCTTCGGCGCCGTCCGCCAATGGAGTAACGACAACTCCTTGCGCGTTGATCATTTCTTCGCGGCCGGTTTGCGCTTTCCAGTTGCGGGAACGCAATACCAGACGCATTAAGAAAACGGTGAGCGCGGCGAAAGGCAGGGTGACGGCGAGAGCGACTCCGAGGCTTACGCCGCCAGCGGTTAGCGGTGAGCGAATCAGAAACATGGCGCCGAGCAACATGGACACTACACCGCCGGCAAGAAGCACGCCGTGGCTGGTATATTTCGCCTCCAGGATAAACAGCGCGAGGGCCAGCAAGATGAGAAGGACTCCCGCGATGTTGACGGGAAGAAGTTGCATGGCATAGAGGGCCAGCAACATACAGATACCGCCGATGACTCCCGGCGCAATCACGCCAGGATGGGTGAACTCCGTGTACAGGCCGAGCACGCCAATGATCAGTAGCACAAAAAAGACGTCCGGCTCGACGATGCGCGCGAGGAATTTTTGCCGGCTCGACAACTCAAAAGGCGTGAGCCTGGCATTCGCAAGCGTCAGCTTCGCCTTGCTGCCATCGAAACGCGTAATCTCACGGCCATCGAGCTGTCGTATCAGGTCGTCGACCGTAGGGGCGATGACATCGATCATCTTGCCGTCCAGAGCCTCTTTGTCGGTAAAGGCCTTGGCGTCGGTGACCGCGGTTTCCGCCAATTTCGGGTTGCGCCCGCGTTTGTCGGCGTAGCTGCGCAAGAAGGCCAAAGCGTCGTTGAGAATCTTGCGCTTCATGGTTTCATCGACTTGCAACTGCCACCCGCCGATGGCAATGACTGGCGAAGCGGCTCCAGTGTGCGTGCCGGGAGCCATGGCGGCAACATCTGCGGAGAGAAGAATAAAAAAACCGGCGGAGGCGCCGCGAGCGCCGGTGGGCGTGATATACACGGCAACCGGAACACGCGACGCCAGGATGTGCTTGATGATGTCTTGCATGGAGGCACTGAGGCCGCCCGGCGTGTCCATGGTGATGAGAATGAGCGAGGCGTCTCGCTTTGCGGCGTCGGCGATGCCCTCATCGATGTAAGTGGCGAGAATCGGCTCGACTTCGCCGTCGAGTCTTAGTTCAAGGATGACGGCATTGGACGCATGCTCGTCAGCGAATACTGAAGGAAAAAGCCAAAAAAGAGCAAAGCCGCATAGAGCGGCGAGAAGAAGTCTGCGGTGCGAAAACGAGTCGCCATCGGAGAGAGCACTGTGCGGCTTCATTGCGCGCCTCCGTGGGGCTTGGAGTTTTGGAGGTGTTCGAGCAATTGTTTGGCTTCCGGGTAGTTGGGCGCAAGTTGCAAGGCGCGCTGCACTTCGGCACGCGCCAGTTCGGGTTTTTTCTGCTCGAGATAAATACGGGCGAGCATCGTGCGCACCAGCGCGGAGTTGCGAGCCGCAAGGGACGCCTGGAGTTCCTTCACTGCGTCATCGAGCTTGCCGCGCCGATGATCAACTTCCGCCAGGCCACGGTGTGCGGCGGCGTTGGCAGATGTGGTGCGCAGAACACTGCGAAATGCGCTTTCGGCGGAATCGAGGCGCCCTGCAGCAAGCTCCTGGCGCCCACGACGAATATGCGAGGCGGAGGTGTCGGCCGCGGTGCTCGCGGCAGCGGAATTCGCTGCGCTTCCGGAGGCTGCAATTTCCAGGCGCAGCGCTGTGGTGTCCAGCTCGGTTCGAATGCGCGCGAGGCGGAAGCCCGCATCCGGCTTCGCATCCACATGCGCGGACTGCAACGCATTGGGGCCGAGAGCCTCCGCGGCGGATTCGCGCTCCTGATCGGCCTCGGCTTTCTTTCCAGCCTTTTCCAGCGACTGAACGAGCAGCGCGCGGTCTTCGGGATTATCCGGTTTGCGCTCGGAGGCTTCGCGGAAGGCGGCGGCAGCCCCGGCGAAGTCGCCGGTCTGCGCAGCGAGCAGGCCAAGATTAAAAGGATAGTCGTCCTCGTCGGGATCAAGATCAGTGGCGCGGCGAAGGTCCGCTTGAGCAGCGGCGGTCTTGCCCTGCCGGGCGCGCGCAACGGCTAGGTTGTTCAGAATTTCCGGGGGTTCCGCGCCCGTTGCATCGGCTTGCGACTCGTTCTTGCCCTCACCGCGCAAGGCCGTCTCAAGGGACGTGAAGACTTCCTCGGCACGCTCGGGCTGATTCATCTGCAAGCGGCAAACGCCGGTGGAGAAGAGCGCTTCGACGTAGCGATCATGAGCGGGCGGAACGTGCGCCAGGAAAGAGAGCGCGGTGGCACAGTCGTTGCGCGTGAAATAGGTTTCGGCGAGAGCGAAATAGGGATCGGGCCATGACGGCTCGAGGCGGGAAGCTTCGCGCAATTCACGCAGCCGCGGCTCGTCTTCATTGGCCAGAAGGCCGCGGATATAGTGCTCGAAAGCGTCGAGACGTAACGCACGCTGGCCTTTGGAGAACTCCACCAGTGTCGGACGGTACGCCTTGTCGCTCTCGGAAAGCAGGCGCCAGACGACCTTGGATCGCATCTCCATCAGCGAATCGAGAGGACCGGTTTCGCGAACGGACGGAAGCAGCGCCAGCGGATCGGTGCGAAGGACGTGTGAATCGATCGTCAAAGTCTTGCCGTCGGAAGTGAAGGAACCGAACACGACGAAATCGGCGTCGAGGTCCTGAGCGACACGCAGCATGCTGGCGCGGCTAAGCTTGGCGGAGAAAGGAAGGCCGTTGCGTTCCATTTCAGTGGTGCGACCGGCGTGGGAATAGACCTGTTGGCCACCCGCGGAGAGCGCCTGGATGGTGAGCTCTTCAAGGCCTTCGCTGAGCCAGGAGAGTCGCGGGGAAGCGCCCGCGCTCTCGAAGGGGAAAACAAGATAGACGCCTCGATTGCCCGGTGGTTGCTGGGCGCACAGGGAGGTGGTAAAGAAGAGCGCGGCACAGAGAACAATCACTGCTCGCGAATTGAAATGGAGCGGGGACATACGCAATTGAATTGTAACAGAGAGGCGCGAGTAGGGATTCAGGGATTGGTGCGAAAGTGTGCGACTAATTGGGAAAGAGAAAGGAGCATCCTCAACTGTTCATCGCGCTTTGCTACGTCGATTGAGATCCTTCGACAGGGAGATTAGGGCTGCGCGGATTCAACGACCTTGGGAGCCAGAAGATCGATGACGACCGGATCTTTCACCACGGCGGCGAAGGCCGGGTCCTTCTTCACTTCATTGAACTGCGCGTAGCCTTCTTCTTTTGCCTTGCGCAAGTAGAAGACGGCGCGCTCGATATTGCCGGCTTCCGCAAAGGACTTGGCAAGAAGGAAGTAGAAGCGGCCGCGGTCCGGCACGGACCGATCCTGCAGAATAGAGCCGGTACGGGAAGAACCGCGCTCGAAAAATTGGGGGTCTATGGCCAAAACGGTGCGGAAGGCGGCGATGGAGTTATCGTACTTGCCCTGGCTGAAATACGCGTAGCCGAGATTGCTGTACAGCACGGGCATGTCGTCGCGCATTTTAATAGCCTTTTGATACGCACGAATGGCCTTGCTGTATTTCTTACGCTGGTACCAGATCGTGCCGATGTTATTTTCAGCGTCGGCGTATTGCGGGTCAGCCTTTACGGCGCGCTCGTAACACTTCAGCGCGGCTCCCAAAGCGGTTTGCTGGTGCAGTGCGATGCCAAGTTTGTTCAGGTAAACCGCGTTGTGAGGATTTTGCTCGCTGAGCATTCTGTATTGTTCCATGGCCTCGTGATACTGCTTGCGAGCCATGTACAGGTCTCCCATCTCTTCGCCGCTTAGTTGGCGATCGGCAGGGTTTGCCGCTGCGTTAGAAACCTGAGACTGCGTCTGCATGGGCGGAACAAATGATTCTTTGCGGGAGTCGTCGCTGGTCTGGCCTATAGAGGGAAGGGTCAGGCAAACGAGGAGAAAAGTAGCGGAAAACGCCATTCGAAGACGAGTCATGGCGAGTCTCCTTTGTTATCCGGCTTAGTCTTGTCCGGCTGCGATGAATCGTCCGGCTTAGGCTTGTCGGAGTCCTTCTTCTTACCTCCAAAGATACCAAAAATCTTCTGCAAAGGACTCTTTTTCTTTTCGTCCTCCTTCTCTTTGGCCTCGACAGGGACGGGAGGCTGTCCCTGGCCGGTGGCGTTCGGCGGACGATTCGGATCATAAGGAATTGGTTTTCCGTCGGCGTCCTTAGCAGGCTCCTTGGGTTGGCCTCCGCCGAACACGTGGGATAGCCAGGAACCCGTGGAACTGAAGACGTTGTGGCCGCCGTGAATTTCGCAATACTGCGTGGGGGCGGAACCCGCGACATAGACCTCCTGTCGCGTGGTGGGGCAATTGGGGGTGGCTAGTTGCAAGGATTCAGGATCGATCAGGACAGACTGAACGCCTTCAGGAGCGTCGAAATCCTTCACGTCGCGATAGGTGGGAAGTGCAGTAGCGTGGTTCATGAAGTCTGCCCAGATCGGGGCTGCAGTGACGCCGCCCGTAAATCCGAGATCGCGATTGTCGTCGAAGCCAATCCAAATCACGCACAACAGGTTGGACGTGAAGCCCGCGAACCAGCCGTCGCGCGAAGTGCCGGTTTTTCCCGCCGCCGGCAGAGTGAAGCCACGGGCGCGCACGCCGGCGCCGGTGCCACGATTCAACACATCCTTGAGGACGCTGGTAACCAGATAAGCGACGCGCGGGTCCAGCGCGGTGTGTGTTTGCGGAGTGACTTTCTCCAAGATTTGGCCGTCCGCGCCGATGATGTTGCGAATGAACTGTGGCTCGGCACGCGTGCCAATGTTTGCGAAGGTGGTGTAGCCGGCGGCGACGTCCACCGGCGTCATGTCGTAGGCCCCCAGTGCCACTGCGGGAGTCGCGCGAATATTGTTCCCCAGGCCCATCTGACGCGCGATTTGCACAACGCGGCCGTAGCCGATGAGCTCGGCGACTTTGACCGTTGCTACGTTCAACGAATTGGTGAGGGCATCGCGCGCCGTGACGCGGCCCATAAACCTCTCGCTGTAATTGTTAGGGGTGTAGTCGACGCCGTCGTACTCGAACGTGGTGGGCTCATCGTCAATGGTCGTGGCGGGCGTAACGATGGGCTGGACACCGTCCACCGCGCTGTCGAACGCGGCGGCGTAGACGAAGGGCTTGAACACCGAGCCTGGCTGACGATGCGCGAGAGCGTGATTGAGCTGGCTCTGCCCGTAGTCGCGTCCGCCGATCACGGCCTTGATTTCCCCGGTGCGCGGGTCGAGCGCCACGAGCGCGGCTTGCGCCTGCGGGATCGGCTCGTCCGAGCCTTTCTTGGCTTGCTCCTTACGCCAGCGGTCATATTTCTTGGCCAGAAGAATGTCGACATTCTTCATCCCGGCTTCGATCGCGGACGCGGCGGCCCGCTGCAGGGCGGGATCAAGCGTGGTGTAAACGCGAAAATTTTCGCTCAGCAAGTCGCTTTCGGAGTATTTGTCGAGCAGGTGGTCCTTGACCATGTCGACGAAGTAGGGGGCTTCGCTGCCGGAGATGGAGGCTTTGACGATGTTCAGCGGGGCCTTTTTGGCCTCCTGAACATCTTCCTCGTTGATGTATTTGTTCTCCAGCATTTGCGTGAGCACGCGGTCGCGCGCTTGCGCGCCGCGCTCTGGGTGACGGTCGGCGGAGGAATAATAGTTGGGCGCGCGAATGATGCCGGCTAGATAGGCGCATTCGGGAAGGCTGAGCTGACGAAGGTCCTTGCCGAAATACGCGACACTGGCTTGCGAAAATCCCCGGATGCCGAAGCTGCCGCGATTGCCGAGATACACTTCGTTGGCATACAGCTCGAAGATTTGCGGCTTGGTGAAGCGCTGCTCGAACTCGATCGTCACCATGGCTTCGGCGACTTTGCGGCGTAACGTGCGCTCGTTGCTCAGAAAGAAAGTGCGCGCCACCTGCATGGTGATGGTACTGGCGCCCTGAAAATGGCTGCTGGTGTGGCGCAAGTCAGCCCAGGCGGCGCCGGCGATGCGCAGGAAGTCGAAGCCGCCATGCTCGAAAAAGCGCTTGTCCTCCGCGGAGAGAATGGCGTGCACGAGAAGCGGGGGCAGATCGTCGTAGCGGACGGCGCGGCGCTTCTCGCGCGCGCTGTCGAAGAGATTGGTGATGAGTTCCGGCTCGATCTCGGCGTTATCGAGAGAGTTGCCGCCGCCGAGCGGACGGATGGCGCGAATGGTTTTGCCGGTGAATTGCACGTCTAGCGCATTGCCGCCCACGAAGTAAGAAAGTTTGGAGGGGCGAATGTCGACCGCGTTGCGCTGTACCGTGTACTGCCCGAGGGCGTTTTCATCGGTTTCCGGGCGATACCCGGAGCGCTGCAGATAGCCGGAGAGCTCTTCAGGCCCGATGGCTTGGCCAACGGAAATGTGCCCGGGAGCGGAGAAGATTTGCGTGGTGTTCTGTAAGACATGGCCCGAGAGGCGAGCATCGATCATGCGCGAATATTTTGTGTAGTAGTACGTGAAGACGCCCGCGGCGGTCAGAAAAATCGCGAACAACACTCCGAGAATGGTCAGACCAAGACTGGAGGTCCAAAAACCTTTCAGGATGCGGATGCGCAAACTCTAGCTCCCAGTGGCTGGAATTCTATTGTCTCGCAAGTGGGCACGGCAAGGAAGGCCAGTGAAGAAGTCGCGGAGTTGCGAAATGGGCACACATCAGCAAACGCGGACCTTTCTTTGGCGGTGAAGGGAGTGGCCACGGGAGCAGAGGGGTTACAAGATCGACTTATTCTCGCTAGAAGGGGTGAAGTGAAGCTCCATCTTGTACACCATCAGGTCCACAGGCACGGTGTAATCAACGGAAATTCTTACCACCGACGCAGAGGCGAGGACCTTGATCGCGTCCTTGGTCAGCGGGATGTCCAGGTTTTCAGCTTCTTTGAAGATGGTTTCGCGGATTTGCTCTTCGGTGTGGCGATTTACCACCGCAAAGCGCGCCTCATCCTGCATCTTGTCGGCAAGCTGGTATTCGGCGAAGTAGGGAGGAAGGAGCTTGTAGGCAGCATAGAAGCCGAAAACGACGAGCGCCGTAAAGACAATGGCTTTGAGTCTGCCTCCGCCACGTTGCGCGCGAGCCCAGGAGCGTTGCTTGTTGTCAATCCTGCCCATTAGAATTTCTCTCCACTGCCAACCGATCACAAAACCGGCCTAGTCGCCGAAAAATACCGGAACGGTTCGTATTTTTACGCTAACACCGCCGGAGAGCGGGTGTCGAGCGCGCGCCGCGGGAGAGGTTCCGGCAGAGCAACAGGGCGGGGGGCGCGGCCGCGCCTGCCTGCGCAGGCGTCAAAGCGCGACCGTGCAAAGCGAGGGCGCGTTAATAGGCGCGCGCAAAGATCGCGCGTTCTGCCGCTGGCTTTCCGCAGTAGACGCAGACGCCGGGCCCGCCGGATTGTTCTAACGGGATGCACCGCATGGTGGCGCGGGTTTCTTCCTTGATTTTGGCTTCGCACTCCTGGTTCCCGCACCAATAAGAAAGCGCGAAACCGGTTTCAACCGCTTTCTTGAGGTCCTCGTAGGTTTTCGCGTCATGCGTGTTGGATTTGCGGAACGCCAAAGCCTTGTCATGCAGCGATTGCTGAATTTCTGCGAGCAGACGTTCGACTGTAACAGGCAGGTCAGCAAGCGATGCGCTGATCTTTCCTTCTCTGCCGGGGCGGTCGCGGCGGGCGAGCACGGCGGCTCGCTTGGCGACGTCCTTAGGTCCGAGCTCGATGCGCAGAGGAACGCCGCGCATTTCCCAATCGTTGAACTTCCAGCCGGGGCTGGAGCCTTCGCGCTCGTCGAGCGTTACGCGAATGTTGGCCTTCACGAGTTCCGCTTTTAGTTTTCGCGCGGTATCGAGCACCGGGGATTTTTCTTCGTCGGTCTTGTGAATCGGGACGATGACGGCTTGATAGGGCGCGAGTTTCGGCGGCAGCACCAGTCCCTGATCGTCGCCGTGCACCATGATGATGGCGCCGACCACGCGCGTGGAGAGTCCCCAGGAAGTTGTCCAGCAATACTGGAGTTGGCCATTCTGGTCGAGGTAGCGAACTTCGAACGCTTGTGCAAAGTTCTGTCCCAGAAAATGCGACGTGCAGAACTGCAAAGCCTTGCAGTCCCCCATCATGGCCTCTAACGAATAGGTGGTGTCTGCGCCGGCGAACTTCTCAGCATCGGACTTCCTGCCGGGGATTACCGGAATAGCGGCGTCGTTGACCGCGAAATCGGTATAAATGTCGACCATCTGGCGCGTCTCGGCTTCGGCCTCTTCGCGCGTGGCGTGCGCGGTGTGGCCTTCTTGCCAGAAAAATTCCAGTGTGCGGAGAAAGAGTTTCGTGCGCAGCTCCCAGCGCACGACGCTGTTCCACTGGTTCATCAGCACCGGCAGATCGCGGTAGGACTGAATCCACTTCGACCACATGTGGCCGATGATGGTCTCCGACGTCGGGCGTATGACCAGCGGCTCGGCCAACTCTTCGCCGCCGCCAATGGTGACCACCGCAAGTTCCGGCGAAAATCCCTCCACGTGGTGTTTTTCCTTGTCGATAAAGCTGCGCGGAATGAGTAACGGAAACGCCACGTTTTGGTGACCGGTGGCTTTGAACCGGCGATCCAGAGCCTGCTGGATGTTCTCCCACAGCGCCCAACCGTACGGGCGGACAATCATGCAGCCGCGCACCGGCGCGTAGTCGGCGAGTTGCGCCTTCAGCACCAGTTGGTTGTACCACTCGGAGAAGTCTTGCGAGCGCGTAGGGAGCTTTTCTTCGGCCATGCGGCGGTTTGTCCAGTTGCGCTCGGGTCTTCTGACCTGAGGCTCTCGAAGCTGCACGCAACGAAATTGCGGGATGCGCGAACTGAAAAGCGTAACGGAGTGCACGGAGATGTGTCAACGCGATGCGAATCGCGGCGAATCAGCGGCGCAGCGAGGAGGTGCCACCAATTTGGCGCTTGGCCACTCGCGCATACTTCCATAGCATCCGGCTTATGAGTTCCCCTCTTCGCGGCGGTTCTGGCATGCCTGAGCGGCTGCTCGCGTGGTTGGAGCCGCGCGAAGACGAGATGGCCGCGCTGCTGGCGGAACTCGTCAATGTCCCCACGGAAAATCCACCCGGAAGAAACTATCGAGCTTGCGCGGACCTGTTAGAGGAGAAACTTTATCAGGCAGGCCTGACCTGCGAGCGGCACGAATTTCCCGCCCCCACCGCCAGGGCCGGCACAAATGAAGAAGGCTCAGCGAGTTTGATGGCGAGTTTCGGGAGCGGAGCTCGCACGCTGTATTTTCACGGGCATTACGACGTGGTGCCGGCGCAATCACCAACGCAATTTCAGCCCCTCCGCAAAGAGCATTTTCTATTTGGCCGCGGTTCTTGCGACATGAAGGGCGGCATCGTGGCCATGCTCTTTGCAGTTCGCGCGCTGAAAGAATGCGGCGTGGCGTTGAATGGCAAAATTGTTCTTGCGCTGGTTCCCGACGAAGAAACTGGAGGAGCACGCGGTTCGGCGTGGCTTGCGCGCGAGGGAAAGTTTGGCCGTGACGGGATCGGTATGCTCTTGCCGGAGCCGACCAGCGGCGTGGTGTGGAATGCGAACCGCGGCGCGATTTCTTTGCGGATTTCAGTCTTGGGCAAATCTGCGCACGTTGCGTTGCAACATCGGGGCGAGAACGCGTTCGAACAGATGTTGCGCGTTGTGGAGCGACTACAGGAGTTGAAGCGCGACGTGGAGGCGCGGAAGACAGGCTACACCGTCGGCGCCGAGCAGGCTCGCAACTCCATCTTGATGCTGGGCGGCGAGAGCGGTGGCGGGGCGAATTTCAACGTCGTCCCGGAGCAATGCTGGTTCACCGTCGATCGGCGCATCAATCCGGAAGAAGATTTTGACGAGGAAAAACACCGGCTCATCGGAGTGCTGGAAAGCTGCCGAGGCGACGGAATTCGCTTGGAATGGAAGATTTTGCAGGAAGGCCGCGCGGCTGCCTGCTCGAAAGAGGAGAAGCTCGGCCGCCTGCTCGCGCAGAGCGTGCAGGTCGTAACCGGCGAAGCACCGCGATTTGAGATGTGCCCCGGTTTGCTGGAGATTCGCTTTTACGCTGCCCTGGGAATTCCAGCCTACGCCTACGGGCCTGGACTGCTATCGGTGGCGCACGGGCCGCAGGAATATGTCGATCTGAGAAAGGTGTGCGACTGCGCCGCGATTTACGCGCTCACCGCGATTGAGATACTAAACGTGTGAAACCTTCCGGCGCGCTTACGGCAAGCCGAAAGTGAATAGAGCGGAGCCAGCGGCTACCGCGACGTACTCTTTTCCGTCGATGGCGTAGGCCATGGGCGACGAATACACCGAGGCGCCGGCCTGGAAGTGCCAGAGCGGTTTGCCCGTCGCGGCGTCCAGCGCGATAAAATTTCCTTCGGCGTCGCCGGTGAAGACCAGTCCGCCCGCGGTCGAGAGCACTCCCGACCATGTCGGCGACGGATGCTTCCATTCCCACTTGATTTTGCCAGTGTCGGGATCGATGGCGCGGAGCGCGCCCCAAAACGGCTCGGCATCATCGTTGGGAAAATACGCGCTGCCGTAATACGCATGCCCGGCATGGTAAGGTTGCGCCGCCGTGCTGAAAATGTCGCACTGTTCGCGCGCGGTCACGTAGAACAAGCCGGTTTGCGGGTCAAAAGTTGGCGACATCCAGTTTGTCGCGCCAGCGGCGCCGGGGCAGACGCGGCTGCCCTCCGGAGTGGGACTCGCTTCTTTGTTAGCAACCGGGCGGCCCTCCGCGTCCTTCCTGCTGCTCCACGTAACTTTGGCAAACGTGCTCGCGGAGAGTAATTTGCCGTTGCTGCGATCGACCACGTAGAAGAAGCCGTTGCGGTCGGCCTGAATCAGCAAATGCTTGCCGTCGCGCTCCAGCAACACCGGAACTTGCGTGGCATCGTAATCGTGCTCGTCGTGCTTGGTGAACTGGAAATACCATTTCAGCTTGCCACTGTCCACGTCCAGGGCCAGAAGTGAATTGCTGTAAAGGTTGTCGCCCGCGCGGCCTTCACCGCGATTGGAAGGAGATGGATTCCCCGTCGCCCAGAACGTCGTGTTGGTCGCGGGATCGTAAGTGCCTGTGATCCACGCAGGAGCGCCTCCAATTTTCCAGGAGTCGCCCTCCCAGCTTTCGTGGCCAGGTTCGCCCGGACCGGGAACGGTGTAGAAGCGCCACTTGCGCTCGCCGGTGTTCGCATCATACGCATCGATGAATCCGCGAATGCCATACTCACCGCCGCTAACACCGGCGATGACAAGATTTTTCACGGCCAGCGGCGCCAGCGTGATGCTGTAGCCCTTGGTGTAATCGAAGGCGGTTACATCCCAAACAACGTTGCCGGTCTTGGCATCGAGCGCGATTACGTGCGAATCCAAGGTGCCCAGGAAAACTTTATCGCCGAGAATAGCCAGGCCGCGATTGACGCGCCCGCAGCACGGCCGAATGTCGGCCGGTAGCGCGCGTTGGTATTGCCAAATGGGCCTGCCGGTGCGCGCGTCCAGCGCGAAAGCGCGATTGTCTTGGCCCGTGCCGTACAACACGCCGTCGACAACCAGCGGCGTGGCTTCAAATTTCCCGCCGGCCATGGTCTGGTACGCCCACTTCGGCACCAGCGCATGCGCGTTGGCGGTATTGATCTGGTCGAGCGTACTAAACCGGCGGCCAGCGTAGTCACCCGAATAGGTCAGCCAATTCTGCGGCTCCTTCGCGGAATCGAGCAGGCGTTGGGGCGTCACTTGCGCCTGAGCAAAGCCACTGAACAAACCGCAAATTACCATTGTTGCTGTCGCGCAAATCGTATGCCTCATCACTAGCCTCGCACCGCCGTTTTGATGAACAAGGATCCTAAGCACCATCTAGACGCCCTCAACCAACACTATGTTGGTTTTCGCCGCTTTGAGCATTGCAGCCTTCATTTCTCCATACTCTTCGCATCCGTACCAACGTTTTGCCTGCTCCATATTTGGAAATTCCAGCACGACCACTCGCGCGGGCTGCCAGTCTCCTTCCATCACTTCGAATTGGCCTCCGCGCACGATGTAGCGCCCGCCATATTTCGTCAACGTACCGGGCACGCGCTCCAGGTATTCCCGCATTCCTGCAGGGTTGTGAACATCCACATCGACGATAAAATAGGCTGGCATCTTTACCCCCAATTCAGCGCTCACAACTCACTTGCTGCCACCCAGGCTTAGCAGATAGGCAACGATGTCCTGCAAATCCTTCTCCGGCAGCATTTTTTCGTCGTACTTCGGCATTAGCGATTCGCGGCTCTTGTCCAGGGACCGCAGCTTGTCCTTCTCGAAGAGGTGAAGCTGCTCGCGCATATCGAGCATTTGCAGCGTGAAGTTGTCCTCGTTCAGAACCACGCCCTGGAATTTCTGCCCACGGTCGTCGACCACTGTCACGGTCTCATACTCCTGCGAGAACTCCTTCATGGCTTCCGAAATTCCTTGCGCCAGGCGGCGGCTGGGATTGCGCACGGAATCGACAATGTATTCAACCGACCGGGCGGAGCCCGTGGCCGTTAGGTCCGGACCGAGGCGGCCGCCTTTGCCTTCAATCATGTGGCACGTGGCGCAAGCCGCCGATCCGGTGAAAAGCTCTTTGCCGTGCGCGGCACTTCCCATCGGTGGGGCCGATGTTTTCACTTGCACGCTGCGAATGTAGGAAATCACCTGCCAGATTTCCTCTTCGATCATGCCAACCCCTTGCTGCGTCGCGCCATTCTGGGGCATGGCCGTGCCAGGAACTCCTTCGTTGATGGTACGAAACAAATCCGCGTCGGAATTCCCGTGCTTCTTCTGCGCGCGCGTCAGGTCCGGACCGCGTCCTCCGCCGCGGGCGCCCAGCCCGTGGCAAAACGCGCAATTCGCGCGAAATTCAAATTCCCCCAGCTTCGCGGCGTTGGAATCATTGGCAAGCGGATTTTTATCCTGTGCACGTACGAGGCTTGCCGCAACAATAAAATGCGCTACTGCAAGGGCGCCGAGAATTCGCATTCGCCGTTGCGCCGGAGGTGCGAGAAAAATACCCATGCTTCCTCCTGCATCGGAGCACGCCGAAAATTTGTCCGCACTATACCACCGCAGGACAAAAATGGCTCAGCGCCCTGTGAACTTAAATAAGGATTTGCACTCGTTTAGTTTTTTGCTGGAGCCGCGGGCAGCGGCTTGGTCTTGCGTTCCGACAGGTTTTCTCGCCTCATCTTATCGGTGCAGTCGGCAATTTCGTCATCAATCTTCTTGATTTCCAAAGCAAGCTCAAGATCATGCGGATTTCGCGAATATCGCTTGAACAGCGCGTTCCTCTTAACGTTCAAGTCTTCCCGTTGTTTCTTCCGGAGATCCCTGCCTGCCAATGTATGGTTCCCCATGGAACCAGTGTGGACGCCTTTTGGCATTATTGATACAGCTTACTGCGCCTCGGTGCCCGCCCTGTCATTCAGTTTGGGCAGTTCTGGCGGAACAGCCTGATCCTGTAGTGACCGATGCGAATCGTTTGACTTGAGCTTGGCGCTGGCCTAGTATCCGCGGCAACACCGCAAGGACGGCGAGGAATCGTGGATGAGCGATTGGGTGCACATACAGGCGGATTCCGGAGAACAGTTGACCCAGTTGCATCACTTTTCGATAGTGAAGCAGCAGGCCAGCGGTAACGTGTTATTTGCGATCACGGTGAAGGAGTTTGCGGTGCCGCCTCCCGGGCAGCGCCTGCGGTTTTATGCGGAAGCAGACAAGGCCGTGAACCAGAAGACCGCCTCGTTCGTGCCGTGCGGATGGGGGCCTTCGATCTTTTCGGCGCTGGGAGATTGCGTGAGGCTGATCCGGCAGTTTCCGTACGAGGGCGAGGAGCGCGCAACGCCGTGATCCTAAACTTCACAAAACAAACGCTGCCGCAAGGTTTAACCGTGCTCGCGATGCAAGGCAGCATCCACTGCGGACCCGAGTGCGCGCGCCTGGAGCGTGAGGTAGACGGGATGATTGCTGCGCACGAAACGCGAGTCATTTTTGATATGGCCGGCGTCACCCATGCCGACAGCGCGGCGATTGGCGCGATCGTAAGGTGCTTGGCGAAGCTCAAGAGCGCGGGCGGGGCGCTGCGGATAGCCGCGGTCCAACCGATGATCGACTACAGCCTGAAATTGACGAAAGTAGACAACCTGATTGAGATATTCCCCACTGTGGAGCTGGCCGCGAAGGGATTTTCTCCGCCGGAGATAAGTCAACAGGCTTGACATTTGCTAACGGACAACTACGCAAATGTGAACGGCGTTCGCCTGCACTATGTCGCCACCGGAACAGGCCCGCTCATCCTCTTTCTCCATGGCTTTCCGGAGTTTTGGTATGCCTGGAAGAATCAACTAACCGACTTCGCCGGCGATCACCACGCCGTCGCGCTCGACATGCGCGGCTTCAATCTCTCAGACAAACCCAGCGATGTCGCTCAGTACCGTCTCAGCGTTTTGGTCGAAGACATTCGCGCGTTTGCCGATCATCTTGCCCCAGGCAAGAAATTCGTCCTCGTCGGCCACGACTGGGGCGGCTTTGTGGCCTGGGCCTTCGCCAGTTCCCATCCGGACGCGCTCGAGAAATTAGTGATCATCAACGCGCCGCATCCCGCCGTTTTCGCTCGCCTGTTGACTTTCGATCCCGCGCAGCAAAAGGCCAGCGAATACATGGACATATTTCGCAGCCATCAAGCCGAACAAATTCTCTCCGCGAACAATTTCGACATCCTCGCCAACAAGGTCATGGTTTTCGGCTCGCAAAATGGCCTGCTGCCGGAAGACAAGCCCGCATACATCAAAGCCTGGTCACAACCCGGCGCGCTCACCGGCGGTCTCAACTACTATCGCGCCAATCGACTCAGCACGTCGCCGCTAGCCGACGCCGCGAATGCTTCCTCATTCGTGGTCAGCGTTCCCACATTGGTCATCTGGGGCGAAAAGGATCCTGCCATGGTCACGCAAAACCTCGATGGCCTCGCCGAGTTCGTTCCGCAATTAACCATCAAACGCATTCCCGATGCCTCCCACTGGCTCGTCCACAAACAATCGGCCGAGGTAACCTCGTATATCCGCGAGTTTCTCCGAACAATGCAGCGAGACAAAGCCAAGGCATAGGCTTGGGGATCAAAGTTTACGCAGAGATTTTGCACACCCGTGCACAGATTTTCACAAGCCCGGAGTGAGATTTCGATTGACGCCAAAAAAAAGAAAAACTATCTTCACGCCAGATTGAACCGAGAGCGTAAAAGCTTTGCGGCTCAGTTTATAGAGGGCGCAAAAAGCCTAACGGCGGATGCGCCCTCATTTTTTGCGCCTCGCAAATCCTCATTCGCTCGGGCCGGCTGCAAGATGCACCCTTCGCCCTAGCACTCGCATCACACCCTCCGATGCTTTCGCCAGCGCCCAATCCTAGTCTGACTCCACGCCAGTTGCTTGCCGCTTGGCGGAGAATCTTGAGCGGCCGCGTACCCATGCTGTCCATTGAGATCACTCGAGAGTGCCCGCTCAGTTGCCCTGGATGCTATGCCTACGGCGAGACGCACTTGGGAGGTGAAGTCACCCTGCGCGACCTGCACGACCTGCGCGGTGACGCTCTGGTCGAAGGTGTCCTGGAACTCGTGCGCAAGCATGAGCCCCTCCATGTTTCCTTGGTGGGCGGCGAGCCGCTGATCCGGCATCGCGAGCTCAGTCGCATTCTTCCCGCACTCAGTGAATTGGGCGTATTCGCTCTCGTGGTTACCAGCGCCGTGATCCCCATCCCGTTGGAGTGGATGAAGATCCCCCGCTTGCGCGTGGCCGTGTCGGTGGACGGGCTGCCCGAGCATCACGACATCCGCCGCAAGCCCGCAACCTACGAGCGCATCCTCCAGAACATGGAAGGCCGCGAGGTCAATGTCCACTGGGTCGTTACGCGCCCCATGCTGGCAAGGCCCGGCTACTTAGAAGAGTATGTGTCCTTCTGGAGCGCGCGGCCGGAGGTCAACCGCATCTGGGTCAGCGCTTACACTCCTCAGCTCGGCGAACAAAGCATGGAAATGCTGACTTCCGAGGATCGCGAAGTCCTCGCGCGGCGCTTGCCTTCCTTGCATCCGCAATATCCGAAACTCCTGCTTACCGAGGGCATGGCTCGCGCTTTCCTTCAGCCCCCAAACAATCCCGATGATTGCCTTTTCTCCAAAATGTCTGTCAACTATTCGGCCGATCTGCAAAGTCGCGTGGAGCCTTGCGTTTTTGGTGGCACGCCAGACTGCTCTCAGTGCGGTTGTGCGATCAGCAGCGCCTTACACTGGATCAGAACGATCAAGCTGGCCGGTCCCGTGAAGATCGATCATTTCGTCAGGGGCTCGATCGGCGTCGGCACGCTGATGAACCGCCTCCGGTCGCACTCCATCAGGCCTTCGCGCTGGCCTTCCGGCGCAGCGAAGCCAAGGCCGCCCGCCAATCTCGTGCAAATCCTGCCCTGAAGCCGGTCCCACCTCTGCTCCGTAAAGCGCATCTAACAATTACAGCCTATGCACAATTTTTCTCGCCGGGAACTGCTGAAACTCGGTGCGGCAACAGCCGCGGCAGAACTAGCGTCTTTCAGTTTGCACGGATGCGGCCGTGGTTCTGTCATTTCTCCGCCCGTTCCTTCCGCTTGCTCCAAATTAACCGACATCGAGCACGTGGTGATCCTCATTCAAGAAAACCGCTCTTTCGATCACTACTTTGGAAGCTACCGCGGTGTCCGCGGATTCTCCGATCCAAGCATGGCATTCCGGCAGCCCGACCCTGCGAACACAACGAGCTCCCCCGTGGGGACACTCTTGCCATTCCACCTGGACACCTCCACCACGAATGCCGCTTGCACCCACGACATCAGCCACGACTGGGTACCGCAGCATCAAAGCTGGGACAACGGCGCAATGGACGGTTTTGTCACCTCGCGTCTTCCGCTCAATCCCAATGACGCCGTACTGAGCATGGGCTACTACACGCGCGCAGACATTCCCTACTACTACGCCCTCGCCGACGCTTTCACCATTTGCGACAACTTTTTTTGCTCGGTGATGGGTCCGACCGACCCGAACCGCCTCTACACCATGGCCGCCTCCCTCGACCCCGGCGGAACAAACGGCGGACCGATCTTGCAGACCATCATCATAAATCGCAGTGCCTTTTACGGCCGTCTGACCTATACGACCATGCCCGAGCAGCTTCAGGCTCGCGGAATTTCCTGGAAGGTATACTCATCGCCGGATGAGACGGTTCTCGGCGGCGTTCTTTCCGACAATGTTCTCTCCTACTTCAAAAATTTTCAGGATCCGGCCTCGGTGCTGCATCAAAACGCCTTCGGACCTCAGTTTCCCACGGACTTCCTGGCCGACGTGGCCTCTGGCAATTTGCCGCAAGTCTCCTGGTTGGTGGGATCGGTGGTAACTTCCGACCATCCGCCTTCGCCTTCCATTTTTGGTGAGAACACTCTTTCGCTCATCATCAGCGCTTTAACGGCGAACCCCGCACTGTGGGCAAAGACGCTCTTGTTGGTCACCTACGATGAAAATGGCGGCTTCTTTGATCACGTTCCGCCGGTGACGGCGCCCCCCGGCACGCCCGGCGAATATGTCACCGCGCCCGCCGTACCGGACCCCACCGTAATCGGCAGTCCCGCGATAACCGGCCCGATTGGATTGGGTTTTCGCGTCCCCACGCTGATCGTCTCGCCCTTCAGTCGCGGCGGCTTCGTGTCCTCCGACCTCTTCGATCACACTTCCGTGCTGCGATTCCTGGAGACTCGCTTCGGCGCGGAAGTGCCCAATTTGAGCGCCTGGCGCCGCGCGGCGGTCGGCGATCTCACCAGCGCGCTCAATTTCAAGAAACCCGACCAGTCGATTCCGAATTTACCCTCCACACTTGCCGCCATTCCCCAGGTGATCCAGCAATGCATCGCGAGCCTCGCCGGAACCGCACCCTACACCGTGCCAACCACCCAGACCCTCCCGACCCAGGAATCCGGAACCGCCGCTCGCCCCAGCGGTCCCTGCTAGTCAGCAACAAGACGAGGAGCTCCGTCACCGTCCGTAAACCAACACGTGAAAGGTTCCTTGAATCGCCGGGCGCTGCGGGTGCGGCCGCTCCGCGGTGGGCGCCGGTGCCGGAGCAAAGTCCGCCGTGTCCAGGAACAAGTTGTGGGTCTTGGTGTCGAGGCCCATGGTTTTGGCGCCGTATTCGGTCTTGATGGTTTCGGCTTCGCTGAATTTGTCGGGGGAGTCTTCGTGGAATACGTGGACCATGCCCTCGCGCGTAGAAACGAAGAGCAGCCCCGTTTCGGGCTCGTACGCGGCGGCATCCACGCCAGCCGAGATCGGGAACGACTGGAGTACTTTTCCGCTGTCGGAGTCGAGCACCACGAGCATCTGCGGATTGCGTCCAGCGCTGAACAGTCGATGGTGCGGAACGTCCATGGCCAGAGCTGTCGGCGCTCCGGCGGGAGCCAGCGGCCAGCGCGATTTGATCTTCAGCGTGCGGGAATCAATGGCCACAAGTTCGCTCTTGTCTTCTAGATTCACGTAGATGGTTCCGTTCCCGTCGGCGACAGCAAACTCCGGGCCGCCGCCAAGATCGATGGTTCCCACCACGCTGCCGCTCTTCGCGTCAATCACCGTGGAACTGTGCGGATCGCCATTCATGACGAAGACGCGCTTCGAGAAGGGATCGTAAACGATGCTGTCGGCGTCCTTGTCGGCCTTCGCTTCGCCGGTCACCTTGAGGCTCTGCAGATCGAAAATGATCGCCTTGCCCTGCGCGCCGTCACTGATGAAGCCGCGGCCAAACTCGCTGGCCACGGCGACCCCGTGATCTTGCTTCAATCCGGTGATGTTCGTGATGAGGGCGCCGCTGTCGGCGTCGATGACCTTGATTTCCGTGCCATGCGAAAGGTACACGCGGCGCGCGGCGGAATCGACCGTGATGTAGTCGAAATACTCGCGGGTGGCCCCCTCCGCCGCGCCAAAGCTGTATTTCTTGAGCAGGTGATAACCGGGCGCGGCCGCCATCAGCCAGAAAGCACTCAGCACAATCACCAGCGCACCACTTGCAAAACGTCCGACACTATAAAACTTCATGCGATCCCTCCCTTGCGACTGACTCTCCATTTCCGCAAGAAACTATCGCGTCGAGTCTAAACAGAAGATAAACGCGCGCCTCGCTTACGTAGCGGCGGCCCTCAGGCTGGCGCAGCTCACGTCGACCCTGAGCCCGACGCGTACGCCCCCCTCCAATGTAAGGCGAACTCAGTGGCGTTTGCGTTTCCATTCGCCTATGCGTTTTCGTCGATTTTTACGCTATCTTTGCAGCGGGCTTTAGCCTGGCAATATGTCCTGATCGGTTGTTGGGTCCTATGTGCGCTAACAGTGGTTGTGAGTTTCTTTGCGCTGAAGCAAGTCCGCCTCCCACTGATTTTCGGTAGTCTAGCCACCGGAGTGTTCTGGGCGATGGTTCCCGTAGGTGTCCTTTGAAACAGGGTTCGCGACGCCCGCAAAGCACGGCGCTACGCCTTCTGACCATTGCCAAGAAGAATCCCGCCGCTCTTCTGTAGAGCTGATGCTCCCCCTCCCCCCTGTTTTTCATAAGTGTTGATTCTAAAGCAGGTTAAAGTCCTTTGTTTTGATACACTTTTGCAAGTGTTGATTCTAAAGGGGGTTAACGTCAGTGGCGAGTTGTGTGTAGCGAGTGGCGAGAAAGATTTGAGAGGAGGCGTGACACCCCTATCCCGGGTGTTTGCGTATGAGTGGCAAGGAAAGGACTTACGCGACACGGAGTGCGTAAGAGTGGCAGGCAAAGGACTTACAGAAGGGCATTTTTGCGTTTCGGTGCAACGGCCGTCACGAAGGGGTACCCCCA
>WNFQ01001989.1_pt1 | contig 26251 bp, 24 predicted proteins | sample 5400171 | NCBI WGS metagenome assembly WNFQ01 (sample SAMN13153356, study PRJNA577476) | soil metagenome | isolation source: 20 cm soil under Madrone tree | place: USA:California | collected 2016-06-14
CGGCACCTTCATGATCTTCTCGTCACCGGGTTTGAAGCCCATTGATTCATACGGTGGCTCACCGACAAAGGCTTTCGGGTACTCGCCATGCATTGCGGTGTTCAGGAAGTAGACATTGTTCATCGCATGATAGCGCGCCGTAGCTGCTCGATCCGCTTCACTGCCGGTTTTCGGATAAGCGGGGGCCATGCCGTAGGCACTGCCTACTGTAGCCTTTGCTGACGCGGCCTTGATAGCACGGAAGGCTTCTCCCTGTGCAAGGTTGACCGTGTGTGCGGCCTTCAGAAACTGCTCGAAATCCGCTTTGCCGGGAGGAAATACGCCAACGCCGTAACCATAATACGTAAACGTCCACGGCATGTTGAACGGAGCCCAGGTAGTGATTCGATCGCCGAGGTGCTTTGCGAGAATGCCGGCAAAATCGGCATAGTAACCGGCAAGATCACGATTCGGCCAGCCTCCACGATCTTCGAGTGCTTGCGGAAGATCCCAGTGATAAATCGTACAAAACGGTCGAATGCCGGCTTCCAGCACGGCGTCAGTCAGGCGGCTGTAAAAGTCGATGCCCTTCGGATTGACGGGACCTGTGCCCGCGGGCTGGATTCGTGACCATGAAGTCGAGAAGCGGTAACTTTTCTGGTTCAGGCGCTTGACGATGGCGATGTCTTCTTTGTAATGGTGGTAGTGATCGCAGGAAACGTCGCCAGTAGCGCCGCCTTTGATTTTACCGACGGTATGAGAAAAGCGATCCCAGTTGGATTCGCCCTTTCCATTGGTGTTCCACGCCCCTTCAACCTGGTAGGCGGCGCATGCCAAGCCCCAAAGAAATCCATCCGGAAATCGGGCACTGTCTATTTGAGAGGGCGCGACTGTGGCGGGAATGTTTTTCTGAGAAAGTGGACTCCCGGTAGTAAATCCGCAGTTGGCCAGCAGAGCGCCGCTGGCAGTGACAAACGAGCTCTTAACAAAAGTCCGGCGATCCATTGCAAGGTACGCCCCAACCGGGCGCGAACGTACCACCGTTCGATTCCTTTGGTCAAACGCATCCGCTCTAACACGGTACTCATACACAAGCAGCGAAGGGAACTCCTTAAAACGTCGGAAGTGCGGATTCGAGTCTAGCCATTCCACACGTGGATCTTCGTTGAGATCCTTATAGGCGATAAGGATGCCATCAACGGGCATTTGCCGGCTGAGGTCTTGGTAGAAAGCGGGATCGTGTACCAGCAGAGGCTGAATTGGCAGGCCGGTGTAATAGGCGAACACCGGAGTAATAGGCGAACACCGGATAGTTGAAATTGGTATAGAGCACGGTCCTGGGCGGTATATTGCGACTCAGAAAATCCGAGACCTGCATTTCCTCTGAAATATCAGGATCAATCAGCGGTGACTGGAAATGCTCGCGCACAGGAAGAAAACTGTAAACGAGTACCCCCGCGAGAACAACCGGGCCGACAATGCGCGTGAGGGTTTGGCGTCCTCGCAGAAACACACTCAGGCCCATTCCCGCCAGCAGAAATAAAGGCGGCGCCAGCGGCATGACGTATCGTGCCTCCTTATGACGCAAGGCGCTGAAAAACAGAAGCAGAACCGCCGCCCATCCCCAAAGGAATGCATCGAAAGCGCCCAGACGATTTTGTTTCAGATGCTCGGCGGGATCGGTGCGATGATCCGCTGCGCGAGCTGCCTGCCTGCGATTCCGCAAAAACCACTGCGCAACCCACAGCGCCAGTCCTGCCGCCGTGATCCACGAAAATATGATGCCGAAGTTCTTTAAGTAATAAAGGGATGATTCCCGGGGACCGGTGAATTTGTCCCAGCCGTTGCGCAGTGTGGTGAGAAAGCCGCCATAGCGAAGGCGCGACCAGCACAAATATGGCGCGAAGCCGGTCGTAAATCCGATGCCACAGGCCAGTGCAGCCCTCCACCACCGATTAGCAAACAGCACCAGAAGCGAAAGAACGGCCACGCTTGACAAGGAAGCAAAGCGCATCAACACCACCAACGCGAAAGCAAAGCCAGCGGAAGCAAATCGAAGGTCTGTCTGATTGCGCAGTGCTCGGAGAAGTAGCCAAAACGAGACCAGGATTAAGGTCAGCGCAGGGCTGTCGGAGAGCAGACTATTACCGGTGTCGTCGCTCACAAACCATGCCGGAAATGCACCCACGAAGAACGGTGAGAAGGCAAGTAAGAGCGACGCGATGGCAGCGGCTGCCCGCCCTTTTGCCATACGCCCGCTGAAATAAAGGAAGAGCGGTCCGAGCGCGTTCAGAAAGGCGGTCACTAGGCTTGCGGCATACACGTTGTTCCATAACAGGAACACGCCGGCGAAAACGAGCGAGAGCAGTGGAGGCCGGCTGCTCAATTCGGAATAGTTGGTTTTACCGCAGCAGATGACCTCAGCGTTCTGGAGGTAAACGGCTTCGTCCCAGAAATGCGCTTGTGACATCGGCCATAGGCGCACAATGAATGCCCCCGCCACAAGCAGAATGACAAATGCCGATTCCACAACAAACTTTCGTCCGTGCGACCTCGACAGGGCGTTCCCTTGCGGATCCGATCGCACCGCGGCGGGAACTCCCAGCAAGCCTCTGTCGTGCATCTAGGCGTCGCTCCCTCCTGAAGCCGCAGCAGGGATCTAATGATGCGTGGCTCGAAACTCGTTCAGCAAGAGGAAACTAAACTAAGTCCTCTTTTGGGACGAAAATTGAAACCACTTGTCCGATAACGACTTACCGGGACTTCCTAGACGCGCGCTATCCGAGCAAGTTTCGCCGTCTGTTCGCCAAGACCTAAGAAGGGGATCGCAAGCTGCTCGTGTACATGGCTCAGAAAATGGCCGGAACGAGGTCTCGTCGAACCGAGGCAAGCAACTAATCCTGCCGGACGGGGTTTAAGGTTGACTACACTCAAGAGAGTTACGACCGCGGACGAGGGAAGTTGCTCAGAAAGGATTCTTCCCACACGGAAGTGGGGCCGCAAGGGGTGACGAGATGGACGTGCCCTGCCCTAGGTGCAACAGTTCTGGTCTCCAGAAAGTCTCTCTGGCCTACGAAGAAGGGCTCTACCAGAGTGACAAACGTGCACAGTTTCGCGGCGTTTTGATCGCGAGCGGTGGTCCGGGAGTTCTTGTAGGTACTTCGACAACAAAGGGAACAAGCAGAGGGGCGCCCGGTTTATCCAAACCAGCGCGAATACTACCACCCGGCCGTTGCTGCCGGCTTCCGCTGGTCATCTGGGGCGGAATAGCAATCAATTACAGCCTACGCCGTGGCGAAAACCTGCGTTTTCGCCACGGCAGTTTCGGCACTGCCTCGGTGCACCATGTTAAAGGTGTCGAATTTTCTCCGCCGGCGATTGACCGCGGAGAATTAGCCTAAAAATATTCCCAGGCTGATTTAATGTGGGTTAGATGCTCAACAACGGCATGAGCATTATTATGTTCACTCGATTGAGGAGACCGCAATGATTCAACCACGCCTCGCGAGAACAGTGCTGGTACTTCTCTCGAGTTTATTTGGTCTTTGGTGCAGTTCGGTAGGGGTTAAGTCTGCTTCCCAGGTGAAGGACCCACCAGCAGTCCTTGTCGGAGCCGGCGACATCGCCGACTGTACAGATCTTTCGGGGGCGGAAGCCACGGCGAAATTGTTGGAGCAGATTCCGGGCACGGTGATGGCGGTGGGCGATCTCGCTTACCCCGACGGATCGAAGAAAAATTTCGCGTGTTACGACAAGACGTGGGGTCGCGTGAAGACACGAACGCGGCCGGCACCGGGTAACCACGAATTCCACGCCGCGGGCGCGAGGCCGTACTTCGATTACTTCGGCGCGGCGGCGGGACCCAAGGGTGGCTATTACAGTTATGAGCTGGGAACGTGGCACATCGTGGTGCTGAACAGCGAATGCAAGGACATTGGGGGTTGCGACGCGGGTTCGCGCGAGGTTCGGTGGCTGCGCGCCGATTTGGCTGCTCACCCAGCGGCCTGCACGCTGGCGTACTGGCATAAGCCGCTGTTCAGCTCCGGCAGCGCGCATGGAAATGATCCGGAGATGAAGCCGCTATGGCAGGCACTCTACGATGCGAATGCCGAAGTGGTCGTCAACGGTCACGATCACAACTATGAGCGCTTCGCTCCCCAGAATCCAGACGGAGGAAGCGACGCGGCGCGCGGAATTCGCGAATTCGTGGTGGGCACTGGGGGGAAAAATCACCGGCCGATGGCGCTCTCCAAGCCGAACAGCGAATCGCGAAACGCGGATACGTTTGGAGTGCTCAAGCTGACGTTGCGAGCGGAGGCGTACGACTGGCAGTTCATTCCTGAAGCTGGAAAAAGTTTTACGGATTCAGGTACCGGGAAGTGCCACTAGAGCAGCCGCACGCACAACCTGAAGGCCGTGCTACTTGGTTCCCAGAGGATGAAGCGGTGAAGACATCGAAACAGGCGATTGCGTAGAACTCGGGAGGTCAGCAAGTATTTGCGTCCTTCGGATGGGGTTGGCCCTGGGGGTCGCCATCGCCGGATCCGGTGATGAGACGCGCGCCGCGGCTGAAGGTCAGAAACTCGAAGCCCCACTGGACAAAAACGAGGACGCGATTCTGGAATTCCACGATGTACATGAGGTGAATGAATAGCCAGATGAGCCAGGCGGGCAAGCCCGAGAAATGCATGCCGAAGATATTGGCCACAGCGGCGGCACGTCCGATGACGGCCATGTCGCCTTTGTCGAAATAGCGAAAGGGCGGCAGATTTTTCTCGCCCTCCAGGCGCGCACGAATCGCTTTCGCCGCATAGGCGCCACCCTGTATCGCCACTTGCGCGACTCCCGGGAGAGGCTTGCGATCTTTTCCGTGTGCCGCGGCGAGATCGCCGACGACAAAAATATCCGGATAATTCGGGATGGTGAGATCGGGCTGGACCTTGATGCGGCCGCCGCGATCCGTTTCGGCTTTGGTACATTCTGCTAGTTTCTTGCCGAAACTGGTAGTCATTACGCCGCCCGCCCACAGGACTGTTTTGGCGGCGAGTTTTTCGGTTGCGTCGCCGCGTTTGTAAGTGACGCCAGTGCTGTCGATGGCGGTGGCCATCACGCCCTTCATGACCTCGACGCCGAGGCGCTTCACCAGATTTTCAGCTTTTTCGGAAAGATCCGGAGGGTAAGCGGCGAGCACGCGGTCCCCGCCCTCCATCAGAATGATGCGAGCTTCCGTTGGATTGATGCGACGAAAATCGTTCTTAAGCGTTTCATTGGCGATTTCCGCGAGGGCGCCGGCCAATTCCAAACCCGTGGCACCTGCTCCCACGATGACAAAGGTGAGCCACTCGCGAGCTTCGGCTTCGGTGGCAGAGCGCTCGGCCCATTCGAACGCGTAGAGAATTTTGTGGCGGATGACCGTAGCTTCTTCGATGGTTTTCAGGCTTGGAGCATATTCGCGCCAGGCGTCGTTGCTGTAATAGGAAGTTTTGGAGCCAGTGGCAACAATCAGGGAATCGTAATCAAAGGCGGCGCCATCGCGCAGTTTCACTTGCTTCTTGTCAGGATCGATATCCGCAGCTTCGCCCAGCAGAACCAACGCGTTCTTCTGTTTGCTCAGGACACCACGCAACGGGGCGGAGATCTCTCCGGGCGAAAGCGAGCCGGTGGCGACCTGATAGAGGAGCGGTTGGAAAAGGTGGAAGTTGCGCCGATCGATCAAAGTCAGTTCCACGGGAGCGCGCCGGAGTTTCTGCGCCGCGTTCAACCCGGCGAAGCCGCCTCCCAAGATCACCACTCTGTGCTTTTGTGTCATCTCAGCGGTTGGCTCCGCGCCGCTTTGCGCGCAACCTTGTCAGCTGCTATAACATCAGAACACTTAACAGGCAGCCGCTCTCATTATCTCACGCCGGCTTGAACTTCGTATGTTGCACAGGGAAACGGCTCGAATTTTCACGCTCGCTGAAGGATTCGCATTCTCCGTCTTCGTCGGCTGGTACATCTGGCGACTGCAGTTCAGCCATCCGAACTCGTGGATTGTATTTCCGGTCTGGCTGGTCATCAGCTTTGTCGTCCATCACGACACGCCGAAGACGCTGGGCTGGCGCGCGGACAACCTGAGACCCGCGGCGCGGCAAGCAGCCTTCGTCTTTGGCATTTGCGTGATAGGCCTCTGTGCTGCAGGACTCTTTCTCGGCGCGTTGCATCGACTTCCCGCGCATTTGTTGGACGCGCACCGTTTCTTCGGCTATTTCTCGTTTTGCCTGCTGCAGCAAATCGCGCTCAATTCTTATTTGATGGACCGTTTCCTGTACGCGGTCGAAAGTCCTTCGGTGGCAGCGCTGCTCGCGAGCATTATTTTCGCTTTACTGCATTGGCCCAACCCTGTGCTGGTGCCACTTACTTTGGTGGGCGGATTCGCGATGTGCTGGCTGTTCGCCCGCGAACGCAACATCCTGCCGCTAACTTTGGGTCAGGCGGTTCTGGGCGGCTTAGCTTGGTGGGCTTTCCCGATCGCCTGGCATCACTCCATGCGCGTCGGGCCGGGGTACTACGCGTTCGGCAACCACTTGTGGTAAGCGTTCTGGCGCGGAACTGCTACAAATTCAGATGGCTGTACTTCTCAGACGGCGTACGCGACAGACGAGTTGAATCGCACGCGTTTTTCTCCCAAACGCCGGGAATTCCCGTGCCGCACTCCGGGCAGCGTCCGTGCTTGAGCCGGTTCTTGGTGACATCGTGCCAGGAGCGGCGGATGAGCAGCGAGCCGCAGCTTGGGCAGCTGGTGTGCGCGGCGTCGCTGTAGATATTCCCTTCATACACATAGTGCAGGCCGGTTTCCCGCGCGATTTGCCTTGCGCGATGCAGGGTTTCCGGCGGAGTTTGCGGCTTGTCGCGGAGCTTGAAATCAGGATGAAACGCGGTGAAGTGCAAAGGAACGTCGGGGCCCAGGTGGGTCAGAATCCATTCGGCGAGTTTGCGCGTCTCCGCAGGGTCGTCGTTCAGCGTGGGGATCATCAAGTTGGTGATCTCGAACCAGACATTCGTTTCGTTCTTCAGCCATTGCAGCGTTTCGAGCACCGGCTGGAGATGGGTGAGGGTGATTTTTCCGTAGAAATTTTCAGTAAAAGCTTTCAGGTCGATGTTGGCGGCGTCGACGTGGTCGTAGATGTCGCGAAACGCTTCGCGGGTGATGTAGCCGTTGGATACCATCACGGTCTTTAGCCCAAACTTTTTCGCGGCTTCGCAGATGTCGATGACGTATTCGCCCCAGATGGTCGGCTCGTTATAGGTGAAGGCCAGAGAGTCGCAGCCGTACTGCAAGGCGAGCAAGGGCACGTCCTCCGGAGGGACGTGCTGCGAATGAACCTGGTCGTGGCGGGATTTGGAAATGTCCCAGTTCTGGCAGAAAAAGCAGCCCATATTGCAGCCGGCGGTGCCCATGCTGAAGACGCGGGTCCCAGGCAGAAAATGATTGAGCGGCTTTTTTTCGATGGGGTCAATCTGCAACGCGGCCGGCGCGCCATATCCCAAGCTGTAGAGCTTGCCGCCTTCATTGATGCGAATGAAACAGAAGCCGGCTTGGCCGGGATTGATGTGGCAGTGGCGCGGACAAAGATAGCAATGAACGCGCCCGTTGGCTTCCGGCTCCCACCAGCGCGCTTCGTGCAAGGTCTCAGTTTTCTGGAGGACTTTAAGCTGCGTCACGCATCCTCCCTTCCTATGAGCCCAGTATACGCCTTCGTGGGAGGGAGTTTTGCGAGGCCTTGGTGGCGAACGGTTAGACGCGAACGCGCCGACGCTGATAGCTGCGCCGCGCTTCCGCCCAATCCACGAAGCGCTCCATCTGGTTGCGGTATTTCCACATCAGGTGAAAAAACTTGCCGGCGTCCAGGCCGGCGGCTTCGGAGCCGAGAAAAGTCTCGAACCTCCAGCGTAGGTAAGGACTATTCCAAGGATTCAGGCGATAACCGCGGGCCACAATCCAGTAGTACCGGAGCATCTTCCACATGTACGAACGTATACAGGGCGGAGATCCTGTACTTCCTCCAGACGGCTCGCCTCCCACCTGGGTAGAGAGGTGCTCATGCACGAGAAGCCAGTTTGCACCGGGCTTCTTCCAAATACCAGTGTAGCGGACCTTGCGGCGTCATTCACCCGTCCTCACCCTCTTTTCGCCGGTAGGCGAGGGATTTTCCCCGAAAAGGGCGTGAACCCCACATGGCGAAACCGTACGCTGGCACTCGGGCGGGCAAATCGGCAACCCGCAGGGGGAAAGCAACATGACACAAGAACCAACCTCCAGGCGCAATATCCGCAGCACAGTGGGAACGGCGCTGCTCCTAATTGGCTCGACGGCGCTAGTGGCATATTCGGCGGCGCTAGCATGGCAATTTCAGGCGGCGCTAAACAGCACCGGCATCGATTCCCTCGGCTGTTTCGGCAGCATTGGCTTGGCTTCGCTGCACGCGGTTCGCATTGTGGCGCTTGACCACGCCGTCCTGGTCTCGGTGGTGTACCGTATCTTGGTATTATGCTCGGCGCTGCTTGTGACGCTGATCGGAATCGCTCTTCTGCGGAAACCAACCACGGGGGCGACTGCGCCCGGCCAGCGTGACGTGCCTGCGCAGCAAGAGATTCGGCAGCGTGCGAACGAAGCGATGAAGCGCCCCAAGATCATGCTCCTTGGCGATTCTCACTGGGGATTCATTTGGGGTCTCCTTATCGTTTTAATCGGCTTGGCGCTGCTTCTTCACCACATGGGCATGATCCCCTTTGATCCCGTCGCTCGTTTCTGGCCTCTACTCCTGGTGGTTTTCGGAGTCATGAATCTGCTGACTCGCTCCGGCCGTTTCTTCGGGGTCCTGTTAATCCTGGCCGGTGCTTTTCTGCAGCTGAATAAATTAGGAATTACGCACTTGAGCTTCGCGGATCTGTGGCCCGTTGCGCTTATAGCGATTGGCCTGCTCTTGATGTGGGGGTCCTTTGAAACGAGCGGCTTTTTGCGCGCCAAGGCAAGAGCCGTTAACGACTTCCGCGAGAAAGTGGCCGGCGCGGCGGGCGGTCCCCCGACTATGCTTAACGCTGTTGCTGTATTCGGGGGTTGTGAACGGCGCGTGGCCACCTCGAATTTCCAGGGGGGCAGAGCCACAGCCGTTTTTGGCGGCATCGAACTTGACTTTCGGGATGCCGACATGGACGCGGAAGCGATCCTGGAAGTCAATTGTGTATTTGGCGGAGTGGAAATCCGCGTGCCGGAGAGTTGGCACGTGCACTCTCGCAGTCTCCCCGTGTTCGGCGGGTATGAAGACAAAACCCGCCAGCCGACCAACCCGGGAAAAACAAAAACGCTCATCGTCACCGGGATGGTGGTATTCGGAGGGATTGAAATTAAGAACTGAGCCGGTCTTATGCATCCTCTTCTCACGCGCGAGCGCGCGGCCAACATCCCCGAACGCCCTACCAGCCGGCTCGGTCTCTACTTACTCTCTTGGGCTCCGATCACAGCAATTCTCACTTATTTGATGGCGAAGCCGGCGGGCCTGGGTTGGTGGTACGCCACCCTCGTAGTCGTTCCGCTATGCCTCATCTATGCGTTTGTTTGCCTGTCCGCGTGGTATTCCTGCAAAGCGGCGCCGATCCAAACCACACCTCCCAAACGTTTGTTCGTTACACATACCGTGGCCGCAGTCCTCGTCAGCCTGCTGTGGGTGGAAGTGGCGAAACTGATTGCCTATCTCTTATCGCAGGTGCACGCATTTCAAGGACTCGATCAAAAATTTGCGCCGCAAGCGGCGCTGTTGTTCGCGGCGGGTTTCATGTTTTATTCGCTGGCCGTGGCTTCTCACTACGTGATCCTGGAGATAGAACAATCGCGCGCCGCGCAAGCTCGTGCGCTGGAAAGCAGCGTTTTCGCGCGAGACGCGGAACTGAAGGCGCTGAAGGCGCAAATCAACCCGCACTTCTTGTTCAACAGCCTCAATTCCATCAGCGCACTGACCAGCATCGACGCCGCCAGGGCGCGCGACATGTGTATCCTGCTGGCCGATTTTTTGCGAATGACGCTGGGGCTCGGCGAAAAGGAGCTTGTTCCGCTGCGCGAAGAACTGGAACTTCTGCAGCGCTTTCTGGCGATTGAAAAAGTCCGCCTCGGCGAGCGCTTGCATGTCGATGTGCACGTCGAAGCACAAGCGCAAACGTGCATGCTGCCGCCGCTGCTTCTGCAGCCGCTCGTCGAAAACGCCATTATTCACGGCATCGCCAATCTGCCGGCGGGAGGCACGGTGCGCCTTTCGGCGGAATGCAGTGGCGGTCAGCTCCATTTGTCCGTCGAGAATTCGGCCGATCCCGATGCGCCGCCTCCCCGAAAAGGTGGGCGCGGTCTTACGAACGTGCGCCAGCGTCTGGAGGCGCGCTACGGCAAAGAAGCCAGCATGAAAACGACTGCCGAGGAAGAATTGTTTCGCGTCAACATTTCCCTTCCGGCTGGGATGGCCGATGCTCCGGCACAGCCGTCCGAAAGCGAGCTTGCTCCGGCAAAAGAGGTTCGACTTTGACCGTGCCGGCGCAATCCAAAATTCGCGCACTCCTTGTGGATGATGAAGACTTGGCGCGGCACGTGCTGCGCGAACTGCTGAAGTCTCATCCCGAAGTGGAAATCGCCGGGGAGTGCGCTAATGGCTTCGAGGCCGTGAAAGCGGTTGCCGAGCAGAGGCCCAACCTTATTTTCTTGGACGTACAGATGCCCAAGCTCACCGGCTTCGACGTTCTTGAGCTTATCGGTACGGAGATTCCGGTCATCTTCGTCACGGCCTACGATCAACACGCCATGCGCGCATTCGAGGTGCACGCGGTCGATTATCTGCTGAAGCCGGTCGGCCGTAAGCGTTTTGAAGCGGCGCTAACACGCGCGCGCGAGCGTGTCGCCGAGAAGAAGCCGATGCCTGCCGAACTCGCGGCGGCAGCGCGGCCACCCCAGCAATTTCTGGAGCGCGTGGTCATCCGCGACGGCACGCGCGTAACGCTAATTCCGGTCAGCAAACTCGATTACGCCGAAGCGCAGGACGATTATGTGGCGCTGGCCAGTCATGGCGCGAAGCACCTGAAACAGCAAACCATTGCAAGCCTCGAGGCGGCGCTGGACCCTGCAAGGTTTGTTCGCATTCACCGGTCGTACATCGTCAATTTCGAACGCGTGGCGCGCATCGAGCCGTACGGCAAGGACAGCCGCCTGGCAATCTTGACCGATGGCACGCGCCTGCCGGTAAGCCGCGCCGGCTACGCCCGCCTGAAATCCCTGCTGGATGATCGGGTGTAGTTTTCGGAGTGCGGGGCATGCCCGCCACGGAGGGCTTGCTCTCGCTTTTGCGGCGCGCGCAGCCCCGGCACACGCCGCTGCCAGCCTCACGCCGCAGCACTTGCTTCCACTAGGAGCCGATCTTGCGAACCCAAATCCGCGTGGTCGCCGGTTTGCCCAAATGCATCGTGCGTCCGCCGGCACGCAACGTCATTGTTTCATCGTACTCGCGCTTCTTTACTGCGACCTGCGTTTCCGGCCGCAGCTCCAATTTTTCCAGGAACTCCAGAAATTGCGCATCTTTCTCGTAAACGCAAAGAATCTCGGCCTTGTCATTGGCGCGCAGATCGGACAGCGGAACGGCTCCTTGCTTGCGCAGCTTGGCGATGCCGCCGCGCATCGGAACACCGTGCGGGCAGCTCTTTTTATCCGCAAAACGCTTCAGCAGCAAGACCGATCACGTCGGTGAGCAGCATTTCCGCGAGCTGATGACGCAACGCCAGGCGCTCCGCGAATTGCCGTCCCTTGCGCGTGAGGTCGATGCGACCTTCGCGGTCCACGCGCACGTGCCCATCGCGCGTCATGCGCTTCAGCGCTGCCGTGACTGCCGGCGGAGTTACGTTCAGCTCTTCGGCTAAGCGCGCACTGATGGGCGTCTGGTCCTCCTCAAGCATCTCCCAGACGGCTTTGAGGTAATCTTCCTGCGAAACGCTGGTTTTATCGCGCCGCAAAATATTCTCCTCGCTCAGCTTTCGCTACGAACGAACGCGGCTGGCGGCATCGTCCTTGCCATCGTCCGGCGTTGCACACTCTTTTCTCAGCCTTTGAGCCAATTCCAAAACGCGCCGTTGAACCGTCTCATAAGTCCCTTGATACTTCTCGGGGTCACCGTAGGGATCTTCAATCTCCCAGTCCTCAACCTTGGTGAGTGCACGAAAGTTACGAAATGCAAATTCCCGTGGCCGGCCGCTCATGTTGATGACAATATCCGCGGATTCCCATGCCTCCGGTGAGATAAGCTTGGACGCCAACCCTGTGACAGCATAGCCGTTTCTCAAAAGCGTTTGGGTGGTCATTTCAGCTACAAACCCGAGGGGAGCCAATCCCGCGCTCGACGCCTCAATTTCTTCTGGGGCATCCCTCCAAGCAATAGCCTCTGCCATCGGGCTCCGGCAGGAATTGCCGATGCAAACGAACAACACTCTGACGCGCTTGGTTCTCATAAGAGACTTTGCTCCTGAAGTCTCTCACAAGCCGAGGGACAGTTCACGTAAGAGCTGAGGATAGCTCGCTAGCGTGCTACAGCGGACCGATTGGAACTCTCTGCAGCCAGCTCGAGAAAGCGCTGATGTACGGTCGTGTCGTTCGTGAGTTCGGGATGAAAAGCTGCGGCCAACATTTTGCCCTTTTGCACCAGCGATGGTTTGCCGGCATATTCGGCAAGCACTTCGATGCCTGGGCCCACGCGCTCGAAAATCGGCCCGCGAATAAAGACCATTTCCATCGGCTCGGGCTTCAACGTGGAAGGCCCGCTGACCACGTCGCTGTGAACTTGCCGGCCGTATCCGTTGCGCAGCACGGTCATGTCCAGCAAACCGAGCGATTCTTGCTGGGGATTCTTCACCTCGGTGGCCAGCAGAATCGCGCCTGCGCACGTGCCGAAGATGGCTTTGTCCTCGGCGGCAAATTTCTTGATCGCCTCGTACAAACCCTCTTCTTGCAGGAATTGCAATTGCGTGGTGCTTTCGCCGCCCGGCAGAATCAACCCGTCGCAGCTCTCGAGTGCCGCAGGAGTGCGCACCTCGACGGTTTCGATGGCCATGCCAGCCAGCATGGCCGCATGCGCCGCAAAATCACCCTGCACCGCCAAAATCCCAATCTTCACAAGTCACCAAATTATAGGAGCACGGTTTAGCGCTTCCCGGTGGCACAGCCATTTCCGCCTGCGCTCCTCACAGCAGCGTCACCACCCTCGCGTCGACAACAAATCCTTCTCTTCAAGCTGCCGCACATCAAGGCCGCGCATGGCCTCGCCCAATTCTTCGTGCGCTTCCAGCACCGCCTTCGGGTCTTCAAAATGCGTGGTCGCCTTCACCACCGCCTTCGCGCGAGCTTCCGGATCGCTGGATTTGAAAATCCCCGAGCCGACAAATACTGCCTCGGCTCCGAGGCGGCGCACCAGCGCAGCATCCGCAGGCGTCGCGATTCCGCCCGCCGAGAAATTCGGTACCGGCAGTTTGCCCGTCTTCGCCACCTGGCGAACCAAATCCAGCGGCGCGCCGAGTTCCTTTGCTTCATGCATCAATTCGTCGTCGCGCATGGTGGTGAGCCGCTTCATCTGACTCACAATCGTGCGCATGTGCCGCACCGCCTCTACGACATTGCCCGAGCCGGCTTCGCCCTTGGTGCGAATCATCGCCGCGCCTTCCGCCACGCGGCGCAGCGCTTCACCCAAATTGCGCGCGCCACAAACGAACGGCACGCGGAAATCATGCTTCCAGACGTGATTCTCTTCATCGGCGGGAGTCAGAACTTCGCTTTCGTCGATAAAATCCACTTCTAGTGCCTGCAAGACCTCGGCCTCGACAAAATGTCCGATGCGCACCTTGGCCATCACCGGAATGGTAACCGTCTTCATGATCTCGCGGATGATTTTGATGGATGCCATGCGCGCCACGCCGCCCTCTTTGCGAATGTCGGATGGTACGCGCTCGAGCGCCATCACCGCGCAAGCTCCGGCTTTCTCCGCGATCTGCGCCTGCTCGGCGTTGGTGACATCCATAATCACGCCGCCCTTGAGCATTTCCGCCAAGCCGACTTTCACGCGCCATTCGTTCGCCGCGTTTCCGTTCCCGCTGCCGTTCACTTTCTTCACGTCCATGTCTCGCTTTCTCCTCTCTCGATTCTCTCCGCGCCTTCCTCGAAAGCGCTTAAACTTTCTTTCCCGCCGCTTCACCGATAATCACAAATCGTCCTTTGCCTCGCGCCAGTACATCTCCCACGGCATTCCTGATCTCGCCGACGTGGAACAAGCTCCTGCCCTTGTGTTCCGTCTCCCAGCCCTCCACGACAATTTCTTCCTGCACGCTGACCGGCTTCAGATACTCGACGGTAAGTTCCGCGGTTACCGCGCGCACTTCGCGAAACCGGCAAACCTTCCCCATGGCTTCATCCAGCAGCGTGGCGATAATTCCGCCGTGCCCCATCCCACCGCCGCCCTGATACCGCTCGCCCAAAACAAATCGCCCAACGATGCGGCGCTTCTCGTTGTCTTGCACAAAGGTCAGCTTCATCCCGTTTTCGTTCGCGCCACCACACCCGAAGCAATGGTTGGCAGGATTCGGTGCCAGCGAGATCGTCGCCGGCTTTCTTTCCTCTGCGCTCTCTGTGCTCTTCACTGCGCGTCCTTTGTGCTAAATCCTTCTCAAACCAGCGCAACCCTGCTGCGCTCGGCTCGTCTCACGCCGCGCTGCCGTTTCCGCATCTCGATCCGCAGCAACTCCGCCAACGTCGCCGCGCCTCGCGCAATTTGTTTTTCGTCCAAGCCGGCAAAGCACAAGCGCAACGCATTCGGCAGCGGATTCTGCGCGTAAAAATACCGGCCTGGCGCGAAAAGCACCCCGCGCTCTTTCGAATGAATCAGCAGCTCGCTGGCGTCAAATCCGGGCGGCAGTTCCAGCCACAGGCACATCCCGCCTTCCGGACGCGTCCAGCGCGTCCCTTCCGGCATGTGCTTGCGCAGCGCTTCATCCAGCGCCACAAGCCGCGCAGCGTACACCTTGCGCATTTTCGCGACATGCTTGGAAAACATTCCACGGCGCAGGAACTCCGCGAGGATCGCCTGCGCCAACTGATCGGTGTGAATGTCCGTAGTCTGTTTCACCACGCGCAGGCGCTCGATGGCCACCGCGGGCGCCACGATCCATCCCACGCGCAGTCCCGGAAACGCCACCTTCGCAAAACTATCGATGTGAATGACGATGTTCGAACGATCCAATTGCTTCAGCGAGGGAAGACGGTCTTCGCGCGCGTGCAGCCGCCCATAAATGTGATCTTCCACGACCGGCACTTGATGCCGCGAGGCCAGCTCCAAAACTTTTCTGCGCGAAGCCAGCGGCATCGACGTTCCCGTCGGATTCTGAAAATCCGGCGTAAGCACGATGAGCTTCACGCGGTTCGCCGCCAGAGTCGCCTCCAACGCCTCCAAATCCAATCCCGGCGAAGCACCAGGCGCGGCATGAGTGCGCACAGGCACGCCGAGACAGCGCGCGCGTGTTCCGTTGAAGATAGCTACTGCGCCTGGATAGGTCGGATTCTCCAGAATCACGGAATCGCCGGGTCGCACAAACGCTTTGCTGATCAAATCGAGCGATTGCTGGCAGCCATCCGTGATCAGAAGATTTTCGTCCCGTGCCGGAATGCCGTCGTGCTCCAGAAGCTCTAGGAGCGCCTCTTTCAACGGCGCATACCCATCCGAAGGCCCGAGGTTGAGCACGTCCGTGGCCTCGCGGCGCAGCACGGCGTTCACGCAAGTTTGCAGGTCTTCGATCGGAAAGAACTCTTGCGCCGGCCGCGCCAATACAAAGGAGAGCGCATTCTCGGGAGCACTCGCCGTCAAACGCGAGAGAACCTCTTCGCCACGCTCATCCGCAAAAAGTAGTTCCCAGCGGATGCCGTTGTTTCCACTTAGCACTGGCGGCGCCGGCGGCGTAATCTTCAGTCCGTTTCCATTGCCCTTGATGAACGTACCGCGGCCCACGTGTCCTTGAATCAGCCCTTCTGACTCGAGCTCCGCATACGCGTTCGCCACGGTGGTGCGATGCACGCCCAACATCACCGCCAATTCGCGGCTGGCGGGAATGCGGTCGCCGGGGCGCAAATCGCCCACATGCACCAGCGCCCGCAACTGGTCGCGCAGTTGGACATATAGAGGAACATGGCTTTCCGGCTGGAGATGTACAGGAAGCATTGGCTCTCCCCTAGCAGCCAATTCTACACGACATTGGACTGCTACAAGAGCCAATTTGTCTCTGACCTTGGGGTGCGGCGGTCTTGCCGCCGCGTTTGCCGCTTCGCCGCAGGCTAGCCCACTCCCCTCGGCGAACCCCTTCGCCGCAGAGGCCTTAGTCCCTCGGCGGGTGATACCCGATTCGCCCGTTCGCCTCCCCCGCAGCCAACTGCCGCACGCAAAGGCGCGTCAAATCATTCTGATCGCACTGGTAGATTTGCGCCATCGGCAAATCTCCCGGCTGCACGACGTATTCCCCCACTTCCATTTGCTGCGAAGCGTCTGAATGATCAGTGTTGAGGGGACTGCCGCCTTCGGCGACGCGCACGCGGAATTCGCGTGACGGCGGCTCGTAATTTTGGAAGCTGAAGCACTTCCGCACGCAAGCGCGGTCCACCATGTGCACGATGTAGGGGAGCCGCGAATCCGGCGGCGCCCAGATGGTCGCCGTCACCCGCCCGCCGATCGGCACGCTGCTCTCGATCAAGCTTTCGATTTGCGCCTCCATGCGATTTAGCGTTGCGGTGTCCTGGTACAAGAACGTAAAGAACACTACTGCGATGATCGCAAATCCCGCAGTGTGCCACTTACGAGGCTGCATAAGGGCCAAAACACAAAGGCCCATGACCGCCGCGACGGTCGTCAGCCGCAACGCCAGCGCGCCTACCCAACCCGAATAGAGCGGAACGCGCAAGACATCCGGCAGCACATAAATCGCGAACACAACAAACCAGTGAAGCTCCAGCGGCAAACGCATGGCTGCCCAGTACTCCTGCGTACGACCGCGCCGAAGCCCGTCCGCCACAAAGCACGCCACGCCGAAAAGGAGCGCCACACCCGACAGGACGTAATAGCGCATGCCATAAAGGGCCAACTGGTCGCTGCCGTTGTAAATGCCGGGACTGAACGTATCCCACACGCCGAAGGACTCGTAATGCGTCATCAAATAGAGGCGCGCCACCACCACCGCGAGCACCGCCGCGCCAGGCACTGCCAATTTCCACCAACCCGGCAGCAAGCGCCACAAAACAACATAGCCGACGCAGCCCGCTAACCAAACAAAACCCTGCGGATGGGCGATCAAGACGAGGCCGGCAATCGTGGCGGCCAGGATGAGTTCCCTGCACCGTCCGCTCCAGACAATCGCGGTGGCAAAAAATCCCAAGCCAAGCGAAAGGTAGTAATTGAAGAAGCCGACGTTAAACGTCCAACCATGGGCGAGCATCATCAGGCACGGCAGCAAGAACCACGGTGGACGGCACGAGACGGCGGCGATGAGCGTAAATGCGCCCCAAAAGAAGATGAGCACGCATAGCGGTACAGCAATTTTCTGCGCCACCGCCAACCCAAACAGATTCCCAAGCTTTAAGAGGATGAGATCGAACAGGACATTGTTCCATTGCCTGGCAACGTAAAGCCCCGGCGCTTGCCCGCGCTCAATCAGTTGCGCGAGCCACGCATTGTAAACGTGGCTGGCGAGGTCGCCGGCTTCGATGCGCCGATGCCAAAAACACGGGACAAGCAGGCCCGCGGAAATCGCCAAAGCCTGCGGCCAGCATCGCCCCAGGAAATCGGCTGCGGCATGAAGAGCTGATGCGTCTCTGTCCGTCTCCATCTTCTCGGTTGTTCACAGTCACTGTGGCCGGAGCGACGCGCAGATTAGCACAGAGCGTTCTGCACACGCTATTGAGATACGAGACATGGTGGGATAGCATCGCGAGCAGTGAGAGCACGCTTCAAGAAGCTGATCGACAATCCTGTATTTCTGCTCGGCGTCGTGGCCTTCCTGACGGCTCTGCTCTTGCAGTCTGGCGAACTCGGCTCGAGTGATACCACCCGGAGACTCCAGACGACGCATTCTTTCTGGACTTCGGCGCCGCCGGTCCTGCCTGAAGATTACCCGGATTTTGGAATTGTAGGCCGCAACGAGAAGATTTACGCCTGGTATGGAATGGGGCAGAGCCTGCTGATGCTGCCCGCCGACATCGTCGGGACGTATTTAGAGCGCTTGCAGGTGTTTGCCAACTTTGCGGACCACGATCCGGACATCCGCGCGATTGTCGTGAGCTACAGCACCAGCATCCTTGTGTGCGTGCTCACCGTGTTGGTTTGCTTCCGCTTTCTGCTGCTCCTCGAATTCACCCCAAATCAGTGCATAGCCGGGGCGTTCACGCTGCTCTTCGGCACGACGTTTCTCCATTACACGCAGAACATGATGGAGAACAACTTCCTCTTGCTCCTGACGCTGACCGGCCTGTGCTTTCAGTACGAGTGGCTGGGGACCGGCAGCACGCGCGCGCTGCTGACCGGCTCGCTCGCTCTCGGAGCGAATATTTTGACGCGGCTGACAACTGTTCTGGACATTGCCGCCGCTGGCCTTTTCATTCTTCTGATTCTATCAATAGAGAATGTGCGCGGCCGCGGGTTTCTCGCGCGGTTGTGGGAATACCTCCGCGTTGCGGCGCCTTGCTATGTACTGTTCGCTGTGATTGACCGGCTCTACCAATATCTACGCTTCGGCACCGTATGGAACACGTACCTCTCGGTGGTCGCCGAGCAGCAACGAAAGCTCGATCCTGATCTGCCGCCAAATTATCCGTGGACCGCGCCGCTGCATACGGGCGTTTTGGGGCCCTTGATCACGCGCGAGAAATCCCTATTCTTGTATGACCCGCTCATGCTACTCACGATTCTGCTGGCCGTCCTCATCTGGAAGCGCTTTCGCCCCGAGATCCAGGCTTACCTCACCTCATGCTATTGTTTGCTAGGAGCTTATATCCTTTTTTATGCGAGATATTACGATTGGAGCGGTGACTACGCTTGGGGCGACCGCTTCATTACGACGCCCGTGCAGTTGCTCGCGATGATCTCGACTCCATTGCTGCTGCGCCATCGCGAGAACTTGCGAAAAATTGTTTGTCAACTGGGGATGACGCTCGCCGCCGTCAGTGTGATTGTTCAGCTCGCTTCCATTGCCTTCTGGCACCCGCTCGAGATTCAACAGATGGTTACGCTGGGCCACCCGACGTTTGTGGTTGCCTTGCGCTTCAAAAACATCGCCGCAGTCACTCTCGGTAAGGCGGGTCAGTGGGGTTTGAGCAACCAACTCACTCAGGAGGCTGGAATTCATTCCTCCACGCCCTATTTTCTGCCCTTCTTGTTGAAGAAAGACGGGAGCATTTCAGGCGCCACCGCCGGGGCGTTGGTGGCCGCCTGGTTCGTCTTGCTGGCCGCCTTAATTTCTATTTTCTTGTTGATAATGCGAAAAGCACAGCGAGGCGATTTTTCTGCGCTTCGGCCGGTGACTCAGGGCAGGGTACTTGACGGAATGCTGATGCGGCGTAGCCGCACGATTGAATGATTTGGTTCGAACTGCTCATCTTCGATATCGACGACACGCCGCTTCCTGGCTCAAAGTGTATAACGTCAATCTTGGCCACGCTTACTCTGAATGGCGGCGAATTTCAGAACGATGGCACGATCACCCTGCGAGCCGCAATTGGCCCCGGTAACTCGCTGATACCGGCTTGTATCTGCGTTGGGCAGCGTGAACGGCTATTTCGAGGGTTGGCTTTCCCCCAAGCGTTTGAGGCGGTCGCGAAGGCGGCGCTGCAGCGGCGTAGGCGTATTCGGATTGAACGCCACCAAATACCACAGCGGCTGGCTGCGATCCCGACTGAGCCAGGCCAGCGTCGCAGCGTCGGCGTTCGGATGGCGCGCCACATTCTCGCGAATCGCCCCGTACGGATGCTTGGCCAGCTTGTTCAAGGTCTTAGCATTGGACCGTGGATGCTCGCTGATCAACCGCAGCAAATAAAAGTCTTCTTCCGGCGCCTGCTTCACCAATTTCTCCAGCATTTCGGGCTTGGCATCGGCGCTCAGCACCAAGCCAATCTTTTCGTCCCACGCGGTGTTGATCTGATTGAGTTCACGCGTCCGCGCGTGAATCAGTTCTTCCAGGGTCCGCCGCTCCTGTTGCATGCGCGCAATCGGAAGCTCCGTGCCCTCCAACGAATCCAGGACACGCAGCAAGTGTTGCCGCTCCCCGAAGACAATTTGCGAGGTGCGCGTGCTGGGCCCCTTTTCCTTTTCTTTGTGCTGCACCAGGTCGGAACGTCGCATCGTGTTGGCTGCTCCAGCACTCTCCCCTCGCAAGCTTGTGCCAGGGATTGTGCCCAAACCCATGCTGATTTCTCGCGCTAGACCCACGGCGTAACCCGCATTCCGCTGGGCTAATGCGGATTATGTTCCCGTGGCTGCGTAGGGTAAAGTTACCAACGTACTGTATGTGCCCGAAGTGCAACCGTCTGCCAAGCGCGCTTTGCGCGCGATTCGAATGAGGATCAACGCCCATGTCCGCATTTGAGGATCACAAAGAGGAATTGGAGCACTACGAACAGATGTTTGGCCGTGAGCGCGGCCGGCTGGCGGTTTCGCTGGACCGCCTCACCAACGCATTGGTCTTAGTTGGGCAGCATGGCGTCTATTGCACCAGCCAGCGCAATCCCACTCTTCCGGCCATGGACATTCGCATTATTGCGAACGAACTGACCCACGCAAAAGAGTTGGTGCAATCGGTAATGGAGGAGCTGCGACAGACCAAGAACGCGGCCCAGAGCTAAACGTCTGTGCGCTAGTCGCCGGACACGAGAAAGGGATTTGACTGCCGCTCTTCGCCGATGCTCGTGGTCGGCCCGTGCCCCGGGTGCACTACGGTCTCATCCGGCAGCGCCATCAACTTGCCGCGCAGCGAGTCCAGAATCTCTTCCATCGACCCGCCCCACAAATCGGTTCTTCCGATGCTTCCGGCAAAAAGCGTGTCTCCCGCAAATAGCTGTGGCGCGGCCAACGTAATTTTCCCCGCTTCGGGCGCCATGTACAGCGAGACGCTTCCCGGCGTGTGTCCGGGCGTATGAATCACATGCGCCTCGAGCGAACCCCACTGCAACGCATCGCCGTCGGTCAGCAGTTGATCCACGTCGGTAAGCTCCGGCGGCATTACCCCCAGGAACGCCGCCTGCACATCCATCGCTTGATAGAGCGGCAAGTCTTCGCGATGCATCATCACCGGTGCGCCGGTGTATTTGTGCAACTTGCTGAGGCCGCCGACGTGATCGATGTGCGCGTGGGTGCTGACGATTCCCTTTACCGTGAGCTTGTGCCGCCCGAGCAGATCCAGAATGCGGCTTACTTCATCGCCCGGATCAACAACCAGCGCCTCGCGCGTCACGGGATCCCCGATAATCGAGCAGTTGCACTGCAGAATCCCCACCGGGATGGAGATGTGCAGAAAACCGTGCTTTTCCACACCCACGACTGGAATTGGCTGGTCCATCAAACGCAGTATAACATTCGCTGCGCGGCGCATCATCGCTACAAAACGCGCTTGACAGCAGCTTTGCTACACTGTGGAAGGAGGTAACCGCCGCCGCGTATGCAAGCCCCTGAACCCGCAAAAATAATCGATACGCCGCTCGCGCCTTTCCATGAGCAGGCCGCGGCGAAAATGGGCGAGTGGTTCGGGTGCGCTCTGCCCGCCGATTTCGGCGATTGGCAGCGTGAATACTGGTTCGCGCACAAATCTGTCGCGCTGATCGACAAGAATTACCGCTGCTATCTTTCCTTCACCGGCCCCGACCGGGTGCGCTATCTCAACGCCATCCTGACCAACAACATCAAAGATCTGCCGCCGGCGCATGGGAACGTTTCGCTCCTGCTCAGTCCGCAAGGCCGCATCCTCGCTGAGCTCGAAACCTACGCGTTGCCCGAAAGTTTGTTCTGTGTCTCTTACTCGATGATCCGAGAGCGCCTCATCGAAGCGCTCGATAAATACATCATCATGGATGACGTCACTCTCACCGATGACACGCCGCGTTTCGGTACGCTGGCGCTGGAAGGTCCCGCCGCCGAGCGTGTCGTTAGCGAGCTGACAAATGTCGATCTGCACTCGCTGGCGGACCTCGCCAGACAGGACGCCCGCGTCGGGACGATTCCCTGCACCATCATCCGCCGCTCACCCGGAAAATTTGCCGGAGCCGAATTTCTGGTGCAGCGCGCCCACTTGGAGGCGCTTTGGGAAACACTCCAGGAGAAAACAAAGGCTGCAGCCGGCGGCCCCACCGGCTACACCGCGCTCAGCGCGCTTCGCCTCGAACAAGGGGTTCCCTGGTTCAGCTATGACTTCGGCGAAAAGCAAATCCCTCACGAAGCCGCGCTAGAAAACAGTCACATCAGCTACACGAAAGGCTGCTACACAGGCCAGGAAATCGTCGAGCGAGTGCGTTCCCGCGGCCAAGTAAACCGCCGGCGCGTCGGCCTGCGTTTCACCGGGGAAACCGTCCCCGGGCCCGGCGAAATCCTCGCGTTCGAAGGCAAGGAGGCCGGCTTCGTTACTCGTGCGGCATTTGCACCCGCGCTCGCCTCCGCGATCGGTATGGGCTACCTCCGAAAGGAAAACAACTCACCCGGCAGCAACTTGGAATGGCGAGACGGAACCGCGACGGTTGCAGATTTCCCTGCGGACGCGTAACGGCCGCCTTCAGGCGCACGCGCCGCGAACTCTCGAAAGTCTGCGTTAGCTATCTATTCAGAAGGAAGGCTTCTAGACTCTCACTGCATCGCCAGCATCGGCTGCAGCGCCCTGGTCAGCCGCGCGCGGTCTTCCTGTGTCATCTCGATAAATTCAATCCCCATGCCTCGCGCCGGCGTCACTCGCCGCACAACAGCGCGCGCCCGCACTTCTCCGAATGGCAAATCCACCAGCACTTTCACCATGCTGCGAATCGGAACTGGCTGCCGCGTCGCCACAAACAATCCCCCCAACGCCATACTTTCAAGATAGGAAACCGCGCGACGTGCTCCCGATTGCCATGCCACCCGCAAACTCCTCGGCGGCACAACGCGTGGATAGCGCCTGTGCTCTGCATCCCCCACGACCAACTCCCCCACCCCACCATGCCAGAGCCGCTAAGTCTCCGCCAAAGAAAAACCCCAGTCAATGTACTTTTTCGCGGTGCTGCGGTTGTGTATGGATTGCACCCCGCGGAATCACACGCCTGACCGCTGGAAGCGCCCAAAATTTAGCCTGTCCTTTTACTTACCCAAGGACGTTCGCCGCAGCAGCGCCCCCAAGTCCACGCTAATCTCAAACGAAAACGAATTCAGCCGCAAGGGCACGCTGCGGCTGTAGTCGAACTCGAGGTCAATCGCCTTCACCGGCTTCAGTTCAACGCCCGCGTTGAATCCGTTGTCTCGCACCAAGCTCGCGCTGCCGGTCTGCACGCTGGTGTCCAAGTAACCCTTGCGGTTCGTGCTTGTCCCGGTGGCGCCGCACTTCACGCCTGCGCTGCACCGAAACACGCGGCTGACCTCCGTTTGTGTGCCCCACGGCGCGATGTCATAGGCAGAGACCGAAACGCTGAAGGGCCCTGCATCCATTTCCGTTCCGGCTTCAAACTGCGCGTTGTAACCAAACGTCGTGAACAGCCGTTGAAAGTACTTCGTGTCCGGCACTGTGTTCCCCACGCCTCCATCGATAAACGGCGTGAAATTTCCCCATCCATGCTCGATATGATTCCCCCAGTTCCATGTCGCATGCCCGGTGCTGAAGCCTTTTTTCACATCGCCGGTCGGCGCGCCGAGGTGAATCGTCGAAGCATAATTCACCGTGGGACCCGGAAAGAGCCACTTCAGGTCCGCACCGACGTTTCCCAAACCCGACCCCGAAACCGCCTGCGGGTCTTTCGCCTTGACTGCGCTGGGTGTGCCGACGAAATAGTAAGGAATTCCCAGGCTGACTCCGAAATGGTGCGAGAAATTGTAACCGCCTCCAAAGCCCATATTGTATACCGACCCGTCCCCGCTGGTGCTGCCTTCGAATCGCGTCCCGAGATTCCAACCCGGGTAGAATCCCTCATCGGATTTCGCACCTCCGCTGGCCGCCGCGTTCGGACTCTGCGCCTGAACGCCTTGCGCTCCGACCACTGAAAACAGCAGTACGACAACCGCAGCCCAACTCGCCGCGCGCAATCCGACACGAGACAGAATTCGTTTCGTACAATGCATTTCGCCCCCTAAGAACTTCAGACATAACACTTACAGTATTGCGGGGAGCGGCGTGGGTATACACGCGCCGATAGAGCGTGGATTTCCAAGGGAAAACTGTACGCGCGGACAGGTTCGGCATTGGCTACTTATTGCGCTTGTACACCCGCACGTAATCCACCAACATCGTCTGCGGAAACACCGTCGTCGCATCCGGCGAACCCGGCCAGTCTCCGCCCACAGCCACATTCAAAATCAAGAAAAACGGATGGTCGAACACCCACGTGCCGCCCGCCGGCCACTGCGCGCTCGTGAACATGCCGTACAGATTCGAGTCCAGATAAAAGCGCACAACACCCGGTTCCCACTCCACCGCGTAAAGATGAAAATCTTCCGACAAGCGCTTCCCTGCGGGCAGCGCGATCGTTTTCGTCAAATCGCTGGTCGAATTCGTCGAGCTTGGGCCATGCAGCGAGCCATGGTTGATTCCCGGTTCCTTGCCAACATTCTCCATGATGTCGATCTCGCCGCACTTCGGCCAGCCGTCCGCCGTGATATTGTCACCGAGCATCCAGAAAGCCGGCCAAATTCCCTGCCCCGCCGGCAGCTTGATGCGCGCTTCAAATCGCCCATAGGCCTGCGAGAACAGGCCCTGGGTCTTCAAACGCGCCGACGTGTAACTGAAGCTCTTGCCGTCCGGTCCCGTGTACGTCTCCGCGCGCGCCGTGATCACCAGCTTGCCGCGCTCGATGCGCGCATTCTCTGGACGATTGGTGTAGTACTCCAATTCGCGATTTCCCCACCCGTTTCCGCCAATGTCGTACGTCCACTTTTTCGAGTCAGGCAGCGAGCCATTCTTCCCTTTGAACTCATCGCCCCAAACGAGGGTGTATCCCTTCGGCGCGCGCACCCGCCCGGCCTGCGCGTGTAGCACTAGAAAACTCGCCACGACAAGCAAAACGTAATGGCGAGTCCTCAGACCCGCCAGTAGAAATCCTGTATTCTGCGGCAGCATCATGGACACGTAGTCCCTCCCCCGCTAAACTCGCAACTCGAAACTGAACTGGAGCCACACGTGAAAGCCATCCTCTTCCACCAACACGGCGGGCCCGAAGTTCTGCAATACACCGATGTCCCCGATCCCGAACCCCGCCCCAGCGAAGTGCTCGTCCGCGTCCGCGCTTGCGCTCTAAATCATCTCGATCTCTGGGTGCGCGACGGCCTGCCCAACGTTCCCATTCCGCTCCCGCACATTCCCGGCAGCGACGTCGCTGGCGAAGTCGCAAAAATCGGCTCCGAAGTTACCACCGTTCGCGTCGGCCAAAAAGTGGTTCTCGCTCCTGGAGTGACCTGCGGCAAGTGCGCGGCATGCGTTTCTGGCCAGGACAATCGCTGCCGACAATTCACTAACCTCGGCTATATGATCGACGGCGGCTGCGCTGAATTCGTCCTGGTCCCTGAAGTGAACTGCCTGCCCTATCCCGAAAATCTTTCGTTCGAGGAAGCCGCCTCCGTCCCGCTCGTCTTCCAAACCGCGTGGCACATGCTCATCGCGCGCGCCGAGCTTCAGCCCGGCGAAGACGTGCTCGTGCTCGGCGCAGGCAGCGGCGTGGGCAGCGCCGCTATTCAGATCGCCAAATTTTTTGGCGCCCGCGTGATCGCCACTGCCGGCTCCGACGAAAAATTAGCAAAAGCGCGCGAGCTAGGCGCCGACCACGGGATCAACCACAAATCGCAGAAAATTCGCGACGAAGTCCGCCGCATCACCAACAAGCGAGGCGTCGACGTGGTCTTCGAACACGTCGGCACCGCCACCTGGGACGACAGCCTCGCCAGTCTGGCGCTCGCCGGCCGATTGGTCACCTGCGGCGCCACCACCGGCTACGACGCCAAAATCGATCTCCGCTTCCTCTTCAGCCGCCAACTCTCGT
>WNFQ01000487.1_pt1 | contig 26232 bp, 22 predicted proteins | sample 5400171 | NCBI WGS metagenome assembly WNFQ01 (sample SAMN13153356, study PRJNA577476) | soil metagenome | isolation source: 20 cm soil under Madrone tree | place: USA:California | collected 2016-06-14
GCGGGTGATAACCTCAAGGCTGCGGGATCTTCACAACCGAACAAGTCGGTCGACAAGGCAAAGGCTCATATCCACAAGGCCAAGGCGCATGCGCATCGGCATCAAGCCAAGAAAGCTGCTGACGCGGCCGTGCATTAACCGATCGCAGCTCTGCAATAAAGACCGGCAAAGTGTCGACCGCCTGGTTATCGAGGCGGCCGATTGCTCACACCCAACGCCCTCGCCGACTTCTATCTGTCGATGGGGGAAGCGATGGATACCTTCATCAGGACGCTCGACGCGGGCGTCGCTTGCAATCAGTCGGCCCCGGCGCGGCGTGCGTACGGGGCCGTCGCCTCCGCGACAAACGCACTAGAAAGCCAATGAGCAAGAATGAATTCAAGGAACGATATGGCCCCGTAGCGCTTGTTACGGGTGCATCATCCGGCATCGGCAAGTCATTCGCCGAGTTGTTGTCAGCGAAGGGCCTGGACGTGGTACTGGTCGCGCGCCGGGTGCAGCGCCTCAGCGAATTGGCTTCGCGTCTGGAGAAACAGTGCGGAGTTAAGGTCACGGTTCGCGAAATCGACCTTTCTGACGTCACGGCGGCTCAACAAATCTTGAAAGCCACCTCCTCGCTTGATATCGGGCTCGTGATAAGCAATGCCGGATTCGGCTTCAAGGGGGCCTATACCAGCTGTGATTCAACAGTGATGGCCGACATGCTGATGGTGAATTGCAACACGCCGATGCAATTGGCGCACGGTTTCATTCCGCGCCTGCGCAAGCGCGGGAAGGGCGGCATCATCCTCACGAGCTCGGTCGAAGCGCTGATGGGCTGCCCCTATTCAACGGCCTATTCGGCGACCAAGGCCCTGGTGAACGCCTTGGGCGAGGGCCTTTGGGCTGAGCTTCAGCCGGAAGGAATCGACGTGCTGACACTCTGCCCCGGCGCAACCGAATCCGAAGCCGCAGGCCTGCAGGGCATCGATATTTCCACATTGAGGAACGTCATGGCGTCGGACGACGTGGCAAGGCTCACCTTGGAGAACATCCAGAATGGCCCGGTGTTCTTCAGCAGCGAATATTACCGGGCGAATTTCGAAAAGCTCCTTTCGATGCCGCGCCGCGATGCTCTTCTGGCCATGGCCAGAAGCATGAGGAAGTAAAGTCGCGCATCCACCGCAGGGGCGGTTCCAACCGCTCCCGTGTTCGGCCTTCACCGCTTTGAAAGAGAAACATCCTGACTGAAGAAACCAAGGCACGCGCGGACGCACGCGCCACGCTGACGGAGGCGGCCCGGCGCAAGGCCGAGGAACGTGAGGCGCACATACTGGGCGATGGCCCGCGGCTGCAACCCATGGAGCTGAATGAGCTTTCGAGCGATTTGCTCGCGATTTTGGCGCAGATGGAGAGTGTCAATAGCGTGCTCAATTCCAATGCCGAAGGCGATCGCGGAGGCACGCAACCATTGCGGACACAAGTGCTGGAAGATCCGGAGGCCGCTGCATCATCGCCCGAGATATTGACAAGCCTGTCCCAACTGCCGGAAATCGTTCGAACCATGTTGCGCCATGCCGAACTGTTCGCGGTTCACACGGCCGTGGGTCTCCAACTTCTTGCTCGAGGCGCCTTGTCGTTACGCGATCGCGAACTCGCCGTATTGCGGATTGCGTGGCTCTGTCAGGCCCCATATGAATGGGGCGAGCATGTATTGGTCGGCAAGCGGTTTGGGCTCACCAGCGGCGACATTGCGCGCGTGATCTACGGCCCTGACGCTGAAGGTCTGGATGAGCATGAAAACGCCATCTTGCGGGCAGTCGATGAGCTGCATGGCGATTCGATGATTTCGGATGCAACATGGAGCGCACTAGCCAAGCGGCTCGACGAACGGCAGCTGATCGAATTGCCGATCATCGTGGGGCAATATCAGACGGTTGCCTATTATCAGAACTCGCTTCGCCTTCGCCTTCATACGGGCAATCTCGGCCTGAAGGCGCGTTAGCACATCGGGTATAGTTACTGCGGTATGTCCACCCCATCCGAGTATGAAGTTACACACCTGTTGGATACGGATACCGTTGTGCTGCGGAACGTCCGATGCGGCGGCACCTGCCGTCATCGCAGCGTGGAGGAATGCGTCTCGACCACGCATCTTGTTTTCCCCTATCGCGGACTTTACCTGCGGCACGTCGGGGACGATCAGGCGGTCGCCGACGCCAACCAGGTTTTGTTCTTTAACTCTAACGAGGGGTATCAGGTCAGTCATCCGATGGCAGGAGGCGATGCAAGCCTGTCGCTGGCCGTGTCGGAACCCCTCCTGCGAGAACTCGCGCCCAAGTCTCTTTTGAATGGTCGCGCAGTCATAGGATTTCGTCGCCAACATCTGCGTATCGATCATCGCGCGCAAGCTTTGGTCGCGATGCTTCGCCATAGCCTGGAAAACGGGGCCATCGCGCCATTGGAGGCAGAGGGCCTGGCGCTCGCATTGGTGTCGAGTAGCCTGGGACCACGCACATCGCGCGAGCCCGGAGCAACTCGCTCGCGTCGCCGCCTGGCCGATCGCGTCAAGGTCCTGCTGGCCAGCGATCTTTCCCGACGTTGGAGCCTGGCCGAAATCGGAACGGAGATCCGCGGCTCGCCGGTCTATCTGACGCAAGTGTTTCAACAGACCGAAGGCATACCGCTATACCGCTATCACCTCCGATTGCGCCTCGCGCGAGCCCTGCACCTGATCGCGAAATACGACGATGTATCCAGGTTGGCGGCAGATCTGGGATTTTCCAGTCACAGCCATTTTGCCGCCGCCTTCCGACAGGCCTACGGCCGATCACCGACCGCCTTCAAACAGTCTGCCCAATGGGCTAGAAATCACTAAAGATTTCGACAGCGGCCGTAAACGCGAGATGGTCTTCTATGCCTGCCCGAAACGCGGACGGATGTGGAGATGAGATCATGACTGAAGAAACCGGTGCGGCCTGCAAAGGCCGGGTCTTTAGGACTCTTCATCAGGGTCCCGCGTTACTGCTGTTGCCGAATGCCTGGGATGCCATCACCGCGCGCTTGATTGAGAGTTTGGGTGCGAAGGCGATTGCAACCACCAGTGCCGGGCTCGCTTGGTCGCGCGGTTATCCGGATGGAAACGCACTCCCGGAGGATCAACTGATCGCCGTCACTTGCGACATAGCCCGCGTGATTCGTGTACCGCTCACGGTTGACATCGAAGCCGGCTATTCGGATGACCCGCAGGCGGTGGCAGGCCTCGTCACCCGTGTTCTGACTGCCGGTGCCGTGGGCATCAACATCGAGGACGGGGCCGGCTCCCCCGATCTGATGTGCAAGAAAATCGCGGCCATCCGAGAGAACGCCGCGAATTTGGGTGTGGACCTATTTATCAACGCACGCACCGATGTTTATCTACGCGGCATCGCCTCCGGGGCAGCGGCCATCGAGGAGGTCGTTCACAGGGCCTCGCGCTACGGCGCAGCCGGCTGTGACGGTCTGTTTGTTCCGGGCCTTGCAAACACAGCGGCCATGGAGGCAATCGCCGCGGCCATCAAGCCGATGCCCCTCAACATCATGGCAGTTCCCGATCTGCCGCCGATGCAGATGCTCCTGAAGCACGGCGTTCGACGCCTGAGCGCGGGGTCCGCGATCGCACAGGCGGCGCTCGGTCGCACGCGTCACCTCGCGGCGGACTTCCTTGCGGGCACAATGAGCGAGATGTTCGAGGCGGCCGTGCAGTACGGCGCTATGAACCAGCTCTTGGCCGACAACGCAGATCCTTAGGGTTCCTTCGGCGCACATCGCGGGATCGACTTGAACAGGCGAACGACCGTTCGATTGGGGTGCACAGAGGTCAATCCAAGGTTGGACTGACTCCAAGCTACCGGACTTTCCCGGGCCGCAGGTTGCAAATATTGCGAAATTGCGGAGCCTGGCTTCAGCCCGCCGCTGCAGGTCCGGTCCATCCCCGTCGCGCGGCTCGATAGATCATTCGGTCCTCGCAGGGCCGACCTTTGGATAATGCTCTCTAACCCAACCGCGCACGACGGGTGTTTCATTTCTTGCTCAATCCGTGACGCCGGCGCAACAAAAAGTTGCCAACAAGTGCACCTCGCGCGTCATGCCGCGACGCCATCGGCCGGGTGAATCACACCGGTTGAACCTTCAGCGGCAGGCTCGCGAGCGCGCGCAGCGTATTGTTGAGCCGCCGCTGCGGCGCGCCGGTCAACTCGATCCGTTCCACTCGCTGCACGAGCGCCTCCAGGATGAGTTCCGCTTCGTTGCGCGCCACCATCTGACCGACGCAGCCATGAATACTGGCGGTCGACTAGCGGGTATTGACCACAATCAATTTGGGTCCCGACCGCTTGACCAATCTCGCATCCTCTTCAGTGATCCGATCATCCGTGATCACCGTCGAAATCGCGTCGAGCGCGCAGACCACCTGTCCCGCCGGCGCATGGAACTTACTGCTATCGACCATCAGCACGACACTGCTCGCCCGAGCAATGAGTCGCCGCTCAGCCTGCAATAGAATCACATCGGTTTGCATGAGGCCATGCCGCCCCACACTTGCGGCACCGATAAAGATTTTGGAGGCGTGAAAATGACTGGTGCCGTCGTCTTCGAAGGGCGAGAGAATGATGTTTTGTTCGCGAAACAAGGCACCCGCCGGGAGGTACACGCGAGTCTGTGGCTGCGTCAGCAGCGCCGATACGATATGCAGAGAATTGGTGACGACATGCAGCCCAAGGTCGCCGAGATGAGGGCACATTTGCAGCGTCGTCGAGCCGCCGTCGATGATGATCGACTCGCCGGGTTTACATAGCTGCGCCGCGGCCTTTCCAATAGCCGCTTTTGCCGCACCGTTCTTTTTTATATTTTCGTGGAAAGGAACGCCGGTAAGGCCCGTCGGCGCTTCAGGCATCTTCGCGCCGCCATGAACCCTCACGATCCGCCCCGCACCCGCCAAGCGCTCGAGGTCGCGACGCACCGTCGCCGGGCTCGCGGTTAGCCGCTTGTCCAGCTCGCGGAATGAGACGAATCCACGCTTTTCAAGCATCGCCAAAATGGTTCGCTCACGATCTTCGGCGTGCATCATCAGATGATCCCCGCCGCCCGGCTGGTCGACTTTCGAATCGCAGCCTTCGCGGCCCGCCAACCGCTCTCGCGAAAGGCCGCAATGGGGTCGATGGCGCCGCCGGCCTCATAGCGCGCCATGGCAACGATGGGCCGGGCGTCGAGGCCGTAGGCGTCGCGCAGGGTCCGGAATGCCATCAGCACATCATTTGAGCGCTGATAATCCGACAGCACCGCGCGATCGATCATCAACGCCTTCACGAAGGCCACGCCAATAGCCTCGGCGGAGGACAGCAGGCTTTCCACCGGATCCGTGATGTTATGGGACTGATCGATCATGTACGCGGGATTGAAGGGCGCGCGCCCGTCTTGCTCGGCAACGACCAGTTCGTTGAACACCAGGAACAATTGATGCGGATTGATCGAGCCGGAGTCCAAATCATCGTCGCCATACTTTGAATCATTGAAATGAAAGCCGCCCAACTTGCCGAATGCATGGAGGCGCGCGACGATCTGCTCGATATTTACATTCGGCGCATGGTGCCCCAGGTCGACCAGACACTGGGCTTTCGGTCCCAGCTCCTTCGCGATCAATATGCTCGTGCCCCAATCCGATACCACCGTCGAATAAAATGCCGGTTCATAGAGTTTGTGCTCGATGAACATGCGCCAATCATTGGGGACCGCGGCATAAATCTGCCGGGCACTCGCCAGGTAGCGATCTAAGGAATCACCCAGTTGCTGCTGCCCCGGAAAGTTGGTGCCGTCGCCCACCCAGACGGTCAACGCTTTTGAACCCAATACCTTGCCCAACTGAATGCACTCGATATTGTGGGCAACCGCCTGGTCACGAATCGCAGTGGAGGTGTGCGTCAGGGATCCGTAGCGATAGGATAGAGATTGATTCGCCTGATCCTGAAAGGTGTTCGAATTGACGGCATCGAATCCGATCCCGAGTTTCTCCGCGCGTTCACGCACCGCAACCGGATCGGTCATTTTGTCCCAGGGGAAATGCAGCGATACCCGTGGCGTGATCCGGCACAGCTCTTGGATCACCGCGCAGTCCTCCATTTTTTCCTCCAGATTCGCGGGCTCGCCCGCCATCGGAAAGCGCGCGAAACGAGTTCCTCCCACCCCGGTGCCCCAACTGGGCGTCGCCAATTCCAGCCTCGCCGCGCGCGACTTGATCGCGTCGATGGCGATGCCGCGGCGTTCCAGCGCACGGCTGAGCGCGCCATAGTCATCTCGAAGCGCATCGATGCGCGAGGCGTTGTGCCGCGCAATGAGCTCGATGTCCAAAGGCAGTTCGAGGTTGGTCACGGCTTACTCCTTAACGGGTGAATGCCTGCGCGTTGCCCGCATCTACATTGATGATATTGCCGGTAGATTTCGCCGATGCGTCGGACGCCAGGAAATATACCGCCTCGGCGATGTCCTCCGGCAACACGTTCTGTTTGAGCAGCGATCGCTTTCGATAGAACTCCTCCAGCTCGTCCCCGGAATCAATTCCATACGCGCCGGCGCGTTCCTTACGCCATTCGCCGTCCCAAATCCGCGAGCCTCGAATCACGGCATCGGGATTCACCACATTGACCCGAATTCCCGCTTCGGCGCCTTCCAATGCCAGGCAACGCGCCAGATGCACCGACGCAGCCTTGGCAGACGCATAGGCCGACGCATTCGGAGTCGCCGCCAGCGCATTCTTCGACCCAATGAACACTATCGAACCACGTCCCTGGGCACGCATGAGGGGAAAAGCCGCTCGCGCGGCGAGAAAGTATCCCTGCGCCAGCACATCGTAGTTCTTGTGCCAAAGAGCCACCGTAGTCTCCTCAATCGATGCCGCGGACGCCAGCCCCGCATTCGCCACCAGGATATCCAACCCGCCGAACTCCCGCGAGCAGGCATCGAACGCCGCTTGCACCAAGGCCTCGTCCGTGACGTCGCAAACCGCCGAGCGCACGACATCGCGGCCGAAAGCTTTCGCCAACTCTGCGTCACTGCCGCTGAGTGCATCCGCATCACGGTCGGCAAGCATCACACACGCACCCTGCGACAGCAGCCGCCGGGCGGCCGCCAAGCCGATCCCGCCGGCGCCGCCCGTGATGAGGGCAATTCTTCCGGCCAGCGGCTTGCGTGTAGGCATGCGCTGCAGTTTCGCCTCCTCCAGCGCCCAGTATTCAATGGCGAACGCCTCGGTTTCGGCCAATCCGACATACGCGCCGATCGCCGTCGCCCCACGCATCACGTTGATGGCATTGCCGTAGAACTCGCCGGCGAGGCGCGCGGTCGTCTTGTCCGCGGCAAATGCAAAGCGCCCGACCCCGGGCAGCAACACAACCACCGGATTGGCATCGCGCATCGCCGGATCCTTAGGTCCCGCGCAACGCGCGTAGTATTCGGCATATCGCTGCCGATAGTCGCTCACAGCCGCGGCCAGATACGCGTGATCATCGATGCGTCCCGGATCCAGTGCCAACGGTGCAATCTTGGTGCGCAGGAAATGATCCGGGCAGGAGGTGCCCATCGCCGCCAACGCCGCGAACTCGCGCGAACCCACAAATTCGAGTGTCTCCGGATCGTCATTGAAATGGCCGATTTTTTGCCCATTACCGGCCATCAGCCCGCGCAGTTGCGGCATGAGGGAGGCCGCGACCTGCGCTCGTTCACCGGCCGCGCGCGACTCGATGATCTGACCTCCAAAAACCGACCCCGATTTGAGCCGTTGATTGAGATATGCCGCGGCGCGCGTAATCAAATCGACGGTGTTGTCATAGCACTGCTTGGATGTATCTCCCCAACAAATAATGCCGTGACCGGCCAGCATCACCCCGCGAAGTCGCGGCCGGGACTTGATATATTCCTGGAGTCGCACTCCCAAATCGAACCCCGGGCGCTTCCAGCCGATCCAGCCCACGCTTTCACCGTAAATCTCAGCCGTGGCTTTCTCGCCGTTCGAGGACGCCGCCAGCGCGATAATGGCGTCCGGATGCACATGATCGATATGCGCAAAAGGCAGCAACGCGTGCAGCGGCGTATCGATCGACGCGGCGCGCGGATTGAGATTGAACGTGCAGTGCGGCAGGTAGGCCACCATCTCATCTTCAAAGTCAACGCCGCGATAGAGACGCTGCAGCCTCAGGAGCTTGTCCAGGTACAGCGTTGAGAAGCCATCCAATGTCATGGAACCCAAGTCCCCTCCCGACCCTTTGACGTAGAGGACGTCGACGAGATCACCCGTCAACGGATCTCGCTCGCGCAATTTGGCCGACGTGTTGCCCCCGCCGAAGTTCGTGACGGTCAGATCCGATCCCAACAAATTAGAGCGGTACAGCAGCGAGCCCGCCGGATCCAGCGCAGCGCCTCGCGCCTCCGACCAACGATTCGCGGGGCTTGAGAATAAAAGTGCCGAACTCGCGCTCATCCTGTGTCCTTTGAAAAGTGCAATGACGACCAGATCGGGGATTGATGATACAAATTTCGGTTGCAATAAACAATCATAATCGGTACAAAGTAATCATAATCAATCATCCGGATAGATGATGACGACCGGCTGGACCATCGTGCTCGACGTGGGCAAGACCCTCTCCAAGGCATCTCTCTGGGATGAAGCGGGAGTTTGTGCGGCGCATCGCGCGCGTGCGAACTCGCTGGACAATGCCGGTGTCAGTCAAACCTTGGACACCACGGGCATCGTGCGATGGCTGCGAGGTGTGCTCGCTGAGTTTTCCCGTTTAGGTCCCGCCGCGGCCATCGTGCCCGTGGCTCATGGGGCGGGCGTCGCGCTCATTCGCGACGGTCGCTTGCAGCATGGGCCACTGGATTACGAATGGCCCGGTGTCGGCGCGGATCGTGCCGCTTATGAGAAACAGCGAGACCCCTTTGCGGCCACCGGATCACCGGCACTGCCGGCGGGCCTCAACCTCGGCATGCAGTTACACTGGCTCGAATCGCTTGGCTCGGGCGGTCTTCGCCGCGGGCAACTTATTCCTTGGGCGCAATACTGGGCGTGGCTGCTGTGTGGCGTCCCCGCTTCGGAAGTCACCAGCCTCGGCTGTCACACCGATTTGTGGCGGCCGTACGATCACGTGCCTTCGGATCTTGCCGTGCGCCGGGGCTGGGCTGAGCGTCTGGGGCCGCTAACGCCGGCCAATGCCGTGCTCGGGACGTTGCACCCGGAGTGGATCGCCAGCACCGGACTGTCGCGCCATGTGGAAGTCTATTGCGGGATGCATGACTCGAACGCGGCACTGCTGGCGGCTCGAAGCCATCCCCAAATTGAAGCCCACGACACCACCGTTCTATCCACCGGCACCTGGTTCGTTGCAATGCGCACTCCCGCACGCGCCTTTACCCCCCAAGTGAATTCTCTGTCCGAAGGTCGCGACTACCTGGTCAATGTCGACATTTCCGGCAGGCCGATTCCGTCCTCCCGCTTCATGGGCGGGCGCGAAATCGAAATCCTGACGGGCGCACATGGACATCGCGGTGCGTCCGGCTTGCCCAACCCATCCGTCACCGGCGTTGACTGCATTGCCTCCGCAATTAAAGCAATCGAGGCCGGCGACATGATCCTCCCCACCTATGTCCCCGGCGTTGGACCTTTTCCCAATGCCAAAGCGGGGACTCACGCTACAAAGTCAGGCGGTCCCCAGCCGATGGTCCTTGCGCATCTCTATGCTGCGATGCTCGCCGACGTCTGCCTCGATTTGATCGGTAGCCGCGATACGTTGTTGGTCGATGGCAGGTTCTCGGCCGCGCCGGTATTCGTCCAAGTCTTGGCCACATTGCGCCCCACCACGACGGTTCTCATCAGTTCTGATGAAAATGGCGTCGCCCACGGCGCCCTTCGCTTGGCCAACGTCCCGAACGCCGACGTCGGCTCGTTGCGGCGCGTGGCTCGGCTTCCGACCGACATGTCGGGTTATCGCGCTCGATGGCGGGAAGCGGCGGCGGCAGCGCAGGCGCCGGGATCGGCGTGAAAGAGTCCCCATGACCCCCAATCCTCTGCTCGGCGTACTGTTTCACTGGATCGGCGGTCTCGCCAGCGCCAGCTTCTACGTCCCGTACAAGCGCGTTCGCCGATGGTCCTGGGAAATATTCTGGATCGTCGGCGGCTTTTTTAGCTGGATCATCGCGCCCTGGATATTCGCGCTGCTTCGGACCGAACACCCGCTTGAAGTCCTCGTTTCCACCCCTCGCAGCACTCTGCTCTGGTGCTGGTTCTGGGGAGTGCTCTGGGGATTTGGCGGTCTGACGTTCGGCCTCACCATGCGTTATCTCGGCATGTCGTTAGGGATGGCCACCGTACTCGGCCTCACCATGGTCATCGGAACTCTGGCACCGCCTATTTTCCACGGCACCATCAGTGCGCTTGCCGCGACGCGCAGTGGCTGGGTCACCTTCGCCGGAATCGTGCTCGCGTTGCTGGGCGTCATCGTCGTCGGCAAAGCCGGGCGACTCAAAGAACGCGAGCTCACTGTAGAACAAACACGAGCGACCATCGCTGAATTCAATCTAAAGCGCGGCGTGCTGGTTGCCCTTTTCTCCGGCGTGATGAGCAGCTGCTTTGCCTTCGGTCTGGACGCCGGCGCGCCGATACGCACCCTCACCCTCGCCGCCGGAACCTCACCCTTGAGCCAGGGGCTGCCCGTGCTGTGCGTGGTGCTTGCCGGTGGATTTACCACGAATTTCCTTTGGTGCCTTTGTCTGATCGTCAAGAACCGCACGGCTCGCGAACTCATCGGCGGCGAAGGTCCATCTCCTGACGCTGACGGCACGCCGCCGCCCTTGCTGCGCAATTATTTGTTATCCGCACTGGGCGGTACGGTATGGTATTTCCAATTTTTCTTTTACACCATGGGCGAAAGCCAGATGGGCCGCTTTGCATTCTCGAGTTGGACCCTGCACATGGCCAGCATTATCATCTTTTCGACCATATGGGGATTCGTGCTGAAGGAATGGGCAGGCTCTCGATTCAGCACGAAGCGTACGGTCTGGATGGGTGTACTGCTCCTCGTGATAGCGACGATCGTCATCGGCACCGGAAACTATCTGAATGAAACGTAGCCGGCTGTTGTCAAAGCTCCGCAAAGCGCTGCAGCAGGCTGGTGACCCGGCCAGGGCACCTGCAATGCAGGCATACATGAAGTCTGCGATGCCGTATCACGGCGTGCCCACGCCATTGCTACGGCGGGTATGCAAGGCGACGTTTGCAGACGTGCAGCTCTCATCGGCGTCGAGGGTATTAGCCAAGAGCTGCGAGCGCCTTGTGAATTTGCTGCACGCAGGCAGACCCTTCGCCGACCGCAGCAGCGACCCGTTTCACGCTGCCACAACGTACATCGCCGACCGCATAGATTCCAGGAATATTCGTCTCAAAGGAGTCGGGCGCACGTTTATCGCCCCATCGGTCGCGCGTTAGGTCGTCCGCCGTCAGATCGAGGCCGGTCCGAATGAAGGACTTATCGTTGAGTGCGACGCACCCCTTGAGCCAACGAGTCGCCGGTACGGCTCCTGTCATCAAAAAGACATGCTCGATTGGATGAGCTTCGCCGCTGCCCGATCCCGCCGTCTTCCAAGTCACGGTTTCCAGATGTGTACCGCCATCGAGCGACACGATTTCGGTTCCCACGTGAAGCTCTATATTCGGGGTATCGGTGATGCGCCGAATCAAATAGTTGGACATGCTGTCAGCCAAGCCGCGTGATCGAACCAACATATGAACCTTCGCGCAGTTCGACGCTAAAAAAATAGCCGCCTGCCCGGCTGAGTTGCCGCCGCCAACCACGATGACATCCTTGCCACTGCAAAGGCGCGCTTCCGTGGCGGTGGCTGCATAGTAGATGCCTGCGCCCATGAACCTAGCCGCAGCACCAAGACTCAATAGCCGGTATTCGGCGCCCGTTGCGATGATGATGCATCTCGCTTGCACGGCCTTGCCGTCGGCAAACTGGATGGTGTAGGGCCGCGTATCGCAGCGCAACTGACAGGCGGTGTAGGCGGTTCGAATTTCCGCGCCGAATTTTTGCGCTTGGACGAGCGCGCGTGATGCCAGCGCGAGTCCTGAGATTCCAGTCGGGAATCCCAGATAGTTTTCAATTTTCGAACTTGATCCCGCTTGTCCTCCCGGGGTGCCGCTCTCAAGCACCAATACGTCCAATCCTTCTGACGCGCCATAGACCGCGGCAGCGAGGCCGCTGGGGCCGGCTCCCACGACGATCAAATCGCGCACCCGGATGTCGTCGATTTGCGGGTTCATTCCGAGGCACGCCGCGACCTCCTCGTTGCTGGGATTCTTGAGGACCAACTCGCCGCGGCAGAGCACGACTGGCATGTCACTATCCGCGAGCTGAAAACGCTGTTGGAGTTCTATTGCGGCGGCATCGCTGGTTACGTCGAGACTGACAAACGGGAACGTATTGCGCGTCAGAAACTGCTGCAGACGTAAGGTGCTTGCGCCGCCGGCGGAACCAAGCAGCACCACGTCTCCGGAGGCGGACGTGATAAGCCCGACGCGGCGCAGAATAAAGGCGCGCATGAAGAGTTCGCTCAATTCAGAGTCCGCCTGGATGACGGCGCGCAGATCGGAATCCGATATGGAAAGAGCAGTGCCGTCGGAATGCACGCGCATGCGCACGAGGCTCCCCGCGCTCCGCAGCGTACTAAGCTCGCCGCTAAAGCTGCCGGCCTCATGAAGCACGGCGAGTTGCTCGCCGGCCAGCCCCACTTGGACGATCTCGATGCTGCCGGATAGCACCACCAATAGCGGCAGATGACGGTCACCGGGTTGCGCAAGAATTTCGCCAGCCCGCAACTCTATGTGCTGCCCATGGGCCTCCAAGCGGGCAATTTGCCTGGCGCTAAGCTTCGGAAACATCTGCTCACGGCGCGCGTTAGGCAGCGTCCCACGAGGCGCGCCCGACAAAATGGCGTCTTGTTCAAGGTCGTCAGCTGCCACGAGAATACCTCCGGTCGGGATTGTACTCACCCGACCGCTGCGGCGCTCATGCCGGTTTCCTTCCGGACAGGACGTCGCGGTCGATCGGCAGCCGGCGCAGCCGGATTCCCGTGGCGGCGAATAGTGCATTGCCGAGCGCCGGGGGCGCGGCCGTTGTTCCGGTCTCTCCGATGCCGCCCGGCGCTTCGCCGCTCTTGATGAGATGCACCTCGATCTGCGGCATTTCGTTGATTCGCAGCATGCGGTAATCATGAAAATTACTCTGCTGCACCCGGCCCTTCGCGATGCTGATGTTGCCGTATAGAGCCGCGGTCAATCCAAATACCAGCCCACCCTGCAATTGTGCGATCACCGTATCCGGATTCACGATGATCCCGGTATCCACCGCCGAGACGATCCGGTGCACGCGAACCTCTCCGTGTTCGTCGACCTCGGCTTGCGCAACGGTTGCGATGAAACTGCCGAACGCCGTTTGCACGGCGACGCCCCGGCCCGTGCGCGCGGGCAGCGGACTTCCCCAACCAGCCTTCTCCGCCGCCAATTCCAGGGCGGCCTTGAGGCGCGGCGCCGTGCCGAGCAGATCGCGGCGAAAGGCGACGGGATCCTTGTTCGATTTCTTCGCCAATTCGTCCATGAAGCTTTCGATGGCGAACACATTGTTGTTGGGACCCACGCCGCGCCAGAAGCCCGTCGGCACCGCAGGCGGCTCGTCGCGTACGTATTCGACCCGCAGGTTGGCAATGTCGTACGGCATGTCCGCGCCGCTGTCGATGGCATCGATGTCAATTCCCTTTTGAAACGCCGGCGGTAGCCATCGAGCAATAATGGCAGACCCGGTGATGCGATGCTTCCAACCGGCTATGCGTCCGTTCGACACGCTCGCGGACAGCCGATCCAAATACACCGGCCGGTAGATGTCGTGCTGGATGTCCTCTTCGCGTGTCCATACCACCTTCACCGGACCGTCGACCTGTTTGGCTATCAGCACCGCTTTTTCGACGAAGTCCACCTCCAGCCGTCTGCCAAAGCCGCCGCCGATGAGGTGGTTGTGCACCGTCACCTTGTCGAGAGGCAGACCGGTTATTTTCGCCGCCACCGCCTGCGCTCTGGATAAGACCTGGATTCCCACCCAGACCTCGCAATTCGTCGGCGTGACGTGCACGGTGCAGTTCAGCGGTTCCATGGGGGCGTGCGCGAGGAACGGCAGCTCGTACGCCGCTTCATGCAACACGCCTTCGGACAACCCCTTCGTTGCGTCACCTACGTTTTTGGCAACGGCACCTTCCTGCGCGCTGGCGGTACGAATTTGCTTCCATACATCGGCGGAGGAGACCGCCGCATTGCTTCCCTCGCTCCACGTGATGTCGAGTGCTGCCAGGCCGCGCTTTGCCGCCCACATGTGGTCGCCGACGACAGCGACGAAATCATCCAAGACCACCACTTGCCGCACACCGGCCACATTCTTGGCCTTACTGTCGTCGACCTGCCCGACTTTGCCGCCGAATACCGGACAGGCTGCAATCGTTGCGAACTTCACCCCCGGCGGCATGACATCGATGCCGTACACCACCTTGCCGTTGACCTTGTCCGGCGTATCGAGCCGCTTCAGCGGTTTGCCGATCAGCTTGAAGTCCTTCGGGTCCTTCAGGGTTGGGTCCTTCGGCGCCGTCAGGCCGTTGACACGGTCGATGAGCCCCGAATAGGCGAGCCGCCGCCCACTCGTATCGTGGACCGCCATGCCGCTGTCGGTGCGAATGCTCGACGGATCCACCTTCCAGATCCGCGAGGCCGCCTCAACCAACATGGCGCGTGCGCCGGCCGCCGCCTTGCGCAAGGGCATCCAAAATGCCCGAATCGAATTGGAGTTGCCGGTGACCTGCAGGCCGAACGTCGGATTGCCATAGAGCTTATCATTGGGCGGCGCGGCCTCCAGCACCACCTGTTCGAAGGCGGCATCCAGTTCCTCCGCCAAGATCATCGCGACCGCCGTGTACACGCCCTGCCCCATCTCCACCTGCGGCATGATCAGAGTGACCTTGCCCTGACGGTCGATACGAATGAACGCGTTGGGGGCGAACACGCCCGTCTCGCCGGCAGCAGCAATCGCCGACGGCATGTGGAAGCCGACCCACAACGCGCCGCCCAACCCCACGCTCGCTTCGAGAAAACTACGCCGACTCACCAACCGCTCGACATCGGGCTTGAGCCGCTCCGCCCCTGCGTTGGCCATTGCGATCTCCCCTAAGCCGCTTGCGCGGCCTTTTTTATCGCCTCGCGAATGCGCGCATACGTGCCGCATCGACAGATGTTGCCGGCCATCGCCGCATCGATATCGGCATCATTGGGATGCGGGGTCGTGCGCAGCAGCGCGCTCGCGGACATGATCTGTCCCGACTGGCAGTACCCGCACTGCACGACTTCCACATCAAGCCAAGCCTTCTGCACGCTGGCCCCGGCGGGGGTCGTGCCTACACCCTCAATGGTGGTGATCTGACGCTCACCGATGGAGCCGACCGGCAACACGCAGGAGCGCACCGCGTCGCCGTCCATATGCACCGTACAGGCGCCGCATTGCGCGATACCACAACCGAACTTCGTGCCGGTCAGTCCCAAGACATCCCGCAGCACCCACAGCAAAGGCATGTCGGCGGGAACGTCGACAGACTTCGAAACCCCGTTGACCTTCAAATTTGTCATAAAACCACCCTTGATGATGCCTCAGCATATCCGCTCAGCTGTCTTGTTGCGGTGCGTGCGGATCCCCACTCGAGAGTGTATACCAAGGCTCCCGCATGCGAGACTTCACGGACGTAGAAGACGGATCGATATGGATTCTCTACAGCCCCGAGACAATGATCGGTGATGCGGCGCGACGCCCATAACGGAGCCTGCCGGCTCGAGAGACGCCCTAACGCTTCGATTTTTTAGCCGAATAGACTGACTGTTCCGGGCATGTCAGCCCAGAAGGCGCGAATCTCGGCGTAGGGGTCGTTCACAACCCGCGTATCGACTCCAAAAATCATCGTCGAACGGCGCTTCGCGTCAAAATTTGGCCAATTCGGTATGTTCGGGTTGTTTGGATTTCCGGTTTTGGCGAAATTCACCCAGGCGGAGGCGAGAGTGCTGCACATCGTATGCGCGTCTCGAGAGCCGGCCCCTAGGATGGCATCCCGGTCATTGTGGAATGAGGCCGCGACGTCCATCGCATGGGCTGCGCCAAACTTCGCATTGAAGGCGGGGCTGCTCCACTGCCATAGATAGGCGTACACCGCAGCCCGCGCCTGATCTGCTTTGCGCTCAGCCTGCAAGTTTGCGAAACGCCTGAAGCCCGCGTCGGTGATCATCTGCGCGTGCAGCAAATAAGGCGACTTGCCGGGAAAGTGTTCCCGGTACAAATCGAGCAAGCGATCTGCGTGGATGCCGTAGCGCCGGACGAGCAGGGCTTTCAGATCTATCTCGGTCAATCCAAAGTTATCGAAAAATAGGCCGGCATCATCCAGCGTGGTCGACACGATGAGCGGAACGTCGGCGGACTGCGGCGGTGCGGTGGGACAGAAAGGATCGGACGCAAAGTTGACGCCGTCGAGTACCGAGGCGAAAACATGGGCGCCAATTTCCGTTTGCGCCGCGAGTAATGCCGTCCAGGGAATCCTGGAAATATCGCTCAGGTTTGATTTCGACAAGCCGAGTTTCTTGCAGAAAGCGTCGCTCACTCGGGCACTGTCTTCCCGGGACAAATGTTTCAGCAACGAACCGCTTTGAACAGCAGCCCGGTGAAACAGCCCTCGAGCCGCGCGCATGCCGAGAAGTGCGCTCACCTTCCAGCCGCCGCCGGATTGTCCGAAAATCATGACGCGCTTGGGATCGCCGCCGAAATTAGCAATGTTGTCGCGCACCCATTCCAGGGCCGCGACCAAATCCAAGATACCGCAAGCTCCGGAGTCCGCCCATTCGCCAGAAGAATCCATTTCGGAGAGATTCAGAAATCCAAAGCTGGCCAATCGGTGCGTCACGGTCACTACGACCACGTCTCCGAAATTGGCGAGCCTGGCACCGTCATACATGGGGTTATTGCCTGAACCGATGGCAAAACCGCCACCATGTATGGAAAAGAGCACAGCGCGCTTTTCATTTATACCCGTGCCCGGTGTCCAGATGTTCAATTGTAGACAGTCCTCGCTCATACCGCCGAGGGCGACGTTTAGGTCGAATTGCACGAGTCGCGCATAGTCGTTGTTGATTTCAGACGGAAGTTGTGGGGACGCAGGGCCGTATCCGAAGCAATCGCGTACACCGCTCCACCGCCTCGGAGGTTGGGGCCGCTTGAATCGATTGGCACCCGCCGTGGATGCGCCGTAAGGAACGCCTTTGAACTGGCGGATCGCGGATCTGACCAAGCCACGCACTTTCCCATACGCGGTTTCCGCCGTGCAGAAGTTCGGGTCAACGACAGAGTCCGTCATGTGTCGTGCGCTCCGGCGTCGATCGGCCTAATTTGTGAAATTGAGACAATGGATCAGTTGAACTTCACTTTCAGCGCGAGACCGACCGTTCGCGGCTGGGAAATATAAACGGGGACTGGTGCGGCGGGATTGTATTGGTTCGCCAGGGTCGCGGCTGAAACCTCGCCCGCCTTATCGAAGACGTTCTTCAGAAATAAGCCCACCTCCAACCCATGAGGTGCATCGATCGCCAAGTTCAAGTCTGTCGTGTTGTACGAGCGCAGTGAATAGAGTGGGCTGACCGGAGTGCCAAAACCGGCGTTGCGGCCGCCGACGTAGCGGTCGGTTACCGTCACGGTCCCCGTATAGTTGTCGATGATGTTGAAATTGTAGGTACCCATGAGGGCAAAGTTGAATCGCGGCGACAGCGGCAGGCGCGCCCCCGTATATGCAATACCCAGCACCGACGCGGGGCTGGTCAGCCGCGCATCGGTGTAGGCGGCCGATCCGCTCAAGGTCAACGGCGCGAGAATGCGATAGCTCAAAGCCATCTCGGCTCCCGTCACCCGGGCGGTGCCGGCGTTTTCAAGTTGATTGACGCCGCCGTTGTTGACCGTAACCTGAATGTTCTTCCACAAGATGTCGTAGACGTCGAAATCAAGGGTCGCTCTTTTGTCAAAGAAGCTCGCCTTCTCGCCGATCTCATAGTTCCAAAGGCTATCCGCGGCGAACGTCGGGTTCCCAAGCCCGGGCGCCAATACGAAATTGGGACCGCCGGGCCGAAAGCCGCTGGCAGCTCGTGCATACACCATGAAGTCATCGGTTACGTGGAATTTTGGGTTGACCAAATAGGTCATGACGCTTTGGTCCGAGGTGGCTACCGGCGGTGTGAAGACCGCGGCCGAACCCGTTGCGAGCAGCCCTGAAATGGTTTCCTCATACGCTTGCCGTTGCTTGCTGTAGCGAACGCCCAAGCCAAGGTCCAATTGCTTCGTTATAAAAACCGTGGCATCGGCGTAGGCGGCATATTCACGGTACGTACTGGGCAGAAAACTGGTGAAGGGTGAAAGCCCGAAAAAGGTCCCGCCCGGATTCGCGAAGTCAAACAAGTCGACAATTTCGGAAGTCTTTTCAGTATCGAAATAGCCGCCCACCAACCATTGAAAATAAGTGTTCTCGTGCGAAGCGAGGCGCAACTCCTGGGTGAACTTCTTCGTCGTGGTATTGACGTACAGACTCCAGGGATCCGCTCCGCCGCCGAATCCCGCCAGGGCTGCTTGGTAGACGAGACTCTCATCGGTGTTACTCGTACCATTGTTGATCTGGTAGCCGCTGATCGAGGTCAGTTTGGCAAACGAAAAATCATAGCTCACCACTCCGGAATACATCGTCAAGCTGTAGTCCGACGGCTGGAATGTCGGATAGGCCTGGTCGTAGGTGCCGTAGGTCGGCTGGTGGGTGACCGGATTGCGAAAGGCCACGTCGGCGCTTTCGCTCGGAATATGCTGCGTCGAGGCGCTGAGGCGGATGTCCAGTGCATCGGTCGGTTGCATCAACAGCGAGAAGCGGCCGCCTTCGGATCGGCTCCAACCCTGATTGTCGCGATGGTAAATCGGATCTTTTGCGTATCCGGAGTCATATTCCTGATAGCCGTCGATCCGCACGGCGCCGATGCCGTTTCCAAACGGAAGATTCACCATGCCCGTGTAGGCATGGTTGATGCCGCCGTGTTCGGTGGAAGAGACCCCCACGCCCGCCTGCGCGCTGAAGGCTTTGAGATCCGGCACGGCAGTGACGTACTTTACCGTGCCGCCCAGCGATGTTGCCCCGTATAGCGTGCCTTGGGGACCATTCAGTACTTCTATTCTGCTCAGGTCGAAGGCATTGATGTTGAGGCTCTGATACCCGACTCCAAAAGAGGTGCTGGCACCGAGCGGCACATCGTCCAAATACAACCCGATCGCGCTGCTGAGCTGCGATCCCGTCGTTATTCCGCGAATCACGATGAGATTGGTCGATGCCCCGCTGGCCGCGTAGCTCAAGCCGGGCACGAAGCCCGCAAAGTCGTTGAAATCGCGCGCGATGATCTGATCCAAGGTGCCGGATGTCAAGGCGGTGACCTGCCCGGCGACATTCTGAATGGATTCCGACCGCCGGGTTGCCGTGACGATGATTTCCGCCAGCGCCGTGTCGGACGCCGCGGCACCCTGAGCGGCGGTTTGCGCCGCTACGGCCTCGGTACAAAGCGACAGCGCGAATCCGCATAGCAGCGCGTGTGTGAAGCGTGATGAAGACATTTCAACTCCGGTGATTCGACCAGGGATCAGCACGGCGAAGGGCCTTCATGGCGCGCCGAGCCAGGCTGTGATTTGATTGACGGCGGGGGTGTTCCATCCCAACCCGAGATGGTTGACCGCGATGACCGCCGAGCCCCCGAAAGCTCTCGGAATGTCTTTCGTACACATGGCTCACTCCCCCCTTTAGTGTTTTGTGAGTGGTGACATCGACCAACGATCCTTTTCCCCGTGGGTCGCAGCTCTAGTGCATACGAGGTATCCTAGACATGCTCGCTGCCCGTCGTCGATGACCGGGGCGATCACAATCGCAGGACAAATTCGCTCACAACTGTGCTTCGACCCGACCGCCGCGATATGCTCCCCGCCTCAGCCGCGTTGGCGGTACCCATGAAGGTCATCCGCCCGCTGGTGCGGCTCGCCGCGAAGTCCGGGATGTCGCTCCCGAATATCCTGCGTGGGCTCGACCTTCCGGCAAACATCCTCGATGGATCACGTGCCGCTTCCGTCAGTCTCGCAGATTACTTTCGCATCCTCGAGCGCCTGGCGATCAGCGCCCACGACGAAACCTGGGGCCTTTCGGCTCGACCCCTCCTGCCCGGCGCCACCGGTTTGGTGTTGTCGAATCTATCGAGCTGCGCCACGCTCCTCGAAGCCATGAAAGCGGTGGCTCACGCCTATAACTTGCTGCACGGTGGAGCGTACAACCGTGTCGAACTGCGCGAGGACCGGCTTGCCTATATCATCGATGACCGCGGCTTTCCCTACGCCCCACGCATGGACCCCTCGCAGAGGAGATTCGCGATGGTCAGCGTGCTGATTTTTTTGCACGCCCTGCTCGTGCTCATATCGGACAATGGATTGCACCGAAGGCTCAGGAAAGTACATATCAAAGGCACCCGGCTCGCCGGCGCCCGGGGATACTTGGAGTTTTGGGCGGCACCGATTCGCTGGAAATCCAGCGCGTACGCGCTCGACTACGATCTGGAGGCAGGTTCAGCTGCGATCGCGCGCGGGGGTCCTGTGCCCTCCTCCCAAGCAATCTATCGCAAGATTATTGATCTGATTGAACACAACCAGACCGTCGGCCTACGGCACCGCAGTGCGCGTGAGCGGGTGGTCGACGCCTTTGAGGATAACGTATTCACACAGCAGGCGGTGGCCAAGCGGCTCGGTCTTAGTGTGGCCACCTTGAGGCGGCGGCTGGAAATGGAAGGGTCGCCTTCATTTCGCGCGCTGAACGAGCGTGCACTGAAGCGCGCGGCGCGATCTCTCCTGGAGCAGCGGCACCACCCGAGTGATGTGGCCGAAGAACTGGGTTTTTCCGATCTGCGCAGCTTCGCTCGCGCCTTCAAGCGATGGATCGGTGTTACGCCGACGGCTTACGCCAGGCGCCTGGCTCTCCTCAAGCAAAAACAGTTATGATCACACCGGGCTTCATCGAGACTTCGGGCGCCAGGAAACCAATCATGACCGATCCAAAGTACAAGGCCTTCGCGGCGCTTGACCCTTTCTTCGACATCGTCCAGCGGGGTTTGGCCGGTCATGTCGATGGCGATCATTATTTCGATACCATTGCCGACAACGCGGTCTTCGAGTTTCGATATATTTTCCCTGGATGGCCCCGGAAGCTTGTTGGTCGCGAAGCACTGATGGCACTTTATGCGGGTTACGGCAACAACATCCTGCTGCAGGGTGCGGACGCGCTCGTCGTGCATCAATCCCAAGATGCCCGTGTAGTGATCCTCGAATACGATGTGCACGGTAAGATTATCAGAACCGGCGCATCCTACGACAACCGGTTCATCTCGGTCGTTACTATCGGGAACCGCAAGATTGTGCAATGGCGGGATTATATGGACTCGCTGGCCGCGATGACTGCGCTTAGCCAAACGTAGTAGCAACTTTATGGTTGGGCTCGAAGCCTGCGGGAATTGGTCAATTCAGACGCGGTTTCCGTGTCCACGCCGCAGGATCGCCTCATCAAGTCTCGGCTCAATCGCGTAAGGCCCGATGAGTTGGGCGCCGCCCCTGAACAGTCAATATTCAAACTACCATGGTCGATTACCCCAACGACCAGCAGCGCGAGACTCATGCGACGAGCGCGAAGCAATGCGGTACACATAGACTTTACGATAGACCGGCGAACACTCAAATTGCTGATGCAAACTAACACCGATCCGTCAAAACGCCGTTAAAACCGTCCGGTTGTCATACCTTAGGCGCCCGCAAGCCCGCGCCCAATCGTCCATTGGGGATTTATTTAAAGGATAAGTTGATACAACAATTTTACGGCTCGGCCGCTATTCTGCTAATCGTCATGAATCCGCAGTTTTGTTTGCCCGCCAAGGGATCGGCACAGCGCATGGCCGCTTCCATGCAGAGCCAGATTGTTTTCTCGCCCCATTTTAAACGCAACCGATACACGGTCCGCATGCTGGTGCTTGGCGGCTCGAATGCGGCCAAGCGGGCTAAAATATTATGAGTAACACGCTGAAAAAATATGAGTGACACGCTGAAAACGATCAGTCCAGTCGACGGCCGGATCTACGTTGAAAGGCCACTCGAAACTGCCGCCGGCATTGATCGCGCGCTCAACCTTGCGCAAGGGGCTGAGCAACGCAGATCGAACGCGCACGCCTACGACAGAGTGCAATGATTGCAGCTGCTATGTTCGCTAGAGAACACAGCTCCTAACTGTTATGTTCGGTATCGCACACAATTGCTTGTTTTTATTGTATTAAATTATACTTCCGAGCCTTTGAAGCGTTCGATTCGACACCATTCGCAATCGACCTTCTTGCAATCGACCTTCGAAATTCGAACAAGGGCTCCCCGATAGGAGTTACAAACACGGCACACTGGATGAGTCTCAATGCCTGGCGCAAAGCAAGTCGCAGTTCCCAATCGCCTACTTGGCGCTTTGCCCCGCAAGGAATACCAGAAACTGCTTCCCATCCTCGAACCGGTCAATCTGACCTTTGGGGAGATTCTCTATGAATCCCAAACACATATTCGGCACGTATACTTTCCCAACGACTGCTTCGTCTCGATGCTCACTACCGTGGATACCGGACGGGCTGTGGAAGTCGGACTCATCGGCTCCGAGGGCATGATCGGCGTTCCCATGGCGCTTGGTGTCGCGGTCTCGCCCTTTCGGGCCGTGGTACAGGGTGGAGGGACGGCAATGCGCCTGAAGACGGGGGACTTTCGCCGCAGTTTCAGCAAGAGCGCCGCGTTGAAGAGAGAGGTGTTCCTCTTCACTCACCTGCTGATGATCCAAATCGCGCAGACGGCGGCGTGCAACCGCTTCCATGTGGTGGCACAACGTATGGCTCGCTGGATGTTGATGACGCGCGACCGTGTGAACTCCAATGAGTTTCGCATTACACAGGAATTTCTAGCGCTCATGCTGGGCGTTCGGCGCGTCGGCGTCAGCGCGGCAATGAGCGACCTGCGGGAACGCAGTCTCATCGCCTACAGCCGCGGCACTATCACTATTCTAGATCATGAAGGCCTGGTAGCACTTGCCTGCGGCTGCTACAAAACTGTCAAGGACACTTATACCGAAGCGCAATCTAAGAACGGAAATGCCAGGGTAGCCCTGCACAAGTAACAGGGGGCTTCGCGCGCCACATTCGCGGGATGGCGGGTCCAGGCCGGTGTACCGCTCAACACGTGCGAGACTTACTCGACCACGGCTCGGTCGCGATAGTCCTTGCGATACGCACACTTGGCACCCGACCAACGGCGCGAGGCCGTCGCCAACCTTGATGAGAAGCCAATCCTCGCGCTTACGAGGCGCTAGCTGACCATGGATGCGGTCCGGCTGCTTGCATTGACATATGCGAGTTCTACAATGGCAATGCTTTTACCCGATCAAACACTAGAAAGGAGAGACGATCATGGCGACCAAGTCAATTCCGGACGGCTATCACTCGGTCACTCCCTATCTCATTGTCAAAGGCGCTGCCGACGCTATCGAGTTCTACAAACGTGCATTCGGCGCCACCGAGCTGATGCGCATGCCGGGTCCGAATGGCAAAATCGGCCACGCAGAGATCCGGATTGGCGATTCGGCAATTATGCTCGCTGACGAACATCCCGAAATGGGCCACCGCAGTCCGCAATCGCTGGGCGGAGCCGGTGTGAGCCTGATGGTATACGTCGACCGGGTGGACGATGTTTTCAAACGAGCGGTCGCCGGCGGAGCAAAGGAGATGCAAGCCGTCAAAGACCAGTTCTACGGAGATCGATCGGGGACGTTGCAAGATCCGTTCGGACACACATGGACCGTCGCAACGCACATCGAGGATATTCCGCCCGACGAGATGCGCCGCCGCGCCGAGAAATTTATGCAGGGCGCCAACGCATAACGCACTGCACGGATCGTCGACTGTCCCATTGCTCACCCTGAAGCGGTGGGCTGTCGACGGTCCGGACTCGGTATTCAGCCACGCGCGCGGCGAAGCTTGCGCTTGGATGCGCTCGTATCGAAGCGCCTTGGCTTCCCCCGCTTTTCGCCCAGTCTAAGTAAATTTAACAACTTGCCGCGCCGCGCCATGGCGCTATCGAATTCATGATAGGCGCTGGGTGAACCTCCGAAGTGGCCACACTCTCGCGATTTTCCGCCGCCCCATGGTCTCGGCTCGGAACGGCTCATTGGACGCACCCGCACCGCCGCGCCGTGGCGCGTCCACCGATGCAGCGCGATCGTTCATATGGACAGTTCGCGAAAAACGCTACCTGACCTCAGGCGAGCCACTCGGGCTTGCTCGAGCCGCGCGGGACCAGCACCGTTCGGAAGGCGCCCGGAGTGCGGGATAACACTACCTGGTCGGTGAATCCTTGATAGGTGCCCAACGGAGTTTCGGCGGTGAAGACATCCGGAGCGACGTACGTATGCTCGTCCTTAGAGCCGGCGGTTTCCTGCGCGTAGGCCTTATCGAATATGCCCATCGAGAGCAGCCACAACACGGTTCTGGTTAGGGATACGACCACGCGATAGCTTCCTCCCTCGACGGAACGCCGTCGCAGGGCCTCAAGAACACCGACGGTGCCGAGCCAGCCCACCACGTTGTCGCAAATCGGGATGATGGGCGGCGACTTGGGCTGAGTGGGCGATCCCTCGATGGAAAACAAACCCGACACGGCCGCGCCGATCTCATCGAAGCCAACCCGGTTTGACCAAGGACCCTGTTCGCCATGGAGGACCACCTTGGCGTGAATCAAGCCCGGCTTTTTCTGGCTAAGCTCTTCTGCGGTGAGGCCATATCGCTCCAAATAACCGGGGCGCCGATTCGAGAAGAACACGTCGGCATTCTTCAGAAGGCGATCGAACTTCGCGGCATCTTCTTTGGAGCCATCCAGGAGCGTGGATCGCATTCCAACCTGCACGTCCAGGGCAAAGGCCTCAATCTCCGAATCACCGGGTCTCCAGATGTTAAGGACGTCGGCGCCGTAGTAGGCGAGGTCTCTGCCGATTCCCGCTCCGGCAATCACGTGCCCCAATCCGAACGCACGCATACCCTCCAATGGGCTCTTTGCGCCGCGCTTAAGCGGTACCGGCTCGCTCTCGCCGATTTTTTCCAAAGTGATCAGCGGCATTCTGGAGAGCACTTCGGTGTACTGGGGCTCGTTGCGAAACTCCTCGTTGGTGCGCACCATCCCAAAGACCAGCCCAGCCTCCGCCGCGGCCGCTTCCAACTCCTCAGCGCGCCACTGCAGAACGGCATTGCCAATGGATTCGCTGCTGTTGCTGCACCTCAGGAAATTGAGCGCCCGCGCCTGCAGGCCGGGGTAAATGTTGAGAGTAACCATATGACGCCCATCGCGTGTTTTCCGAAAGAGCGGCAACTCAAAGAATGGGTTGTCCCGGGGCAAGAGCAGGGGGCTACGTCCGTTGAGCGTTTCCCATTTACCTTCGAAGAAACCACAGAAGCGCCGCAGAGCTTTCCGGACATCGACATGAATGTCCTGTCCTTCGCCGGTTTGCGATTTCCAGAGCGCCGCCAAGGCGACCGACCTGGCAGCCAGGCCGACCGCGGCCATGGCGCCAAACTTGAAGCTGCTGGGCACGATCGGATCCTGTCCGTAGAAAGTAAGTTTGCCGCCACTATCCTTTGCTGTCAGTCCCACATCCGCGAGCACCTGATCCACAGCACCGTGGAAGTCGAACTCGGGTGAGGTTGCGGGTTTCCGCAGGTTGGTCTGAAGCAAGTCGGTCAACGACTTTGCGTGCTGAGTGTCAGGTAATCGCACGGTTGCAGAACTCATTCATAATCTCCTAAAGGCGCATTTGGCTGGTACTTACACAGGTCTGATCGCGGCTCAGGTCGCGGGTAACTCGACGTAGGCGATGCCCGTCAGGTTGCCCTCGGCAATGAGCAAGGTCTTCGGGTCCGACCCGTCGAGGTTGGCGCTGTAGACCGAGCCGCCGAAATCGGTGATGAACATGCGGCCGTGCTTCGGA
>WNFQ01000617.1_pt1 | contig 26216 bp, 24 predicted proteins | sample 5400171 | NCBI WGS metagenome assembly WNFQ01 (sample SAMN13153356, study PRJNA577476) | soil metagenome | isolation source: 20 cm soil under Madrone tree | place: USA:California | collected 2016-06-14
CCACCGGCGTATCGCGATTCATGGCATTCCCCAAATCGACGAAAAGGGCGCTTTCGATCTTATGACAATCGAAACGTTCATTCCATCGACCGCTTCGATCGGAACGCCACCTCAGGGCAATACGGAATGGAGGAGGACAGCTAACTTGGAAACTATCCAGAAACGAGGTTCTGAGAGGTTGCACCTTCAGGGTATCGCGATAATCAAAGAGTAGGGGAGTTGCTGTGCGAGCGAAAAACATCAACGCCCTTACCAAATAGTCCGGCGTGAGTATCCCGCCACGCGTAGGTCACTGATTTTCCTTCCCTTGAATTCGTGGTGTCTATACCGTGAAGTGCCACGCCCGAACGATTCATCGCTATAAGGTCGGCATGAATCCGCGGGTTCCTGCTTTTCACCATCATTGGCTTCCAAAGGTTTGAATGTATTCCTCAATTCGAGCTATCCTGAAAGTGATGGATGCGAGAGTCTCGTAGAGATAGCCACAACCAGTGTTGAGACTGAATGCCGGATATTGTCCAAGACCCGACCGGGTTGGAGGTTGTTCTCACCGACGAATGCTGGCAGCACGTAATCTCTCGTCATCCTGAGATGTCTCAGTTGAAGGAATTTGTGCTGGAAACCATCCGGCAGCCGGATGGGATATATTGCGGCAAGAGGGACCCGACTCGGCGAATTTATCGGAAAGGTTACTCCGAAGTCCCAGCGGTCGGGAATTCGTTGGAAGTTCTGGTCTTTCTGGCAGACGATGGTAGGCACGTCGCTACCGCATATTTGATCGCTTACTCGTTTCGAATGTTAGGCAGGTTGCTTTGGCCTTCAACTTAGTTCAAAAATTCGAATTCAATCGCGTGGACTACAGCTACGATCCAAGCGGCGATGTATTGGATATTTCCTTTGGACCGTCTGTTCCTGGGGTCGCGCTTCAGGTCGAAGACTGGCTGGCAATTCGTATGCAGGTTGTCCCGCCCTCCTTTCAAGGGATGACCATCGTCGGATTCAGAAGGATATTCCAAAAACTTAATCCGTATGTTGAAAGAGAACTTCCCAAACGGATGAAGAAGTTTGCGGCCACTTCGGTGGAGATCTCCCTGTCGTACGACGATCAATCCGATACCTTGATTATCCGCCTTAACAGGCATCCTGTTGGTTGGCGCAGGTTTGCTGGAAAGTTTTTCCATCGCACGAGAGGTAAGCCATCAATTTTCGAGAGGCTGACGAGCCATCCTGAAGATTCTCTCCGGAACATCTATGTCGAAAAAACTCTTCCATCAAAAGAAATTGTCGGCGTAAAGATTCTTGAGTTCACAAAGGTTGGTCCCGCTGCGATAGAAGGATTTCTAGGCGCGATCATCGACTCGATCTTTGAGCCAAAAGCTGAGCAAGACGAGAACGCGCACATCATTGCCAACGCCCTCATGGCAAACCTAGACTGGCCAAAGCTCGGAAGGCTTGTAACCTCCTGAAGACCTCGATCCGGCATCCCGCGCTGCACCAACATAATATCCACTGCGCTCTCCACTGATGCCGTGCTTCTACATCAATAGGGAGCCCTTCCCGGTAAGCCATTGAAATACCTGGGTTCGTGGGTCTGTACCCCACGTCCCCACCTCAGCATCTTCTTATAATGTAGCGACTTATTGGTTTTGCGCGGCGACACACGGCGACACTCACGGTCTTGCGTATGGCTAAGTCGTTTTGAATGAATAAAAGGAGTACTTGCCCTTCCAGTGTAAGTCATTGAAAACATTGAGAGTTCAGTGGGTATAGGGTTCGATCCCCACCGCCCCTACCAACCAACTGTTTTAGAATGAATAGTGTAGAAGTTTTGCGAGGCGACAAAAGGCGACAATAAGAGCTTCAGGGGTGGCACCTTTGGCTCGTTGGAAGGAAGTCAAAGCAATCGTTGCGATAGGAAGTTCCCAATCGGCAGCGCGCTAGAACTCGTTCCAATCCGCACAACAGTTCGATTCGGGGGCCGGAAAAGCACCCTAGGTCCATCACTAGAATTCCGACTCGAACTTGTTGCATGAGTATTTCCTTCTCAGCATACGCGTGCGGTTTGTAAAGCGCGTGGAATCAGGTGGGTTGGTGTCGCGCGCCACGCGTCTTCGAGGTGCTCACTACGGCCTTCGACCTTAGGCCCAGCTTAGACGCGGTCCACATCGGCCAAACGATCTTTCCAAAAAGTCTCGTTTTTATTGGGAATTTAGTGGACGAGAGCCGCTGCCCCTCGTCTGCGACGCGGGTCGCCGGTACCAGAAACTTGTCGAAGCCGATTTGTTGATTCCAGAGAACTTATCAACAAGTTTCTAGGGAGAGGAGTCGAACCCCCGGCCTCCTCGTTGCGAACAGTGGGGAAAATAAGCTAACGCAAGGCGCCACAATCACTTGGCTATTTTCACGGGGCCCTGAATTGGCAAACCTGGCAAACCGGCTTTCTCTTTGTCCTTTCAATGCAATTCGACGGTGAGAAGCCGCTAGCGGCAAGGCTTTAGAGTCTTAGTTCGTGGGTTCGATCAGCATTGATAGTTTGCATCTCTTTTATTTTTCAATGAGGTGATGCAGTGCCAGGGGCAATAAGGGACACACAGTGAGCCAACAGCGTGGACGAATTCACTCTCGCGTGTGACGAAACTATCCGGCGATCGAAGGAATTCCATTCGTTGTTATGCAAAGAATTCCTACTTGACAAGTTTGTTGTGCCCTCCTGGTGGTATTCAGACGCAAGGCCGTCCATTAGCTTCGCATTCATAAATGTGGGACTCTTACATCTCGGCGGCGTTCTCATGCTCGCCGAGGCCGAAAATTACACCTCGTGTCTCGCTCTCTTGCGACCCATGGTCGAAGCTTCTGTAAGAGGCCTTTGGCTTTTCTGCTGTGCTGCTGACGAGAAGATACTGTCGTTTGCCGAGTCGCGTGAACACTTTGAGTTTCCAAGGTTCCGTCTGATGTTGGAAGAAATAGCTTCTCAGAAGGCTGACATCTCAAAACATTTACTTCGCATCGAGACTTGGAAAGACCTTTGCGATTATACGCACGGTGGTGTACGGCTCATCGAACGCTTTGCCATAACCGAAGCAAATTCAGATAAGGCCAGACTTCAGATTACGGAAGCCGTGCGGAACGGTACTACGGCACTGGGAATATCGGTCTTTCTCTTCGTTCAAGACAAGCGTTTCCGCCCTGATCTCAAGCAGTTTACGAAAACTCTCTTACTGCATTACGTCCACGACGGGAGCAGTTATAAACGTAATCTTCAAAAGTTAAAGAGCAAACTGGAAGACGAAGAGTTGCGATACGAATTCGAGACGGAAGTCGAAAAGTACAAACTAAAAGGTGACCATAGGTACAAGGAAAGCTATAAAGAAAGTCCCTTCGACGATTAAACTGATCTTTGCCTCCCGGAAATTCGGAGCAGCCCAAGGGTCGAAGTTATTCTTCCAGACGAACCGAAAAGGTCGATGGGCTTGCGGACCCTGCTTGAATCTGGTGAACCCAATTCGCTGTGATGGGTGCCTGTGCGCGAGCACTCTTCGGACTAGAAAGTCGAAAAGCCAATACCGGCAGGGTTTTGGGCAAGGTCACGGCAATGCTGCAATGCTATGCAAAAGACAGGGCGAGTTTGCGCTTACTGCGGTTCGAACAGTGGCCTGACAAACGAGCATCTCTTCCCCGACTGCATTTACGTGCGGACTCCAGGCTCAATGATTTCGATTGCACGCACGTCTGAAGGCGATAAGGCAATCGGCGGCGCGCTTGAGATTGGGGATGTCTGCGCGAGATGTAACAATGAGAAACTCTCGGTCCTCGACACATACATCTGCGAACTGCATGACCAATACTTCAAAACGATTGTGCATGCCGGAGACCGGGTAGACTTTCGTTTTGATTTTGACCGTCTTCTCCGCTGGCTCCTCAAAACGGGCTATAACACTGCACGCGCACGCGGTTGGCATGTTAAGAGAGAGTCGAAATTGCCTCAGTACATACTCGGAGAAGGACAACGGCCCTCTGGCTTCCGCGTCTTCCTTCAACTCATTATTCCGACTCCGACCTCTTCGCGAGAGTGGGTAGTCAAACCTGACGCAGCGGAGGTTCCACCTGCACCTGGACGCATAGACCTTCTGGATGTCAGCAAGCTGGTTGGATTCAATATGGGATACGTGGTGTCGTTGAACTCGTATCTCTTTCACATTTTCAAAGAAGTGGATACGGTGCCTCCGCGTATCCGGAGACTGGTGTTGAAGAACCTTCTGAAGCATATGCCGGGAGCCTACGAAATAACCGACAAGGAACGCGCAATCGTGTACTCCTCCTCGTTGGATTTCATGGCGCTCGTCGATAAGAACGCCGTTCTTCTTCGTCATCTTGAAATGATGCAGCGGCACAACGATCAGCTGAAGCGGAAGAAGCTAAGCTCGCGGAAATAGGGGCGTAGGTGTTTTTGGGCAAGCCCTGAAGGGCGCGTTGTGCCGTTCCCCTTGCTGAGTCCTGTCTCGTTGCAGACCGACTAAACGGGGTGACCATCGTTTCCTCATTTTCCCGCTGCGCGTTTGGCAATCACGGCGTTGGCGGCGGCAAACTCCTCTTGAATGCGCGTTTCCCGCGCCTCCAAATCCCTCCGAACGGCATCGAGCAGGTACTTGTAATCCTTGATTGGAAAACTTGTGTGGACGGCCGCGCTGAAAAGGCTGCTGTAGTGGTTCACGATGCGGAGGCCGTTATCAATCAGCGCCTCGATCTCTGAAAAAAGTATGAGGTTTTGCTTGGTGAAGCCTTTTGGGTCGAGTGCGCTTGAGCGGCTGCGGTGCGCAATGTAGTTGTTCCGCCAAATCGTGAGCTTCTTCACCAACGGATCGACAGTGCTCACTGATTTCAGGTCCGTATGAAGTTGTGACGTGTCGGGTTTGCGAGCTTCGGCTGCGTGTGAATCGACGAAAGCATTGTTTTTCAATCGCTCACGGAAGCTCGGTTCTTCGAAGAAATGGAGATTGGCTTCGATGGTCTCCAAGAAACTCCTGAGGTTGAGGCTTGGTTTGCCTTCGTACAGATCGTAGGCCTTACAGAGCCGCAGTAGCGTGGCGTCCATGTGAGCACTTAAAGTAAACGTCCAGAATCCCGCCGACTGATTGAACTCCGCTTGGTAGTCGGGAATCGCGGCATCAAGGTCCTGATGGAGCCTGAAATGGTCGTGCGAATCGATAAGTTCATCCACGAGCGCCTCCAATAGGCGCTTGAACTCGGCAGAATCTTTAATATCGATCTTCATTGCTTGCTCGGCTCCCTTCGAGCTATGCAGTAAGTGTAGACCTCCGTGAACGTCGCTTCAAAAACATCTATTTGTGGGCAACCTGCCGCGCGAATTGTGGGCAAGCGAAGGAAAGGAGTTAGGAGGTAGCGGAGAACTACTCGAAAATAGGGATGATCGTCACATTCGTCGGCGGGTTCACGAGAGAAAACTCCACCGTGCCGCGCTCGATCATTCCATCTGTGTTCAAGCGGATCACAAATGTCCCTTTCTTGAGGCCAATCCCGTCGCCCGCTAGAAAACACAGCACCTTGTCCGCTCCCTCCTTGACCATGATGTCCTCTTTCTTGTGCGTATCGCTTTTTGAGAGGTAGTGCGCGATTGTTCCGGCAACAACATCGGGAAGGCTCAGGAGATCGTTCATTGTGATGCTGGGAGGGTCGAAAGGCAGCGCACCACCCAGCAAAGGAAAGTCGATACCGGGACGGGTATAGATCGCGAGGATCCGAGCAAGCAACTTCATCATGGTCCGATGATGTTCAGCGTTTGCGCAAATTTCGTCGTTGTCGGTCATCCAAAAGATCTTTTGCCCATCAGCAGCAAGGAGAGACACAAGGAACGCGGTCATGTGGGTAACACGGAGGAGTTTCTCGACCTGAGCCGGCTTGCGCCCACCAAGTCCGTTCTCATCGAGAACCTCGACGAGCTTCTTCAAGGTCGAACGACCCTGCGGACCAAAGAGGGTCGTGATCCGCTTGTCGACGGCCAGAGTGCAAAGGAACCCAGGCAAGGTGTCAGCCACGGCCAGATACTCCGGGAGGGACGCCCGGACCTGCCCCATTCCGAAATCCTTGAAGGCGATCTCCTTGTCACCGAGATGAAATTTGTCCCGAACGCGCTTCACCCCTTCACCAAAGACGCCAGTGAATCGATAACCGCACACCAACACCGAATAAGTGTAGTAATTACCTGAGCTTTCTCCAGCAAAGTCAGAGAAAATCCCAATCGCGTCATTCCCGAATGCCGTGAGATTTGGTAAGAACAGTTGACGTTTCGCATCGCGCTCGCGAAGCAGATGCTCAAGGCTCTGGGCGAGAATCGGGTACTCGCCTCTGGGATGGTTGCGAAGAATATTCAGGTCCGCGCCCTTCAGGACGAGTTGATTTGCCAACTGGGTGAGTCGCTCCCTGCTGTCCGAACCTTCCGCATCTTGCGACATCGTGAGTCTCCAACTGTTCCGTAGTGGATATTCCTACGATAGAAGACTGTGCATTTCATGTGGTTGACCCCAGAACCTTGATTGGGCCACCAGATCACTCCCGGCTAACGCTAATCAACACCCGCGCCGGAGGGCCGTTCTCGTCGCTCCATCTCATGCTCGATCGCGGTTACAAGAGCCGCGGGCATTTGGGGGGGAATTCGTGACTCGCAGTTCTTGCAAACTTCTGGAGTCTCCCTTGGACTCGAGTTGATGAGTTTTTCCGCCGGCCCGCGACGCTGGGCGAATCTAAGGCGAATGTGATAAGCTAACGACAAAGCAGGTAATGCTGTCAAGTTCGGCGGTGCATCTGAACTGCTTCTTCATGGAAGTCTTCTCAACACTCATGGCACATCAAAAACAATTCACCCACAGACAGCACACTGTGGCTCAGTGGCACCTACGCGGATTCACAAATGCCGAAGGCAAATTCTTCCGTTACTTGCAAGGCAAGCCGGTGAAGTGGAGCTGTCCCAAGGCCGAATGTCACGAATCCGATTTTTATGAATACGATTTTCATGGAAGGAAGTCCGACAACAAGTTTGAACATCTTCTGGGCCAAATTGAGAACAATGCGGCATCGCGGCTACCAGATCTACTGAACAAAGTCCCCCTCAGCCAACAAGGCTGCAAGGATTGGGCTCTCTACGTTGCCTCCTTGTTCGTACGGTCACGCAAGTATCGCGCTCAGATAGGGAAACCTAGCCAAGCTCTGGATCGAGCAGATGACAGCTTGTGGACGAAACGCCGTGCCAGTTATACTTCCATGGAAGACGCCTATGGCTTCGACTCCAGATCTATTTCGTTCATGGATGCGGAACCGAATCGCTCACTGTCACGGCAAAGATATAGCGTCGCCCCCCAACTTGGCACTACCGACGAAACTGGCCCGTGCTCGCACGTAGTCGATACTTCCCACATCCGGACTTGTGGGGATTCAGAAACATTTCAAGTGCGCGAACTTCCAAAACCGCTGCATCCGTAGTGAAGGCACGTGCGGCAACTAGGATCGCGTGGGTCACGGCCGCTCCTGCGTTGTTCAATAATTCGAGTGATATACTCCGTCGGGGGGGCCATCATATGAATTCCTCGAATACGTGGAATACGTTCTCCCAACCAGCTGGAACTGAATCGAGGACGTAAAGAACCCAAAGGGAGCTGAGCGACGGAGACTGGATGACAACGCTAAAAATTCGAAATCTCGGACAGATCAGGAAAGCTAATTTGTCATTCGGAGATCTAACTGTTCTGGTAGGTCCTCAAGCAACCGGCAAAAGCATCGCTTTGCAACTTCTGAAGCTGATGTTGGACGCTGGCCAAGTACAAGACGAAATGGGTAAGTATGGCTTGGACTGGGAGCACAAGCTTCCAGAATTCCTTGATGCTTATTTCGGTGAAGGAATGCGGTCCATCTGGCGGGAGGAAAGCACTTCGATTGAGTGGGAAGGAAAGCCGGTGGATTTGCCACGGATGGCAAGACGTAAGCGCCGGAGTAAGGAGGAGACACTTTTTTTCATACCCGCGCAGCGGGTGTTAGCTTTGCGTGACGGGTGGCCGCGCCCGTTCACGGACTACGCACCCGGCGACCCGTTTGCCGTCCGCGAGTTCAGTGAGAAATTGCGTGTGCTAGTGGAACAGGAATTCAACGGGAGTGACTTGTTTCCCCAGGAGCGTCGCTTAAAGAGAGAATTCCGAGACCTCCTCCAGCGCAATGTCTTTTCAAAATACCATTTGAGGGTTGATAAGGTTCGCTCTCAAAAGCGGCTGGTCCTCGGACCTGCCGGAAAGGCTGAGCCGCTACCCTATATGGTCTGGTCAGCTGGTCAAAGGGAGTTTGTGCCTTTGCTGCTCGGTTTCTACTGGCTCATGCCTTCTACCAAAGTCTCAACCCGTGATGACATAAGGTGGGTGGTCTTGGAAGAATTAGAAATGGGTCTGCATCCACGCGCCATTGGAGTCGTGCTGTTGCTAGTTCTTGAATTACTTGCTCGTGGCTACCGAGTTTGTCTTTCCACTCATTCGCCACAAGTGCTGGACGCGGTATGGGCCCTGAAACATTTGAAGGCAAATGGCGCTGATGCCCAGGCTATCCTCGGTGTTTTCGAAGCAGAAAACAGCCAATCGATGCGAAAGCTCGCCGATACGGCCATGGGGAAGGCCCTAAAAGTGTTCTATTTCGATAGAGACACGGGCAAGACGCGTGACATCTCCGAGCTAGACCCGTCAGCCGAGGAGGAAGGAGAGTCCGGTTGGGGTGGGCTTTCCGAGTTTAGCGGAAGAGCCAACAGAGCAGTGGCGCGCTCCGTCGCGAATGCACAATCGGAGCTTACTAAGTGAGTTTCAGGACGGCGGTTGGAATGACGCCTCATATGCAGAACGCTTGGATGCAAGGATTGGGCGCTTTGCGGGCGAAAGACAGACAGCATGTGGTCCCAGAGGATCCTCGTCTATTGGTGGGTAGCGCAGATGTGGACAGTGCTCTCCAAGAATCTCAACCCAATGCACACCGGTGGGACTTTGCTATAGGTCATCGCCATACCAACCGAAAAAGGGATTGTGTCTACTGGGTGGAAATACACACTGCCAACGACAAAGAGGTAAAAGTGGTCTTGGACAAACTACGTTGGCTGCAGTCATGGCTAGCAGGCCCCGGCAGTCTCTTGAATCAGTTTGAGTGTGATTTTGTGTGGGTCTCAAGCGGGGCGACCTCCTTCACTCTCGGCGCGCCCCAGCGCAAGAGATTTTCTGAGCTTGGCCTTCAGCACAAAGGGAAAGTCCTGCGCATTCCTAATATGCGCCCATTTTGACTTCGAGCTACTGTTCTGGATGATGAGCAGGCCTCTTTGCGTCTGCAAGCCAGGAGTGTTGTTCCGCGCAGTTTCACGCTGACCTTGGTGATTCTCTCCGAACTGGACTTCAGTTGTCTGTCGTCGCTGGTCAAACGGGGTTCGGGGAAATGAAGCTTTGCGTTGGCGTCGGTCCGATGTGTAACGCACTCGCCCCAGGAAACCGCGTCCGATTAGGGTCCAATAAGTGGTGGCAAAGAGTTCCTTAGAATGCCAATGACGGACTGTCAACACCGTTAAGTATCATTAAGTTTCAACAGGCTGCCAGTCTGTCACAGTGTGCAGATCACGATTTCCTATCACAATGATTGCTTTGACTTCGTTCCACCGAGCCAAAGGTGCCACCCCTGAAGCTCTTATTGTCGCCTTCTGTCGCCTCGCAAAACTTCTACACTATTCATTCTAAAACAGTTGGTTGGTAGGGGCGGTGGGGGATCGAACTCACGAGGCGCTCAAAGAGAAGTCCTAAAAAGTGAACGAGACAGCAGAGGCCCTCGGTCGCTAAACGGCTGAGGGCTTTTTTCGTCAAGACCCCACGGGATGAGCAGCCTGTCAGAGGTGCCGCCCTATTTTGAAAAGGCTCTGCATTCAAGAATCTGGCTGGAGCATTGCGGAGTTAGAGAGATGGGTGTACGTTATCGGTCGGCTAGTAACTCACAATGATAATTCCGGCTTGTTACTTTCTTGACGAGGACTGATGCGCGGTCGGAGGGTACATGGCTTTTCGCAATGTCTCCGTTTCCCTGTTTCTCTTATTCTTCAATACGTCAACTTTCGCGCAGGCAATGCGCAACGACCAGTGCCCCGTTGGTTCATGGTGCCACCTTGAGAGCGACACTGAACTTGACACCCAGCTACTGCGAGCATCTTTCAGTGGTGACTTAGCTGAAACTCGAAGACTGAGCGACGAAGGCGCGAGCGTGAATGCGCGCCCAAAGGAAGGATTAAGGGGGGCAGGAGATTCAGCGGTATGTCTTGCGATACAAACTAGCATCGCCCATGCGGTAACGTCTTCGTACACGGCAGCTTACCGGAGTGTGGTTAAGCTGTTGATCGATCACGGTGCGGACGCCCACGGGTGCAAGCTCGCAAGCGTCAATGATCTTCAGATTGTGAAATTAGCTCTGAGCCATGGGGCGGACCCGAACGATGGAGATCCCATTCTTCCCGCGATGTCAATGTGGTCCTGGGATATTAAGAATTGGACTGCTGTGATCAAGCTCCTTTTGGACGCTGGCGCTGATCCGAATGTGAGAGATATTTCTGGTCGCAATATGTTATTCATCATTCTGAGTCCTTCTTCCCCAAATTCGAAACTTCGAGTATCGGAGAACGACACAGCTCAGTTATTTAGATTGTTTATCGAACACGGAGCACGAATCAACGACACGGCCGCATATATCGGTGATCGTGAATGTGGTTACCCAGTCACAAAACTTGGTGGAGTGCAGCTTTGTTGGGCCTTGAATGAAGATAAGCACGGCTGTCATGTTCCTGTGGTGCCTTGTGCGCCCGAGAGACTGAAGACCTTCGATTCTGGCAATACCCCGCTTATGAACGCGGCTGGATGGCTAATGAAATCTGAATTCCGGGTCAAACTCCTACTTTCCGCTGGTGCAGATCCCGCTCTGAAAAACGCAGAAGGCTGCACCGCGCTGGACCTTGCTGGAACACCTGCCATACATCAATTATTGGCAGAATCGATGCGGTCAAAAATTGGCGGGGCGGCTACCGAACTCCCCCCTTCGACCTGCAAACCCGCTCCAGCTACGTTTTCCTTCAAGTTAGCGACACCCGTAGACTCTACGGTTAAAGCCCCTGAGCCATTAACTTTAGACAAGATCGATTTGCTCTGCTATCGAGGTCCGGTCGCTTGGAGGACCGCACTCAACCCCAACGCGTCTACTGCGTTCGGGAACAAGCGGATATTAAGTATTAATATCGTTGACCCAGCGAAACTGTTAATACCGCAGTCGACTGCGGAAATAACACGAGAGATCCTTTTTTCGATTGCCCTGTGGAGACGAATGTGCACTCAATGCACTTTGGCCAACGCAGCAGTGGTAGAAATTGGCGGGAAAACGTATGTAGATGAACGCCTTCTTGGAATCGTCCAATCATTCGATTTTGATAATTCACACCTGGGTGGCAAATCGCTTCTAGATCCGTCGGCACCGCCCAACGTGAACACGCTTGCAGGATTTTATGGCGACGCACGTCTTAGTCAGATGGTTCCGCTTGCCGAATACCGGGAAACTTCGCAAACAGACCTTGCCATTCAGCATCTTTGCTCCGGTACTAGGGAAAAATCACCGACCGAATTTCTAGGGGTCCGAGAGGCCTTCCAATGTAGCGGCGAGCCTAAACCTCTAACGGCGTCGCTCCAAATTAAGATACTCGACGGCCCAACAAAGTGTGGCAGCTCAAAGGCCATTGTGGGCTGTGAATCCGCCGACTTAAACATTGAATTGAACGCGCACGAATATACGTTTGTACAACACGGGACCTCAAAACCCATTTTTGGCATGGGTCAGGATACGGCAGACCTCCAAGTGCTTATACTCCATGAAACGGGCCACTGGGCTGGGATCTATGCTCATCTGACTAGTCCAAAGAACATAATGTCTGCCTACCTTGATGAATGTATCTGTATCAATCAAGGCGTTATTGACCAGCTCGGTCGTTCAACGCTTGGCGTCCAGAGGAATAGACCTTTCGCTCTGCTTTACAAGAGGCCGGATGGCCCAACTGTAAATATCCATTAACAGTTATTTGCACTTCGTCTAATTAAACATTGTTATTCCCATCTCCGACTTGATGTGCTAAGGTCACCGCCAACTTGGCGGATCACAGTGAAAATCGTGCTGGCAGTCCTATTCTTTCTCAGCGGTTCCTTTTGTTTTGGACAAACTTCAGCTTTAGTTGCGACTGACACTCCTAAGAAATGCCCTGTCCCCATTATCACAAGCAAAGTTCCAGACGAGAAGATAGAAGCTCCTAAGGGAACCGCGGATCTCCATTCAGTTATCGTTTCCGTGGAGGCTGCACTGAAATGCTACCAGGATAATGTTGGAGTAGGTCCTGATGCGCTTCCTAAACTCCAAAAGGCAGAATTTGATTTCAAAACTACCACTGGAAAGATTGGCGGCATATCAGTAAGTTTTTTTGTTTTCGCTCTCAAAGCCTCAAAAGAGAACGATAAGACGAACGAAATAACCTTTACCTACGCCCTCAAGACCGAGAAGCCTCAGGGGGGACATGCGCTGCTTAAGAAAATCCCGCCGCAACCACTCGCAGATGCGATAGTTGCCGACCTACAGGCAGCAGCCGCGGCGGTGAAGGAATCGGCAAAACTAAACAAGCTTTCCTTCAATCAATTAAAAGTTGCATTAACATTTGGTGTCGTACTCGATGGTAGTGTCGGTGTGAACGTGCCGGTTCAGCTCGTTACTCTCGGCGGAAATGCCGAGTACAAGAAGAACGAAGCCCAGAGCGTGACTCTGACTCTTGCTCCGCCGGACACGGCTAACTAAGTGACTGATTCAGATTTGTATTGCCTTCCTTTATGGTCTATCGAGAAGCTGGCCGCGCGCTAAGCGGCGAGAAAAGCGTTCTTTCCAAAGACGATTAAACCGATCTCGCGGTCGACAAACTCTTTGATCGAAACCATATTCACGTGAGCAAAGACTCGCGTGTGTGCAAACTGCACGGTCAAGAGATTCAAGGAATCAACGAATGCAGGGGGCGCTATCGCTGGTCCTCCGAATGAACGGGGAGCGGCTATAAAGACGAGCCTTGGAGTCATTGGTACGAAAACCAACGCGTGTTCCTTCCCGAAGCCAACCCCAGGAAGGACGGAACCATTCGCGACTTCGGCTGTTGACACCGGACAATCTGACGTAAGAAAGAACTTGTCCTGCGGCGCCTGAACGATATGCCATGACTTTTTCAAAAGCGCCGCAGCAAGTGACGCTGTATGACGCTGCAATCCGGCGACATGATAAAAGGCGGGGCTCTTTTCGAGATTGGTTACAAATTCATCCGTGCTCCTGCGGAGTTCGTTAGCCGCAACAAGCTCACCTTTCTTAAACATCGTGTATTGCAAATCGGCGATGTAATTTCGTTCCTTAGTTTGCGCTTTTAGGTTCGCGATCATCGGCTCCGATAACCACCTCTCGCGCGTCTTTGTCATCGCGGAGCGCTTCACCACTCGTTCAGCTCAGGATCCCTCAGTTCGTGAAAGCTCGGATTTTGTATGAAGGAGAGAACGTCGCGCTCGCGCCCGACCTTCACGAGACGCAGCGCCAATGCCAGCCGGTCCGCATCTAGCACAGGAATGCCGTTCACGTTCTCCTCTTGGCCAGGCGCGCATGTACACATCAGCGGCAGGATGCGAACATCCGCATCGGCAAACACTTCTCTATCGAGGATCTCCGCAGTCGCGAGAAGGTTCTTGAAATCTTCATCCTTGGGCGGTCCTATCGTGCATGCCACGAGCACGAGCGCTCCTCCAGGCTGAGATGCGGCTAGGATATCGACGCTTCCGCGGTGGACTCCCGTTGCAGGAGCGATGATGTTTTCGTATTCTCCGAGAATTACCGTAGACAGCCCGATTAATCCAAGCAGCCAAGCCATCCGCAACTCAAAGCCAGCGCTGACCTTCAGCTTCGGTGGCTTGTTGTCGAATGGTCGCATCGTAAGGCTCTGTAGTTCGATTTCGTGACAGAAAAACTTTAGGGCCTCGAACAAAATGTTCCGCTGCGCTGGAGGAATCAAATAGCGCACCAAATGGGACTTCCTGTGCAGCTCACCAAGATCTGAATGCAAGAGTTGAGCCTCGGCCGAATCCTCATCCTTCACTTCTGGCAACGTAACGGAGCCCCTGGCCGTGACCAAATGGCCGTTGCCCGAGACCTCGAGAGCAACGGGCAACCTGTGCTTCCAAGGCTTAGATTTCTGATGATCGCGTTCTCGGAACAGCACGACGCTCGTCAGTGACCGGAGTGCGTGATGTCGTTTGATCTCGACGTGAACCTGCTTTTGTCGTGGCGATATGTGGAGGTCCGAAACGAAAGCAAATGCGGGGAGCGAAATGTAAAGTTGGTGCCCCTGTGACTGGTTGGACTGAACGTTCAGTTCGCAAAGCAAATTCACGGCATCATAAGGGTCCGGGTAACCAAGCTTCGTCGTTTCAGCGACAAGCGCTTCGCTCGGTAATGCTGGTGTTCCATAGGCGTTGATCAGAAATTGCGCAACGGGCCAAGACTGAGAATCGAACGGGCGTATCGCTCCGTAATCCTCTTGAAGATAAGCCATCGTTCGAGAGAGATTGACCCAAACGGGCTGTTGAAATGAAACCTGCATGTCTCCAATGCTCAACTTGTCAGCCGCAAGCTCTGTGCACAGCTCGTTCCATGAAGAGAAAGGGCGGCAATCAAAGAGGACTCGAAAAGAGTCGGTCTTGACTGCGTCGTGGCGTGCTTCCACCTCTCGCAACCGGCGCTCTGCTTCGCCCGGATCCTCGTATGTGAGCCGGATGATCGTATATGCATTTATCCACGCATCCTTTTGCTTGAGCGCGGCAGTACGAATGTCGATTGCCCGGTAAGTTGAACCGAAGGCGGCAATCATCTGTTCCATGCTCAAACGTGGAGGCAAGCAAGGTCCTTTTTCGGCGCGGACTGGAATTCAACTCGGATTCGGGAGCGAACGTTGAGCGCCGTAATGCACTATCAGATAAATCCAGATCTCCAATTGCGTCATCTGGGCGCGGACGAGTTCGACATCATCGGCAAAAGTGTGCACGAATTTCTGCGTGTGCCTTATGCTCTTGTCGAATTGCAGTACCACAACAGCTTCGCCGGCTCTCTTTTCGCCGAGAACGTACGCAAGACGAACTTGGCGAGTGGGCTTTGTGATATCCCGGTTTGTTCGATTTTGCCATGCTGGCGTCGCTTCTACATCGGATTCTGGTGCAAAGGTCCTGAGAATCTCATCGAACACTTCCCGAATGCCTGCCATGCTTAGCCGCGCGCCAGCGACACTGCCATCCATGTTGCGCCAAGCCTTCTGGCGAAGGTCGGCGAGACGCTGATCGACGCGGCGCAAAGCTAATTCGAGCTTTGTACCGATCTCCTCCGTACGATGTTCTTGTACCTTCTGCTCGCCGCTTTTTGCGTCGGGCAGGCGCGGTGGCAATCGGCGCACGACGTTAGCATGCTCGGACACAAAGTCAGTCGCAAGGGCCAGTCGTTCCGTGGCCACTTTCGCATCAGCCGGGATAGCTGCGGCATGGAATGTCTCTAGCGCTACCGTGTTTAGGACGCAATCCTTAAGTATCTGCGTACGATCCGCCAGTGTTTTGGTGGGCCAGTGGAGCAGGGCAATTTCGGGAATCGCAAAATTGATTCGCGCTGTCTCAGCGAGTTGCTTGGTGATGGACTCCATCTCGCGGAACCAACCGCGGTCGACGGCCAGATTTACGTCTTGCATCGCCGCCCTGTGCAATTCAAGTTGCGCCGCGAAATTGTTTTGAATCTCCGCGATGCCGCCTTCGAGCGGGGCGAGCGTTCGAGCGAGCTCCTTGCTGAATCTCGCGTTCGCGTCTGACACGTGCTCGATGTTGGCCAAAAACGCTTTGAATCCCGGATCCATCTGGAAGGCGGCGATCGCGTCAGACGCGATGGCCAGTTCTTTAGCCCAATGACTTGTGAGATCCATGCGAACGTTTCCTAGGCCCCCCAAGAATCGATGCTGCTTCTCGGTGTTGTCCATCACAGAGTGCTTGATGCGGAGCCAGTCGTTTTCGTTCATCTTTACCTCGAATCTAACGCCAGCCAACTTGATTCATTTGCCGGATTCAATGGACACGAACTCAGCCTTGTGATTGAATCAACCTACCCCTTATAACCCAGGAAAGGTCGTATATGAACCCGCCATTTGACATTTTCAAGGTGGAAAGCATCGGCCTCCGCTGGATGGAACTGGCAGTAGATTTGGAACGTGCTAAGGCGCGCGTGAAAGTGCTCGCGGCATCTTCGCCCGGTGAGTACATCATCGTGAGCCAACAAACAGGCGAAAAGATTTCAATTGGACCGCCAGCCAAGCGGATACTGTTTCAGGTCAGTTACCAGGAAAAAGGACTGAACGCGAGGGTTGAATTGCTGCGGCGTTTCGGTCACGAAGTTATATCGGTGACTCACAACGAGGCTGCTAAAATTGCCCTAAGCTCGTTTCGAGATGTCGACTTATTTATTGTCGATTACACGGCAGCCGAACAAACAAGAAAGGAAATCGTCGGTTGGCTCAAAGCGAACTATCCAAAGGTCAAAATAATTGCGCTGAATGCGTCTAAGGACCAACTCATCGGTGCTGATTACAACGTCGTCCTGAATGACCACGACGAGTGGCTATCGCTTCTCGCAGCCGCAGCGGGTTGATTCGGGGTTGCAACAGAACGTTGCCAATACAGTAAGGCTTGGCACGAACTCACCAGGACCTTTCGGGGAGGCTCCGAGGGACAGACGTAATCCACACCGGACTAGAAAACACCTGCGTTCAAGACTCCTCGCGTTCTACCATTTCCCTGAACTTGTTTTTCAGCTTCAGTGCGGCTCTCATACTTGCCGTCTTCGGAGCAGCCGATTCGTAATCGCTTGTCACTCCAACCTAGTCAAACGTAGCGCGACCATCGCCAACGTACTTAACGAGATAACTAAAGATGCGTGTTTGTTCACCTTTGTCTTTCTTAGGGAGTGTTTGGGTCGGTTGTTAGCAGTTTGTTGGCAGGTAAGAGGCGCGCAGGTTGCCAAGAACTCGGGCGCTCTCAGCGTCAAAAAGTCGGAAGCGCTGCCCCGATTTGAAACTAGATTTGATGCCGTGGCAGGCGTTGAGCATGTCTGCGGAAGTCGATTCTCCTGGGAACGGGAACACTCCCAGTCGCCGTCAGCCAGGCAAAAGGTGTCGCTGTCCGCGGCGTACTCAGTGGCAGATCGGACTTGATTCGCGTACGTTCGGATGGTGCCGGGGGCCGCGGCATTGACCGTACGTACGGTCCCGCTCTGGTTCAAATGGAAGGCCGCTTGAGAGTGGCTAGATCTGCAGTTGGCGCGTCGCGTAGCAAGCCGTGGATTCCCTCCCAAAATACCTCAAGCAAGGTGCCCGGTACATACTCAGCGTATGCTCGAATCAGTTTTCGTTGTGACTTACGTCTGCGAGATTTCTTTGCATTCGTTTTTGGCTACCCCATAATTCACGCAATAGTTCTCGGGACAAGCCATCACGTCCGCGGCAGCAGTTTTTTCGTGCCGCGAGATAATAAACGCTTTGGGCTACTGTTGTCCGTATCAACGATTTGCATAGCAACCCCAGTTACCCGGCCAACGATTTCAACTTCCTCCGGATATCTAAACCTCCTTGTCTCCTGAGGGGAAAGGGGATGCGGAAACAAAAGCAACTGATTTTCTTCGATATGACACCAGCCGCATACATAGCCATCTCGCAACTCAACAAAATAAATAGGGCGGTCGAATTCGTGGCGCCACTCAAGAGACGAAACTCTTTTTTGTTGCCTGTCGATCTGTACGAAAGAGCCGGGGCGAATGAGCGGGTGCATCGTGTAATCTTCGAGGCCGATGTAACCGTAAAGGAAATGTTGCAAATCCAAATGCTGGAAAACAGAGATAGGAAACACACCCCAAGCTTGAACCATCCGGTGCAGCAAGTTGGTCTCTTCAGGTCGCGTCCCCGGGTCAAATCGAACTGGGAGTTTGATTCTCTCGGGCATCTCCTCAGCTGCTCGCTTGAAAAGCTGAGTCCTCGACGGCGAGCCAATCAATATCTGATCTCTGGCAACATCTCCCGGGTCAATATCATATATTCGCAGTAAATCTACATAACTGCACCGGTACATAACACTCAGGCTGTACAATTTGTGTATGCTGGGTATAAGCCCAGAGTTCTCTATATTGGTAAGCCACCCGTGTGACACAACAAACCTGGGGTTACGGCGCGAATCGGCGATCTTGCGGCTGAGGCTCTGGACATCTCGCGTTGTTAAGCCAGCCCGCAGTCGAAGTTCCTTTAAGCTTTCTGAGTTTTGCTGAGGTGTCATGGTTATGTTGACTGCGTTGATCTAACAAGACATTCGCGCTTTAACATTCGGTCTAGTTCGTAAAACGATTGCTCAATCTTGCTCCCTGAGAATGGGATACGCTGGAGTCCGTCGATATTCGAGAACTCTTCGACTCCCTCCTGCTCCAGGAGCGCTACTTTATCGAACCCTACTCGACCTTGGAATAAGCCCATTTCATGGATGACGTTTTGACGAGCCCGCACTTTACCCTCCGTCGTTGAGTCTTCTGCGGTAATCACAAAGGTGGCAAAACTGCATTCCTTCAGGAGCCCTTTCAGAACGTCAATGCTGTGGTGACCGGCACGTGACACGGATTCCCAAGCCTCTACCTTTAGATGCAGGTCGCTTTCTAAGTGCAGTTGCACACGGCTCCAGAGTGAACTGTGGCCGTGTCCTAGAAAAACCAGACCTGTGTCTAATTCCTGCTGACTAACCATTCTCCGAGACTTCAGCCTCTTCTCCCAGAAATTCGGGTCGTGTCGAATATCGTTAAGCAAAGTCTCCAGCATTTGCCGCACCGCTTCGACTGACTGGCTACCTTTGTCATTCACCCGTCGCACCCCTATTTAGGCGGCGTCGCCCGGTCGGGGCATGGTCTTGATACAATCCATAGTCCTATCTTTCTGGTTCCTATACAAACCACCAATCTTGACACCTGTCAATGGTTTTTTTCGATTCATAGAATTTCAACATAGTTTCGTCGAAAATCCATATTCGATGACTACAGACTGCAAGTGGTTCTAAGGTTTCACGCTGACGGTTGCCGTAACGAACAGACCATCTTGGGGTCCTTAAATGTCACCAGAGAGCCGTTCCCGGTAAGCCATTGAAATACCTGGGCTCGTGGGTTTGTACCCCACGTCCCAATCTCACATCTTCTTATAATGTAGCGACTTATTGGTTTTGCGGGGCGACACGCGGCGACAATCGCCGGCTTGCGTAAGGCCAAGTCGCTTTGAATGAATAAAAAGTGCTCTTGCCCTTTCATTGCAAGTCGTTGAAAACATTGAATATTCAGTGGGTATAGGGTTCGATCCCCACCGCCCCTACCAATCTAACCGACTGAAAAAGCATGTACTTGCTCAGGTCCATTTTCCCGTGTACCTCTGGCGTACCCCTCGTTATCAGCCGATACACAAGTGCAATCGCCTCATGCGGCGTCGGTTAATCTGGATATGTTCGGTTCACTGTCGCAGTGACCGCGGGCTTGAAAGAGATACTCAGTTGGCGTAAACCTGGAGAGGCCCTGTGAACCGCTGATTTCTGGAGTAATTACCATGCAGATGCCCTGGCAGAATTTGCGCTATGCCATCCGCGGTCTGAGGAAGAATCCCGGTTTCACGATCGTCGCAGTGCTTTCGCTCGCCCTGGGCATCGGCGCGAATACGGCCATCTTCACGCTGATCAACGCATTGCTCCTTCGTGACCTTGCCGTCCGACAGCCGGAACGTCTCGTCAAGCTCTCTGCAATCCGCCCGGATGGCAAAGTCCCCTTCTCCTATCCCATGTTCCGGGAAGTCGAGCGCGGGCAGCGCGTTTTTACCGGATTGATCGGTTGGGGCACCGGCGGGATGTTCAATGTGGAAGTGAACGGAATTCTTTCGCAGAACCACGTACTTACCGTCACGGGCAATTGTTACTCCGAGCTTGGCGTAGCTCCTCTTCTTGGACGATTGCTCATCCCGGAGGATGCAAACCCTGGCAGCGGCGCAACATCGCAAGTGGCCGTAATTGGCTATGAGTTCTGGCAGCATCGCTTTGGCGGCTCGCCCGACGTTGTGGGGAAACAGATTCGCGTGGAGGGACAGCCTTTCACGATTATCGGCGTCACTCGAAAGTGGTTCACCGGACTGAGTACAGGCCAGCCACCGGAAGTCACCATTCCAATCACGGCTGCGCCGCTTATTCAGGGCGGGACGTTCAATCTCGATAGCCGTTCGGCCCTTTGGGTGTTTGTCACCGGCCGCCTGAACGACGGCGTCTCCATCGATCAGGCTCGCGCGCAGCTCCAATCGTTCTGGCCGGAAGTGCTCCTGGCCACGGCTTCGACGGAAACTCCCGGATTGCGGCGGCAGACGTTTCTCTCGATGGGCCTGGAGGTCTCATCGGCCGCGAAAGGCATCGCCGCGGACCTGCGTTCCCAATTTACGCGCCCACTTTACGTGCTCGCTGGCATTGTCGGATTGATTTTGCTCGTGGCTTGCGTGAACCTGGCGAACCTGATGTTGGCGCGTGCTGCGGCCCGCAGCCATGAAATGAGTGTGCGAGTGGCCATCGGCGCTAGCCGCTGGTCACTCGCGCGCCAGGTATTGACCGAGAGCCTGGCACTGTCTCTCGCTGGCGCGCTGCTAGGGCTTGCCTTTGCTTACTGGGGAAGCCGCCTGCTCTTGCTCCTCATGACACAGGGGAACTTATTCCCGGTCACGCTTGATTTAAGCCCTGATCTGCGCGTGCTCTTGCTCACTGTGTCTGTGGCGATCCTGACTGGAATTCTCTTTGGCCTTGCGCCCGCATGGCGTTGCTCGCGCGAAGACCCGGCCTCTGTGCTGCAGCAAAATGCACGCAGATTGAGTGGAGGAACTGGCAAGCTGAGCAAAGCACTCATCATCACGCAAGTTGCACTCTCGATAGTCTTGCTGCTCGGCGCGGGACTTTTGGTAAGAAGCTTTGAAAGATTGCGTTCTGTCGATCTCGGTTTCCAGAAGGAGAGCGTGCTTGAAGTCAGGCTGAATCCCAAGCCGGGCGGCTACCAGAACCTGGACATGAACAGTTACCACAAGCAGCTCCTGGAGCGTGTCTCCAGCATACCCGGAGTTCGTTCGGTCGGTTATTCAGATAATTCCTTGAGTAGCGGAGTTGAGGCAGGATGGCGCGACATCGTGTCGCCGATGTCAACCAATCCGGCGGCGAGCGTGAACGTGAAAGCGAATGGCATGATGGTCTCGCCCGGTTTTTTCCGAACGCTTGGAATTAGGTTGCTTCGTGGCCGCGACTTTGATGAGACCGATGATGAACGGCACCCGCGTCTCGCCATCGTGAACAGCAGTCTCGCTGAACGCCTTTTCCCGAATGGCGATGCAATCGGAAAGACCGTTCGCTTTGGGTTCATGCCAGACTATCAAAACATCCAAATCGTGGGCATTGCCAACAATGCCCGGATTGTCGATCTCCGCGATGCGGCCGCGCCGGTCATTCTTCTTTCCTATCTTCAATATCCGCCACAATGGGGCAATCTTATCGTGCGCACCAAGGAAGCTCCCGAAGCACTCGCAAAGACTGTGAGCCATGAGATCGAGGCGGTCGGACACGAATATCCGGTCCACACGAAAACGGTTGCGCAAGTAATCAGTCAGGAGCTTGTGGAGGAGCGCGTCACCGCCATGCTCTCGGGTTTCTTTGCGGTTCTTGCGCTATTGCTCGCTTCCATTGGCCTGTATGGCCTGATGTCCTATGCTGTTACGCGCCGCACCCGCGAAATCGGCATTCGCGTCGCTCTGGGAGCGCAGCGGGAAAGTGTTCTCTGGATCGTGCTGCGAGAAACGCTTGTGCTGGCGCTGATCGGGATAGCCATCGGCATTCCCTCCGCGCTTGCCGCTACCCGGCTCATTGCCACCATGCTCTTCGGCCTTTCGCCAAGCGATCTGCCCACCATCACAGGCGTCTCCTTGTTGCTTCTCCTTGTGGCGTTGTTTGCGGGTTATCTGCCGGCGCGACGTGCGTCAAGCATCGACCCAATGGACGCTCTGCGCACGGAATGAGAAGCGGCAAGACGACGCTTAGCAAGCTCAATCAGAGTGTACCTGGCTTCGTACGTCACATTCAGTTGATCTGGCCCGTTTTTCCCTGCAGCTCCGGTGTACCCTTACCGTCTGTGAGCACAACTGGATCATTGCTCCAAGCGGCCTTCAGATCAGCCTCGATTTGCTCTTGTCGCGAGCGCGTCCAAGGTGCGTAGTGGCGCTCCGTAATTCGGATACTGCTATGTCCGAGAAGCACAGAAACCCTATCGAGCGGGACGCCAGCCAGTAGCAACTCAACGGCGAACGTGTCACGGAGTCTGTGCGCGTGGCCAGTTGGCACCTTGGCAAACCCAAAGAGCCGCTGAAGTCGGCGCTGCCATTTTCCTTTTGCGCTACGCACTGTGGACTTGCCTGTCCAGAAGAAATACCGGGCGCTGGAATGAGGAGCTGCATCCAGCGCTTTGACAACCATGTCCGGCAGGACGCAATAGACCGCTACTCCCGTCTTCTCGGTGTGCAACAGTAGTTTGTTCTTTTGAATGCGGTTCACGTCGAGCTGGACGGCATCGCCGATCCGCAGACCCGAGTAGCGCAACAGAAGAACGAAAGCACGCAGCCGTTGGGCGTTGCGAATACCCGCGCTCTTACCGTAGGGTCCGAGGGCGGTAAGAATCCGAATCATTTCCGGCCGAGTGAAAGGCATAGTGGGTTTATTCGGGACCTTTGGAGCTTTCAGCTCAGTCGCCGGGTTATGGTCGATCCACTTTCTTTTCTCAGCAAAACGCATGAACGCCCTGAGCCGTTCCAACTTCTTGAGGCTTGTGCGCGGTCCCTCTGACCACGTTGCACGAAACGTCGCAACCGTGTCCAGGTCTAGCTGGGTGAGAAATTGCAGTTTGTAGGTTTCCGCAAAACCGTCAAGCTGCCGGAAGAGTAGGCGGTATTTGTACAGCGTGGAATCGTTCAGTTTCCGTGCTTCTGCGTCCGCGATAAACTTTTCGTGAGCGTTCTTAATCGTGACCAGTTGTTCCTGCCGCCGTGTGCGCCGATCCTCAACTTCCCACTCGCGGATCATCTCTTGCGCCCGCTGCCAATCGCGGAGTTTCAAAGACTCGCGCACTTCCTTTCCCCCAAGAGCGCCGTCAACCCAAATTGGGCACTGGCAGTGTCGGTACTTGCGGCCCTTCGCGCGTTGCTTGCAGCGCTTGCGGTGACGGCGGTAAATGGTCAGCATCGTTAAACACTCCTACCAGGCTGGCGTCTTCGATGATAAACGAGAGTGGACGCGTTCGAGCACAGACTGAGGAATTCGCAACGTAACATACCGTCTCTTGCGGCGGGGGCTTCGTTCTCCAATAACAAGCACGCCAGGCTCATTTTGGAAAAGGTCACGAACCTTATCGGCGCTCAGGTTCCACAATTCAGCGATTTCCGTGACAGCATAGTGTCGCTCACCGGGCAGCGCGCTCGCAATGCCGATCGAAACTCTGCTGGGTTGAACAAGAGGATTTTCCGGGCCGTACTGATAGTGATTTGCCATCGGCTACCTCCTGCATGGTGTATATATATAGCACTATGAGAATTGCGATGCAAGCGGAAGAGTGGTGTTGTGAGACAGTTGGGGGTGACGTATAAACTGCGCCGTAGCCGCCTCGGAAGGGTTGGCTTGAGTCTAGCTGTATTATCTGTAATAATACACACCAAATGATTCCTTTCCACGTCGACTTCGCTCCTGGCTCTCCTCTGTATGAGCAGGTCGTCTACGCTGCCACCAAAGCTATCGTCTCTGGCCGACTCCGTCCGGGCGACGATTTTCCTTCTGTCCGTGTCCTCAGTCGCGAACTCAAAATCAATCCGAACACAGCGCACAAGGTCGTAACCCGCCTCGTCGATGTAGGCCTACTAGAAATCCGTCAGGGTTCCGCTCCGGTTGTTGCCAATCGCCCTGCCCCAAGTAAAGACGAGAAAACCAACCTCCTCCAGAGCGAAGTGGAACACCTCGTTGTGGAAGCCAAACGTCTCCGCATTGAACTTGACGATGTCCAGGGGGCCATCGCCAGACATTGGGCCCGTCTCACGCTAAAAACGGAAGGCAAGTCCGACTCCAGCAAAGGAGGCCGCTAGCCGCTCATGCCCCAAGCTATCCATACTGACCAGCTCAGCAAGCACTTCGGCCGTGTCATTGCTCTGGACCGCGTCAATCTCGACGTGCAGGAAGGCGCGCTCTACGCCCTCGTCGGCCAGAACGGCGCGGGTAAGACCACCACCATCAAAGTGCTCATGAATCTGATCCGGGCGACGGGGGGCTCCGCTATTGTTCTCGGAACGGACTCGCACAACATCCGTGGGAAGTCATACACCCAAATCGGTTACGTTTCTGAAAATCAGGAAATGCCCGAATGGATGAAGACCGGCGCGCTCTTGAAATATCTACGGGAGTTCTATTCCACCTGGGATTCAGACCTCGAACAATCTCTCGTCAAGCAGTTCGATCTTCCGCTCGACCGAAAAATCAAAACCCTATCCCGAGGCATGAAAATGAAACTGGCTCTTGCCAGCGCCCTGGCGTTTCATCCACGTCTCATCGTTCTCGATGAACCTTTTGGCGGCCTCGATCCGCTCGTCCGCGATCAGCTCATCGAAAGTCTTCTAGAGCGCGCCGCAGAATCCACGGTATTCATCTCTTCTCACGACCTCGCCGAAATCGAAAGCTTCTCGAGCCACGTTGGCTTTCTCGAATCCGGCAAACTTCTCTTCTCCGAGGAGATGTCCACACTCTCTACGCGCTTCCGCGAAGTGGAAATCACCACAGAGGCCGCTACCCCTCTTCCCGTACAGCTACCCGCGTCCTGGCTCCATCCCAAATCTTTGGGCGCACTCGTTCGTTTTGTCGACTCCCGCTTCGACGAACACAAAACTCTCGCCGAAATCCACCGCCTTTTCCCGAATGCCAAGGACGTTCAATTCCGTGCTCTATCTCTTCGCGCTATCTTCTTGGCTATGGCCCGCAAACCCGAAGAGGCCTGACCCATGAGCAAAATCCTCCACATCTTCAAAAAAGACATTCGCCGCCACTGGCTCGAAATTCTCATCTCCCTGGCCCTTCTGGCCCTCTACACCCGCCGGGAACTTCATCTTTGGCAGAACTCATCGGACATGTTTTTCTCCTCTCCATTCAGCTTTCTCCTCTCCGGTAGCTATATCCCTTTTTTTCTTGCGCTTTCTTGGGTCTTCCTCATCCTTCGCGTTGTGCACAGCGAAACTCTTGTCGGTGATCGTCAGTGGTGGGTTACCAAACCCTACCAGTGGTGGCAGCTTCTCCTCGCCAAACTTTTCTTCATCTTTGTCTTCGTCTCCGTGCCACTATTCCATGTCCAACTTCTCCTCCTATATCACGCTGGCTTTTTTGCTCTTGCCTCCCTCACGAAAAATATCGCACAAGCCCTGCTGGGCATCGGTATAGTGGTCGTCGTTCTCATCGCAGGTATCTGGCTCGACTCTATCACCAGCCACATGACCGGTGACTCCTCGCGAGCCATAGACACTCTCGAATCCCTCCTCCTCTTCGGTTCACTCATCCTTGTGCCAGTCTGGCAATTCGCTCGCCGTAGAACCTGGACCTCTCGGGCTACCATCGCTGCGTGTGCCGGCGTAGCTACGCTTCTTTCCCTCATTCCTTTCAGCAGGAGCGTCGAGCAATCCTACCCACTCATCTCCCTCAGTGCCTCTCCCGCACAGTTCTCGACCCCTACCATTCCAGAGGCCCCGGACAATCCATCTGGCTTGCCGAGCTTCATGTCAGAAGCAGTCCTGTCCATCCCACTGAATGTGTCTGGAGTCGTTCCAGGCTCGGTCGTTCTCATCAATGGCGTGAACTTGACCGTGGATTCTTCCGATGACGCCCATTGGACCCGTGGCTGGGTCGGCCAATACCAGCAGCTTTGGCCTGGGAGCCAACGCCAGAATCTCAACTATCAGGTCAAACGGA
>WNFQ01001641.1_pt1 | contig 26189 bp, 32 predicted proteins | sample 5400171 | NCBI WGS metagenome assembly WNFQ01 (sample SAMN13153356, study PRJNA577476) | soil metagenome | isolation source: 20 cm soil under Madrone tree | place: USA:California | collected 2016-06-14
CGCGAACACGGCGCGACAATTAATGATGTGCTCTGTTGACCACTATTGTACCCTCGCCCAACAACTGTAGAACCATGCCGCTCTGAAAGCCATCAAAGTTTCCGCCATCATTTGCAAGGAGTACAGTGTGCCCGAATAAGGACGGGTGGCATACATCAAGGGGACATTGCATGTCATACAGGTAGTAAACTGAGGTTCAAGAGCTGCGGGAGAGGCGCTCCATGCAATGCCCAGTAACGCGATTTTGTACAGAATGAAGCGATCCGATTACCCCAGCTCTCTTGCAATCACCATAGCCGATTCATATACGGCACGGCGTCTTGCGTTCGCCTCAAATCAATTTTTCTGGAAGAAAAAAACACTGCTTGTCAGCACAGCAGACTCCTGGATGGCCCCCTTGATATAATTGCGGCGGTTTAGCGGTGCCTGGGTTCCCAAGGCCCTTTCAACCCCGAAAAACCCACCCTCTTTATCTTTATTGTTTTGAAACATCTCACGCCTATGGAAGCCGAGGACCTATCGTGAATTCCGGTCGCTTCTTCTATGCAGAGTCGAGTTGCAGCGTCGCGTCGCGGTCCCCTATGGCATGAGCGACGAGGAGCAAGAGAAGAGCAGACATCCGGAGCCCGGACACATGTCACAACTCTTCTGATCGGCTCGAGATCCAAAGCACTTGATGTACTGACTGCTGATGTTTGTCTGCAGGGGTGGTGTATTGTTGGTATGGGCCGTGGCCAGCAAGGCAGCTGTTATGTCTTCAGGCTGATCAAGTCTGTCTGTTAGGATGCGGGGATTGCGAGCGGGGTGGGTCGTGTGGTAGTTTTCATTTGTTCTTTGGCTTTCCTGATTTCCGTGTTTATTATGTCCGGGCAGTTACCTTCCTAGGTTTTATGTGCTGCTCTCTCGTGTGTTTCCGTTCCGGGGATTAGGGGTTTCTTTGCTCATGTATTATGGGTTTCGATTTATTCTGATTTCTTTATTCTTGGTTTTGTTGTGTTCTGAAAGGGTTTGTGACTCACCCGACAATCCGTGGGAAACTTCTACCTCACGTGGGATTGAGTGTGTGGCATTGTACACTGGCATGGCAAATACAACAAAATGAAGTGACGATTGGACCGTCACGCGAAATCCAAAATTTGAACTCTCCCATCACGTCCACCGACCGCAATCCGACCAACCGTATCCTCAATCGAAGAAGTCAGTATCCGATACTTCCGCTCGTACACTTCCCCAGGGCCAACCCGAGATTTATACAACCCGTTCTTCCGAATCGTCAAGTCATTCTGCCACCGTGCGGCCGACTGCTGCGACTCCCGCTGCGCCGGAACGAGATGGCTGGTCGCATCAAAGCCGACGAAGCACCGTACGGGGAACGTGCTGTGGCCACACGTCAGGTTCTGCGTCTCCATCCAGAATCCTTTCCCATTGCGCCCTACGACGAGATTACTGCACGACGGTGGGACGGGTATGATCTGCGTAGGTCGCGCCGGGAGTGTACATGGGCTATCCGTCGGTCTGGGACGCCGCATCGTCTCCTGCTCCTGCTCTTGTTCGCTACGCAGTTCAGTCTCCGCCGATTGCTCAGCCAAAGCGGCGGCTCGCGGGAGAAGATCATATTTCCGAATCGAGTGACCGTCGATGGTGGTGACTCGCATGAGAATAGTGACTGGATTAAATTGCCAAGCGCCTCGTTCCTCCTCGGTCATCTCATGGACAATGACAACAGCCTCCCTCGCAGGATCCTGAACATGTAGAAAAGCTCCAAACGTGCTTGCGCCCTGAACCGCGCGCCCACATTCATCAAATTGTGGAGTTGGTAACAGCTGTATGTGCGATTGGCGAACAACGAGCAAGTGATTACGAACAAGTTGAACGGCTAAAACACCGTCAGGCTAGAATTATTGCGATCAAGATAACTCCCAGGTGGTAATGAGGAAATGACTCACCGTGGGAGAGTGATGGACGTTTCCGGAACTCATTGTGAAAAACGGACCCTTCCGTTTCCAGTTCCATAAAACGACGGGGTCCCCCAGCAATGCCAAGTCTCCGCACAAACGTACAATGGGAGACAAGCGGCCCTGGATGTTGCGCGCCAAAACTTCCGATATTAGTGTAGTGAAACAACCATGGAATTTGTCCAACGCCCAAACTTCCGCCCCAAGCTCGAACAATGGTGGTCTTGTAGAAAAACAAGGTGGGTTACAAGGCAGTTCGGAGAGCAGAAGAAAACGGGCCTACATATTAATAATTTTTCGGGAGAACATGACGATGAGCATGGCTTCACTATTAGGGTCGTCGTTAACGGCTAACCCATCAATTACGCAGTCAAAGAGGAAGCGCTCGGCAACGAGGAAAGCCTCTGAGCCTTCGAAAGGAATCTCCCAACAGGCGATGCGATTTTGTTCCACCGTAATAAGGAGTTCGCCATTGTAACCTGACGGGAAAAGGACCTGGGAGATGGGGTGGGGGTGATCGTTGAAGAGCTGGGGTGAAGAGCTGTCCTCGGTGATCAGTTCTCTGGTAGGGAAATCGACATTTCTCCTGGAGCATGGATGAGGGGAGCACCAGTTTCGGTGGAATCTGGAAGCATGTATCGCTCGCACTTCCAGTTCCTTGGCGGAGAGAAATTTGAGATCGGCGATGAATGCTGGCACGGGCAATCTCCTGTCTATGACATGGTATTTGAGGGCATCTGACCACACCCAGCGCTGCTTGGTGACCGATATAAAGCGCTTTGATGTCTGTGAAGTGAAGAGGTTGAGATCTCGGTCCGATTGAGACGAGTCACGACCGTGGGTGCACACCATTCTAAGAGTGAGGATATCTTCAACACCGATAAGACTAATCACGAGGAGTAGAATATCATCCGGAAGCGACGTCAACCCGGTACCAGGACGGCACGAAATGATCGAAGAAGTGGCTATGGCCTTTGCGATGGGGCCACCCGTGGCGGCTGCGGGATTTGGCATGCCATCTGCTAGACCAAAGTTGGAAATATCCGACAAAAGTCGGGTCATGATTTTGTAGATGTTGAAAGGGGAGGGGATGAAGAGATATAAAAGAGGGGAGGGGAAGGGGGGGCCCAGAGATAAAGAGAAACGAGATGGAGAGAGACCCGGCGGAAGGAGGACAAGCATCCGTCCATAAATGGAAACATCAAGGCCCGACCTGGCCGCACGTGCCGACCCATAAACCGACAGGCGAAGACAATAAAGTCAGCCACTCGCATCGACAACTCCATCCCGAACTACAACAAGTCGACAACACATTCATTATGCTCTTTCTCCCCACCTTCCTTATCTTTGTTGCTCTTTCTGTCTCCGCCATCCCTCTCCGCCCTCGTGCAAATGGTCAATCGCCTGACCTCACTTCCTTAATTCCCGCCAACCTCTCCCCCGCACGGTTATTCGACTCGCTCCCCAAGCCCAACAAACTCTTAGGGCGGTTCATCATGGGCGCCGACTATGCGTCCAGCTCCGGTCCATTCTTGGGTAAATCGCCACATAAGCGAGAAGGTCCCATATCCGATACCCTCGGCTCTCTCAGCGCCAACGATTTAGGGGAAGAGTTGCCTCCCAAATTGTCTCCTGGGTCTACGCCCACTTGACAATCACAATAGAGTCGTCGCCGCCCTGTATCCCTGTATCCCTGCCTGGCATGTCCCGCTCTGGCTTCGAAGCGACCCGTACCACATTCTGTATCCTTCCATACCCTGTAGTATGATGACCCGTCATGAGATATATCCACATTTGTGTTCCTGACCTTGGCCATCTCTGCTGCGTGAACATGACCTAGCGTTTAGCGGTCAATCAAACTGCGTAGTATCTGATCAGAACTTGGCCACGCGCTGTGTTCCGATGGTGATTTGGTCGTGCATCTCGCCCACGATATCCAGTCGTGATGTCAATTAGGGCCACTGAATCAAAACAGACGAAGTCTCCGGGCCGTACATTAGTGTCTTTTCTTGTCCGCTGCCGCCGTCGAGACAATAGACCGAGGAACACTGGCAGCGTCTTTGAGGGTTTTGAGGGTACAGTGAATGCGCCACCTGTGACATAATTATACCACTAGCACAAGAATCCCGAGTCGACATAATGTCAATCGTCCAGTGTCGTTCAGAGTTTTACATTACCGATGGCGCAGCAAAGTGGGAGACGGCCGGTGTTACAGAAAGGAACGGACACAGCATCGATCGAGCAAAAAGGCTCCGTAATCTTGTAAAAGACTCCGTGCGACACACCCTGACACAAATGATCGCGATGCTGAGCAATGTGGGACAAACGCGAGGCGCTAGAATGGGACCAGAGTCGAGCCCAGCCCGTTAACAGCATATACAGGGCACATCCATTGTGGCGTAATGATAACAAGTAGAATGGAATTGCCAACTTGAGTTGCGTGCTCATGTTACCCGTACTGCATGCATCAGGCCCTCGAACTCCACGGTCTGTCATGCAAAAGCACACTTCGATATTTTACAAAGCTTTTCACCATCACGGAAACAATAACAAGTTATAAGTCCATCCAGCGCTCTTCAACGATCCTGCATGTTACTCAAAAGGCGGAGAATACTGAGGAAGAGGTTGATGAAATCGAGATAGAGGCTAATCGCTCCCATGATGTACTCATCGGGGGAGAGGCGGCGGTTGATGAGGTATGTGTCATAGACGATATACCCACTGAACAGCAGAGTGCCCCCAATGGCGTAAATGAGACTCATAGTCGAGTTGAATGGAATGAACACGCCAACAAGGCCGGTCATAACTGCCACAGTGTTAGATCCGCGATTCAGCGAACGAAGGAGATAACTTTACCCAATGCGAGAAGGCCGCCGAATAGCCATGGTCCCATTCCAGAGAAGTCATACTACAAAGGAGGGTCATTGAAATGCCGTACAAGTGAAATCCAACGAAACTCACCTTGCTCTGTAGCGTGAAGAGGGTCAATCCAAGGAATACGCCTGTTGTAATGAGCAATGCCTGAAGCACGATCACATTGTCGTAGAAAGCGGTGACTACCCCAAGGGTGAAGGCTTCCATAAGGGTGAAAAGGGCAAGGAGACCAAAGTTCATAGGGTGGCTGTGGCGCTTCCAGTACAGCAAGCCCAGGACGATGAGGGTTCCGAAGAGGGACACATAGAAGGTCCATACGCTGCGACAGCTTGAGCGCATGGAGAAAGAACCCGGAAGAGCACTCACTTGTCCCTAACCCAAAAGATGGCAGAGTTGGATTGAGACAACAGACCGCTTACGATGGTGGTAGCGAGCTAAGGCGGGGACGTAAATCAAAGGCAAACGCTGTGTATATGAAAGGTTAAGAGTACCCACAATTTGAGCAACTGTTATGAGCAAGAAAGGTGTCAGCAATGTCGAGAGGGTGCGGGTAAGGGGGGAGATGATGTGAAGACGTACACAGGATAGTGTACACTTTTCGGACGAAAGCAAGTCGGATCTCGATAGAACTCTCGGTTACAGAGACACCATACTATCCAGAGGGTCAAAAAACGCATCGAGCGAGTTAAAAGAGAGAGCCAACCTTGAAATCGTCAGGAAGGTCGCCTGGCGCAGGTTGGTTGTATATACCGGCACTGGAACCAGGCTCGTCGTGATATGAGACGCCAGAGTATATGGGTGGATTAGGAGACTTTGGAGATGGCGAGGTGGAACCGTAAGAAGGGGGAGGGATTGGATACTGACTCATGATGATGATGGTCGCCGGCAAGAGGAGCGAGAGAGAAAGTCCAAACAAGGCTGTATGCGGTATTCCCACGGTGTGAGACTGAGTCGTCGTTGTCGTGTGCGCCTCTCAGGCTGAGCACTTTGATGTCGCGCAGCGCTCTCGTCCTCAGACACTCCAGCCGCGCTGCTCACATCGCCCACTCTGACCGCTATGCCCTCATACGCTCTTTCTTCTCTGCCCCGTCCGTCCCATCTACCCGCCCTCCGCCACTTTCCTCGCCCGCTCTAGCCCTTCGTCGTAATTTCCTTTCTTCATGCCGTGCCCGTGACAATCATCCTTCCACCCGTATCACCCCTCAAAATCTTGGGCCACAACCACATCAACAAAAGCCCATTTCCAATCAGCACATAGCCTCTGACAGCCTACCTCTGGAGAATTCGTCCAGCAATTTACACGACAACTATCCACGCTTCTTTCGTCGACTCGCACAGTCGCTTCCACACGTCTCTAGACCCTCCAAAGATGACTTCCTCAATGCAGCAAATGGCATAGTCCAACGTATGCGTGTTCGCGTGCGCTGGTTTTACATTCGTAATTTTCGCAGATTCAATGCCGACGATATTTCTGCCTTCGTCACTTGGTTCTTGGTCGGACAAGGGCTCTGGATCTTGATTGGAACGTCAGTATGGATTGTAATGCATCGTTGTCCCCAAGTCCTTATCGTATTCTTTCCAGAACAACCTTCTTCTCTGCCGTGTTTGCGGTGGCGAATAGCCTTCGCCTACAAGGTATCCGTAGTTGCTCTTCCTGTTGCACCACAGAGCTGAGATTGGATATATAGCTTATGTCGCTCGCGCAATTAGTGACTATCTTACTTCTGAAACGGGTGTCACAATCATTTTCGAGTCTGCTATTGTGCCCAAATGGAAAGACTCCCGCATTTCGTTCAAGAACGTGTATATCACAAGGCGACCCAAGAGTGATACCAACAAGCTTGACAAAAATGGGAGGGGTGTTTATGCCGTTGCACTTGGTTACGACGTCAGCAATCATCCCACCAACCATACGATAGATGATGAGGAGGATGACGCCGTTAAGCACCGGCACTCGGATAAAGGCATCAAGTGGTCTATGTTCGACCTCAGTGTCGATAGCATCGATGTCACGCTCAGTCTATGGCGATGGCTCGATGGAAAAGGACTCGTGAAGGACGCTGTCGTCAAAGGCGTGCGAGGTGTTCTTGGTGCGCATCCCTGGTCACTGCTTCATTTTTTCTCATCAAACCTGTCCGTAAGACCGTCGTTCGGTTCAATGGTCTCCTGACCTCGATCCCGCTTCATTTCGTCACGTTGCCCAACAAGGCGACTTTGAACTCGAATCACTTGCACTTGAGGATCTCCTCATTACCGTATACCAGCCCGCCAATTTCCGTCCGTATACCTTTTCTATTTTCCGTGCCGATGTTGGCATGCTACGCAAACAGTGGCTGTTCTATGACTTTATGAAGGCAGAGGGTGTCGTCGGACAGTTCGACAACTGTTTATTCAGTTTGCATCGTCCACAGAGTATTGGGAGAACGAATGAACAGGACGCTAAAGACGGTGGTTGGTCTACGATGGTGAGTATATCTTTATCCATGTTTCTCTGATCACTACGACAAATTCAGTCCCGATTCCGGATTGATGGCGTCAACATCGACCATCTTCAAGCGATGACTAGCGAGGAAAGTCCGATTTCCTGGATTACCTCCGGAAAATTGGACGCAGTGCTCGATATCAAGTTCCCGCGTGACGCTGACGCCGACTCGCTCAACGTACTCATAGACGCACTTGCTACCACAGCCGTTGCAGTTGTCACGGAGCGTATCCCTGGTCAGCGAGAGCTTGCCAAGCCACCTCTATCCGTACCTCAAAAATATCACGAAGATGAAGGACATAGACAAGACAAGGTTGGGATCGACATCGATCTGCGATTCAGGGACTTGAAGGCCGCGGTGCCCATTTGGACCAACGGGCTCAGTTATAGTTCGAATGCACTCATTCGGCCTATTGTGGCTTTTATGAAGTGGGTCATCATTTAGTTCGATATCCGTGTGCATGTGTGCTGAATCCATGAATCAGTGCCAACCGCACGCTGATCCCTGTTCGATGTCAGCTAGTTAAGGACATGGAGCATTTCGACGGTGCTTGGACGGTACGTTTCCATTTTGTACAATTCGGACGGGCTCTCATGGCGAGTTGGATTCAGATGTGGGAAAGTAAGTGACGGTAACGTTGCGCGTGGGCCTTTTTCTTACCTGTCTCTTATCGTTCTAGCCGGTCTTATGGACGACATCGCCCTCAAAGTCTACGATGCGTTCGCTTACCACGTTACACAAGCTAACTTCAATCACCGCGTCAAGACGGTCAGCCTGTGGAGTTTGCAGATGACTGCTAGCGCTGTGCTAGCAGCTCTGCGCAATGTCGTGGACCCGATATCTGTTCAGGTCCGTGATTTGTACCAGGATGCAGCTGCCATCCTGGATGTTGGGCACGCTAATGCGCTAGGTGCACCTGTCGGCGCTTAGGATAAAACATACCGCATTTCACATTTCGGAGAGGGGCGATCCGAACTGCCTTCAAAAAGTATCATAGAATCTACGTAGCCAGTACAGAATCTACAGTACACACCTACCACCGCTCAGAAAGCTTGTTGTCCCAACCCAAAGCGCAAAAGAGGACAGAAAGTTAGGGGGAAAAAGGACAATTACGACCTTCTCTGCTTGTAGTGATCCCAGAACTCAAATGATTGTCGGAATGGGATCCAAAGAAAACGCTTTTTATTACAGTAACTTTATAATATAATGAAGCCAAAGGAAGAGAACAAGAAAAACACAAAGGCTAAGTTGCAGTTATCTAATTGCTGGTTTGCTAGGACGTCCGATGATGTTCCTGAATACAATGTAACAAAAAGAAAATATAAAGAAGTCCATGCGGATTTAACCGCAGCCTAACAAAGATTAGAAACGAAACGGAAACAAGAGTAGAGATGTTGCTGCTGAGAGAGACGATGAGAAAAATAGAGAAAAGGGAAAAAGGAAAAAGATATGATGGCCCTGCACCGACATAGGCTAAGCTAGCTAGCCCTGTCGTCGTAGGAGACCATCGGCGCGATATAGCTTCTCGATCTCTTTCAACTTCTGGACCTGACGCCACTGCTCCGCATCCGTGGGTAACTCGACGATGCCCATGCCCGCCACCATCGAGACTTCATTGTCGACTTCCAACCGGTCAGTACTGATCCTCGTGTCCGTTTTTATGCGCTTGCGGTCGGGTTGTCCGCGGCAGTTACTGGTGCTGGGATTACGTCCACTATCGCCACTAGAACCTTCTCCGAGCGACTCGTCTTCGTCATCTTCATCCGAGGGATAATCCTCCTCTCGCATCCGCTTCTTCCCGCGGGCCTTCTCGCTCGGCGGCGCTTCGACCACGACTTCGGCCGGGGGACCACGTGGAATGGCAGTTGATGAAACGGCAGCGTGTCGGACGCTCAAAGTCGGAGATCGTAAGGTCGACGGTTCAATCTCGATGGTCTCGACATGGATGGGCTCCACCGGTACTTCCTCGATGGTCTCGATATGCTCCGAGGGAACCACTTCAGCATAGGTTGGGGGAAGAACGTACGGAGGTGGGGGCACGCAGGTAGCGAGACGCTCGTAAGGCTGGATCTCTCGCGACGAGTTCCACATCGGGTCGGGGGCGACCGAGAAGGGGCGTTCGCGCTGTAAACGACGCGAGGGTCCAGGAACGACGCCGAATCCGTCTCCCAGTTGCTGCCTAGGAGTCGTCGGGCGGCTATCTGCATGTTCGGTGGTCGCTGGAGTGGATGGGCGATCCGGCAATTCGGGTGAGGTCTCCACCGACGAAGAGGAACCGTCGGTCGAATAGGTAGGCTCGTCAGACGGAATATGTGCGTCCGCGGCGGGCAGACGAGACTCGGCATCATTTGAGATTGTTTCAGTGCTTGTGCTGGCTGTGGATGTTCGTGGATTTCGGTAGTTGGGATACCATCTGTCCTCGGGGTGAACGTAAAATTGTAATTTGAAACTGTACGACATCGAGCGGCTGTGAGCATAACAGTGGAAAACGAGGATCGTCGTTCCACTCACTTTATGTTGTTCTGAAAATCGCGTATGTCGTCGAGCTTTCCGACGTTGTAACGATTCATCGCGGTGCTATGGTTTAGGAGAGCAGCGTGCAAGTCCAGTAACCTGGCATGTTCGCGCAGGGTTTCACCAATGGGCGCAAGTTGCTCCTCCAGAATGGAGGCCGTCATCTTGGCCACTGCGTCGCTCAACTCGTCCGGGCGACTGGTCTGAAGGGGTGTTTCGATGGAAGACATGAGTGAATATTGAGCAGAGCGAGTGAAAATTGGCTGTGGAATAGCAGATGAAGGAAGGTAAAAGTTTCAGATGCCCGCTCCTCAGGGCTTTTATGATAACGGTCTGGCCCGTTTGTGGCTTTGAGTGCGGCCCCGCATTGGATGGACTAAGCACCACGCTGCGGCCTGCCACAATCGAATGCACCGCCTAGCTGTTGTGGTATTCCCGCTCTTCCGCATCCACGACGGTCACATTGCTTTGATATCCCACAAAGCAGAGGAACAATGCTCGCCTGGCTAATTTGGCCCTACCCGAGCGGACTCTAAAGTGATATTGTGGGCCAAAGTGGCTGTTCCGCTTTGGCATCCGATACAGAAGGCCAAAGCGCTGAGCATTGTGGACAGGAGACAGTCCGTCAAAGCCAGTGCAATAGTTGTGGACAACTGAACCCAGGCCTTTTTGGGAAGGTAGGTAGTCTCACGCATTGGGCTGCCACGCCCGGGCCGCGGCGTTGAACTCGAGCCGATACGACTTAATATACTGTAAGTCCAGTTTCCTCGTGAGCTTTCTATTTTCGTGGTGGTCGCATGAGATGAGATATTTGACGGATTCGGAGCGCAGCATGTCACGGTATGGAAAACCTTTGACAAACCTTTTTGGGTGCAAGTATAGGGCCATCATCAATCGAAGTCGCTTTCAAGCACACTGGCAAGTACCCACTATGCCTCTTGTCTTCTCAAAGAATTGCTAAATCCACTAATAGATCTCTGAATGGGCCGTCAACCGTCTACTAGATCACAGCGGCCGATTATCTCCGCGCCGGACATCGCATAGGACTTGAGGAAAAACAATCGAAGACCACACGACGCATAAATAGATGTCACCTACGGTATCCCCGAGGCGGATTCTCTGCGTTCTCCTCAACTGGCAATGCGCCTTCTCTTCCTTCGGGTATTGGCCATCGGCTCCTTGGTGGTTGGCGCTCCCTCTCGTCGCGCAAACTACGTTGTTCATGAGAGGCGCACCGTCGAGCCCGTCACCTGGGTGAAGACGCGTCGACTAGAGCCCCACAGGAATCTCACCATTCGCATTGGTCTATCACAACAAAACTTACACGGGCTCGAGGAGGCACTCATGTCTGTCGCGCATCCCGATTCGTCGACGTATGGTCAGCACTGGTCCGCAGAGCGAGTCGCCAAGCACTTCGCTCCCAGTGAGGTAACTGTATCAACGGTCAAGAGTTGGTTGATTGACGCCGGTTTCCACCCCGACCACCTCCACTTCTCACGCAGCAAGGGATGGATCAGTGTCAAAGCACTCGTTTCTGAGGCTGAGTCCCTTTTGAAAGCGGAATATCACGTCTACACACATTCCTCTGGTCGAGAGCAAATTAGTCCGTACCGCGTACCGCTCCGTCCTATTCGCATATATTGTGTCTGACTTTTTTGCGATAGGCTGCGAGTCCTATTCAGTTCCCGAAGACATCCGCGAACATGTCGACCTCGTGAGACCGACCGTCCATTTCTTCCACCATGTTCACGACGATCCACATGAGTCCCCCGAACACTCTGATACCCCGCTGAGCGATCTACCTACGTTCAACAAGCCTGTACCCCATGTGCCTAAGGCCCCGACTTTGGCTGATTGCGACAAATTTATCACCCCACAATGTCTGCGCATGCTGTACTCGATCGACTACAAACCAGAACGGCCACAATTGAATTCCCTCGGAATCGGTGTGTCCTCATTCGTCAAGTTCACTTGCTTTTCCTGACTCCATCCAGTCGAATTCACTCCGCAAGCTTATCTTGGCAGCGATTTGGATCTGTTCTTCTCGTGGGCATCCTTCATTTCAATCTTCCCTCGTCTTTTATTAATTCTCGTTCCAGCCGCTATTCTAAAGGCCAAAAGAGGAGAAGACCCGTTCTGGTCTCCATTGACGGAGGTGCGTGGATTTACGGGATCTCCAGTTCTCACAGTTCGCCGATTTTTGAATTCAGGAGTTGTCCAGCAGCAGCATCACTCTGCTGGATACAACCAGGAGAGTGATCTCGACCTCGAATATGCGATGACGTTAACGGATCCCACGCCTGTAACTCTTCTCCAAACCGGAGATCTTGTCGAAGGTTCGGGCCTTGGAAACCGCGATGAGTGTGTATAGCTAATGTCAGCCCCAAACTTGTAGGAGCCGGGTTTGACAACTGGCTAGACGCCGTAGATGGGTCGTTCTGTACGTTTGAAGGGGGCGACGACCCCAATGAAGTATGAATCATTTTGTATTCTGTACTTTTCATAATGCCTACCTCACCCTTCCAGGACGGAACTTACCCTGACCCTCAACCGGGAGGTTACAACCGTACGTCCTGACCACACAATGATATTATATCGCTCACGCTGATAATAATCCATAGATTCCGAGTCGTGTGGTATCATTGCGCCGCCAAAAGTCGTTTCCGTCTCGTATGGTCAGGATGAATCTACTGCGACACGCGCGTATGCTATACGTCAGTGCAATGAGTACGGGAAGCTGGGCTTGATGGGCACGACAGTTTTGTACGGCTCCGGTGATTATGGTGTAGCTGGACTCGACGGTGAATGCTTAAGTGCCGAGGGTCAGTGGTATCCACGGCTGTGCTCATGAGAATGTCTCATCGCAACATTTCTCTATAGGTGTTGAACAACCTGGAGCCCAAGGCCGTCACAGATTCAGCCCTCTTTTTCCAGCAACATGTCCTTTCGTTGTTGCTGTTGGGGCAACACAGATCAAACCGAATTCGACAGTATACGAACCCGAGGGCGCTTGCGAACAAATTGCCTACAGCGGTGGTGGTTTTAGCAATATATTTCCTATGCCAAGTTACCAGAAAGACGCCGTACACAAATACTTGGAACACAATCCTCCTCCTTACAGCTCAAAACAATACAATAACACCGGAAAGGTAAAATAAGTTTGCCCTCCAATGTAAACCCGAGTTCAATTCATGCCGATGCATCTACTAGGTCCGCGCATATCCAGATTTGTCTGCTAACGGGTATTTCTTGCGACTATACCATTCTTCCACCCTGTTGATTTGGTCATACAGTGCGAACTATGTCATTGTGAAGAACGGAAAATTTTCCCTTGCCTTTGGAACGTCAGCATCGGTGCAAGTTGTGGGAGCCATCATTACGTTAATCAATGACGCGCGACTTGCTCACGGTAAGAGGACAGTTGGTAAGTCGTGATTAGACATTTATTTTCGGGTGGCGGTGTATTCATCTTCACGTCTCTAGGATTTATCAATCCTCTGGTATGTAAATGCTTTTCAGCTCTGTCGATCACGTCGTGATATCTGTGTAGATCTACTATCCGTTCTTTTCTGGTGTTTTTCAAGACGTCACCACTGGAAGCAACCCGGGCTGCGGTGAGTAGCTTTGGACTATTACCTTATAGCCATTTCTTCTAACTATCGCGCTCTGCGCAGGGACCCGCGGTTTCACTGCGTGAGTTGTACTTTGCTTCGCCTTTGCGCTCGTCCAAGTTTAGGAATTCTGATTCTAATGGTATTATCTAGCTCTAAGGGCTGGGATCCTGTAACAGGTGTGTCTCTGTGCTCAGGCAGAGTATATTACTAGTTGTATTTCTGACACTTGCATTCGCAGGAGTCGGCACGCCAAACACAAAGTTGTTGATTGATCTGGCTTTGCTCTTGCCATGACCATGTGATGCAGACCGAGAAACTTGCCATTCGTTTATCTCTCTAATATGGCTGTGGCCGCAGCCTCACACTCCCTTTCGGTTATAATACGATACTCGTGTAATCCAATTCGATACTCTCGTTAATTTGCATTTTGGGGGCATTTTGGGGGCCTCGACATTGTTTTCGTTGATTATTTCGGTGACCTTAAATCTAGCACCCAACCGTGGATAATAAGAAAATAAATAAATACAGTACTATAACATAACGTGTGATGTTGCACAACATCATGGGGCTGCTTCTTCAATTCGACGAGGTCTCGATGTACGGTCCCTCTTATTCTTTCTTACTTGTTTCTTACTACCGATGCATCATCGGAAAAGCACCCCAGTACTGTGGTATCACCGTAGGTCACATCCGAGTCCGAGTCGCAAACGAAGAAGCCAAGTTTACATTTTTTTTTATTCGTTCAACTTGAATACAGTATACAGCATGCCGTCACAGCTGCGACCGGTCGGGCGTTAGCGTACTCCACAGGTCTCGAAACAGGCCTGTTTCAGAAAAAATAAATTACAGTAACATCTCGCATGTTTTTGATTTTCAAAGGTGAAACGCCTACCCTTTTTTCGGGGAAAGAAAAGAGGGTGTGGGAGCGGCGGAAGGAGGCTAGAAATCCGATCAAGGAAGGAGCGTGGACGCATGGATGCCACGTGAGGGAATTCAACTTACAAATTGAAAAATGTGGTCCATACTGTATTGCCTTGATGCACGTAATTCTACCGTTCTACAGTACTGTATTGTAGCTATAAAAAACAAAAAACTAAGCGATTGTCTCTGTGTGATTGATCATGACGACTCGGATGTCCATTGTTAGAGTCCAACTTGCAGCTCAATTACGCGACTCCCCAAAAGAAGGTCCTTCTATAAATAGTGTCCGTGATGCATACATACTGTTACACCCAAACCGAGCGAGACAACGAGGAGGCCAAACGGCCACGTGTGGCCATCCTGGATGAGTATGGTGGGAGGATGGGGAGTATATATGATGGGGCAGGCCATTAGTGGTACGGGTGATTTGGTTCCCTGAGATACCGGGACATCGACTCCTCCACTCTGCGTAATTCATCGCACAAGCTATCGAACGCTGGCGACGACGAGGACGACGAGGACGACACCCCTCCTTCTCCTTCCCCACTACTGCTATCCGTCCATGTCGGTGATAACGGTAGCGACAATGACGAGGAGGATGAGGATGAGAACGTCGACGCCTGCTGCATGTACGCGATGTGTGCATCAGAGACCAGCTCGTGCCGGCTCTTGCTCTTGCCTTTGCGTGAAGATGTTCGTACTGATGACGATGACGACGGCGACGGCGATGTTGTCGTCGTTGTCGTTGGATATGAAAGAGCCGCCGTCAGGAAGGAACGACGACGGAAGAGGCGGGTGACGGAAGTAAAAACTGCGCGCATAGCCGTATTGCACTCGTCGATCGGTCGTGTCGTGTCGGGTCGGGTCCGGTCGCTTGGGTTCGGTAAGATATAGGGTTGGCTTGCTGGCAATTGAGGGTTATTTATCCCCCCGGGGGTGTGGGTACAAGGAGGAGAATTTGAAAGTTCGAAAGGAGGAAGAAGAAGGGGGTGGGGGCACCAGGCGCCGGAATGGTGTCTAAGTTATATATAAATAACTTATGGTTTAAAAGGCACGCCCCCCAAAAAGCCACACGTGGGACTTGTGTGGTTGGAGTGGACTGAGTGCGGTGTGAAAAGGCGAGTGGAGTGGGAGTGGGAGTGGGGTTGGAGGTGCCTGAGGTCGCTGCTTTTGTAAGTGGCCCTTCTTAAGTGGACCGAATACAACAGGGCAAGGAACCATTGTACTCTATGGCATTTGTCCGAGTCGTCGTGCCCATCACCGCATCATTGTGACGCTCCGGGGCTGCGATACTACCTAAACTTAGGACTAGTGACTAGTCCCAGTCCGATACCGGATTTAGTCGTATCAGCCATGTCCAGGGACAGACACATATTTTCCCCTGTGATGCGACTCAATCCGGGTCTCCAGTCAGATTCGAATTGAACTATCATCGATGTAAATTAAATATGTATCGTTCCAAAAGCTCAGCTCTGACGGCTGCTAGCTCATTCCAACCCAACCCAGTGATATCATGTCGTGATGTCCATCCCTTCCGCTTCTGCCGAATACGCGTTCCTGATCCCCTCAAGCTCTCTCGTCCACGCCGTATACTGTCCCTTGAGCTCTCGCAAACCCTCCTCGTCCATCATCTCCACATCCCGATCGCTGCCCACGCTACGCTCGTGCCCGAGATCTTCAAGTGCGTCCTGAATCTTTACGCGCTCCTCTAGCAACTTGTGGTACATCGTGATATAATTCCGGTAACCACTGCGGTACCGTGCCTGTAGCGCTTCGCGGTCCTTTGGGTACGGCGCCGTCGGCGGTGGATGTGATATATAGCCCTGAGTGCGCACAGCCTCACGGGACGAAGAGCTGCTCGTAACCGATGACGGCGCATTGCGACGCACGGCAGGCACGTTTTGTTGCTCGTCCTCAGACGACGTGTATATCGGGCTACGCCGTCGTCGAGACGTCGATACTCCATTGGTGGATGTCTCGCGATGGCGATCTCGTGGGCGAGTTTGGAAACGAGGTGGCGAGGCCGCCCGCTTAGATGTCTGTGGCGCAGCTGGCGAATCGTCCCGCCGGGAGTGCCCGCGGACTCTAGACGAGCTCTCTCGCTTAACCGATTGTCGGGGTAGCGGAGAGTCTGCGCGCTTAGCTATCGCGCGAGGTAGGGGAGAATTGTGAAGTGCCGGAGATGAAGAATATTCGCGTTTGACACGTCTGGGCGGCGACGCACTCCGATCCGGCTCGCGTTCACCCTGTCGGTCACGTTCGCGGACGGTCGGCTTGCGTGGTGGAGGTGGAGGGTCCGGACTGTCCCAGTCGCTATCACGCCGCCGCTTAGCCACATGCGGGGGATCGCGATCTCTAGTCTTGTCCCGGTCTAGTTCTTTGTCTCGATCTCGTTCGCGTGCCTTTGTTCCGCCACCGCCACCTCCACCAGGCTTATAAGGCTTGTCGTCGTCAAGAACCTTTCTTCGTTTGACGGTGTTTCCGGTCCCGTTGATCCTATCCTTGTCGTAGTAATCTTCTCGTAATTTCTTCCTTTTTGCGTTTGCCTTGCCCATAGTGTCCGTACCGTCCCAGTCCCGTTGACTCTCCAGGTCACTCATATCATCCCTGCGCCTCTTTGCCTTATGAACAGCTGCGGCTTTACCCTTTTCGCGATCTAAATCGCTCACATCATCCCTCTCTTTCTTGGGATGCGTGGGCCTTTCTCTTTGTAGTTCTCGTTCATGAGACGATGATGGGGGAATATGCGCGGCGGGAACAGGACGTCCATTCGGCTTCGAAGAGTCGCCGAGTTTCGCACGTGCGTCAGTGAGACCCGTCTTCTTTGACGGACCTTGTGTTTGTGTTTGTGATTGTGACGGTGCCACTTCCCGCGCATTTTTCGGGCCGGACACCCCAGTCCGAGGGGGGCGCCTTGGAGGGTTATCATCGCGCATGGGGACGGCCTTCGTAGATCGCGCAGCCTGTATTGCCTCTTCCCGTACTTTAGCCGTTTGTGATTGACGAACTCCCTCATCCTTTGCCTCTACAAGGGACTTGGACGTGCTTCCAGCGTTCTTCTTTCGCTCTGCGTTGACGGTCCCGGTGGCACGTTTGGGCCCTACCGCTGCCTTTGATGAAGCCGTTCCGGTTGAACCCGGTGGTGTGCGAACGTAATCCCATGCTGGATCTGTTTCGGGGATTCCAAGGGAGTAGAGAGCCTGTCGCGCCTGAAGCCTCATCTTGCGGCGTTCGTCATCGGTCAGGCCGGGAAATTCATATGGCCGCACTTCTTTCCAGGATAGAGGAATGAGGGTATACAGAGGTTGGCCAGCCGCTGTTTTAGCCCTTTCTCTCTCAGCGATCTGGAAGATCGAATTAAGGTTAAGGGGAAATGGAAATGGTTGGAAAATATACGAACCGTTACAAGAAGTTCATTCAATTGCACACGCAATGATTCGGATCCATCAGGACCGCCTACTTGTGTTAGTACGTCGTCTTTAGTACGAGGACCTTTGGCAAGAAGATGAATCATCTGAGCGCGAATCGCCGGAGGAACTGGGCTGGATTGGGATGAAGGGAGTGACTGCTGGGGAGATGGCCCGCGCGCAGCCGACGAGCCTGGGTTCTTGGCCCGAACCGGCACACGTTTAACGGTGGTGGCCATTGGGGCAGACACTGGGGGTTTGCGCTTCTTGGCAGGAGCAGAAGGCTTGGTCTTGGTGGCGGAGGGGTTGAGGGCTGGAGGGTTATCAAGCAGGACGATGCGACGCTCGGTTTTGTTCTTCTGCGCGTCGGCGGTCGATTGCTGGACCTTTGATTCGGTCTTTCCATTGAGTTCACGCTCGACAGTGAACTTGCCAGTTATATCAGCATAAAGTTTGAGTGGGGCATTGACTTTTGATGCCAGAGCGGCACGAAGGTAAAGTTCATGCGGGGTGGACTCTTGGACGCCCCGTTGCATGGGGAAGAATGTGGACTCTATGTGGATACCCTAAGTGTGCAAGGATAGAGTACACGAGTTAAAAAAGACCAAGAAACGAGAGAATGGTATGGGATACACACGGGAGTGTCTCCAAACTCGAATTGGAGAGGGGGATGAGCGGGATAGGCTGCGAGAGCCTCGAGGGTGTCTTCGGACATACGAATGATCATGGCGCGCTTCGTCAATGGCTGGGGGACATCTCCCTGTCGAGTGGGACCCTGGAGAGCGATGGTGCCATTGACGGCGACGGGGAGAGGCATTAATGGGACAACGTGATGATGGTAATAATAGTACAAGAAGAGGAGAGACGAGACAAGAGTGTGGTGACCGGTTACGGCGGCACGGCGGGCACGGGCGTTGACTTGTGGCACAAGCTGGCCTTTGATCCGACGATGATGTCGATAACTTGATCATTGATAGTGACCTGCCCTCGTTATTGTATATATATTGTACACCCTAGTTTTATCCCCTAAAATTATCCTCGAGGTAATCCACAAATCTTTGCGCCACTCCCTCCTCGCTCCAATCAACCGTGCCCTTCTCGATCGTCCCTAGCGTAGTCGCTTTCTTCTGTACTGTCACGAATTGTCGCCTCATTCGTTGCAGCTCTGATAGCGTCAAGCTTCGCGCAGGCAGCGTCACTCGTGTCTTGAGCGTCTCGGAAAGGTTAAGGGCAACACGCCCACCAAGGACGCCAGACGCCCCCTGTTCTGCCATGATGGCGCGAACAAGTGATGTGGAAACTTGTTCCAACGTGTGCAGTGCATCAGAGGGTGCTTTCGGCACCTATGCAGGATGAGTAAGGTCGGGAATCAAGAAGATGCCTGATGATCACCCACGGCTTGGGTGCCCATGTTAGGAGGTTTTACGTTACCCTCCGTGATGGCTTTCCATATCAAATCGATGGGAACATCAGGTTCAGACCAGGGCACGGTGAATAGTGGTGAGTCCCAGCGAACCATCGATGATGGCTCCTCATATCGCGTGATGAGATCATCGAGCCTGATTCCGAATATGGCGTTTCAAACCTCTGCGCCCAAAGAAAAAATAACCTACGTCTCAGGACCATACCCGCGATCATCCTGGCGTTCAGTGTTCCATCGTTTGCATAATTCTGGAGTGGCGACGGCGTAGACCTACTTCTGTGGCGTCAGTCACCTTCAAACCTTTCAGGCTAAACGAAACGGACAGTACAAACTCTGAGCTTGAACTCCCGAGCGGCGCAATAGAGTTGGTATCGGAATCCCTTTATATAGTTTAGGGCGTCGACGATAAGGATAGTGTCACGACCAGATTGCCGCTGCACCGCGGCAAAGAGCGTCGCGCGAGCAAGTTTTTCTGAGCGACTGTCTATAGCATCGTTATGGACTGACAAGGAGCGCAAAAGGGGACAGGTACGGTGCCATTGTAAGAAGAGCGATCGATGTTGAGCGAGTCATCTGAGAGAACAACCACCTGCCGTAGGCCATTGCATGACGGATCAGGTAGACGGCGATCGAAATGCTCCTTAAGCTGGCTTGCCCTGCGTGTCTTTCCCGAGGAAGGGTAGCCAGAAATGGTGACCAACGCCATGGATGTTTGTGTTGAGATAGACAGGCACGGCTTTCACATTCACACCCCGCGAGGGACACAGTTTTCATTTAAGGAGGTGGATACGAGAGTACGTATACGGTGCCCCAAAAGCAAGAGGCTCTAAGGCGGCAGCAGAAATCCGAGCCGAGGAACGCTCAACTGCGACGAGGCCGAGTCACGGGACGAGCTCAGTAACCGGGTTTCAATAAACCGCGGAGGCGCCCCCTTTCCTTCAGCTTCAGCGCTGCCGGTCTGCGGCCTCTGTTACACCCTCTCTCATCCCTGCTAGCAACCACACACGATCACGATTCCCTCCGCGGCACTACTCCCACCTCCCCACTTTCTCGCTCCACATGTTGGCGGCCATCTCTTCCCCGGCTTACGATCTCTCCCAATCTATGCCGTACAGTCATTCGCACACAACCCCGCTTTCTGCACACCCAGACCTGGTTTTGCCTGTGGAAACTAAGACTTGCCCCGGATGTCAGCAGACGGTCATGGACGACAATGGGGGTGTTGTTATCGCGTTTGGGTGAGCTTCTCCCTTCCCTTCCGTCCTCTCTTATTTCTCAAACCCCCTCTTGCTGCCTAGTCAATCGTTTTTTCATGTTGATTGCTTCAAGTGCGCCAAGTGTCATGACAGGGTCACCGCCGACACCAATCTCCTTCTCCTCTCTGACGGCCAGCCCGTCTGTTCAAATTGTTCATACAACTGCAGCGTCTGCCATCAGCCCATTCTCGACGAAGCCATCATGACCGGCGATGACTCATATCACGCGCACTGCTTCAAATGCCGTTCGTGTCACAACCGTATCGACGAGCTCATGTTCGCCAAGACCACCCATGGTATTTATTGCATGAAATGCCATAACCAGCGCGTCGCCCGCAGCAGGCGCCACGCGCAGAAACATAAGGAACGCGGAAACGCCGTCTTTGCGGGAGGCGCTTCAAATTCACATGGCGTCCCCACTATCCTCCAGAACGCGCCCACGGGACCCATTCCCCCTGACTCTCCGGCCAAATCTCCGTCCGCGCAAACTTCACAAAGTGGTCAGCAGTCGACCGAGCTCAACAGTAATCAGCGACGGGGCGTACCGCATATCACAGTTCCCGTGCAGTCCCTTCATCGGACTTCTTCAAATGCATCACCTTCAACCACACCATCACCTGCCGTCTCTCCTCAAGCTGATCCCACTATTCCCCAAACGTACTCCTCAGGCCCCTCGTCACCTGTCGTCGTTGTACCCCCTGAAGGCCTTGAGGCTGGCCCTCAGGTCGCATTGTCATATCTCCACCAAGGGGATTCCAATGACAGTGGAGGTGCAGCCGCCTTTCTAACGCCCGATGGTTCTCCTCTGCCTGGTTCAACCCACCTCGGACTGTCCAGCAGCCGTGCTGGAAAGCGTAACTCGATTAACCCTGGTATGACTTTCAATTATGAGGACATGTCAAAGGAGTCGCGTAGGAAGAAGTCAGTATCTGCGCCACAGTCACCTTCGTTCTCTCAGCTACCAACGGTCGACGTGGGCCAGACCTCTAGTCACGCAGACCCCCAGTCGTTGTCTACGAGAGAGCAAGTTTCGGAGGGACTCTCCCGGCGGCCATCTCGAAGAGCACGCACTGAAGCACCCACGTCTACACCTGCCGTTGCGGGTTCCATACTTGGCCGCTCGCGTAGCCGAACAGAACTCTCGTCCAAACTTTCTACCAGTGCAGACCCCATGGGTCCACTTTCACGTCAAAACACGATGCTTGAACGTCTTCCACCTCGCATACACAGCTTGATGCCAGCTGGCCAGGATCCCGAAGCATTGACTCGACGGCCGTCACTTATGGCCTCTGCAAAGAGTAGCTCACTCGGACGGTCGTCATCCGACGAGAAAGACGGGCAGAAGCCGGTTCCCTCCCTCATTATCGACGTCGAGAAATCGCGGGCTGGCTATGGTGCAGGCAAGAGACCGGTGTCCCCCGCGTACAAAGCAGCTTCGCCTGCGCACAAGGTGGATGTCCCACGTGGTATCGAGAGCGGGACAGACACGTCAGACGGGGAGCCCGAGCCCAGCACCAAAGGACGGACTCAAAAACTATCGTTGACCCCTTCAAAGGAGAAAGAGGCGAAAAAATCACGGCGGCAACCAGCTCAGCTTGACCCCGAGACAAAGCAGTCAGCTTCGCAAGCGGAGCCAGGGGAAGACACTTTCGTCAGTAGTCCGGGAGACATAGACACAGAAGACGAGTCCTCGCCTGTTGAACGCATGTCACGCTCAACGTTCATCGCGCCCGCACACCCACCGATCCGTTTCTCCGTAACTGAAGACGGACTTCAAGAGCTACTGTCTCAAATCGAGACACACGGCCCCTCTTCGTCAAGTGCTTTCGGAGAGCTCCTGAAGATGGACCAGGACACAGAAGCTCGTAACGATGCTGTTTTGAGTACGGCTTCGTTGAAGCCAGATGGTGGTGCTGCGTCAAACGAAGGAGGGCGCATATCTTCTTCAGCGAGCGCAGCCACACCAACAACGGTCTTTGGCTTTTCGACGGGCGATAACTCATCAGTGACAACTATCTCAGCCCCTAGTAGCCAAGGTCATGGCGACAGTTTCCTGGTACTGGACCAGCCCGGGGCTACCAACGGTGCCAAATCTGACTTGCTCCAGCGCCAGCGGAGTGTGCGTAATACTTCATCAACATCGAGTAGCTGGTCATCATCAGAGAAGTTCGGGGATCTGCTAGCCAGTGATGACCAACGTGCGCGCCTTGATCCGAACGTCGTCTTCTATTATACTGATGTAGGTCTATCAGAGCCAAGCCCGCAGTTCACGGTCACAAACTCAGAGTTCGCTATCGGGCGCTCGGCGAAGCTCGACCAGTCAGCCGCGGTTATGAAAAGGCTCCAAGATGCTCTACAGGACACAGCACGACGTGGCACGACCCAGATAACCCTCGACCAGGAATTTGTACAGGCTGTCGTCATGATGGTCGAGCAGAGGAGAGATGAAAATACGAAGATAAAGAGCAAGCTTGCCCACATCAAGGTGTGTCGTGTCCCTTTTCTGATGTGTCTCCCGTGCATTTGAAATTGACTGGCGTTGTTGACGGTGTCATCATAGAGAGCCAGCCAGCAAGCTATGGATGGGCTGGCTGTAGCACACCACGAGTGTGAAGCGGGGCTGAGAGTTCGTCGCGAGGTAGAGGCTGAAGTCACGCGTTTGCGTATTTTGCTTTCTGGACAGGCGGCAAGGATCACTGCGTTATCAGGCCAGGGTCGCAGAGAGGAGCAACATAAACAGCTGATAAACGACCTCAGAGAAAACCTCAACGTCCTCGAACACGACGTGGCAAAGCTGAAAGTTGATCGTGACGTGGCGCTTGCCGAGATGGAAGAAATTGCTTCATCTAGAAGGTATGCGATTGTTCCGTTTAGCACGGGCAGCTAGCTGAGACGGGGGTCACGAGAAGCTCGGGGCCTGCTACCGATAGGGACGGCGCCACTCTCAGCCGGTCATTATCAACACGGCTTGATAATCTCAAGGCTCAATACAAGAGCGAGCTGATGTCTCTCTCAGACGAGCGAGAGTCGCTGTTACGTGAGATCGCGGAGCTCCAAACTGCAAGAAACGTCTTTCTTGAAGAGACGACGATGCTCAATGTGCGCAACGAAGAACTTGCCCACCTCAATGCTCACTACATGCGGCGCATCGAAGTGGCAGCATCGTCGGAACCGCTATCGCCTGTCCGCGAGACTCAGTCGTTCGAGCGTCACCGTCCACTCCAGCCGCTCCAGCCTTCCCATTCTGTGAACGCCTCGATTACTCTCTCTTCAGATGAGAGCGCCGAGTCTGCCAAGTACGTAAAACTCCATCAAGCCCAACAAAAACCTACGACAGGGGACGCACCCCTACGCGTGTTCAAGTGGCGCGGGAATCACAAGGAAGGATCGGCCGGTTCATTGGCTACGCTGGATGGCCCGAATGAGAGGTCCTGGCTCAAACATGCGTTCCAGAACGTCAGCGTACTTCGCTTGTCAAAGTGCGATCACTGTACCGAGAAGCTTTGGGGCTCACAAGCCCGCTGCCAAAGTATGTAATTGATGATCACTGTTCATAGCGTCGACATTCATGGTCTGTTCGCCTTCTAGCTTGCAATATCTCGGTGCATACCCGTTGCCAACCAAATGTCCAGGTCATCTGTTCCCTGCAGAACTCTTCTCGCCGGGATGACACACCTGCAGCGGGTCCTTTGCGTACGTCTATTTTTCCTCTTGAATTATCCACACCTGACCTGAATTCACCGCACGCCAGAACCGGTGATGTTCGGTCGTGAGCTCACGGAGCAAGTGCGCGCAGACTCTAAGATCAGTGATAGGATGGTGCCCCTCATCGTCGAAAAGTGCATCGCAGCCGTGGATGCCAGTGGTAAGTCCCTATCACTCGAAGAGCCAACCGATAAGCATAATAACCGATCCATTCCGTGTAGCCCTTGACTACGAGGGTATTTATCGCAAGACAGGAGGCTCTGGCCAGTCCAAGCTGATCACGCAACTCTTTGAGCGAGGCGACCATGCGGCGTTTGACCTCCTTGACAGGGACCGGTTCAACGACATCTGCAGCGTCACCTCTGTCCTCAAATCATACCTCCGCTCCCTACCTAATCCTCTACTGACATTCGTCCTTCACGACGAGTTCATCTTTGCGTCTTCCATTCAAGATCCAGTCCACCGATCCGCCAAATATGCAGACTTGGTTAAACAGCTTCCAACGGAACACTATTATACCCTACGTATCCTCATGCTTCACCTACACCGGGTTCAGGAACACCACGAGGAGAATCTGATGACGGCACGCAATCTCGGTGTCGTCTTTGGACGTATGTTATCGCCCTTGTTGCTCAGTCTTTACATTTTACGTGCTCACGCGATTGCCCGACCACAGCAACGTTAATGCGCTCCCGCAATACCGCAGCCGAATTTAGTGACATGGCTGGCAAGGCGTTGACTATCGAATGGCTCGTCGAAAACGCGCCAACGATCTTCCCGTCACTGTCGACATCGTCGCACTGATCATTATATCATTAATCATCTCGAATTCTTTCTCCCCGTCCGTTAAAATCTTCGATCTTCCTATATATCATCCCGCATGTTTTCATACCTGACTGCCTTTGTAGCACACTCCTTTCTACCGCCGTATACCCTTGTCTTTTTCTTGGTTTAATATAAACTTTCTTTTTTCAGATAACGATGCCCCATGGCCATTGTCATATCGTTCCCCACACCTGGATATTCCTAAGGTCGGCTCCAGCTCGGTTGCCAAATATTTCCACTTTTCATGTGTTACCCTCTTCTCTTTCACCTTTTTACTTTCAGACGGATGATCTAGTTGCGTGTATCTTGGCTAGTCTTGGATTACAATGTATATCATCGGTTTCTTAGAGTATCTGCAATAATCAGAACTTACGTTCCTCTCTAAGGAGGCCGCAAAGATAGGGGATGGGATAAAGAAGGGTATGGAAGAAGGGTTCTCCGGACCCTCAGGCTGTTGGGCCGAACTGCAGTGCGCATGACAGTGCCATGATCATGATTATGGACCTAAAATAGTTCCGATCCCCTTCTTACCTCTTCCTTGGTCTAAACATATCCACCATCCCCGATGATGTTGACACCCAAGGCAAACAGACTTACATCACGCCTGCTTCTTAGCACCGCACCGCATGTACACTGTAACGTATAGTATACGATGTAGTCATGTTAGCTGACCGCTGGTACGTTACCTTGTCATATAAGCACGTACTGTACTAGGACGGCGTGGTTCTTGACCAGACCAGATAAGGCTAGTGTGGATCCACAAGTACCCATTACAAGTACGGTGGGGTGACACGTGATACCGGGTCTGTTCAAATGGCTAGTAGTATGGACTTCAATCTACACGGATTACACCCCCACTCCGAGTCCCCGAACTTGAACGTTTGAACCACCAGAAGCGTCGATACGATGATGCGATTACGATGATGACCACACACTCATTATTCATATGCTGACCGATGCATTCAATTGCAATCCGACTCGGTGACCGACCGACCGACCGACTGATGAGAAGAGAAGAGAAGAGAAGAGAAGAGAAGAGAAGGCAAACCCACCCCAAGCATGGGCAAGGGGTGAAAAATAAAAATAAAGATGTCGTAAGATTACATGCTAGCTGGCAATTACTATAGCCCCCGAGCGCGGTAACAGAACAAGAACAGTACGATACATGGAGTCCGAGTCCGATCGAGACGGGGGAGGAGAACGAAACTCAAC
>WNFQ01001971.1_pt1 | contig 26177 bp, 33 predicted proteins | sample 5400171 | NCBI WGS metagenome assembly WNFQ01 (sample SAMN13153356, study PRJNA577476) | soil metagenome | isolation source: 20 cm soil under Madrone tree | place: USA:California | collected 2016-06-14
ATTCTGTGTGTATGACGTGCGTTTGCACGTACAACCCCCGGGAAAATCTTCTTCAACCGCTCGGCGGCTGCCTCGGCTTTTGGCTTGCCGCCATGGAGGCAGTCATCAAATTCAAATAACGGTTGTCGCACAGGGTTTGAGAATGAAACTTTGCCCGAATCGACGAGCGTGATCTTGCGAATACCCCAACCCTGCCATCTACGTCAAAAGAAAAGAAAAAAAATGTGCCCATGAGGGCAGGATGACCGACCATAAGCGTACGTGCAACATAGCACCCAAGGGTGCCAGCACCAAGCAGTAGGCAACGCGTTTGTGCAATCTTCTCCAGGTCGAGGGCGGGGAGAATCCGCCAGCGCATCAACTTGAGATTTAGGTCCACCGCTTGGTCCGCGAGTCTGTCGTTTCCACCCTTGATTATCGGCGTACTGGTAACGAGAAAAATAAGACCGACCTTTTGGGGTCCATCATGGGCGCAAGATCGGCGACTCGCGGACCTAGTTTACCTTGCACATTCTTTTCCCACCCCACGACACTCTGCTTCTCAACGCCCGTGGGACCACCGCGCAGAATACCGAAACGACTCGAAGATGTATCGCCACGCCAGCATAGTACTCGCACGGCTTGCGTTGCCTCTGGGTGTACTGCGCGAAGGTAGGCGAGGAGATTACGTAGTGGCCATCCTGGTGCAGAAGCTTGTGCGGAAGGGTCAAGGAAACCAACCGTTCGCTGAAAATCATCGTTGGCATCGTCGTCTGATACACATTTGTAAATGATATGCGAGACACAAGCACGCACCGACTGCTCAGACACGTTTTCAAAGAAAACAGAGAAGTCCTGAGCAGAGGCAACCTCAACGCCGCCGTCCTGCGCAGGCCGTACAAGGAAGAATGCGCGCGCTTGAAGGGATAGCTGCCTCGTGAGAGAACTGAGCTGAGCTTCCGAAAAGTGCGACTCAGCCGCCGTCCAGTCATCATCGATCTCCCACAACGGCTGTGCAGCAAAGGCGGGGAAAGCAAACCAATAGTAGAATTTGTATTTCTTGAGATCGACGAAGGTAATGAGTAGGAATCTTGTTAGCGCTAAAGTGTCATTGTTCTGGATAATGCTATCCCAAATCTATGACGCAAGGTCATTAGCACCCATCAACTGTGAGCTCTTATCCAGGCGGGCTCGCAGTGGAGACGACACGCAGCACATACCTCATCCGATAACTTATTAAACAAGGCACGCTTGTCGGCGTTCTTGAACTCCTCAATTGTGTTGTAATTCTTCAAGATCCCCCGGGCCAGAACGGAGAGATGAGGTGGGCTGGAATGATGAGCGCCTATAGGAACGGACTTTAAGATACACACACCTGTAACTCTCCGAAAAACCTTCTCCGCCCAATGCAATGTTACAGCCCAATGGGACCTCCTGTCCCGTGTTCCGGTCTTTGACTGTGCGCCCGGTAGAGTAAGTTGCCGTAAGTGTGACTGTCTCGTCCGACAGACGAAGGACCTCGAGCTTAAGCCGACTGAGTTCATGCCAGAAGGTTGGCTGAACAATGGATGAGAACTGTGCAAACTGAACGACGGGCATGCTGATGATACCCCGAGGTCGACAAAGGGTTGATCGACGATGATCGACAGATGGTGACTCCGGCAATTCCCGTGCCACCGTAGCTCAGATGGAACCAGTCGTTTCCAAATCCTCCAAGTACTCCTTAACCGCCCGTGTCCACTTGCGATATCGCCATGCGTCCTCATGCAGCGCACCCTCCACTACCACGAACCGCCCCAGAGGCTCCTGCATCCCCATACTTCCACCAATTCTCTCTCCTCTTCTTTCCTGAATATCCCTAGATGCCCGCAGTGCACCGAATATCTCCTTGCCCATAGCCGGCGGGACGACTTCGTCCCGCTCACTGACAAGCACCATCGTGCGGCGCGCGAGGTCGCGTGGAAATGTATGCGAGGCTGCGGCAGCCCGCGCGTCCCACCCGTCACGCACGAATGGGCCGAGATAGCGATAGGGCAGCCAGCGTTGTGGGTAGAGCTCACGGAGCATGTCGGGTACGCTCGTAAACGCATTTTTAAGCACGAGGCCATGTACCACGGCGGCTGCGTTCGGTAAATCCTTGTGGGGTGTCAGGAGGCAGAGCGCAATGGATGCGCCGAGGGAGTGGCCGTAGATTGTCAGGCGCGATGTTGGGAAGCGGGAAGCCGCGAAGGCTAGCGTGGCGGCGTAGTCGACAGTGAGACCGGCTTGGGTGGGACGCACTGCTCCTGAGGATGTCCAATATGAACGTGGGGCTGGCGCGAGGATGGCCAACGATGGGATAGCATTCAACAGGGTAGTGAAGACAGGAATGCGGTGAATTGGGTTTCCGGCGTTGCCTGTTGTCAGAGCCAGGTTAAATTGTCTTGGCCGACGAGAAGAAAAGACGGATAGATACCTTGACAATATACGACGACATGTTTAGGAGGAGAGGTCACATCGCACCGGCACAGTAGTAGAGTCGAAAGTCGGACGGTGTTTGGTTGGGAGCTGGGAATAGAGAGCTCCTCGATGTGGATCCCTTTCGGTGTGCCATTGGGGTACACGTCCCTAAGAGACTCTGTCCTTGAACCAGGCGGTGCGTATCCTGCCAACGAACTTAACATACGGAGAAGGTGCGGGAAAACGTATTCGCAGCGATGCGACCAATTACCCATGTAAATTATTTTCCGTTGAAACACGACCAGCATAAGGCACTGCGTTGGCGCATACCCCAGGAGTCTTTCAGCGGTCTATATATCAACCTCGGAATGGTTCTACAAGGCGGACCTTGTACGCCCATAGCGCAATGGGAAGCCCGACAAACGCAGACAGGACTAACCATCCTGATGGCGGATCGGCACTGGCGCTGGGTTGCACCAGGAGGCCTGCGAGTGGACCGGCGGTGCGTACGGTATTACTTGTTATGGTGAAAGGAGAGAGGAAAGGAAGTGAGCTGGAGCCAGTGTTGGTTATCGAGAACGCGTAGGTACGGGTGCGGTGTCTGGCACGACAGAGACGGGCAGAAGCCCAAGATGCGATCCACAGCAACATCGACGTGCGGTCAGACGAACAACCTGATCATCTCGCGGAGGCTTTACCGCCCGTTACACCCAGACATCACAATTCCATGCATTATATCCTACAGGTTATACAATCGGGCACGTGGGTGCCAAATATCAGTGCTCCGTCTCCTCCCAGGTTCGCCCCACAGTCTTGACAAGGTCTTCGGTGGTTATGCCTTTTCCGCTCGTGAAATAACCGGCCGCGATCTTCGCGTCGATTTCAACACGCGAGTCCATCGGGATCAGGTATTCTACACATGTACAGGAACATCAGCCGCGCCTGGTCAGTTTTATTGCATAAAAAGGGAGCAAAGACGACGCACCAGGTAGGTCGTAGCGCTTGAGAATCGGAATACCTGACTGGACGATTGCATCGTATTTCCTGCGTAAAACGCATGCACGTTAGCATGGGGAGGAGAGAGGCTAGAATCGAAGGTATAGGCACGTACATATCACTCATAGAAACCATGTTGTCGATCTTCTTAATGCCCAACCAGTGCAATACATCCGGCATGAGAGCCTGGAAGCGCATGTCCTTCACGCCGGCGATTAGCTCTGTCGCGCGGAAATATTTGTCTGCCGAGTCGCCGCCACGCTTGCGAAGGTTGTAAACAAGATATTTCGTCACCTCGCCGAGCGCACGGCCTTCCTTACGAAAGTATACAGCAACGCCAACGCCGCCTCGTTGCGCCGTACGGATGCACTCCTCAATCGCGAATACGAGGTACGGTTTGCATGTGCAGATGTCAGAGCCAAAGACATCCGAACCGTTGCCTGGGAGGGGAGGGTTAAGGACGTAGGTACCTCATCGGGTGAATATGACCTACATTCATCGTGCACGCGTAATGTGAGCTCTTTGCTTTCATCTGATAGATATGAAGCCGGGCCGACTGCAGAGTAGCATACGTCATTCAGTAGCAATGATAGCGAGCGTAGGGGTGATGGCGTACAGATATAGACAGTCATGCCGCCAATGGGTGGTAAGAAAACCTTAATGTCTGGCCGTGTGATCAGCTCCGGGTACATCCCACCCGTTTCCTCAAACAGAGCTCGGCGGAGAAAGCTCTCTGATCTGCATTCGTTGTTAGCGTTAGTCATTTGAGTCGGGGGATACTCACATCTTGAAACGTTCTGCGACGCCTGGCAAATACCACACTGGCTCTACTGCAGCCTTGCTTACATTAATCTCCACGCCAGGATCCGCCGTGCTCGTCGTTCCATCAGCATTGAGTAAGGGAGCGCTCTTTAGCACCACCTTCCCATCTACGGCAATATCACCCTTGCGCGACGATTCGTCAATCTCGCTGAGCTTGATATGCGCCTTGGTGACTGCAATGCTGGGCCTGATGTCCAAGCCACTGGCCGATTCTGCGCGGAAAACCTGTGTTGTGAGGTGACCCCACGGGTCAAAAGATACGATTTTGCTTGCATCGAACCACGCAGGATTTGGTGGAATGTCCACCGGTGGCTCCGTACGCGCATAGTCCGGTTTGTGCGTTGGGACAAGAGTTCCCATTGCCACGGCGAGAGCCCGGTAGATGGAATAAGATCCTGAATGTGCACCGATGGCATTGCGCTGCTTGATGGATGAGGTAAGACGCGAAGGGATTACGGGACCGCGCTCGGTGGCACTCTCGGCGCCCCATTTCAACGGGACGGGTTTGACGCCGTGCTGATCGGGATATGCTATGGTGCTAGTCAGTGGCGTCAATTAAATGAGTAGATTACAAGACTCCGTGTACGGTGGCACCCCAGCACCCTATCAGTATAGCAAAGTCCCCAAGGGGGGAGTGCATCCGGTCAGAATTCGGGAGACTGGGTATTGGACGGGCTCAAGACCCTACGGGTCATTTGGCGGACGGTGTAACCGGACGCCCAGAGATGACGGAGGGGGAAAAGTAAAAGAGGCCGTCGAAGACTCACTGGTCAACGTGACACGGCCGGGGTATATAATCTTTTCGCGTTCCTTTTCGGACGAAGTGCCATCCACGCCTTTTTCCCCGAGCGGAGTTGCGGTCGACCGGACAGGAACTGAGGGTGGAGAGGACGAAACACCGTCGAGGTTTGACAGAGAAGCGCGGGTTGGGACAGGGAGTTCATTGCTTCCCACCGGTCGTAGCCCAGGCGATGCTGGGTTGGCCAAAGAATCAAGCTATAGCTGACGTTTTAGCAGCATGATTTGAAACGAACAACCAAACGACCTTGGCCTGCAAGAGTTGCTGTGAGAGTTGCAAGGATGCGAGTTGGTTTAGAATCTGAGTGAGAACAGCGCTGTCAAGTGATGACATGGTGGATGAGGGTAAGGAACAACAATCAGATAATCTATCTACGCCCAGTCAGCTAGTCAGCGCCTTGCCAGACCTCCGTTCTCGTCGCAATTTGTAGCTCTACTCCTTCTATAGCTTCCTTTGCTGCCTTCCTCATCATATCCCTTTCCGTAACAACCGCACCGTGGCCCTTCATAATGTCCTTCACCCTGCTAGCCTCGCAACCGTCTACGAGCACACAACAAACCTTCTGCCCTTCCTCTTCGTAAATCTGGTATCCCACTTCAAAGTTGTGCTGCACCGATAGGAAAGCAAGCCAGTGCACCGGTTCTTCCAGCGTCTTGAATGCTTCTACGGCCGCTGCTCGCTTCAAGTCCGTTACGTTCTCCTCACCTAATCCCGGCTGGACAGGTGACTGGACCATAGCGATGCTTGTGTTGGCAACAATCGCGGTACATGACCACACGCCCTCCGTCTCCTCCGTGGAGTAATCTATACTCCGATTCCGCTTCGCAAGCCAGATCCGCAGCAATGAAACCGGGTCCTCCAATAACGCGATGGCCTCCTCTGCTGCAGCGAAGCGGACGGCCTCTTGGCTGATCCGCCCGCGCCATTCGGTTTCGACCTTGGCGATCTCATATTCGTCCCAGAGGACCGAACAGCTGACCATCTTTCCATCCCCCTCCCTCTTGGGAGAACCACACTTCACCTTCTCGTGGTTTTTGCTTGCCCACAGGTACAAACGCGAGATGGGATGCTGCACGTCCATATCGCGGTTGACGATGCGCTCCAAGACTTCCCAGTGACCCAGGCGCCGGAGCACATCTCGCACGATATCGAGGTCCCCACGAGAATCGAGGTAGACAGCCCCGAGCAAGCTCTCAAACATATCGCTCAAGAATTTCGGTGCTTGCAATGACGTTAAGGCTGACCAAGGGAAAGCACGTGCCTCCACGAGCGCAGCCTCAATCTCGTCGCGGCCACCTGGACGCTCCCATCGAGCAAACGTGACCCGCTGCTCGTCCAGAATGTAAACGTTTGAATGCAAGAGACATTTGTAGAGGTATAGGCACTTCCCGTCTTCCTTCACGGTCACACCAGTGTCCTCTGACCACGTCGGCATGACCACAGGCAACTCGGTGGATGCGCGTAGGCACAACATTGCGAGGAAGTGGGCGTTCACCACGGCTGTCTTGATCAAGTGTATTTTTCCTGGAACATAGTCCTTCCCTGTTGCGCGGTAGAGGTAGTCGGTGACCAGCATGTCGAGCACGGCGTCTCCCAGGAATTCCATGCGCTCATAAGAGATCGTCTCTAGGTCGCTCTGGTAGCTCGCATGCGTGAGGGCTTCGACAGCAATCGTTTTGCGACGGAACGTGTACCCCAAGATGCTCTCCACGACGGCGATCTGCGTTGGGTAGTAAGCGAAGTCGATGGCGCGTGAATACATAGCGTCGATGCATTCAGGGAGGGGTCTCCACGAAAGACCAAGATCGAAAACCTTCATGCATTCAATCCCCATCGCGAAACCACCGTGAAAATACGCTGCGCCGATGAGCGCCTCTACGACGTCAGCCAAGACTTTCGTCGATAGGTTCCGTGCGACGCTAACTCTCCTCTTCTGTTTTTCCGTCATCTCGGCCATGTCAGGCGACCGCTGTGACATTTCATCGAACACCAACGCAGTTGGATCCGACGCTCGCCTCGGCTTCCATTTCTTGGGTATGAAAATATCTCGGATGATCCACTTGTATAGCTTCCGTTCGATCGCCATCTTGGCAAGATTAGCATTCGAGATAGCGTGGTCCCTGCGTCTCGCCAGATACCCCTCATGCCAGAGCGGATGCGCTGAGAGAAGTTGAATGCTCACTACATACTTGAGAGCTGTATCGCCGAGTGTCTCGAGGCGTTGGTAGTGGGTGCGTTCTCGAGCGACTGGCATGGTAATCGCGGTCAAGAGCAGATCTAGGGGAATTTGAGTTAGAGGGGTCCCGATGAACAAGGTATCTCTCATGGAAGAGACGGTGCAGGCCATCTGGAGGTGCCTAATAATCGACGGAGCCCATAGCGCGTATTGTGCTTCGTGAGACGAGATGAGTGCGACCAGGGTAAAGTCCTGCAGAAGAAGCACGGTCTTCTGACTCACAGCGTCCAACCCCTTTGACTCATTCGGCATCGGAGTGAGAAAGCTGCGCTTGACGATGTGCCGCGCCTCGATCAGTGGGTACGTGATCCCGAGCCCAGCAGCATCGTCATCGTCGCGTTTACGCACATATCGCCTCACGAGGTCCGCCTTCTCCTCGATGGTAATGGGTGTATTTCGCATTCGTATAAACTTGTAATATTTCCCGGTGAACCCCGTCCCGCTTACTATGTGGATGTCATCTACATGGCCGTAATGGCGCATGAACGATGAGAAGGGTGAGAAAAGCACATGTGAGCCACTGGAAGCTGAATTGGGGTCGGAAGCCAGGCCCCTTCGCTCGTCCCAAACGGTTGGGGACTCGTCCACAGGAATGAAGAGATGAAGGAAGTCGGTCTGGTCCCACTTCATGCGGGAGCTATACATAGGCCAGAAAATCCGACGTGTAAACTCTTTCGCATGCGCCAGAATGTCATCATCGTCGCCAGTGATGATGGGTGTTTGGTCCCCCACGACACGCACTTTGAACGGTAAGTATTCGCGTGTATGTATGACAGGGAGCTCGTCAGTCTTGAGCGGGGGGAGAGCAGCCTGCGTCAGCATGCGTAATGGGGGAAGTCCGTCCACCTCTAATGTTGTCGACCACCATAGCGTGTCTCTCTCTCTGCCGCCAGAGACATGCCAAGGATCCATTTGGCTCGAGACCAGTGCCGTACCTTCACGCTTCTCGACCTCTTTCAGCAGAAGCTGCACCTCACTTTCCTGATCGGGCTCTAAGGAGCTTGTGAGAGGCAAGAGATGATCGTTAAGCAGCTTGTTTTCGTACAGAACACGATAGGCTTGGAATGCGACATGGCGTCTCGCAGAGACCTTCGTAGGGTGAATTCTATCGGTTGAAAACGAGCGGAATCGAGGGTCTACCAGCCTCGGAAGTGTTAAGGTACACCCATATGAACCGACGTACGGGAGGCGCGGTCCGCGATCTGTGTGCCATTCCAAGGGGTAATCGGGAGGGTCAATATCGAACAACGGGGCGTTGTTGGCCAGCCCTGAATAAGGAAGGATGGAGCAGAAATGGAAGATATGCTCGATAGCCGAGTTTCCCGTCAGTACTGCGCTGATTTACAGTAATCGTTTAGCGAGAAATGAAAGCGGGGAAGACGTGCGCCAGGCTTACCCGGTCGCGTCTACCCTAAATCGCAAACTTCCATCCTCGTCGGCATCTTCATCTTCGACAAACGGTACCTGGTATTCTGGCCTCGTATTGTATAAATTAGTCATCTCTTTCTCCTGTTCCTCCCATTTGCGCACGGTCGGCTCAAACGCCAATGAGTCTGAAAGCATGAGGACGAACGAGCTGAGTTCCTGGCGAGCGCGCCCGCGACTTTGCGCCCAGCTGACCATGTTCGGCGGCACGTCCCACCGCACGACATTACAGCACGCTTGAATGTCCAACCCTTCCTCCGCGACGGCTGTCGCGACGATTAAGTTGAGGTCCCCAATACGAAAATCCTCGAGAGTCTCGCTCGCGGGCTGGCGAAGCAGGCGTCGCGTGATGTCGAGGAACGAGCGGCGCCGGATGTTGCCCGATTCGCCAAGGAGACTGCCGACGGTAAACACATGGGCAGTACGGGGGTGTCGCACAAGGATCTCAGTTAACGCAAGCACAGCATCACGCCGCGTGACAAAGACAAGGCCACGGTAGTCCATCTTCTCCCCCTCGAAGAATGCCTTCTCTTTTAACAAGGTGGCAACCAGTTTCTCTACTTTATCCGAACTCCTCCGTAGAATATCCTCGGGATCATCGTTGGGTACAGGCGTAATCTCAACGCGCGAAAGGTGTTTGAGTAGATACTCTTTCTCGCTTTCGCTCATTGTGAAGCCAAGCTCCCGGAATGTGCTGCCTGCGTCGGTTGCGTGCTTGCACACCTGATGGATGTACCAGTCTGCTGCCCACTCCCCAAGGTCTGAGCAAATCTCGTCTGCGGCGCGTTCAAAGTCGCGCAAGCCTTTGTGCGTAAAACTGTCGTCCTTGTCTATCGCCCTTGACAATCGCTGATCGATTCGATCGCGCTTGGGTCCTGGCTCATGTCGTCGGTATTCGGCACGTAGATTGAGCACCCAGGGATCCTCTTCGATATTCAGGGAGGCCACAACGGACTTGAGCGACTGCAGGCTCCTTGAGGGCGGGGTGCCCTCGAGAAGATATTCCGGCTCTGCATAGATGATGTGTTTGAATTGAGGGCGATGCACGAAACCCTCGAGCTCCCCCCGGAACAGAAGCGGAGCACAGATGATGGAGTCCAAATTAAGCTCGAGTTGCCTGTCCCAAAGAATCAGCCCTCAGCAACATGAACACCAAAAAATACAATGCAGGAGTGTTTTCTTTACTTGCCTGAAAGCTCTCTCTGCATTGCCACCAAAGATCGGACTCGCTGTGAGTCCAAGGATCATAGGACGCATGATCTTATCTTTGTCACCGGGTACGCGGCGTGGCAGGGCATCGTAAAATTCCCGCATCAAGATGTTATACGCGTGTTTGCCCGCAGCGTGGTGTGCCTCATCGAACACAAGTAAACCGACATCGGCCCCAAGGTGGATGTAGCCATGGCGGAGTGCGTTGAGGAGGACGTCGTGAGTGCTGACGACGATACGGTGCGTGTTCAGCACCCGGCGCCACAGCTCCCGATCCCTCCACTGGTCCGGTTCGTTCGCGCCAGAAATGAGTCCGACGGAAACGGGGAGGTGGGCTGCGACAGCTGCCTGCTGCTGCCGCGCGAGCGCGACTGTCGGCGCGAGGAACCAGGAGACCTGTGTGGATGGGTGATTTAGCGATGCGTAGACAACTCTGACACTGGCATGTGGTAAACATTGCGTGCAGTAACGAAGCACACACCTTGCACGATTCACGCTCTATCTCGTGCTTCATCCGCAGAACGGCGATGTGAGTCTTCCCTGCTCCCGTGTCAAGAGCAATGATGATGTTCCGCCGCAAACTCTCTTCAAGCATCTCTAGCTGGTATTTGCGGGATTCAAAGGTCGGAATCGGCGCCATCGATGGCACCTCATCTCCCTGTGTTGCAAACATATCGTCTGGCATGATAACTGAGGGTATTGTTGAAAGGGTAATGATAGGGTGGGCGTAGTAGACCTGGAAGTCAAGGGATGTCTGGATTGATCCCCGGGTTCATATAGCTTCCCCAGTTCCGAAGTTTGGTACCGGATAAACTGGGCACCTTATCATCGTGGGTGTGAACCGTGTGATTCACTCAACACAGAACACATATAGTAGTCACTTACGTTTTGGGCCATCCCATGCTAACTTCACACGGTCATCTGATCACCGATCATCGATTCATGTTGTTTGATACTGCGGCATATGGCCGCAGCAACTTCCGCAGCAATTTGAAGGATTCCTTCCATTACGGTACTAAACGGCCGCAGCATTTTGCTGTATCTACAATGCCGCCTTCCCACGCGGTTCAAACGGCAACAACAATGCAATGAAACTCGACACGATAAACAGAGAGGCAGAAACGTAGATTGGCGCAGGTGTCGCCAAGTTCGTGTAGAGGGCGATAATCGGCGCCGTGATCCCAAAGACACGATTCGCAGCTGCTACGAGTGCGTTCCCCGTCCCACGATCCTTTGTCGGGAACAGCTCTGGGGAGATCGCGTAGAGCACGCCGTACATGATGTTACTCGTGAAACTGTAGCCACAGTTCCAACCGAGAAGAGTAGCGGACGAGCGTGACGTAGTAGAACCGAAAAGGAATACGCCTGTCAGAGCTGTGATACAAAAGTCAGCAACAGAATGACAAACGAATGGAACACCGCTGACCTATTGAAATTGCGAGCGAGCCGCGTCGTCCGAGATACGGAAGCTCGACAGTCCATCCTGCGAGCAACGCACCAGGTACACCGATAACGCTCAAAATGACTTGCTTAGAGACGAAGAAATATAATGAGAGACGCGATTACTCTAGGAACCACCGGCAAGTGCTCACATTACGATAAGTGAGATAAGTCGAGCCATCTCCAAAGTCCGCTCCTCGAGTTGCCAGGCTACAAAGTAAAATCAAAAAGGAAAGACAGGCGAGAGAACGTTACCATACAAATATGTCACAAAACTGTTATACCTTGTAGTGTATCGATGTAAGTCTGAAATTCAGCTGAATTAATTTGTCTCACAGTGGGAAGGCAAGGCCAATAAGGGCTAACAAAGCAGATTGAACGTCCGTAAGCGGAGACGCCAAAAGTAGAAAAAGGAGTACCCCATAGAGTGATTAATAAACTCGTAGACCAGGCAAGTTTCCGTGTTTTGAATAGCGGCGTGACGTGGACCCAACCAAATTCTCTCAGTATTCTATGCAGGGCGCCCAATTTTGACGTATCCGTTGCCGATATCCGGGATTTTTCAGAATCGTCATTTAGAGAGGTCGGGCGATTTCGCTCAGCTCTAAGGAGCATATCCAACGTAAGGTTGCTCGTTGTACCGTTGTACTCTGCCACTTTATGCACGACTTCCACCGCCTCCGCGTCGCGCCCACGTCCCATGAGGAACTTGGGGCTCTCATAAAGATGGAAAAAAAACAAACGAAGAAAGGATAGGACGAGCATGAGGCCACCCATGGTGTATAGGAAGTAGCGCCAGCCTTGATTCTCGGACCGCGGACACGGAGAAGGCGGAGACGTGGTTGGACAGGAGAAATTCGCGATCAACGGCCATGCAACCTGTCCTTTGCTGAGGAACCGGTGCGGTGGGGGAAAAGAAATATAAGGCCCACCAGACTACCAAGAAGTTGGCCCAGAGCCCACCAGACAGACAAGACCGTCAGTAGATATTGGTGTGTTGCGGGTATAAATTCTGTAGCCCATAAGCAATCAACTGGTGAACCCAGATGTGCCAATTGCGGCATCTGACATACCCAAAAAGATAGCAGAATCAACGGGAAGGTTACCACCTACTCCGATGCTCCATACCGCCGCAAGAGAGCATAACGTAATTGAGTTTGGCGAAGCTCCACCAGATAGGGCAAAAACACCGGTGATGAAGAGCGTCAGGTTGAAGGACAACCTAATAGGTACGTGGCTTTAGGACACGGAAACTTTGGAGGGGCGGTGAAATGATACCTGCGACCCCAGACATCTGATCCAATACCCCAAAAAACAGCACCAACAAGTAAACCAACGTTCTGCCCCAGCTTGAGAAATGGTCCCTTGAAAGAAAATTCGTTAATCACAGGCGTGAAGATGAGGCCAGTGACAGTCTAAGTAGGAACAAATTGGTGAATCGATTAGACGGGGGGCGATGGAATAAGTAATCACAGGCCATAAGTTGTCGCTGTCAAAGGTGGCATTGAGAAGGCGTCTAGGATATAATGTGGAAAAGAATAACAAGACGTACGACAGCCAGCCAAACCCGGTGAGAACAAAAAGGTGCCACTATAGGGTGAGGTCAATTAAGTAGCGCAAGAGACCGAGGTTTATAGTAAGTAGATCCCACCTGATACTTGCCCATCCCAATTTCACGCAAAGCATCGTTAAGTATCTTTGCTTTGGCAACGTAGGTAGGATCCAGAGAGTCATACGTTTCTGTGTCTCCATGAATCACGATTTCCATATCGTTCTGCCCGAGGTTTTGGGGACTGGACTCTGGGGGAGTGAGCTTGCCGTCGGTCATGACGCGAGAAGAAAGGGGGGCAATCTTGGGTATTTGTACCCTTGACGAAGAACCCCGGTCCTGGGAACTCACAGTTTGGACTAGGAAATGTCAAAACTCGATTAGACGATCAGAGCTACAGCACAAAAGAAGGTTCAGCCGCTCTCAACCCGCTCAAATCCGCGTGGAGTCGCTGCATCCCAAGGTCCGCGAATCTCGCTAATAAAATTATTATCGGTGATCCTCTGTGGCCAATAACAGAATGATAGACTCACTATTTGTACTGCTGTGCCCACATCAAAACAGCGGGTCCTCCAAATGTCACGCTCATCAACACGGCTGCACAAAGCTTACGGAATGGTGCCGCCAGAGCCGCCAATCCTAGCAGTAGCGTAACAATGTATTGAGCAGGAGTTGGCATCGACTGCGTTCCATGTTTGAGTAAAGACAGTGCATGGTACTTGTGGGGACGAGACTCACCTGGATGCGACGCCGAAATATCGGGAAGAGCGCAAAAGCTTCCACGGAGAATAGCATCAGCGCAAAGACGGCCAGATAATCGTGCAGGCGCGAGGCTAGCACAACGACAGCCGAAATCGCAGCGTTGATCGAGAGCACCGAGGTCAGCCTTTTCCAACCGGTGGATCTTACTTATCGGCGCCAAGAAACGAAGAAAGAATACGCACCGTTCGCGTCGGACCGGAGATGCAGCATACGAGTAATCTGCAAGCGCAGCGTGAACGAGGAAGAGGGCTGTCGTGAGGGCAGCGATCGAATCAGCAGACGTCGGTACAGTGAGCGTCCGGAGGATGGGTGCAAGTGCAATGAGCGCGAGGAAGACGAGTAAGGATGCCTTGACCGTGCGTGCACCTAGGCTCCCCAATCAACATCAGGCCAATTATCCAACCGAAGTGACAACACAAGCTTACGACGATCGGATGGAGCACTCCTTAGCGCATCTCTCCCGAAATATTCCATGGCCTCCCAGATAATACATCCAACCACAAATGTCCCACTAGAGAGGACAATTAACAGACGTGGGTCGAGTGTATGATCGAGGACGCGAGTAAAGACGGCCAGAAAGATGAAGACGACGGAGAGGTGTTGGGAGATGGTGCATGCACCCAGCATTAGTGGCCAGTATCGATACGGAAGTACATTTGCTGTGAAAAAATGAGGATTAGCAATCCATGAAAGGCATTTGAAGAAACGTTGATTACGGTTCTTAGACAGACCAACAAGGAACGTTGGTGGGACGTAGTTGTCAGGGAATGGCTGAAGTCTCCACAAAACACGTTCCCACTCGAGTTCATTCTCACCAGTCCCGTCGAGTTCTCTCATTGCCATTCATGCGAGCTCGAGATTGCTGTGGAAGACAACCGGAGTCTTATAGTACTGTACTGTAGTCGTTTGGAAAGAAGATTAGGCGGCACTATATAGACGCCGATCCCGCCAAGTGCCAGTGGTGGCTGGCCTGGGAATGTAACTTTCCACTCATGAAATCCTCCACAAAGCAAATCAACCCGCTATGGTTTCCGACTTATCATTTGGCTGGCCGACGTGTTTGTGGAAACCAAGTCGGATCCAGGCGGTTTTTCCCAACTTCTCCAGTCCAACTGAACGAATCATTCCATGCTGTCACCCCACAGCGTACTGTGGGTTTAAACAAGGCAAAAGGGCAGTATTTATGTTCTGTCTCAATCAGGTATGAGGGATGCAGGCCACAGTCGATAATAAATCTAAGATGGTTTTTCGTTGGCTAGTAGCCATCGTAACTAAGTTGCAGGGTGTGAAGTAGATGGCCAGGTGAGCTCAAGCTTAACGAAGATCACCGCAGTCAGGACTCGGGTCTGGTCTCATGATAGTAGAAAGTCGGTCCTGAAGGGTGTTATTCTCTATCTTCATCTAGACTGTGTAAATGTTATTCATGACCATAGCGTACAGGAGTCTAATAGAATCTTCTTAACGAGGTTCAAAGCCTGCGCATAGTGATCAGGGCGTGGGTCAAACAGGAAACTGAAAGACGCACTTGGCAGAGTCTGGTGCAGATGGAGTGTCAACATACTCCCATTTATTGAATGCATGCGTGAGCCGTCCCCACCGCCCGCCATGCCACGTTTCCAGCTCGGCCCACTCCTGCGTATCCTCGCCCCACATCCGACGTGCCCAACCGAGCCAACATACCGCGACGACATCGGGATATGTCACCTGCTCACCGAAGAGGAATGTATCAGACGCACCGCGCGCATCCGCATCCCTCGCGAACGGCTCCAGCGCATCACGCACCGCGATCCAGCGCGCGGCGGTGGCAGTGCCAGGTGCGGAAAACGTCTCGAGAGACCCGCGAAACATACGCTCGCGCGTCGTACGGAAGTAGTCCTTGCTCTTGTCGCCCAGTTGTGCCCAGATCCTACTGAGGAGTAGCGGTACTAGGGCGGTGGCGACCGAACGCAAGAACTTATTGTCAAAGTCAGTGATCAAGTCCTCCGTGCCAGGCGGGAAAAGTTTCGGCGAAAGTGGGTACAGGCGCTCTAGCTGGAGGGCGATCTGAAGCGACCCGGAGAGGCACCTGTCCGTAGCTAGGTCGCGAAGGATGGGGACTGTGTATAACGGCTTGCCGCCGCGCCGCAAGAAGGTGTGCGGCGCACCGATGCATTTAGCCACTTCGGCGATGTCGGGGAACTCAACCCATTCGGTCTTGTGGGGTATCCTTTTGTAGTTGAGAACGATTCTTTTACACGTGTCATCTCGGGACATGTATCGATTCGTACGTCTGGGCGATGACCACATACCTGGTTTTCCATACGTTTGGGGACCATGACTGGTGCTTGGTCGCAGTTCCAGGGATATCGTAGAGAACAAAGGTCGGATTCGTAGGCATGGCTTTGGTACGTAATTGACGTCCAAAGGAACGGAGCATTATATTGGCGTTAAAATGGTTATGTTTCGAGTCACATCAAGTTGGCAACGTGGTACGTAATAAACTCCCCATTCCGGAGGACATAACTGTATGACCCTCGCTGACCCTCGCATCAATAGTATTCACAGGACAACAGTCATGTATATTTGGAGATAGTACAAAGCATAACAGACAGTATGTCTGGAATTCCCAGAACATCTAGACGATGTACAAGACAGAAAAATGAGGTATGTGATGGCGATAAAAAAATACACCTGTGCTAAGATCCACCACTGAGGAAGAAACTCAGTCTGCGCTCAACCAGAACACATCACACATGCTTCCTTGTTCTCAAGTGAACACGCCAGCTTCGCCTCTTCCAACTCGCGAGCCTTTCTGCGTAGTACAGCCGCCGCGAACTCAGGGTCTTTCTCAGCAGCGCGTCGCTGTACTTCGTCCAGGCCCGCCAAAGCATCATCATGTGAATCGGTGGGAGTCAGTGGGTACTGCGGCGACGCGGGCGTTGAACCACTTGAAGTTGCTGTCGCAGGTGTGGAAGTAGTAGTGACAGGTTCCGTACCTGTAGTACTAACAGGGCTTATAGCAGATTTTGTCGTGACCTCGGGTGGAATGGATGAATACGATAACGGAGCGGTATTAGTGGAGGTGGCAGGGCTTTTGATAGGCGCAGCCTTCGTGACTGGCTGAACTTCCTTTTGCTCCTTCTGTTGCTTGACTTGCGCAACAAGTGAATGGTCGAGCGTAAATTGGATCGCTTGTGCCGCAGGGCGCGTGCGGAGGTAGTACATACCAGTCTTGAGGCCGCGCTTCCAACCATAGAAATGCATACTTGTCAGCTGACCAGCTGTTGGTGCCTGAAGATGCACGTTAAGGCTTTGACTTTGGCAAATGAATGCGCCGCGGTCCGCCGCCAAGTCGAGCACCTTCTTCTGCGAGATCTCCCATACGGTCTTGTAGATCGCCTTGATGTCCGTAGGAATCTCAGGAATTGCCTGGATCGAGCCGTTGTTGGCGATGATCCTGTTTTTCATGTCATCATTCCAAAGCTTGAGGTCGACGAGCTCGCGTAGGAGCCATGGGCATACGACCTGGAACTCGCCGGCAAGAACACGGCGCGTATAGATGTTGCTGCGACCGACATCAGACTACAACCAGGCGCCAACGAAAGAAATGCTTACCTTGTGTACGGCTCAAAGCACTCGTTGAAACCCAAAATCTGGCTTGTCGATGCAGTCGGCATTGGTGCGACAAGGAGAGAGTTGCGCAAGCCATGTTTAGCGACCCTCTCCTTCAGAGCACCCCAGTCCCACAACTCTGTGGGCGTGACATTCCACAGGTCGTATTGCAACTGTCCCTGCGACGCAGGGCTACCCTCATATGTTTCATACTTACCCTGTGCTTGTGCCATCTCACAACTGGCCTCCACCGCAGCGTGGTAGATAGTCTCGAATATCTGTTGATTGAGTAGACGTGCTTCAGGCGAGTCGAAAGGAATTCGCAGGACCATAAACGTGTCGGCGAGACCCTGAACACCGAGGCCAATCGGGCGATGACGCATGTTCGCGCGACGCGCTTCCGGAACGGGGTAATAGTTGACGTCGATAACGCGGTTCAAATTGAATGCAACGACCTTGGCGACATCATGCAACTTCTGAAAATCGTACCTTTTCCCTCGGATGAAGGAAGGCAGAGCGATAGAGGCAAGGTTGCACACAGCAGTCTCGTCTGCGGAAGAGTATTCCATTATTTCTGTGCAGAGATTGGACGACCTGATAGTGCCAAGATTCTTCTGGTTCGATTTTCCTGGAACCGGATCAGCCACAGCCAAGAGAATTTGCTCCAGAACTTACTGTTGGCGTGGTCTTTGTAACACATAAATGGACCACCAGTTTCAATTTGCGCATCCAAAATGGCATACCACAACTTCTGAGCAGGTATAGTCTTGCGAGCGCGTCCCTCGTGTTCATAACGCTCGTACAACTCCTCAAATTCAGTACCATAAGTTTCATGCAAACCAGGTGCCTCGTCGGGGGAGAAGAGTGACCATTCTGCATTAGCCTCAACGCGACTCATGCTAGAATACTATCAGCAAGGCCAGGGGAAAATAGTCATGGGCAGGAACTCACAAGAGATCGGGTATCCACAACGCATAAAAAAGGTCGCGAGCCCTAACCTCCTCTTTGCCATGGTTTTTACGGAGATCGATGAATTCAAATATATCAGAGTGCCATGGCTCGAGGTATATAGCAAAAGCCCCAGGGCGCTTATTACCACCCTGATCAACATATCGCGCAGTAGCATCGAAGGCGCGAAGCATGGGTACAATCCCATTCGAGTACCCATTTGTACCAGCGATGTAAGAACTAGTGATCATCCGTCAGCGCGCTGGATCGGCGGGAAAAGTGCCACCAACCCAGTAGCACGGATATTGTGAATACTCAGACCGACACCTCCTGCTGATTTGCTAATCATCGCACACTGCTTGAGTGTATCGTAAATGCCTTCAATAGAATCATCCTTCATGGCGATCAAGAAGCATGATGACATTTGAGCGTTTGGAGTGCCGGCACTAAAGAGCGTCGGCGAGGCATGAGTGAAATAACGCTCGGACATGAGGTTGTACGTCTGGAGAACTCTTTCGATGTCGGAGCCGTGTATGCCAACCGCTACGCGCATGATGAGATGCTGAGGTCGTTCTGCTACACGCCCGTTGATGCGTAAGAGGTAGGAGCGCTCAAGGGTTTTAAAACCAAAACTAAGGACTCGATGTCAGGAGGTACTCTTATGCGTTCAGCATGACTTACAAGTTGTACTGAAAGTCACGTTCGTAGATGACAGCAGAGTCTAAGGTCTCAGCATTAGACATCACCACATCATACGTCCCCTTTGAGATCATGCTAACAGATCGCCCAGTTTTGGGGTTCACTAGGAGAAGTATATTAGACATCACAAACAAGACTTTGAGAGAGAGAGTAAACCGTAATCATATAGATCTCTGATGACATGAGAAAAGTTCTTCTTCGTCTCCTTGTGGAGGTTGGACACAGCAATGCGAGCCGCGAGGATAGCATAGTCGGGATGTTTCGTCGTCAAATAAGCAGCTGTCTCCGCGGCAAGGTTCTGTGGAACACGATCAGTCGAAGTGTGAAATAGCATATATTGAAAATACAAAACGTACATCAAGTTCGGTCGTAGTGACACCTTGATAAACACCTTGAATGACTTTCTGTGCGACTCTAGACTGTGATCAGTAATCTTTCAAGTATAACAACAAGCAACATACTCAATAGGGTTGACGTGGTTCATATCTAGGCCATAGCAGAGCTTGTTGATACGAGCAGTGATCTGTACTTTGTAAATAGGGACGTAAGGAGACGCGCCACGTTATAAGCGCACCTTATCAAATTGGACACGTTCCTTACGCCTGAAAATATCACACGTGAGTCAGTCATGCTTGGTCGAGGACGTATACAACGGGAGTCACGTACCCATCTACCGACGAGAACGTCAGTGAGACGGCGGTGCATGACGCGTTTTGGAGACTCACCTCGCTTGTATACAAAGGAAGCCATGAATATGACGTGTAATTACACAATGCGATGATATGGATTGATGCACAAAGTAAAAAAAAAGGCAGTAATGGAGGTTTAGGACAGAGGGAGAGACGCGAGAGTATCGCGACGCGACATTTTAAATTAGTGTCAAAACTGACTAAGCGCCAAATGTTTTCGCATGTTTACAAACGTTCAACGTTCAGAATGCGCCCATATACTGTATTATTGTAGCTCTGAATCTTCAGAATAGAGAGCGGTACGTTCAAGATTAATTTTTCATTGATACTCAATTTCTTGATCACAAAAAGATTCCAAAAAGGATAACGATACGGGACCTTACACTAAAAGCCTGAGGTTAAGATTAGACGGGTTAAACAAGTCGCGTCCTTTGTAGATATCTATTGACGCGTCCCGCCGGCCCGGGTATACTCTAATGGCCGCACTGCGGGACAAAGCATTGTTGGGGCTCATGAGGTGATATATACATAAAATGCATGATTCGAAGCGTACAAATATAACGTGCCCATGCTTACTCACTAATCCATGTCTGAGAACAAGTCCGGTAGAGCATCCTGCGCTGCCTTCAGCTTCTCGTTAATCGCACGCCTCGCTAGCATGCGGCAATCATGGTGCATGTACGTTGCACTCCCCCATTTATCAAACTCCTTTAGCACTGCACGCAGTCGACCGAGCACATCCGCAAGCCCAAGCCCAAGCACAGTTTCGCTCTTCGACTTCTCGCGCCAGAATTCTTGCCATGACTGCATGCACCCGCTTTGGTGCCAGTTCACACCGCATGACGGTGCATGGCCGAAGTTTGGAGGCACTGTGCGAAGCTGCTCCCATGCCATCGTAAGACGATAGTAGCCCGAGAGTAATCGCATCTGCTGTGTAGCTGAGACAATAAGCCGCCCGTTCGCATCAAGCTCTCCTTCCACATGCCCAGATCCTGGCCGCCTCACGACAACGACAGCCTTCTGCATCACCTCAAGGTAAGCAGCTCCACGTAGGACACGCAGATCAAGCTCGTCCGCGAGTGTCATTGCCATGTAGGCATTCTGCGGCGAAGCAACCAAATGTCTGCGCAGCGACTCAACCATCGTGTTGAGTAATCGCTCGTGCTGGCACATCTGCGCGAGACGCACCAACGCCACGATCTGCTCATTGTTTGTAAGCTGCGCAGGCAGCGTGTACGTCCGTGTAGGTGAGGTGGGCGCATGACATAGACCAGCTAAGGGGAATTGAGGAGAGGAAGAACCCCTGCGGGTGACGGTATCCACGATGACATCCAACGACCACGTTTCGAGGGATTTGAACGAGTACTTATTTGAGATGCTGGCGATGTCGATGAGACGAGTGAGATTGGCTGGATTGGAGTGAACCTGCAGGAGTTCGTGTGGTCTTCGCAGTTTAGCCGCGGAAGGTGGGTGAGGGCAAGCTGGTCCGACTCACAAGGCATATAGCGCCCAGAGGAAGTTCCGGAACTGGGACACAGTATCTCCTGTGAGAATGACTGGGTTGTCATCTGACTGGCCTTCAGCTGGTTTGTCTCCCTGGGGCAGAGAGAACATGGAGCTGAAGGAAGAAGAGTCCTTTGATAGAATGGTCCGGTGTACCTATTAGGAGTGGGGTCAATTGCTTTGCATGACGGAAAATAAGCAGACTTACATTGAACAGTGTATTCTCCACCAATATGATGCAACTTCCGTCAGAAAAGTAGTAGTCCTCGTCGCGGGCGACCTCTAACCCCTGGCATTGAGGGATCTTCATATCCTCTGGTTTCTCGAATAAATTACGCGAGCGTTTTCGAGGTGGTGAGTGGAGAAGCTGAGCCGCAGCAACCCCCTCTCCCGAGTCTTGTTGCACTAAGAATCCCTCGTCCTCAGGTGGGATGAATAGAGGAGTGTCAAGTTCGGTCATTGAATGCCCCGATGCCTAGAGAATGTGCACAGAAAAAAAAGTGAGCACTGGCCTCGGTATATGATGATGTGCGGTGCACCTTGGATCGCTGTGGAGTGCGTTTGGGGAAAGGTCAGGTCATGGGGGGCGATGTGATAAGTGTCGGATAACCACGTGGTTATCATATCCATGTTCATAAAAATTTCGGCCCCCTCGTTTCAGCACTTCCCTTGATGCGGAAGCAACTTGACCAGCGTATTCCGATACTCATCAACAATAATGTCAAAAAGAACCATCGTTCCTTCATAGTCCTCGTAGGGGATAAGGGGAGAGATCAGGTCGTCAACCTTCATTTTCTGCTCTCCCAGGCACGCATCTCTGCACGTCCTAACGTACTTTGGTGTTACAAGAAAGAGCTTGGGTTTACGAGGTGCGTTCTTGCCAAGCTATCAACAGCATTTTTGACCTCCTGTCTCAGTCACCGAAAGAAGCGCGAGGCAAAAATAAAGAGAGACGTAAAGCGCGGTGTTAGGGAAGTGAATGAGCACGACCCCTTCGAGATCTTCATAGCGGTCACCGACATCCGTTACACGTATGTATCAACGATTCTCTTGTGAGCACTGTGACTCTCAACTCCCATAGCTACTACAAAGAATCCGAGAAGATTCTCGGCAACACCTTCGGAATGTTGGTCCTGCAAGACTTCGAGGCGATCACGCCGAACCTACTCGCGCGAACAATAGAGACCGTAGAAGGTGGCGGGCTTGTAATACTCTTGCTAAAGACTATGACTTCTCTGAGACAACTATACACCATGACCATGGTGAGAATCAAACCAATGACTGTTCATTCAGACACTGATAGTCAGCAGGATGTGCACGCACGCTATCGAACATCATCACAACATGACGTCGTTGCTCGCTTCAATGAGCGTTTCATTCTTTCCCTCAGTTCCTGTGATGATTGCTTAGTCCTTGACGATGAACTTAATGTGCTTCCCATATCTCGCGGAAAGGACATCACTGTGGTCAAGGAAGAACGTAGAAAAGGAAAAGAGGAGTCAGAGCTGGAGGAACTAAAGGAGACGCTGGAAAATACCAGGCCGGTTGGCGAGCTCGTCAAGCTCGCCAAGACGGCTGATCAGGCGCAAGCAATTCTCACTTTCACGGATGCTATTGCGGAAAAGACGCTCAGCTCGACCGTGACGTTGACAGCCGGGCGTGGCCGCGGCAAATCTGCCGCTCTCGGTTTGGCTATTGCCGTAGCGCTTGCACACGGCTATTCCAACATTTTTGTCACAAGTCCTAGCCCGGAGAATTTGAAGACATTGTTCGAATTCGTCTTCAAGGGTATGGATATGTTGGGGTACGAGGAGCACCTAGACTATGACATCGCACAGAGCACAAACCCTGACTTTAACAAGGCCATTGTGCGCGTCAATGTTTTCCGGGGGCACCGACAGACCATCCAGGTGACTCCGTTTTAACTGGATGCACCAATGGTATACTCACAGTCTTATGATAGTATATCCAACCCCAAGATGCCCATGTCCTCGGCCAAGCCGAACTGATTATCGTCGATGAAGCGGCTGCCATCCCACTTCCCATTGTTCGGAATCTTTTTGGACCGTATCTCGTCTTCCTTGCATCTACTATTAACGGTTACGAAGGTACTGGGCGCTCACTCTCCCTCAAACTCATCCAACAACTTCGTGAGTCAACTCGGCCTTCACTCTCGAACGAAATCAAAGAGGACACGGCCGCTGACCCATCCACCAAAAAACCCGTATACATCGCCCCTCCAAAAATACGAACTCTACGTGAAGTGAAGCTCGACACCCCGATCCGCTATAGTGCCGGGGACAAGGTCGAACAGTGGCTCAACGCGCTCCTCTGTCTTGACGCAACGACTTCTCCGCGCTCCGCGCTACATGGGACACCGCACCCGTCGCAATGCGAGCTCTTCTATGTCTCGCGTGATACGCTTTTCTCTTATCACCCAGCTAGTGAGGCATTCCTACAACGCATGATGGCTCTTTTCGTCGCGTCCCACTACAAGAACCAGCCGAATGACCTTCAGTTGATGTCTGACGCACCGGCACATCACTTATTTGTGCTCCTCCCGCCTATCACAGATGATGAGACACACCTTCCCGAACCGCTCGCCGTATTGCAGGTCGCGTTAGAAGGAAGTGTCAGCAAGCAGGCCATACTGGACGGACTACAGCGCGGGTTACGTGCAGGGGGCGACCTCATTCCGTGGTTAGTCGCACAGCAATTCCAAGAGGGTAAGTTTGCCATGATGAATGGAGCGCGTATCGTGCGTATCGCGACGCATCCAGACTACTTGAGTGTACGTGCCTTGGATTTCGATGTGGCCTAAAGGTTGATGTGGGAACGTAGATGGGGTACGGGGCACGGGCGCTTCAAACACTGAATGCTTATTACTCAGGCGAATATTTCAATTTAGACGAGTCTGCTAAAGTGGATGTCACTTATTCTGATATTGCGACGATAAATGAGGTATGTTAAAGATCATGCCGTCATCTCCCAAGGAAGCTTACCTTTCATTAGTCCGCCACGCTTCTCACTGACCATCCTACCGTCAGATCAGCCACTGCAATGCCTCCCTTATTGCAAAGACTCACAGAGCGTAAACCTGAGAATCTTGATTACCTCGGTGTGTCATATGGGTTAACGTCGCAGCTTCTTCGGTCTGCTTGTCAGCAATTGAAAAAACCGACCTTTCCTGACGTCATTAACAGGTTCTGGAAGCGTGCGGGCTACGTCCCACTGTACATCCGTCAGACACAAAGCGAACTTACCGGCGAGCACACGGTCGTTATGGTCCGTGGGCTCCGATCCTCAAGAAATGAAGAGCTTGGGTGGCTAGGGGAGTTTTCTAAAGGCAGGTATTTACGCCATTGGTCCGCGCTTGTTAATCAATCATTATATCTCCTAATAGACTTTCGAAGGCGTTTTCTCACACTTCTATCATTCAAGTTCCGGGAATTTAACAGCATTATGGGGCTCAGCGTTCTTGAAGCCGCTAACATTGGGGTCAAATACCTCGAACCTGACACGCCAAGTTTGTATTCATTTGCATTAAGCCCACTCTTTCTTGTCTTACATCTTATGATCTAGCTCTGACCTCTCAGGAACTGTCGTTCCTGTTCACACCCTTCGACCTCAAACGCCTCGACTCATATGCTCAGAACTTGCTTGACTTCCATGTTATACTTGACTTGTTACCGACAGTGGCTATGCTCTATTTCGAGAAACGGCTTGGAGAAGAAGTGCGTCTTAGTGCGATACAGAGTAGTCTGCTGCTTGGTATGGGGCTACAACGGAAAAGCGTCGAAGCGGTTGAGGTAAGATCGCACTCGTGTACGTATCGTCCGAGCTAATGTAATTGCGCTGTCACAGGCGGAACTCCAGCTCCCGGTTTCACAGGCACTCGCACTTTTCGTGAAGCTTATCCGTAAGATCTCGGGTAACCTGCAAGAGTTACGAAGGGCCGCGGTTAGTGCAACCATTCCTGCGCCTGCATCCGTGTCCCAGGATGGAACAGGCGCCACAATTTCACTAGTCGCAGATGCGGAGCGCGGGCTAAAGAACATGGAAGCGGAGCTAGATGCGGCCGGTGGCGAGGCTACCACCGCCCTCCAGGAAAAGCAGCGTGCACTGATCGACTCGCTCGATCTTTCACGGTAAGTAACCTACCATTTTTAATCCTCGACTCGCCACAGCTACCTCTGATGAGCATCAGCTTATCGGTGTCTTGAATTTTCCCAGGTATACTATCGACGACGCGTCGACAGACTGGTCTGTCGCTGAGGCACAAATACGTCATAAACTTGCTGCTGCGAGCGGGCGTGGCCAATCGACAGTCGTCAGCGTCAAGACGTCAAATTCCGCAGGGCTTAAGCGCAAGGCGGATATCGCTACTGGGGCGGCGTCTGTGAAAACTAAAAAGAACCGCAGAAGTCTTTCGAAAAAGCATTGATGGTTTGGCTTCATGGGCCGCTATCGATACTTTGCCGTGGCATTTCTTGAACCCTACTCTCTAATCAATTGTTCCAGATCACAGATCCTTCATCAATGAAAGGCCAATAAAGTTTGCTAAGCTCAGATCGCCTTAAAAGTCCTGCGATTATTATGCAGCATAACTGTAGCACTAAGACTGACTCTGAATGTCACGGTGGCTGTCGTAACGAGTTCTGGGCATTTTCCGAGTAACCGACCGCTTCAAAATTGTTAACTCTTTTCAAACGACTCAAGGACAAGTTGGCGGCGTATTGTTGTGGAAGCCCCCGAGCGAAACTAGATCTAGAGAATATTGAATTTTTATAAATGCCGCTCTGAGCCATGAGGCCTTGAGGCGGAAGCTAAACGCGCGGAACATGCAGTGTACTGGTTCAACTGCTATCACGCAATTACGGTGCAGAATCAGAAGAGAAAACCGGATCCTGAGACATTACCACGGCCGGGGAGAGGGGCAGAGTAGAAATTTTAGTCTATGAAATTATACCAAAACCCTCTAATACCGAAGCAACGGACGGCAGGCCAATTAAAAAGAACGTGGTGAGGAAGCTGTCTTGATCAACCTGCCAATAATATGTGGCTCCCCAAACCGGCATAATGTTGATGTCG
>WNFQ01001148.1_pt1 | contig 26176 bp, 22 predicted proteins | sample 5400171 | NCBI WGS metagenome assembly WNFQ01 (sample SAMN13153356, study PRJNA577476) | soil metagenome | isolation source: 20 cm soil under Madrone tree | place: USA:California | collected 2016-06-14
GTCCGCGTGGTCACGGTGCTCGAGGCGGCGACACGGTCATTGGCGACCGGCGGGGCGCCGGTGTCGCTATGAAAGCCACCGCCCAGACCGCCGCCGACGTCCTGGTGGCGAAGGCCCAGGACCGCTCCGCGCTGATCGGGATCGTCGGCCTCGGCTACGTGGGCTTGCCGCTCGCGATGGAGTTCGCGCGCGCCGGCTTCCGCGTGCTGGGGTTCGACGTCAGCAAGGCGGTCGTTGACACCCTGACCCAGGGGCGCTCCCACGTCCAGGATGCGCCGAGCGCGGAGGTGGCGCGTTTCATCAAGGAAGGCAAGTTCACCGCGACGACGGACCTGGCGCGGCTGCGCGAGCCCGACGTCGTATCGATCTGCGTCCCCACCCCCCTGTCGAAGACGAAGGACCCCGACGTGAGCTACGTGCTCGCGGCGACGAACGCGGTGAAGCAGACCCTGCGGCGCGGCCAGCTGATCGTGCTCGAGTCCACGACCTATCCCGGCACCACGCGCGAGCTGATGCTGCCCGCGCTGGAAGGAACCGGGCTGAAGGTGGGGGAGGACTTTTTCCTCGCGTTCTCCCCGGAGCGGGTGGACCCGGGTAACCCGACATGGAACACGCACAACACACCGAAGGTGGTGGGTGGGCTCACGGCGGCGTGTCGACGCGTGGCGATGGCGATCTACGAGCCGGCCATCGAGCGCCTCGTGGCCGTGTCCTCCACCGAGGCCGCGGAGTTGGTAAAGATTCTCGAAAACACGTTTCGCAGCGTGAACATCGGGCTCGTCAACGAGATGGCGATCGTGTGCGACAAGCTCGGCGTCGACGTGTGGGAGGTGATCGATGCCGCGGCTACAAAGCCCTTCGGGTTCATGAAGTTCACGCCGGGCCCCGGCGTCGGGGGGCACTGTATCCCGCTCGATCCACATTACCTCGCGTGGAAGATGCGGACGCTCAACTATCGCACGCGGTTCATTGAGCTGGCGGGCGAGATCAATGCGCAGATGCCCGAATACTGGGTCGGCCGCGTGGTCGATCGTCTGAACGAGCAGGGGCGGGCGGCGCGGGGCAGCAAGGTGCTGGTCGTGGGCGTCGCGTACAAGATGAACGTCGACGATGTGCGTGAGAGCCCGGCCCTCGATGTGATCCGGTTGCTGCAGCGGCGCGGCGCGGCGGTTTCGTATCACGATCCGCACGTCCGCAAGCTCAAGGACGAGGCCATCGATCTTGCGTCGCTCCCCCTCACGTCCGAGACACTCGCGGCCGCCGACTGCGTGATCATCGTGACCGATCATTCGGATGTCGACTACGCGCTCGTGGAGCGGTGTGCGCGTCTGGTCGTCGATACGCGAAACGCCATCGAGATGGCTCGGCGGCGGAGGCAGACGCCGTGAAGATCGCCGTCATCGGTACGGGCTACGTCGGTCTCGTCGCGGGGGCGTGTCTCGCCGAGACAGGCAACGACGTTATCTGTGCGGATGTGGACTCCGCGAAGATCGAGAGTCTCCGCCAGAACCGGCTGCCGATTCACGAGCCGGGGCTCGAGCCGCTCGTCGTCCGCAACCAGCGCGACGGCCGCCTGGAGTTCACCACCGAGGTCGGCGCGGCGGTCCAGCGCTCGGACGTGATCTTCATCGCGGTCGGCACGCCGCCCGGCGAGGACGGCTCCGCCGATCTGCAGCACGTGCTCGACGTAGCGCGCACCATCGGCCGGCACATGGATCGCCCCAAGCTGGTCGTCACCAAGAGCACGGTCCCCGTCGGCACCGCGGAGCGGGTTCGCGCCGAGATCGCCAAGCACACGGCGACCGCGTTTCACATCTGCGCCAATCCCGAGTTTCTCAAGGAGGGCGCGGCGGTCGAGGACTTCATGAAGCCGGATCGTGTCATCGTGGGTGTGGATTCGGCCGAGGCGACCGACGTGATGGCGCAGCTGTATGCGCCGTTTGTACGGACCGGCAATCCGATCATCTTTATGGACTTATCATCGGCGGAGATGACCAAGTACGCAGCCAACGCCATGCTGGCCACGCGCATCTCCTTCATGAATCAGATCGCCCTGCTGTGTGACGCCGTGGGCGCGGATGTGACTTTCGTCCGCAAGGGGATCGGGACGGACCGGCGCATCGGACCGGCGTTCCTGTTCCCGGGGCCGGGCTACGGCGGATCGTGCTTCCCCAAGGACGTGAAGGCGCTGATCCACACGGCCGAGACCAGCAGCGTGTCGTTCCATATCCTGCAAGCGGTCGAGGCCGCGAACGAGCGGCAGAAGCGCGTGCTGTTCGAAAAGCTGGCGCGCCGCCTCGGGGACGGGCTGCGCGGAGCCACGATCGCCGTCTGGGGGCTTGCGTTCAAGGCCGAAACCGACGACGTGCGCGAGAGCCCGGCCCTCGTGCTGGTGGAGCAGCTGCTCGCAGCGGGCGCCCGCGTGCGCGTGCACGACCCGGCGGCCATCGCGTCCGCACGCCGCCACCTGGGAGATCGGGTGACCTACGCCAAGAACGTGTACGACGCCGTGGACGGCGCGGCCGCGCTCGCGATCGTCACGGAGTGGCTGGAGTACCGCAATCCCGACTTCGAGCGGATCAAGCGGGCCCTGACGCGGCCCGTGATCGTCGATGGACGGAACCTGTACGACCCGCAGCGCATGGCGCGCCTCGGGTTCATCTATGAGAGCATCGGCCGCCCCGTGGCATGCGCATCCTCGTAACCGGCGCCGCAGGGTTTCTCGGCTCGCATCTCTGTGACCGCCTGCTCGCACTGGGCCACCGGGTGGTCGGGATGGACAACTTCATCACCGGCAACCGGTCGAACCTCGACCACCTGAAGAGCCACCCGAACTTTCAGCTGATCCTGCACGACGTCGCCAACTTCATCGAGGTAGAGGGGCCACTCGAGGGCGTGCTCCACTTCGCGAGCCCGGCGAGCCCGATCGACTACCTGGAATTGCCCATCCAGACGCTCAAGGTGGGATCGCTCGGCACCCATAAGGCTCTCGGCCTCGCCAAGGCGAAGGGCGCGCGATTCCTGCTCGCGTCGACATCGGAGGTGTACGGCGATCCCCTGGTGCACCCCCAGCCGGAGAGCTATTGGGGGAATGTGAACCCGGTGGGGCCCCGGGGAGTATATGACGAGGCCAAGCGGTTCGCGGAAGCCATCACGATGGCCTATCATCGCTTCCACCAGCTCGACACGCGCATCGTGCGTATCTTCAACACCTATGGCCCCCGCATGCGGCCCCGCGACGGTCGCGTGGTGTCGAATTTCATCGTGCAGGCGCTGCAGGGCGAGCCGCTCACGGTGTACGGTGACGGCTCGCAGACCCGCTCCTTCTGTTACGTGGACGACCTCGTTGAGGGTATCGTGAGGCTGTTCGAGCGCGGAGGGCCTGACCCGACGAACATCGGCAACCCCCACGAATTCACCGTGCGCCGGCTGGCCGAGCTGGTGCTGCGGCTCACCGGGAGCCGCAGCCGCATCGTGGAGCGGCCCCTCCCCACCGACGATCCGAAGGTCCGCCAACCCGACATCCAGCGTGCACGCGAGACCCTCGGCTGGGAGCCGAAGGTCTCGCTCGAAGACGGGCTGCGCCGCACCATCGAGTATTTCAGCGGGCTCACGCCGGCGTGAGCGCCCGGTTGCTCGTCACGGGCGCGGCCGGGTTCATCGGCTCGCACGTGTGCGAAGCGCTCCTCGCCCGGGGTGACGAGGTCGTGGGCGTCGATAACTTCGATCCCTTCTACCCCCGCGCCGTGAAGGAGCGGAACCTCGACGGGCTGCGCCGGGCCAAGGGCTTCCGCTTCGTCGAGGCGGATATCGTCCGCGATGCGCTCCCACTCGACGGCGTGTCGGTCGTGCTGCACCTCGCGGCCCGCCCGGGGGTGCGCCCCTCGCTCGAGGACCCCGCTTCCTACGGCGACACCAACGTGACCGGAACGGTGCGCGTGTTCGAGGCGGCGCGCCGCGCCGGCCTCCGGCGGATCGTGTTCGGCTCGTCGTCTTCGGTGTACGGCGACGCCACGCCCGCCCCCTTCGTCGAGGACACCGCGGCCGTCTGGCCGATTTCGCCCTACGCCGCCAGCAAGCGCGCCGGGGAGCTGATGGCGTACGCGTTCGCGCACCTCTACGGGCTGCAGATCGCCTGCCTCCGGTTCTTCACGGTGTACGGGCCGCGCCAGCGGCCCGATCTCGCGATCCATCGGTTTACCCATCTGATCGCCGCCGGCCAGCCGATCCGGATGCACGGGGACGGGTCGAGCGAGCGCGACTATACCTATATTACGGATTGCGTGGACGGCATCCTCGCGGCCGTGGAATGGACCGCCCGGCCGCGGCCGGGCGGGCTCGCCGAGCCGATCAATATCGGTGGCGGGGCGCGGGTGCGGCTCGACCGACTGATCGAGCTGATCGGGCGGACGGTGGGGCGCGAGGTGCGGATCGAGCGCCATGGCGACCAGCCGGGCGACGTACGGCTCACGGCGGCGGACCTGCGCCGCGCCGAGCGCGAGCTCGGGTACCGGCCCACGGTGGGGATCGAGGAAGGCATTCGGCAATTCGTCCGCTGGTACGAGGCGATTCATGGACGTCAGCGCTGAACATCTCGTCGAGCAGGCCCGGGAGCGGTTCCAGCTGCAGGACTACTACGGGGCCATCCACCTCCTCGAGGAGGTGGTTACGGCGGGCCGCGCGTTTGCCGATGCGCACCACATGCTCGGTCTGTCCTACTCGCTGGTCGGCCAGCAGGACCAGGCCCTCGCGCAGCTCGACCGTGCCCTGGCCCTCAACCCCCATTACGTCGAAGCGCTGGTGCACCGCGCCATCGTGCTGAACGAGCTGGGGCGGGAAGCCGAGGCGGATGCCGCGTTTCGGCGCGCCGCACAGGTCGGAGGTGAGCCGCGGCAGGGGTTCGCGGCCCACGTGGCCGCGAAGCTGGCCAACCAGCACGCGGCGCTGGGCGACGCGTACCTCGGGGCCGGCGGCCTGACGCAGGCGATCGGGGAATACCACGAGGCGCTCACCCTGGGCCCGGCGTTTCACGACCTGCGGTACAAGCTGGGGCGCATGCTGCTCGAGGCGGGCCGCGCGCTCGACGCGCGCGAGCACTTCGAGATCATCGTGCGTGCGCGTCCCGCCTACCTCGACGCGGCCGCCATGCTCGGGCTCGCCTGCTACCTCGCCGGGGACGGGCTCGCGGCGAAGGCGGTGTGGGAGGACTGCCGGGAGCGCCGGCCGGAGGACCCGCGCGTGGAAGCGTACCTGGCCATGCTGGTCCGCAACGACGACGCCGTGGCGGCCGCCGTACCGGCTTCCGGGGGGGACGGCGATCCGCCGTCGATGCACCCGTCGGGTCGAGCCGGGCGGAAGAAAAGATCGTGAAACGCTGGGCACTGCTCGGCATCGCGCTAGGGCTCGCCTGCCAGCCGAGCGCCGCAGACCATGAGGAGCTGGGCGACCGCGCCTACGCGGCGGGGGCGTATCGCGATGCGCTCGCCGAATACCAGCTCGGGCTGAAGGCCCATCCTGGCAGCGCGGACCTGAATGCCAAAGCCGGCGCGGCGGCCCTGCACGTCGGCGACTACGCCATCGCCGTAGACGCCTACATGCTGCTCGGGGAGCGCGACGGATCGCGGGCAGGGGAGGCGGCGGACGGTCTCGAGCGGGTCGCCCGGGCCGCGCTCGCCGCGAACGACCGTGGCGATGCGGCGAAGGGGCTCGCGGGGCTCCGGGCCGTGGCTCCGACCCGACCGCTGGGTCGCTACACCCGGCTGGCGGCGCTCGACGCCGCGGATCGCGGCGATACCGCTGGCGCGATGGTGCTGCTGCCGGGAGCGATCGCGGCCGCCGCGGACGCACGCATGGCCGATTCGCTCCTGTTCGTATACGGGATGGCCGCGGTGCGGGCGCGCGATTGTGCTACGGCCGTGCCGGCGTTCGAAGGCGTGATCCGGCGGCAACGGGAGCCCGCGGTCGCGGATCGCGCGCGCGAGGGGTTGGGGCTGTGTTCGCTGGTCGAGGGGCAGCGTTTGCTCGAGAGCGGGAAGCCCACGGAGGCGGAGGACTGGTTCCGGCGGGCCACCGCACCGGGGGCGCCCGCGGACGTAGTGCGTGGAGCGTTTCTCGGGCTCGGAGACGTGAGGCTGGCGCAGGGCGACGTGGCGGCGGCGCTGGAGAGTTACCAGCAGGCACTGGTAGGCGGCACGCCCGGCGATACCATCACCCAGCGGGCGCATGAGAAAATCAACGCCCTCGGAAAGGCGGACGCGCCGTCGCCGGCCCCGCAGAACGAACCGTGAGGATCCTGCGTCGCTCGCTGCTCATCGTCGGTGCCGCGCTCGTGGCGGCCTGCCACCACGGCCCTCGCGTCGTGCCCGCGCCGGATCCGGTCGCCGAGTTGGCGAAGGCCCGCGCCCAATTTCGGAGCGGGAACTTCGGCAAGGCGCTCGTGTCGTTCCGCCGGGTCACGTACGAGCTGGGCCCCAGTCAGCCCGAGATGGCCGACGTGCGATACCATCTCGCCGAGTGTTACTTCCAGACGGGGGACCGCGTCCAGGCGGCCCACGAGTTCCGCCAGGTCGCGGACCAGTATGCGACGAGCGAGTACGCGCCCATGGCCCTGCTGCGGGCGGGCGACGCGAACCTGCGGCTCTGGCGGAAACCGGAGCTGGATCCCTCGTACGGCGAGACGGCACTCGCCATTTATCAGGAGCTGGCGGGGCGCTATCCCGGGACCGATGCGGCCGCCCGGGCGCAGATGCATGTGCAGCAGCTACGGGAGTGGTTTTCCCAGAAGGACTACAAGAACGGGATGTTCTACTTCCGGCGACGCGCCTACGATTCCGCCATCATTTACTTCAAGGACGTGATTGCGACCTATCCCGGGACGTCACGCGTCCCCGACGCGTTGATGCGGCTGGTGGACAGCTACCGCGTCATCGGCTACGGCGACGAGCTGAAGGAGACCTGCACGCATCTGCGCCGCTACTTCTCGCAGACTGAGGGGCTCGACAAGTCCTGCCCGGCCGACTCGAGCAGCACCACGCCCTCCTGACCTCGCGTGGAGGCCCTGTTCGGCGGCTCCTTCGATCCCGTGCACGTCGGGCATCTGATCGCCGCGGAGGCAGCGGGGGAAGCGCTCGACGCCAGGGTGCGGTTCGTCCCGGCGCGCGCGCAGCCGTTCAAGCGGGCGGCGCACCGCGCCAGCGCCGACCAGCGCGCGGAAATGTTGGAGCTTGCGGTCGCGGGCAACCCGCGGCTCGCGGTCGAGCGCATCGAGCTCACGCTCCCCACTCCGTCCTACACGGTCCGGACGCTGCAGGCGCTGGCCGCGCGGGAGCCGGGGAACCGCTTCACGTTGTTGTTGGGGGCGGATGCCGCCGCCGAGCTCGCCGCCTGGTACCAGGTCGACGCGCTGCCTGCGCTGGCGGACGTCGTGGTGTTCGCGCGCCCCGGGGCGCCGCTCCCGCGGCATCCGGCCATCCGCCGCGTGGTCGAGGTCCCGGCGGTGGACGTTTCGGCCACGATGATCCGGGAGCGCGTGCGGCAGACCCGCTCCATCCGCTATCTGGTGCCCGACGCGGTGCGCGACTACATCGCGGCGCACGGGCTGTATCGCGAATAGAGGACTGATGCACAAGGGTTGGTTCACCAAGATCTTCGGGACCCAGTTCCAGCGAGAGCTGAAGCGTATCCGCCCGATCGTGGACGCGATTCATCGCCACGAGGAGCGGCTCAAGGCGCTGTCCGACGCCGAGCTGCAGGGCCAGACGCCGAAGCTGCGCGGCCTCGTCGCCGAGCGCACCAGCACGCTCGCGGCGGAGGTCGAGCGCCTCAAGCGGGAGAAGCACGACTGTCCGGACGCCGAGCAGCGTGTGGAGCTCAGCCAGAGGTTGTCTCAAGCCGAGGCGGCCTACGTCAAGGCGCTCCAAGTGGCCCTGAACGACGTCCTCCCGGAGGCGTTCGCGACCGTCCGCGAGGCGTGCCGCCGGCGGGTGGGCGGCGAGGTGGTGGTCACCGGCCACGCCCTCAAGTGGGACATGGTGCCGTACGACGTGCAGCTCATCGGCGGCATCGTGCTGCATCAGGGGAAGATCGCCGAGATGGCGACGGGCGAGGGCAAGACGCTGGTCGCGACGCTGCCGCTGTACCTGAACGCCCTCGCGGGCCGGGGCGCCCATCTCGTCACCGTCAACAACTATCTCGCCCGTCGGGACTCGCAGTGGATGGGCCACCTCTTCACGTGGCTCGGTCTCACGGTCGGCTGCATCGACGACACGGAGCCGTCGACGCCCGAGCGCCGGGCGGCCTACCGGTGCGACATCACGTACGGCACGAATAACGAGTTCGGCTTCGATTACCTGCGCGACAACATGGTGTTCACGCTGGAGCAGCGCGTCCAGCGGAGCCACGCGTATGCCATCATCGACGAGGTCGACTCGATTCTGATCGACGAGGCCCGCACACCGCTCATCATCTCGGGCGCGGTCGGCAGCGAGGCGGACGAGAAATACGCGCAGTTCAACGCACAGGTCGTGCAGTTGGTGCGGAAGCAGACCGCCGTCGTGAACGACCTCATCGGCAAGGCGGAGCCGCTCCTCGCGGACGAGAAAACGGGGTACGAGGGCGCGGTCCTCCTGTACCAGGCGCAGCTCGGGATGCCCAAGAACAAGAAGCTCCTGAAGCTGCTGCAGGAGCCCGGCGTGAAGTCCCAGGTTCAGCGGGTGGAGCTCGACGTGCTGGCCGACCGCAAGCTTCCCGCGCGCGAGCAGAAGATGCGGCACGTCGAGGAGGACCTCTACTTCGTGCTCGACGAGCGAGGCCACTCCGTGCACCTCACCGATAAGGGCGTCGAGACGATGTCGCCGCAGGACCCGAATCTGTTCGTGGTCCCGGACATCTCGCACGCCGTCCACGAGATCGAGCGCGACGAGAGCCTCTCACCCAAGGAGAAGATCGAGCGTCGCCGCCAGGTGGAAGCGGACTACGCCATGAAGAGCGAGACGCTGCACATCATCCACAAGCTGCTCCAGGCACACGCCCTGTACGAGCGGGAGGTGGACTACGTCGTGCAGGAGGGCAAGGTCCTGATCGTCGACGAGTTCACGGGGCGCCTGATGCACGGGCGGCGCTGGTCGGAGGGGCTGCACCAGGCGGTGGAAGCGAAGGAGGGGGTGGCTGTCCAGGAGGAGAGTCAGACGCTGGCCACCATCACCATCCAGAACTACTTCCGGATGTACGATAAGCTCGCCGGCATGACGGGCACCGCGGAGACCGAGGAGACCGAGTTCTTCCAGATCTACGGGCTCGAGGTCGTCGTGATCCCGACCAACCGCCCGGTGCGCCGCGTGGACAAGCACGACCTCATCTACAAGACGCGAAGCGAGAAATACAAGGCGATCCTCGACGAGGTCGAACGACAGCACGAGCGCGGCCTGCCGATCCTCGTGGGCACCGTCAACGTGGACGTGTCCGAAACGCTGTCGCGCATGCTCAAGCGCCGCGGCTTCCGGCACGAGGTGCTGAACGCCAAGTACCACCAGCGGGAGGCGGAGATCGTGGCGCAGGCGGGCCAGCCGGGCTCCATCACGATCGCGACCAACATGGCGGGCCGCGGGACCGACATCAAGCTTGGGCCCGGGGTGAAGAAGTGTCAGGTGTGCGGGATCACGGCGCACGAAGCCCCGTTCGGCCAGCAGATCGAGCGGCCGGACCTCCCGGCCGATGAGATCAAGCGGCTCGCCTGCAACGACGATCCCCCGTGCGGCCTCGTGATCATCGGCACGGAGCGGCACGAGGCGCGGCGCATCGACCGGCAGCTGCGCGGCCGCTCCGGTCGCCAGGGCGATCCGGGCCAGAGCGTGTTCTTCCTGTCGCTCGAGGACGATCTGATGCGGTTGTTCGGCTCGGATCGCATCGCGCGCATCATGGATCGCACCGGCTCCGAGGACAACGAGGTCATCACCCACCCGTGGGTGACCGCGGCCATCGGGCAGGCGCAGAAGCGCGTCGAGCTGCAGAACTTCCAGTCGCGCAAGAAACTGCTCGAATACGACGATGTGATGAACCAGCAGCGCGAGGTCATCTACGCCTTGCGCCTGTTCGCGCTCGAGGGGGGGGAGGAGCTCAAGGCGGAAGCGCTGCGCATGGTCGAGCAGGCCGTCGCCGCCCTGGTGGACGAGCTGATCGGCGATGCCAAGGATGTCCACGAGTGGGACCGCGACCTGATGGAGACCGAATTCCTGCTCAAGTTCCTGGTGTCCGTCCCGGGCGTCACGGACCCCGCCAGGATTCGCAGCCGCGACGAGCTGGTGCGGGCGGCGCAGCAGGCGGCGCGCGAGGCCTTCCAGGCCAAGCTCGACCACTTCAAGGAGATCGAAAGCAAGGTCGGTGCCGTGAACATCGGCGGGCAGGCGCTCTCGCACGTCACGCTGACCGTGATCGACGAGAAATGGAAGGATCACCTCTACGACCTGGACCAGCTGAAGGCCGCGATCCACTACCGGCAGTGGGGCCAGAAGGACCCGCTCATCGAGTACAAGCGGGAAGGCTACGAAATGTTCGTCGGCCTGATGCATGACGTGCACGCGACCTTCGCCGAGCGCTGGCTCAAGCTGCAGATCGAGATCGGGCCGCCCCGTCCCGGGCCGGGCGACCTTGGCGGGCCGGGGGTGCGCGGTCCCAGGGCGGGTCCCCTGGGCGGGGCGCGCCGCCCCGCGCCGATGGTGGCCGTGAAGCCGGACGCCGACGGACTGGTCCAGAGTGATACGGCCCCCGCCCCAAGGCGCTCCTTGGACAGGCCGCCCGCCCTGAATCCGTACGCCGGCGTCGGCCGCAACGACCCGTGTCCCTGCGGCAGCGGCAAGAAGTTCAAGAAATGCCACGGAGCGGCTGCGTAACGCATTTGTGGGTACGCGATTATTGCGTAACCACGAACTGGTAACAGCTGCTCTCCAACACGACCGCTCCGCCGGCGTCGATCACCCGAAAATGAATGTCGAACGTCGAACCGACCGCGAACGCCGCCAGGTTGCGGAACAGGGCGGCCTGACCAGTGCCACGGGAATCAGTCGTGATTGATTGCGGAACCGCCCCCATCCCCAGGGTGAGCCAATTTGTCCCCGTGCAATCGTCGTTCACGTTCGCGTCGGTCGCGCGCTGCAGCTGATAGCCGGTATTCGGCTGAAGGTCGCGCACCCACGTATCGAGATAGACAATCCGATCCGCGTCGTTCGGCTGCCGAAACTTCACGTGCCCGAAGCCACCGTTCCCGGTTACGTCGCGCAGGATGATCTCATTATTGAACGGCGGTGTCTCCGGGCCCCAGCTGCTTGCGCTGATGATCGGGCCGGCGGATTGTTGCGGCGCTACGAGATCGGGATTCGAGGTGCAAGACCACAGGCAGGCGATGGCGATGGCTGGCAGTGCGGCGGTGGTACGCATGATTGCTCCACGAGTGAGAGATAACGGTCGAGGGCCGGCGAGCCTCCGTACGGAGTGTTCCAGTTAGAACGTACAGTTTCCTGGTGCGTCCGCATCAAGCCGCGTTGGACTGCCCGCGGGCACGAAGAAGGTCGCCACTACGGTGGCGGCTACGGTTCCTTCGTTGCGCGCGATCCCCACCATCCCGCCGTTCTCAAAGAACGTGGTACCAGCGGGGTGGACGTGTGGGGTGCAGGCGGGATCGTCCCCCATGTAAAACGTGATCGTACCGGTTTTCACGATGACCAGCACGGGACCGGGATGAAAGTGCCAACCGGAATGCCCACCGGGTGCTACGTCTACGCTCACGACTACGATGTCGGTGTTGTCGTGCGACTTGAGCTCGGCGTCGTAAGTACCGGCCTTGGATTGAATGTGAAACGTGCCGAGGTTGCCGCGTCCAACGACCGTGGGCGTAAAGTCCACTGCGGCCGTGTAGCTCGGCACAGTGATTCCCGCGTTCGAAAGCTCTCTCGGTTTCGTCGTGTCTCTGCAGGCGAGCGCTCCGATAGCGACGGCGAGCGCTGATAGGCTGACGGAATTGCGCAGGAGTCTTGACATGTGAACCTCCATCGGGCACGGCAGTTAGAAACTCCGCGGGCGCGCCGGCCCGGCCGGACGCGGAAAACGCTCTGGCGGGTACCTCCCCCAGGCGTACATTGAGCAGGATAGCGCCGCCCAGTGACCCAGCCGTGACCGGTGCGTGACTTGGCCGCCGTCGGCGCACCTGCCGCGGCGGTGGTTGTATGATCGAGTTGCGCATGCTGGGGACGCTGGACCTGAAAGGGATCGACGGACGCGCGGTCCACTCGATCCTCGCCCAGCCAAAGCGTCTCGCCCTTCTAGCTTATCTCGCCATCCATACAGATCAGGGTGCGCGCCGCGACTCCGTGGTCGCGCTGTTTTGGCCCGAGCTCGACACGACCCACGCCCGTGGGGCCCTGCGGCAGTCACTCCGATTTCTCCGCCGCGAGCTGGGTGATGGAATCCTCAATGGCAATAGTGACGAAGCGCTCGCGTTCGAGCCCGGCACGGTGTGGTGTGACGTGGCCGCGTTCGAACAGGCCTGCAAGGCGGGGCAGCCCGGCCAAGCTCTACAGCTTTATCGCGGCGGGTTCCTCGAAGGCTGCTTCGTATCGGGCGGGTCCCCGGAGCTGGATCGCTGGATTGCCGCTGAGCGCACGCGCCTCGGGCAGCTGGCGGTCCGGGCGGCGGCTGACCTGGCGGAACGGGCCGAGCGGGAAGGCGATCTGCCAACGGCGGTGCAAGCGGCTCGACAAGCAATCGCCCTCGATCCCGACGACGAGAGTGCGATCGCGCGGCTCATCGCGCTGCTGGACCGGTGCGGGGATCGCGCTGGCGCGTTGAGCGCCTTTGAGACGTTCCGACGCCGGTTACAGAAAGAGTATGACGCGACGCCATCGCCCGAAACCGACGCGCGCATGCGGGCGATTCGGGCACGCCAGATCCCGTTTGTGGAGGCGGCGCCGGCGCCCGGACGGGTGGCGACGCCCCTCACTCCGGCGAGACGTCTTTGGAGATGGGTGTTGTGGCCCGTGGTCGGCGGCGCAGTCGCGACCGCGACCATCGGGTGGCTGGTCTCCGGAACACACCGAACTTCGGTCGCGGTGCTTCCCCTCAGCAATGCCACGCGGGATACCACCCTCACGTATCTGGCCGAGGGCCTGGCGCAGGGCGTAACCGCTGCCCTGTCGCGTATCCCCGGGCTTCGCGTTGCTGACACTGCGGACGCCGTGCTCGCCTGGACACTGCGACGCGAGGGCGACTCCCTGAGCGTCGCGGTCGAGTTACGGCGCGCGGCCACTGGTGTACGTCAGTGGGGCAGGGAGTTCCCCCTGTCGGCGTCGGGCGCGCTCGCGGTCGAGGGGCGCGTGGTCGGCGACGTGGTGGGGCAGCTGCGACCTCGCGTCGTCGACTCGATCGACCTGCGGCAGCTGCATCGAACCACCACGAGCGCCGATGCCTACCTGCTCTACCTCCAGGGCAGGTACTTCTTGGGGAGACGATCCGGGGAATCGATCGCGCGAGCTCGCGGACTGTTCGCACAGGCCATCGAGCGGGATCCGGTGTACGCGGCCGCGTACGCCGGCCTGGGCTACTCGTACGTCGGAATGGCATACTATTGGGTAATGCCGTCGCGCGAGGCATATCCGTTGGCAGAGGCTGCCGCCCGCCGCGCACTGCAGATCGACTCCACGCTCGGCTTCGCGCACGCGATCGTCGCAGAGGCGACGGCGAGCTTTCATCGGCGGTGGGCGGCCGCCGAACTAATGTTTCGCCGGGCGCTCGAGCTGGATCCCAGCGACCCGGAGCCGCACCAGATGTTCGGCGTCTATCTTCGGACCCTCGGACGCTTCGACGAAGCCGAGGCCGAGATGCACCGAGCAGTCGAGCTGGATCCGTTGACCCGCCATTTCGCCTATCAGCTGGCCCGGGTCCTGGCGTGCGCGGGTCGTCCGGCAGACGCGGCGGTGCAATTCGCGAAGCAGCTTGCGCTCGACTCGATTTATCCGCCGGCCCACTATGAGCTCGCGAAGGCCCTCGCCAGCCAGGGCGACTATGACTCGGCCCTCAACGAGCTCGCGACGGGCGCCCGCCAGTGGGGTGACACCACATTCGGCCGTCTCATCCGCGGGAACCGGGGCAGCGCCGGCTACGCCGCAGCGCGCTTGCTCGGGGCCACCCGATCCCTCGAGCGGCTGCGGACGCGAGCGAAGCGCGCATTCGTTCCACCGGTCGCCTTCGCCCGCGAGTACATCCAACTCGGCCAGCGTGAGGAGTCCATGGCCTGGCTACGGCGAGCGTTCGAGGAGGGCGATGTCAATTTGGCGGCGGCGGTTAGCTGCGAGCCCGAGTACGCCCCGCTCCGAGCTGACCCGCGTTTTCAGGATCTCCGCCATCGCATGGGGCTGCAATAGGGGGCGCTCGCCCGCGTTGTCGACCTACGCGGAGGCGGGTTGGGGGCGCAGCAGGCTGCGCCCCTTCGTTTTTTTCCGATACCGCCTATTCCCTTGAGCCCGGCTAGGTTGCCCGGATGCCGCTGCGTCTCTCAGAGCACCCGGAACGCGACCGTCCGCGTGAGCGCTTGTGGAGCGTCGGCCCAGCCGCGTTGACGGGGCAGGAGCTGTTGGCCATTCTCCTAGGCACGGGTTACGCCGGTCGGGACGCCCTCGCGGTCGCCGGGGAGGTGCTGGCCCGGGTTGATGGGTCATTGCGCCGGCTCGCCGGGCGGCCCTCGGCGGACCTGGCCCGTGTGCCGGGCGTCGGCCGCGGGAAGGCGGCTCGCGTGGCCGCGGCGCTCGAGCTGGGGCGCCGCGTGGGGGCCGAGGAAGAGCCGCCCCCCGAGCGGATCCGCGGTCCGGCAGACGTGCAGCGGTTCTACGCCTCCCGGTTACGGGATCTGGCGGTGGAGGAGTTTCACGTGCTGGCCCTCGGTAGCCAGAGTCAGGTGCTGGGCGATCTGCTGATCACCCGGGGGATTTTGAACAGCTCGTTGGTACACCCGCGGGAGGTCTTCCGCGCTGCGATCGCCGAAGCCGCCGCGGGCATCATCGTGGTGCACAACCACCCGAGCGGCGACGCGACACCCTCGGCCGACGACCGGGCGGTGACGCGGCAGCTCGTCGACGCGGGCCGGCTGCTGGACGTGCCGGTGTACGACCACGTGATCGTCGGAGGCGATCGGTACGTGAGCTTCGCTGAGGCTGGCCTGTTGTGACGACCACGGCACCGCTGCTCGCGCCCGAGCTCGCTCGAGCGGTCGCGCTGCAGCGCGACCGGCTCGACCTCGACCTGCTGACACGGGCCTACGCGATGAGCGCCCAGGCCCACCGGGGCCAGAAGCGCCAATCGGGCGACGACTACGTCTCGCACTCCGTCGCCGTCGCGACGATTCTCGCCGAGCAGCAGATGGACTCGGTCACCATCGCGGCGGCTCTGTTGCATGATGTCGTCGAGGACTCGGACGTCTCGGTAGAAGACATCCGGCGCACCTTCGGCCCCGAGGTGGCGGAGCTGGTCGACGGGCTCACGAAGCTGTCAACCCTCACCTTCCGGTCGACGGTGGAGGAGCAGGCCGAGAACTACCGCAAGCTCCTGCTGTCCGTCGCGAAGGACGCCCGCGTCATCATCATCAAGCTCGCTGACCGCCTGCACAACATGCGGACGCTCGAGCACCTGGACCCGGAAAAGCGGCGCCGCATCGCGCTCGAGACCCGCGAGATCTACGCGCCGCTGGCGCACCGCTTCGGCATGGCAGGCGTCAAGGCTGAGCTGGAGGACCTCGCCTGCAAGTTCCTCGAGCCCGAGGACTACCGCGCGCTGGCGCGCAAGGTCAAGGCGCGAAAGAGCGAGCGGGAGGAGACCATCGAGCGGTTGCGGATCCCGCTCGCCGAAGAGCTGCGGGGCGCGGGACTCACGGGCTACGAGATCACCGGCCGTCCCAAGAACCTGTGGTCGATCTACAAGAAGATGAAGAAGCGCGACAAGCCGTTCGAGGAGATCTACGACCTCCTCGCGGTGCGCGTGCTGGTGAACGACATCCCGGAGTGCTACCACGTGCTGGGGGTGATCCACCACAAGTGGACCCCGCTGCAGGAGCGCATCAAGGACTACATCGCGAGCCCGAAGTCGAACGGCTACCAGTCGCTCCACACCACCGTGTTCGGACCGAGCGGCCAGCTGTACGAGGTCCAGATCCGTACCCACGAGATGCACCACACCGCGGAGTACGGCATCGCGGCGCACTGGCTGTTCAAGGCGGGGCGCAAGAACCCGGACGAGCTGGACCGCCACCTGGCGTGGTTCCGCCAGCTGCTCGAGCTGCAGCAGGACGCCCACACGCCCGAGGAGTTCCTCGAGTTCCTGAAGGTAGACCTCTACCAGGACGAGATCTTCGTCTTCACCCCCCGCGGCGACGTGAAACGCCTGCCGAAGGGCGCGACGCCGATCGACTTCGCGTTCGCGGTGCACACGGAGGTCGGCCAACACTGTCAGGGGGCGCGCATCAACGGCCGCATCGCGCCGCTGCACCGTCCGCTCAAGAACGGGGACACGGTGGAGGTAATGACCAGCCCGCAGGCCAAGCCGTCCCGCGACTGGCTCGCCCATGTGCAGACCGCCCGGGCCCGTCACAAGATCCGGCAATGGATCAGCCGGGAAGAGCACGAGAAGAGCCTCGAGCTCGGGCGGGAGATCCTCGCGCGGGAGGTGCGGCGGCGTCGCCTCGCGCCACCCGATACCGCGCGTCTGGAGCGCGCCGCGATCGACCTCTCCGTCGGGACGGCGGAACAGCTGCAGGCCGCGCTGGGTCGGGGCGACATCGCGCTCGGCACCATGATGCGGGCGCTGTACCCCGAGCTGCCCGCCGAGGAGCTCCAGGCGCCCAAGCCGACTGCCTTCGGCCGCATGATGCAGCGTATCCGCCTGGGACGCGGCATCAAGATCCAGGGGGTGGATGGGCTGATGGTGCGGTATGCCCAGTGCTGCCAGCCGGTGCCGGGCGACCTGGTGGTCGGATACGTCACCCAGGGCCGCGGCATCTCGATCCACCGTTCGGATTGTCCCAACCTCCTCCTGCTCTCGGCCGAGGCCGAGCGTCGCATCGAGATCGATTGGCAGGAATCCGAGGGGGAGACGTTCGTCGTGCGCTTAGCCGTCGGCGGGGAGGACCGCCGTGGCCTCTATGCCGACATCTGCACCGCCATTAGTGAATCGGGCACCAACATCCGCTCCGCCGAGATCTCGACGCGCGACGGCGCGGTCTTCGGCTCCGTGCTGGTGGAGGTCGAGAACCAGACCCACTTGAACAAGGTGATCCGGGCGATCCGGCGGGTGAAGGGTGTGATGGACGTGTCCCGCCGCGAGTCGGGCCCCCAGACGCAGGCCCCGGTCGGTTAACTTTCTTTGATGCCGTACGACCTCGTATCCCCGTTCGCTCCGGCGGGGGACCAGCCGCGCGCCATCCGGGAGCTGGCCGCGGGCCTCGCGCGCGACGACCGCTACCAGACGCTGCTCGGCGTCACCGGCTCCGGCAAGACGATGACCATGGCCCACGTCATCGCCGGGTTCGGACGCCCCACCCTCGTGCTGTCCCACAACAAGACCCTGGCCGCCCAGCTGTATGGCGAGCTCAAGTCGTTCTTCCCGAAGAGCGCCGTCGAGTTCTTCATCTCGTATTACGACTACTACCAGCCCGAAGCCTACGTTCCGCAGACCGATACGTACATCGCCAAAGACTCCTCGATCAATGACGACATCGACCGGTTGCGCTTGCGCGCCACGTCCAGCCTCATGGAGCGCGAGGATGTGGTGATCGTGGCGAGCGTGTCCGCGATCTACGGCCTGGGCGACCCGGAGATGTACCGCCAGCGGCTGGTGACGGCAAGCGTCGGTGAGGAGCGCGGTCGCGACGCGCTGCTCGAGGCGCTGGTCGGGATTCAGTATCAGCGCAACGACACCGCCTTCGAGCGCGGGACGTTCCGCGTGCGGGGGGATACGATCGAAGTGTTCCCGGCCTACGACGAGCAGGCGGTGCGCGTCGAATTCTGGGGTGACACCGTGGAGCGGATCGCGAAGATCGATCCCCTCACCGGGAACACCATCGCGGAGCTGGCGCGGGCCGCGGTGTATCCGGCCACCCACTTCGTGACCGAGCGGCCCACGATCGAGCGCGCCGTTGCGGCGATCCGCGCGGAGCTCAAGGAGCGCCTCGCCGAGCTCCGGGTCCAGAACAAGCTGCTCGAGGCGCAGCGCCTCGAATCGCGCAGCAACTTCGACATCGACATGTTGCTCGAAGTGGGCCGCTGCACCGGGATCGAAAACTACTCCCGACACCTGACGGGGCGCGCCCCCGGCGAGCGCCCCGCGTGCCTGCTCGACTACTTCCCCGACGAGTATCTCTGCATCATCGACGAATCGCACCAGACGCTGCCACAGGTCGCGGGGATGTTCGAAGGAGACCGCTCCCGCAAGCAGACGCTGGTGGACTACGGGTTCCGCCTGCCGTCGGCCCTCGACAACCGGCCGCTGCGGATCGACGAGTTCATGAGGCTCGTGCCCCGCATGCTGTTCGTCTCCGCCACGCCGGGGGAGGAGGAGCTCAGGCTCTCCGGCGGTGTCGTGGTCGAGCAGATCATCCGGCCCACCGGGCTCGTCGACCCGCAGGTGGAGGTCCGCCCGGTGAAGGGCCAGGTGGACGACCTGCTGCACGAGATCCGGGCGCGAGACGAAGCACGAGCGCGTGCTCGTCACCACCCTCACCAAGCGCATGGCGGAAGACCTCACCGATTACCTGCAACAGCACGGCGTGCGGGTCCGGTATCTGCATTCCGAAATCGACGCGATCGAGCGCGTCGAGATCATCCGCGGCCTGCGGCTGGGCGAGTTCGACGTGCTGGTGGGGATCAACCTGCTGCGCGAAGGGCTCGATCTTCCGGAGGTGTCGTTGGTGGCCATCCTCGACGCCGACCAGGAGGGCTTTCTGCGCTCGGATCGGTCCCTCATCCAGACGGTCGGCCGCGCGGCGCGGCACCTCCATGGCCGGGCGATCCTGTACGCCGACCGGGTCACGGGCTCGATGCAGCGCGCTCTCGACGAGATGAGCCGCCGGCGTGAGGCACAGCTCGAGCACAACGCGCGGTACGGCATCACGCCACGCTCGATCGTCAAGTCGGTGGACCAGGTGCGATTCGCGACGCGCTTCGCGGACGCGAAGACCGTGAAGCCGGTCGACGCGGGCTTCCACCGCCCCACCGATGCCAAAGAGCGCGATGCGCTCATCAAACTGCTCGAGAGCCAGATGCAGGCCGCCGCCGAAGAGCTCGACTTCGAGCTGGCCGCAGTGCTGCGGGATCAGATCCTCGAGCTGCGAGCGGACGGCGACGCCCTACGCCCCTCTCATGCGCCTCTCCGCGGACGCACTCAACCGGTTCGGTGAGACGCTGGGCCGCGAGCTGACGGCGCCGGCCGTGATCGGGCTCTCCGGCGAGCTCGGCACGGGAAAGACCACGTTCGTCCAGGCGATCTGCCGCGGGCTGGGGGCGCGGGGGCTCGCCACGAGTCCGACGTACGCGCTGGTCCATCAGTACCGAGCGCCCGATGGCCCGCTCGTCTATCACGTCGATTGTTACCGCCTCCGGTCTCCGGCCGAAGCACAGGATTTGGGGTTCGACGACATGGTGCGCGACGGGGCCATCGTGCTGATCGAGTGGCCCGAGCGCGCGGGACCGTGGGCGCCGACGCTGGATCGGCACTTCCAACTCAGCTACGGTGACGACGCGGACACGCGCGAGCTTGAGGAGGTGTGGTGAGCGGCGGGCCGACGGTTTGTGAACGCGGAAGGCGAAACGCGGATCGCGGAACAGATCGTACTCCGGTCGTGTCGGGACACAGGCCCTGCGGATCGCACTGCGATTGTCTGTTCCGCGTTCGACGTTCCGCGTTCCACGTTTGGTGGAGGGGTTGATGGGTGGGATTTGGCTCGCCATCGATACCGCGACCGACATCGCGAGCGTCGCCGCTGGTCGACCGCCGGTGGCGCAGAGCGGAGCGCACGTGCAGGGACGCCGTCGTCACGCAGCCGAAATCATTCGCCTCGTCGACTTCGCGCTCAGCCGGCTGAGCGTTCGACCGGCGGACCTCGACGGCCTCGTGGTGGGCGACGGTCCCGGGAGCTTCACTGGATTGCGCATCGGCTGGGCGGCGGCGAAAGGGCTCGCTCATGAAGCGGGGCTCGAGCTCCGGGCCATTCCCTCGCTGATGGCCGCCGCGGCGGGAGCCGCTCTCAGGCTGGGGTCGGAGCCCGTGGCGGCGTGCTTCGATGCGCTCCGCGGACAGGTCTATGGAGCGGTGTACGTGTTTCACCCCGATCGGGTAGAGACCCTGGTCGCGCCCGCCGTGCTCACGGTAGCGGAGCTGGCGCGGGTCGCGCCGGTGCGGCCCCGCATGGTCGTGGGCGACGGGGCGCTGCGCTACGCCGACGAGGTGGCCCGCTGGATCGAGACCGCTCCGGTGCCGTTCGAGGGCCTGCCGCCGGCGGCCACGTTGCTCCTGGCCCTCCTGGAACGGGAGGGCACGGGCCGAATCATCGAAGACCCGGCCACGGCGGAGCCCGTATATGGACGTCCTGCGGAAGCGCAGGCCAGATGGGAGGCGCGCCACGGGCGTCCGTTGCCCGATTCGCCCCGCCCGGCTGGCTGACGTCGGCGACGTCGACGCGATCGAGCGAGCTGTGTTCTCCGATCCCTGGTCGGCGAACGACTTCACGGAGTGCGTCACGTCGGGGGTACCGTTCCTCGTGGCCGAACGGCGGGGCGTCGTCGCGGGCTACATCATCGCGCACTGCGCCGCCGACGAGGGAGAAATCCTGAACCTCGGCGTGGCGGCAGCACACCGACGCCAGGGGATCGGTCGCGCGCTGGTAGAGCGCGTGCTCCAGGAGCTCGCTGGGCGCGGCGTCGGCACCGTGTACCTCGAGGTGAGGGCGTCGAACGCGGCGGCCCGGCAGCTGTACGAGTCGCTCGGGTTCGGCGAAGTCGCGCGCCGGTCGCGTTACTACCGGCGGCCGGTCGAGGATGCAGTGGTTCTACGGGCTGCCATTCCTGCAGAGGGGGGGTCTGCAAAACTTTAGCACAAGTGGCGTATCTTTGATTGACAGAATAACTTGCGGGTCATATACTGTTGTCGCCCTTGGTCCAGACCCGCCCAGCGTCTGGAGGTCTGTTGTGAGCCGGAGTCTCAATAAAGTCATGCTAATCGGGAACTTGGGGGCCGATCCCGAGGTGCGGAGCACCAACAATGGCTCCCGCGTCGCCACGTTGTCTCTGGCGACCAGTCGGCAGTGGACGGGGCAGGGTGGGGAGAAGCAGGAAAAGACCGAATGGCATCGGGTGATCTGCTGGAACAACAAAGGCGCCCAGCTGGCGGATCTGGCCGAGAAGTACATGAAGAAGGGGAACCGGATCTACGTCGACCGAACCTGGGAAGATCGGGAGAAGCAGACCCGGTACACCACCGAGATCATCGCGCGGGAAGTGATCCTCTTGTCGTCTCGGGAAGGCGGCGAAGGGTCCGGCGATTTCGCGCGGGCCAAGGCGGCCGCCAAAGTAGCGCCCGAGGGAGGGGGCAAGGCGGAATCGCTCGACGCGTTCCCGGAGGCCCTGGATGAGGAGGACGACGATCTGCCGTTCTGAACGAGCAGCCCTGCTCGCCCTTGTAGCAGGGCTGCTCGCGGGGCTGGCGCCCGCGCTGGCGGCGCAGGATACGACGCAGGCTCGACCGGATACCTCGCTGCCGGCGCAGGACACGTCCCAAGCAGCGCCGGCGCCGGCCCCGCTGGGCCTGTTGCCCGCCACCCACGTCGTGGCGACGGGTGAGACCCTCTGGTCCATCTCCCAGCTGTACTATGGCGACCCACTCCTTTGGCCTGAGATCTACCGGCTCAACACCTCGCTGATCGACGATCCCCACTGGATCTATCCAGGGGAGGAGTTGAGCCTGGCGCCGGGAGCGAGCGTGGCACAGGCTCCGGAGTCGACGTCCGTGGCGGCGGCTCCGCAGACCGGGGATACGGTGCACGCCGTACCGGCGCCCGACACCGTCGTCGCCGTCGGGCCGGACACGATCGCGATGTTCGATACGGCGACGGTGGTCGAGGCGCCGCCGCCGGAGCCCACCGAAGGCTATCAGACGATCTTCGATCGACGCCGCACCGCCACGCAGGAAGTGCGGGACGTGCTGCGGGCCTACGCGAATCAGCCCTATCGGCCGTTGCGCCGGGGCGAGTTCTACGCCGCTGGCTTCCTGACCGAGCAACAGAGGTTCCCGTACGGTCGTGTGCTCGGCAACACGTCCATCCCCGCCATCCCGCGGCTCACGGACCGCTCGACCGCGACCACGTTCGATCAGATTTCGATCCAACCGCCGCGGGGCGCATCGTACCACGTCGGTGATTCGCTGCTCATCGTGCGGATCGACCGCGACATCGCCGGCTGGGGAGGAGTCGTGGTGCCGGTCGGCGTCGCGCGCGTCACCGAGCTGCAGCGGCGGCAGGTGCTCGCCGACGTGATCATGCAGTTCGGGCGCATTCACGACGGGCATCTCGCCCTGCCGCTCGAGCCGTTCAAAGATCCGGGTGAGGTCCGCCCGACCCCGGTGGACGGCGGACTCGAGGGCGTGGTGGTCGCCGAGCGGGATCTCCACGTGCTGGCCGGTCCGCAGCAGATCGTGTTCGTCAATCGGGGACGTGCGGAGGGTGTGACGACCGGCGACGTATTTGAAGTGTTCCGACCGGCGACGGGGGTGCCGGGCACGTCGTCCGAGCAGATGCAGGTGGTGCTCCAGATCGTGCACACGCGCGATCACTCGGCCTCGGGGTTGATCCTGAATATCGGCCACCCCAAACTCGTTGCGGGCATGCCGGTGCGGCTCATCCGGAAGATGCCGTCCTGATCAGCGGCCGGCGACCGTGTCCCGCGGCGCCGGCGCTTCCGTCCCGTGGTCCTCGTTCCGCATCTGATCGCGCTGGGCCTGTATGCAGTGGCCACGGCGCTCGCGTCGGCACCGTTCGCCGGCCTGCGGTCGGCGCCGCGGGTGCTGAGGTTGGGCGTTCCGCTGCTGGGGCTAGCGGCACATGTGATCGGCGTGGCGCGACTCGCCTCCTTCCTGGGCGTCGCACCGACCCTCTCCATGCTGGCCCTGTTCCTCGTGGCCCTCCAGGTGGCGAGCGAGGGCCTGTTTCGCGCGTCGGCCGTGGGCGTGTTCACCGGGCCGCTTGCGACGGGGCTCCTCGGGCTGGCGTTGCTCATTGGGCTCGCGCCGCAAGGCGCGCCCGCGTCGGAGCGCGGCGCCTGGTCGATCCTCCACATCACGGTGAGCGTGCTCGGCCTCGCCATGCTGGCGCTGGCGTTCATCGCGGCCGCCCTCTACCTGCTCCAGTTCCACGAGCTCAAGGCGAAGCGCTTCGGGGCGGTGTTCCGGTTGTTCCCACCGCTGGAGCGCCTGGATCAGCTGAATCATCTCTCGCTCGTGCTGGGATTCCCGACCGTGACGCTGGGCGTGCTGCTCGGGTTCGGCGTCCAATATGCCGGGGGCGCGTCGGTCGATGCCGCCCAGGTCGTGTGGGGTATGCTCACCTGGGCAGTCCTGGGATGGGCCGTGGGCGTGCGGGTGGTGCGCCACTGGGCGGGCCGGCGAGCTGCGTTCGCGAGCATCGCGAGCTTCACGGCGGTGCTGCTCGTGTACGTCGCGCTCAAGCTCGCGGCGCCGGGAACCCAGCGGTTTCTCTGAGTGGGCCGACGATGACCATCACCGTTCTGGGCGTGAATCACCGCACGGCGCCGCTCGAGGTGCGCGAGCGTCTGGCGCACGAGCGGCGCGACGTGCCGCCGTCACTCGAGCGTGTGCTGGCGGCGGGCGCGCGCGGCGGCGTGCTGCTGTCCACCTGCAATCGCACCGAATTCTACCTCGCGGAGCCGGACGAGGCCGTGCCGCAGGCCGTGTGGGCGATCCTGTCGGAGCGCCTGGGCGGCGGTCGCAGCGCCAGCGAGTACGGCTACACCCAGCGCGATCGCGATGCGGTGCGTCATCTGTACCGCGTCTCCGCGGGGCTCGATGCCATGATTCTCGGCGAGTCGCAGATTCAGGGGCAGGTGCGTGACGCGTGGGAGACGTCGAAGGCTCAGGCGGGCCCCGTCTTGCACCGGCTGTTCCAATCCGCCTTGCTCGTCGGCGCCCGCGTGCGCAGTGAGACGGGTCTCTCGACCGGCGCGGCATCCGCGCCTTCCGCCGCGGTCGCGGTGGCGGCCCGGATCTTCACACGGCTCGCCGGCCGCTCGGCACTGATCCTCGGCGCGGGAGACATGGCGGAGCTCGCAGCCACCTGCCTCGCGTCCGAGGGCGTGCAGGTCACGGTGGTGGCCAACCGCACCTACGAGCGCGCGCGCGCCATCGCCGAGCAGCTGGGCGCGCGCGCCCTCACGCTGGACGAGGCGTGGGACCATTTCGCCCAGGCCGACATCGTGCTCAGCTCGACCGCGGCGCCGCACGCGGTCGTCACCTGGGACCGCGTGGCGCCGGCCATCGCCCGGCGCGGGGGGCGTCCCCTCTGTATCCTCGACCTCGGCATGCCACGCGATGTGGAGCCCGCCGTCGCCCAGCTCGAGAACGTCTTCTTGTACGATATCGACGATCTCCAGGCGGTTGCGGCGCAAGCCGCGGTGGAGCGCCGCCGCGACATCCCGGCGGCGGAGCGCATCGTGAGCGAGGAGGTGGAGCGCTTCTGGGCCTGGTACGGCGGGCTGGTCGTCGTGCCGGTCCTGAAAGAGTTCCGCGAGCGCTTGGACCAGGTGCGCGCCGCGGAGCTGGAGCGCGCGCTGCGCCGCCTCTCGCATCTGAGCCCCGACGAGCGCGCACAGATCGAGCACTTCAGCCACACGCTCCTCAACAAGTTTCTGCACCAGCCCACCATCGCCCTCAAGGAGGCCGCGCAGGCCGGGCGCGGCTACGGCCTGCTTGAGGCCCTGAGGCGGCTCTTCGGCCTGGAGCGGCGGGATGAGGGGTAGCGTCCTCGTCACCGGCGGGGCCGGCTACATCGGCAGCGTCGTGGTGGGGCAGCTTCTCGCCCGGGGCCACACCGTCGTAGTGCTGGACGACTTGAGTCGCGGCCACCGGAAGGCGGTGGCGCCTGACGCGACGTTCGTGCAGGGCGGAATTGGAGACCGGGGGGTCCTCGACGCGTTGCTCCGACGTCACCCGTGCGATGCACTGGTGCATCTCGCTGCCTATGCCCTGGTGGGAGAGTCTGTGGCCGAGCCGGAGAAGTACCGCGCCAACAATGTATCGGCCGGGCGCGCGACGCCGATCCCGGAGGACGCGCCGCTGGCGCCGGTGAACCCATACGGTGAGACGAAGCGCGAGTTCGAGCGGCTGCTCGCGGACTACGCGAGCGAGGACGGCGCCACGATCTTCAGCCTGCGCTATTTCAATGCCGCCGGGGCGACCGCCCAGCACGGTGAGGATCACCTGCCCGAGACGCATCTCATCCCCAACGTGCTCCGCGTGGCCTCCGGGCGGCAACCAGCGCTCGAGGTCCAGGGGACCGATTACCCCACACCGGATGGGACGGCGGTGCGGGACTACGTGCACGTGCTGGACATTGCCGACGCGCACGTGCGGGCGCTCGAGGCGGATCCGGCGGAGGCGGGAGCACGGGGCAGGGCCACCGCGGTGAACCTCGGGACCGGGGTCGGGTACTCCGTGCTCGCGGTCGTCGAAGCGGCGCGGCGCGTCACGGGCAAGCAGATTCCGGCGGTGGCACGGCCGCGCCGCCCCGGCGACCCGCCCGAGCTCGTCGCGGCGGCGGGTCGGGCCGAAGCGGTCCTCGGCTGGCGGCCGCGGCACTCGGGTCTCGAGGAAATCCTCGCGAGCGCGTGGGCCTGGCACCAGGCGCACCCGCATGGGTACGGGAACTAGGGAGGGCTGATAGCGTGCTCTTTCAGGTAGGCCGGGCGGTCCCCACAACGCCCTGGGAGCTGGTTCTCACGTCGAGCCGCGAGACCAAGTTCGTCCTCGCCGTTCTCGTCGTGTTTTCCATCGTTTCCTGGTATCTCATCTTCCTCAAGTGGTGGCAGTTCCGCCGGATGCGTCGGCAGGCCGACCGTTTCATGGCCGAGATCGAGCGGGCAACGCG
>WNFQ01000552.1_pt1 | contig 26170 bp, 29 predicted proteins | sample 5400171 | NCBI WGS metagenome assembly WNFQ01 (sample SAMN13153356, study PRJNA577476) | soil metagenome | isolation source: 20 cm soil under Madrone tree | place: USA:California | collected 2016-06-14
CGGATTGTGCGTTCTCGTGTTAACGGCGTGAAGGCGGCGGCAAGACCGCCGCACTCCAAGACTTTGCGAGTACGTGTGTAGCGGATTGAGGCGATGGATCGATTGACGGGGATACATGCAGTGCGGGAGGCGCTGGAGGCGGGGCGGGCGTTTGACCGCATTGTGATTGCGCGCGGTCGGCAGGATACGCGGGGGGAAGAAATTGTGAAGCTGGCGCGGCGAAACAACATCGCCGTGCGTTTCGAGGACAGAGGCCAGCTGGACCGGCTGGCGGACTCCAAAGATCATCAGGGCGTGGTGGCGCTAGCAGCGGCGCGGGCGGCGGCTACGCTCGAGGACATTCTTGCGGCAGCAAATGCCGGGCCGGGAAAAGGCGAAAAAGGGCTCATCGTTTTGCTGGATGGCGTGGAAGATCCGCACAATTTGGGGGCGATCATTCGCACGGCGCTGGCTGCGGGAGCGCATGGCGTGGTGGTTCCGGAGCGGCGCGCGGCGGGATTGACCGATACGGTGGAGCGAGCGTCCGCGGGGGCGCTGTCGCACTTGCCGGTGGCAAAGGTCACGAATTTGGTGCGGACGATGGAGGAGTTGAAGGAAGCGGGCTACTGGCTGATTGGGTTGGATGAAGACGCGGAGAAGAGTTATACGCAAGCGGACTACACCTCGCCGGTGGGGATTGTTTTCGGCGGCGAGGGCAAGGGATTGCATGAGTTGACGCGGAAGCGGTGCGATTTTGTGGTGTCGCTGCCCACGGTGGGACCGGTGAAATCGTTGAATGTTTCGGTGGCAGCGGGAGTGGTGCTATTTGAGGCGGTGCGGCAGCGGAAGGCGCGGAATTGAGCACGGGCTCAGGCCTCGGGGACGGGCAGCGTTGGAGATGCCGCCCTAAAGGGACTGCGCTACATGGTCGCGGGACGGTTTCTATTTGTCGTATTGGATTAGGGAGAAGACGTCGAGGCCCGGGAGTTTTTTGCGGCCGTTGAGGAAGGTTAGTTCTACGGCGAAGGCGGTGCCGTCTACTACGCCGCCTAGTTGCTGGACGAGCTTTACGGTGGCGGCGGCGGTGCCGCCGGTGGCGAGGAGGTCATCGCAGATGATGACGCGGTCGCCACGCTGGACGGCGTCTTCGTGGATTTCGAGCGTGTCCGTGCCGTATTCGAGGGCGTAGGAAACGCTGGAAGTTTTTGCGGGGAGCTTTTTGGGTTTGCGCACGGGGACGAAGCCGGCGCCGAGGCGGTAAGCGAGCGCGGGAGCGAAGATGAATCCGCGGGCTTCGATTCCGGCAACGATATCGATCTTGTGGCCGTTGTAGTGTTCGCAGAGGAGATCGATCAGAGTGTGGAAACCTTTTTTGTCCTTGAGCAGGGTGGTGAGATCGTAGAAGAGGATGCCGGGCTTGGGATAATCGGGGACTTCGCGGATTAGTTTCTTGAGATCGTTCATTCAACAAGCTCCTCGCTGTGTTAATACGTGATGCCAAAATCGTCGGCGTAATTCGAGTCGATCGCCGCGGCTTCTTCCTTGACTTCGCTCACGCTGGCGCCCCAAGGGCCGCGTTCGAGCACGGAACGCAGCTTGACCAGGCGCTCAGCGCTCCCGATGGCGTAGACTTCGACGCGGCCGTCCGGCAAATTTTTTGCGTAGCCGCTCAGGTGCAGGCGCTCCGCGGCGCGGTGGGCAAAATAACGGAAGCCGACACCTTGCACGATTCCCGAGACGAAATAGCGCCTAGCTTGTTTGGGCTCGCTCACAAAGCGGTAGATTGTAGCAGAGAAGCGTAAGCGCGCGAGGGACGGACCGTTCCGTGTAGCAGCGGTATTTGCGGTAAGCTTGTGCACTTAGGGGAGCGGAGGCGGCTTCGGAGCCGTTGAAGTGCATCCAAACCAGTCATGAGTCCAGTGGCTGAAATCATGTCCGGGTTTAGCCAAAGGCGCCCGCCACCCTTTGAAGCTCAGGGTAAACGGTCGGCGGCCGCTACATCTGCACGTCGCTGGCCCGTCGCCAAGTATTTTAGGTTGAGATCCTTCGGCCGGGCTGAACGGCGCCGGGACCTCAGGATGACACGGGCTTTCGCGTTTTTTGTATCGGCCATTTTTGCAGGGGCGCTTGGCGGATGGATGGCTAAGGCGCAGGATACACCTTCAGCGCCGCTGGCGCCGCCTCCGGAGCACGATGTGCGGCGGCTGGGGACGGAGCCGGAGGCTGCGGCGCCCCCGTCGTTGCCGCCGGATGAAATTATCCGGCGATTTTCGGCGAAGGAAGACCAGTTTTTGGCGGCGCGGCCGAATTATGGATACCGGAAGACGATTCGAATCGATGAGTTTGGGGAGGACGGCAAGCCGGCCGGGCAATTCCTGATGGTGACGGAGACGGCGCGAGCGGCCAACGGGCAAGTGATCAGCAAAGTGGTGCAGAAACCGCAATCGACGCTGCATTATTTCAATCTGGAAAGCGAGGACGTGAGGGAGTTGGACCGCATTCCGGCGTTTCCCCTGACGAGCAGCCAATTGGTGAAATACGATTTGAAATATATCGGCCAGGAACAGGTGGACGAGATCGACTGCTACATTTTTAAGGTGAAGCCAAAGGCGCTGGATCGCGTGCATGCGTATTTGGACGGACTGGTTTGGGTGGACACGAAATATCTGGAAGTGGTGAAGACGTACGGGAGATGGGTAAACGAGCTGGGCGAGGTGCGTTCGGCGACGCTGCCGTTCACGCTGTTTGAGACGTACCGCGAGAACGTGGATGGGAAATATTGGTTTCCGAATTACGCGCGGTCGGACGACACACTGCACCTGAAGGATGTTAGCGTGCCGGTGCGGTTGGTGATTAAGTGGACGGAGTTTAAGCCGCTGCCGGCGATGGCGCCGGCGGCGGCCGCACCGACGGCAAAGCCTCAATCGTAGTTGGCGCGCAACGCCGCATTGATCTCAAGACTTAACGTTGAGGTCCTTCAGCTACCCTCACCGGGTAGCTTCAGGATGACACCCGCTCGGTTTATAGGCGACGCAACGCGGCGGGTAATTCGGTGATGGAGTTGAGGAGGAGGTCGGGATTGGCGGCGCGGAGGCGGGCCTCGGTGGGGAAGGGGCCGAGCACGGCGATGGGGCGGACTCCGGCGCGGCGGGCCATTTCTAGATCTTCGGGGGAATCGCCGACGTAAACACAGGCGGTGGGATCCAAGCACATTTGGCGCAGGGCAAGACGCAGCGGGGCAGGATGCGGCTTGCGGTAGTGTGTGTCTCCACTGCAGACATGCGACGCGAAGAGATCGGTGAGCTGGAAGAGGCGCAACTGGCGTACGACGCGGTCGCGGTCGCCGCTGGTGACGACTCCGAGCTGGTGGCGCGTGCGAAGGTGTTTCAATACGCGGCGGGCACCGGGCATTAATTGGGGGCGATGCGTGGCGTATTGTTTGCGCCAGGCGCGGTCGGCATCGCCCCAACGAGCGCGCGGCAATTTGGCGGCCCGATAGACGCGATACCAGTTGGGGGAATAGTGGCGGGCAAGGTCGTCGAGGGTCCAGGGAATGCCCATTTCGCGGAACATGGCGAGATAGGCGGCGGAATCGGCGCGGTAGGAATTGAGGAGGGTGCCGTCCCAATCGAAAAGGACGCCCTGAATTTCTCCGTTTGATGTTGAACGCATGTTTGGTGTGGTCAGATTAGCAGAATCTGAAAAAGACTTGCACGCTGGGACGATCGGAGAATCAGGGCTTGAGGAAACGAGTGGGGACGCGGTCGTCGCGGTCGAATTGCACGTCGTCGAAGGAGGCGGCGATACCATGCCAACCGGGCATGGCAGCGGGTTCAGAGCGTAGCACGTGAGCTCGGGTGGCGAGCACGACGTTACCGCGGCCCATGGGCTTGCTGACGAGAACGATTTCGATTTCGACCAAAGCCCCGGTGGCAAGCGTTTTAGGGCAGAGGAAGTAGACGCCCGTGGAGCTGATGTCACGGGTGACGAGAGTGACGGGAAATTCCTCGGGGACGTGGTCAACACTGCGCAAGCGCAAGGGGAGTTTGAGGGTGGCGCGCGGATAGACGCGGTGCTCCGGGTGAACGCCAACGGCGTGTGTGGGCACGCGGGCGAAGCGGCGGGGCTGCGTGCTCGCAGAGAGCGCGCTCAAACGCGATGGGGGCGCCATAGCTCGGTTGGGCGCGGGGTTGGGAACTATTTGCGGAGCGGCAGCGAGGAAGGGCAGAGCTTTCGCTGCACTTTCTTCCGGCACGGGTAGCAGAGACCTTGCGCGATTCTTCGCACTCATCTCGCCCTCAGGAGAATCCGTTTGCGTGTTGCGTGGTCCCGACCAAATGGCCTGACAGCTTTTTTGTGATGCTAGGAGAATGGGCCGCTAAAATGCCACTAAAGAGGGCGGAGGTCAACCTGTGGAAAAACCCGGAAGTGTCTTAACGCAAACTACTTAGTTATAGTACCTGGGCAGATGATTGCGCACTGTTGATTCATGCTCTTGACGCGATCACGGGATTCACTCATCCAATATGGCGCTGGACACGCCGCGTTTGGGCGTTTACGTTGGTGGTTTTAGGGTGAGGTCGGGATGTCAACCGCAATACTTGAACGCGATCCTTCGCCATCTTCCCCCGCTGTTGAGCCGTCAGCTTCGCGAATGTCCACGTTGGTGATCATCGCGTTCGGGCTTGTGTATGTGGTCTGGGGATCGACGTACCTGGCGATTCGCGTGGGGATCGAGTCGTTCCCTCCGTTATTGCTGGCAGGTTCGCGTCACCTGCTAACGGGTCTCATTCTGTACCCGATACTGCGCTGGAAGACCGGAGTGCGGCCGACGCTGGCGCACTGGCGTATGTCCTTCATTACGGGGTTCTTACTGCTGTTCCTCGGAAATGGCGGAGTGTGCCTGGCGGAGCGCACGGTTCCTTCGGGAGTTACGGCGCTGCTTGTCGCGACGGTTTCGCTGTGGATGGTTTTGGTGGACTGGCTGCGACCGGAAGGCACGCGGCCGGGACCGCGTGTGGTGGCCGGGCTGCTGCTGGGATTTGGCGGGTTGGCGCTCTTAGTGGGGCCTAAGAATCTAGGCGGATCCGCGCGCGTCGACCCCTTTGGAGTTGGGATTCTGGTGATTGCTTCACTGGCGTGGGCGAGCGGGTCGGTTTACTCCAAGCATGCTGGCGGACCAGGCTCACCTTTATTGGGAGTGGCGATGCAGAGCCTTGCGGGTGGAGTTTGTTTGTGGATTGCGGGGATATTGTCGGGAGAGGTTGGTGCGCTGCACCTTGGGGCGATCACGGCGCGTTCCTGGGCGGCGCTTGGGTATCTGATTGTGTTTGGGTCGATGGTGGGTTTCACCGCATACATCTACATTTTGAAGAAAAGCACGGCGACGCGGGTGGCGACTTATGCGTTTGTGAATCCGGTGGTGGCGCTTTTTCTTGGGTGGCTGCTTATCGGGGAGCCGATTACTTTGCGCACGGTGATCGCCGCGGCAGTGATTTTGACCGCTGTTTTACTGGTGATTACCGCGCCTCACGCCGCGCCGCTGCAAGCGAAACGCCAGGTCATTGAACCCGCGGAAGCCTGATCTCGCCCTAATAAAAACCTGTTTTTGACGGACGTTCGCGGATAGATTGGCTTGTGCATTGTTGGTAGTGTGGACGCATGAACACGAACCGCAAGAACCGGAAAATCAATAGCAACATTCCGCCGCGGGCGGCCGCTCGCTATTGGCGCGCCACGATGACGCGCGATGCGCGGGCGGACGGCACATTTGTGCTGGCCGTGCGTTCAACGCACATTTATTGCCGCCCGTCTTGCCCGGCGAGGCGGCCGCTGCGGCGCAACGTGGTTTTCTTTCATACCGGCGCCGAGGCGGAGAAAGAAGGATTCCGGCCGTGCCTGCGCTGCCGGCCCAATGAAGTGGCGGGTCCGGTGGCGCTGGTCGAACGCGCGTCACGCGAACTGGTCAAGTTCGGGGAAGACGAAGGCGTTGGGTTTGCGACGCTGGCAGCGAGGTTGGGTACGACTCCGGGGACGTTGCGGCGAGCATTCGTGCAAGTGACGGGCTTGCGTCCGCGTGAGTTGGCGGCAGCGCTGCGGCTCGCGCGCTTCAAAAAAATGCTGCGGGAAGGAAAGGGAATCGCCGAAGCGCTTTACGAAACTGGTTACGGCTCGACGAGCCGCGTATATGAAAGCAGCAACGCGCAGCTGGGGATGACCCCAGCGACTTATCGAAAGGGAGGAAGGGACATGAAGATCGGATACGCTATCGCGAAATCATCGCTGGGGAGGGTTTTGGTTGGGGCGACGGAGAGAGGCGTTTCGGCGGTGTATCTGGGAGACGCGGATGCGAAACTTGTCGAAGAGCTGCGCGAAGAATATCCAAAAGCGGAGATTACCGCGGCCGGAGATTCTTTCGAGCGCTGGGTGAAGGAAATTGTGCAGCGCGTGGAGGGAAATCCGCCGAGGCTGGAGCTGCCGCTGGATTTGCAAGCGACGGCGTTTCAGCGGCGCGTGTGGCAGGAGCTGCAGAGGATTCCGCGGGGCAGCACACGCACGTATACGCAAGTGGCGCGGGCGCTGGGGAGCCCGAAGTCCGTGCGGGCGGTGGCGAGGGCGTGCGCGACGAATCCGGTTTCGATTGTGGTGCCTTGTCACAGGGTGATTCGTGAGGACGGCAGCCTGGCGGGGTACCGGTGGGGACTATCGCGGAAGGAGCAATTGCTGGCGCAGGAGCGAGCTGCGAGCTGAGAGCGGCCGTTCGGAGCGGCGGATGGCGGGCAAAGGAGCCTGGGTTATTGGTGGGGCTTTATGCGCGTGGCGTTTTTGGGCCAGTCTGGCTTGAGCTTGGAATCCCTAATTTTCAGGTTTTTCATCATGTTGGAGTATTTGAAGAGAAAGTAATCGCCGGAGCCGGCTTCGAAGAATTTCTGCTGAACCGGCAGCCATGAAGAAGCGTCGATCCACATCTGAATTTTTGTGATTTGCTTGCGAACGTCTTCGGATCTGGGAGTGAGGGCCAGAACAAACGTTTTGTGGTGGTCGATTTCCTCCTCACCGCTCAGCGCAATGTCGTAGCTCTTCTCCATGTTCTGGCTTTTGGTGCCGAACCCCAAGAGCACGTACTGATCGACGAGAGCGCGGTTCTTGCCAAGATTGTATTCTTCGACGCGATTGATTTTGGGCGTAAAGACGAACAGGGAATCTCCGGTGCGGAGAATGACGCGCGGGTCGGGCTTGGTGAACTCAATGCGCATTTTTTGGTCGCGGCGCACGAAAATCTGACCGGTTTCCGTGGAAGTGTCCTTGACCACTTCGGTGTACTTGATGTGCTCGATATCCGCGGTAAGGCTGTGAAAATCGGACGCGGCCTTGTCCATCATTTTCAGAACGCTTTCGGTGGTCCAGCGAGGGCTCTCCTGGGCGGCGGAGGCGCGCAATTGCAGAACACAGGCGAGCGCACAAAGCCCCAGCAGCGCAACGAAGGAAACGGCATTTTTCAAGGTAAACCCCTGCTGCCGGAAGGACGGGCCGGCGGCTGAAATCGTTGTAATCGTAGCACATAGCAATGGATGCGCGTGTCGAGCCGGGAGTTTCACGAACGGAAGCGGAAGCGCGATCAACGGTGAATTTCGACTTCATAGGCGATAACGGTACCCCGTTCGTCGCGCACTGCTTCAATGTTGGTGATCGAGAATCGGCCATTGTGCAAATCGGGGAGAGCGCGCTGCAGAGCCTGGTGCAGCTCGTTCTGCAAAGCAGGAGTTTGCTGGGGCGGAGCGAGGACGCGAGCGTCAACGCGGTACTCCTGTCGATGGCCGTCGTCGGAGAAAACGACGAGCTGGACTTGATCGGATGCGGCAGGCATGCCAACTTGCGGCTGGTCGCGGAACCAGCCGCGAGGCGTGAGCAGGACAAAAACCAGAATGAGAACGACGGCGACGTCGTATTGCCAGGTTCCGCGTTCGTAGGACCAGAAAAACGTCCTGGAAAGAATCCGTTTTACGCCAGCCATATCAGTCCGCCGGGACGCCGTCGACAATCACGCCGTCACGCATGTGCACGACGCGGTCGAAGTAGGTGACCGCTTCGGGATTGTGGGTGATCATCACGATGGTCTGTCCCAGATCCTTGTTGAGCTGGCGGAGCATCTGCAAGACGATTTCGGAATTCTTGGAGTCGAGGTTGCCGGTGGGTTCGTCGGCCAGGAGGATTTTAGGTTCGTTGATGATGGCGCGTGCGATGGCCACGCGCTGCTGTTCGCCGCCGGAGAGCTCGGAGGGCTTGTGGTGCAGGCGGCCCTGGAGCCCGAGCATCTTGGTGACGACGTCGAAACGGTGCGGATCGAAGCCGTTGCCGTGAATGAATTGCGCGATGGCGATGTTGCCTTTGGCGGTCAAGGTGGGCAGCAGATTGAAGCGCTGGAAGACGAAACCAATTTTATGGCGGCGGAGCTTGGTACGCGCCGCGTCACTGAGCTCGGTCAAATCGTTGCCGTCGACCAGCACGTGGCCGCGCGTGGCCTGGGCCAATCCGCCGATGACGTAAAGAAGAGAGGATTTTCCGCAGCCGGACGGCCCCATGACGGCAACCGACTCTCCCGGCAAGACCTCAAAGTTGACGCCGCGCAGCGCGGGCACTTCCACTTTGCCGGCCCGGTAGAGCTTCCACAAACCTTCGGTTTTGAGTAGCGGCTCCAAATTATTTTGCCGTGGAGAAATCAACGCGCCGGCAGGTGGCTGTATTGTAGCCGCGATTACCATGCGCTGCCTAGCCGCGCCTTCCGCGATCGCTGCGGCTTCTAGTCATACGAAAGGGCCTCGACGGGATCTTTGCGGCTGGCCACCCAGGCCGGATAGCTTGCGCCGATTACGGCTCCGGTCAAAGCGATACCGGCTGCGCGCAACACCCATTCCGTGGTGATTAGGATCGAGAGCGTCGGAAATCCGGCGAGGAATGCGGCGCGCACGGCATAGCTCAGTCCGACGCCGGCGGCAATGCCGAAAATGCAGAGCGCGGCAGATTCGGTGAGCAGGGCGCGCACGATGAAGCTGCGTGTGGCGCCCAGCGATTTCAGCACACCGATATCGCGGGTGCGCTCGATGACCGTGGTGTACATGGTCAGGAAAATGACGAGAAGGCCGATGGCGATGGCCAGCGAGATCATGGCGTGGATGAAGGTCTCGAGGCCCGGGATATTCGTGGAGGTCATGAGCGACAAGAAATCTTTCAGCGGGCGAACGGTGTAACCAGGCAGGACGGCACGAATTTCGTCCATGACGTCTTCGGTGTGCTCCGGGCGCGTGCACTTCAGGAGGAAGATGGAGGCTTTGTCGTGGGCGCCGACCAGGTCCTGCAGCGTGGAGATAGGCACAAACAAACGGGCGCCCTTGCCATGTTCGATGATGGCGACGACATGCCAGTTGTGATTCAGGAGATTATAGGTGTCGCCGACTTTTAGATGTTTGGCTTTAGCGGCCCAGTCGTCGACCAGCAAATCGTCCGGGCCTTCCATGTCGTGGCCCTGCAGGAAAACGAAGCCGGCGGATACGGCGCGGAAACTTTCAGGGTCGATACCGTAAATCACTTCGACGCCGCCAGTGGAGTTGAATTGCAGGAGCGCGGGAGCAACCGCTTGCACGTATCTCATCTGTGCAAGCTTGTCAGCAATTTTGATGGGCATGGGCGAGCCGCTGAAACCCAGAAAAATGGAGGCGGCGGGCGGCTGTAGCATGATGTCCGCGCCAATTCCTTCGATGCGCTTGGCGGTTTCTGTGAGGAGGCCAGAAGTGAGGCCGACGATCAGCACAACGAGGGCGACCTCGACCGCAACGGCCATCACGCCCACGATGGTGCGCAACGGACGATGCAGCAAATTGCGGACGATGAGTTCGCCCATCATCGCGGCTTCTCCTCGGCGGTGTCGCCGACGCGTACGAGGTCAGTGCCCGGGGGCTGTTCGAGCTTGAAACGCTCGAGAGGCAGGTCTTCATTTATGGAGAGTTTGATGATTTGCAAGTCGAGGCGGTAGTCGTCGTGCGGGCGGTCAATACGGAGCAGACGCGGGAACGCGTTTATAGCGCTGGGCGTTGCCGACGCAGGAGTTTCCTGATCGCTGACGAGCGGCTGCCAGCCCGAAACGTGCACGTCGGAGAGCAAAACGCCCCTGGGGCCAAAGGTTTGCAGGCGGGAGACCTGCAAATCGGCGCGATCGAACCAAATCTTACGGAGGATCTCGGTACGGTAGCCGCCGCGCAGGACGGTCAGGACGTAGTAGCGCGCGGTCTCGTCGTTGAACTCTTCAAACAGCACACTTTCTTCCTTGCGGACCTCGGGCCACAGCAAGGCATCCAGCAAGTGGTGTGGACGCAGATTCTCGATGGGCTTTTCGCTGATGCGCTCCGCAGCTACCGAGCCGGCGAGAAATTTGTTTTTCGAGGGGATCCAGACGCGAAACGTTTCGCCGTCGCTGGCCATGTCGAAGATCGTTTTCCCGATGACGGGCGCCTGGCCAATCATGCGGATTTGCGCGGGGCGCTGCGCGAGGAGGAAAGCTTTCGCCTCGTGGTACTCCTCGATGACGCCGCTATACTTTGAGCCGGCGGTGGGTTTGAGCTCAACGGTGGCATTCACGCTTTTCACGGCGCGGGCGATTTCATTGTATTTGTCGAGCAGTTCGTCGCGGGTGGCATCGCGGACGACGGCTTTGGCCTGCGGGGGCAATTTTGTGATGGTTTTGATGTGGCCACGGCAGCCGCAAGAAAGCGACGCCAGTGTCGCCCAGACCATCCAAGTCAGCACACGTATGTTCAATCCGGCCGTCCTCATCGATACAAAGAGAGCAATCTAGCAACCACAGGAATGCGCGTCAAACCGAGCAAGCGAGTCACGCTTTTCAGTGCGGCCGCGCAACGTATATGTCAAACTTTTGCACTGCCCCACGAATGCGGCGAATGACTTCGGTGGGCCAAAGGATTGGGCTGAGGAGAGTCACCCAGCCATCTTCGGGCTCGCAGACGGCACAAAACGTGTAGCGGGCATACGCGGGTTGATAGGCATCGAGACCGTGGCGCGAGAGCTCTTTCTCAAGCTCGGCGTCACCGGCGTGCGCCGGACCGCCAACGCGCACGCCGAAGGTCTCGCCTTCAAAGCGCTGGAAGAGTTGCTCAAGCTGCGTTTCGCCCGGATGCGGCAGCACCAAGCAGCGCTCGGCGGCTTCGCGATAATGAATTTCGTGAAGCTTGCAAAATTCGCGAACGCGGTCGAGATGGCTGAAGAAGTCAAGGACGAAGAATTCATTCGCAGCGAGAGCGGGAAAAACGGCGGCCCAAATAGGCGCTGCGTCTTTGCCGCGGACGGGCTCGCGGCTCTCGGTTTCGAGCAGCTCAAGGCCGACAGCTTTGACGTCGGCGCCAAGGTCGAGGGCTTCGACATCGAGGGAGAATGGCGGCAACGCCAAGGCGCTGGGATCGAGCGGCGGCTTACCGGGGGCGCTCATACCTCGGATTCCTTCTGGGGAAATTTAGCCTGAAAATCCGGCGCTTGCTTGCGAACATCGAGCCAATCGAAGAAGGCGTCCGGGGTTTCGAGCCAGATGCGGAACCAGTTGGCGATCTCGATTTTCTCGGCGCGCTTGTTGGGCTCGACCCTGGGATTGCGAGAAATCATCTCGGCGCGGCGCTTCCCGAGGCGCGCCACGTTTAAGACGCGCTCGACGGCGGCGCGCTCACCATGAGACTGGAATTTGCGCATGAGTTCGTCGAGACGCATGATGCTGAGTTCCGCATCCTCCAGCGTCTTGAAGTGCAGCAAATCCTCGAACTCTTCTTCGTATTGTTCTTCGGCTTCTTCTTGTTGTGATAGCACGACGCGGAGACCGGCGCTTTTCAAAACGTCGGCGATATAGTCCGAGCCGGTTTTTGCGTCTTCGCCGTGCTCGGCGATCAGGCGCCGACGCAGTTGCTCAATTTCCGCGGGAGTAAATTTCTGAGCGCCGATAGCTCGCGCGGCCTGCAGAATCAAAGCCTTCTTGGTGCTCAGCATGTCGTTCATTGGGCCGCGACGTGCTGCTGGTTGGGATGAGCTTTGCGCTTGCCTTGGGATTTCTTGGCAGGCGCGGCGTGCTTCCTGGGCGCCTTCGTTATTTGTTTGTGAGCCGCGGGGAGAGCGGGCGGCGGAGTCGGCGGGTCGGCGGGCAATCCCGCGAGGAGACGGCGATATTTCGTTACGTTGCGATTGTGTTCCACAAGCGTGGCAGCGAAAAAGTGGCCACCCTGGGTATTGGCCACGAAATATAAGTAATCCGTTTTCGCAGGATCCAGGGCGGCGCGCAGCGAAGCCTCGCCGGGATTGCCGATGGGGCCGGGCGGCAGGCCAGCATGCGCATACGTGTTGTACGGCGACGGGAAATGCAAATCCGCGCCGGTGATCCTGCCATTGTACTGGCCAGCGTCTTGCATCGCGTAAATCACAGTCGGATCGCACTGTAACGGAATATTTTTCCGGAGTCGATTCTCAAAGGCACCTGCCACGAGCGGGCGTTCTTCGGGCTTGGGCGTTTCGCGCTCAACGAGAGAAGCGAGGGTGACGACGGAGGCCACGGGGCGGCCATGTTCCAAGCCGCGGGTGTCGCCCTTGCTCTCCGGCGGAGCGATGCGCTGCCATTCTTCCTTGAATTTGCGGACCATCTCGGCGGTCACATCTGTTGGAGTTGGATGCCGTGGCAGGGAATATGTCGCAGGAAACAAGAAACCTTCAAGCGTTTTGGCGCGCGGGGCAATGTCGCGAATCAACTCCGGATTTTGCGCGGCGGCCAAGAAATCGTCGGCGGTCATCAGTTTTTCGACTTCCAAGTCATGGGCGATGTCAAAGATGGTCTCGCCTTCACGAACGGTGAAGGCCTGCTCGTAAATGTGGCCGTCGGCAATCTGCCAGAATACATCATGACCGCTGATTTCGTGGTTGAAGAAATATTCGCCGGCTTGCAATTGGCGGCGCGGATGGCGCCGCGCGTAAACCTCAAAGGCCAACGCGCTGCGGATCACGCCGTTTTTCTTCAGCACGCGCGCCACAGTTCTGCTGGAGGCCCCGTGCGGCAGATCGACAAACACACCTTCCGCGGCAAAGCCTTGGTATGGCTGCTCGATGCTAGACCACATCCAGGCCGCAGCTCCTGCAACCGCGAGCAACAGTAGCACGGCACCGAGCGCTAGAGTCCTTTTCAATTCGGCACAGCTCCTTTTCGTTGGCGGCGGATGATGAGCTTCCCTATCAATTTTGCCTGTTTTCGCAGCCTTATCGGATTCTGCGGTTATTGCGAGAGCCAAATTAGTTACGCTCCCGCGTGGCGCGCTAACTGCGTGCGGTTGCGCGACTCACGTAGATTAGATGTGCTCTGGGGTGCTTTTCGTCACGCGCCGGTGCTCCAGGTATTCTTTCAAAATTACGGCTGCAGCCACAGCGTCCACGGAGGCTCTTGCGGGCTTGTTTCCGCCTTTGGCGTGCGTTTTCGCATCATGCAGAACTCTTCCGGCTTGCTCTTCGAGCAAGCGCTCCGCTTCCCAGCTGGTTAGGCGCTCGTCGAGCATGTCCACTGGCAAGCCTAGTTGCTTGCGCAGGCGCGTGGCGAAACGGGTAGCCTCTTCCGCCATTTCACCGCGCGTGCCATCGAGACGCAGCGGAAGCCCGACGACGATTTGGCGGACGCCATGCTCACGCGCAAGTTCCCGTAACCGCCGCATGTCTTCATTGCGATTGACGCGTTCGAGAGTCAGAAGAGGCCGCGGAAGCTGTGCTTCCGTTTCGGCAAGGGCCAAGCCGATGCGCGCGCGGCCGTAATCAACGGCTAGAATTGAGCCGGCCGTATCTCTTACTCTGCGATGCGGTGCCTGCGTGGCCATTCCTTCTTTACGGTTTGCGGCCCCTCGTACCCTTTTGCCAAGGCTCCCAATAGCCGAGTTGCTCCATTTTTTCGTCGAGGTGCATCTCTTTCAGCAGCCGCTCCGTTTCGGTGCGCGATAAGCGTTTGCCGAGCGGCTCTGGGCGGTCGGCGATACCCCACGCGGTGACAGCGGCAAGTGCGGTATTGATTTTCAGCTCGCGGATATCGACTTTGTCGAAGGTGTCGGATGCCGCGTGATAGTTGGGCAGATAGTTGGCTTCGTCCTGCTCGGCGACCAGCGTGGGAACTCCCTCGAGAAAGAAATCCCAATTGTCCGTGCCGATGTCGCCCTCGAGCGTGTGGTGGTTGACGTCCCAGGAAGCGAGCGGCTTGAGGATTTCGCGAAGGCCCTCCTCAACGTCGCCGCGTCCGGTCAGCGAGTAGCCTGTCATACGCCCCACGCCAGAATCGAAGACCACCACGCCGCGAATTTTGTCCAACTCGGCGCGGTGCGCCAAGGCGTATTGCCACGAGCCGTACATGCCTTGCTCTTCGCCACTGAAGAGCACGAAGCGAATCGTCCGCCGCGGCAGCAATCCCGTGGCCTTGATGGCGCGCGCCGCTTCGATCACCAGCGCGGCATTGCAGCCGTTGTCGAGCGCGCCGGTGCCCAGGTCCCAGGAATCGAGGTGCGCGCCGAGGATAACTGCTTCGTCGGGCTTCTCGCGTCCACGAATTTCGCCGACCACGTTTTCCTGCTCCACGGCGACGCCGATCTTGTTCGGCATGCTGAAACGCACGCGCACTTGGCCAGGATAGGCAGCAATGGTTCGTGACAGGCGCATGGCGTCCTCGCGAGCGGCTATCGCTTGGGGAATGCGCTCCAGCGATGCGTCACCGGTATTTGTGTGCCGGTACAGCAGCAAGCGCTCGCGAGCACCCATCCAGAGAATCGCCGCCGCGCCAACTTTTACGGCGCGCGCGATTACGGGCGGCGGTTGCGTGTACTCGTTGAAAAGGTCAGCCCAGGTGGACCCAAGATCGGTCGAGGCAAGAAGAATTGCACCTTTTGCCGCAGCGCCCGCGCGCGCAAAATCCTGTTCGTTGCCGTAGCCGATATCGACCAGGTTCGCTTCGATGCCGCCCGCAGGGGTGCCGGGCGACCAGCCTACGGCGACCAGGCGGGCTGGAAATTTCACCGGGCTCAACAATTCCAAGCGTGTTTCGCCTTCGCTCCAGGTCAACGGCAACGTGTACTTCTCGGTGTGCACGTCCACGCCCTCAGCGCGAAAGGCCGCCACCGCCCACTTGATTGCCTTGGCCATCTCCGGCGAGCCTGTGACGCGGCCGCCCACTTCATCGGTCAAGCGCCGCAGATTTTCCTCGAGCGGCGAAGGTCCCATTACCTGAGGCAGAATTTTCGACGCCGCCTCGGCGCACGATGCCTCGGTGGCCGAGCATGCCACAGGTCCTTGGCCAGCGGCCGGCTTGGCCAATGGATCCGTCTTGGCCGCGGGCAATTGCCGGGAGAAACCCGATGGCGCGAAGCACGCAAGGACGAGAGCAGCAAACAAAGCAAACCGCATGGTCAATCCCTCTGGAAAGATTCCGACCGTCACAAGCAAGATTGGCGCACGAAGTATAGCGCATCGCGGAGTACCCTGTTCCAAAGGCCAAGTGACTCTCTAGCGGTTATCCGCAGAAAAGCAGAACGGAAACTGACTCGCGGAGCGATGATGCTGGTATCGACCCTCGGGAGGCGCATGATGAAAAATAAGCTGCTTATCGCCGCGGTATGCATAGCCGGGATCGTCGGCGTGCGCGCACTAATCGCCGCGCCGGGCTGGTTCAAAGAGCGGCGCGAAAATCGGGAATTCATCGCGGTCAATAACGTGACTCCGGAACGATTGATCGCGCGCTGCGGGGCACCAATCGGAGACGAAACCAGGGACCTGTATCCACTTGTTGCCCGAGACATCCGCTACAAGTCAGAGAACGGGGGAATCGTCGTGTTCAAGTTCAGCAAGACCGCGGAAGAATCCAGCGATTGGGTGTTCACGTCCATGCAGGATTCCAGTCGCGGAACAGAGTACGATTCTCCCAGCGCGAAGGTCGCTGCGCTTTCGTGCCTTGATTCCAAGAAATAAGCAAAATTAAGAACAGAGTCTTGGGCGCGGCTTCAAGAGACTTTGTGTAGACGTACGTCGACGCCGTTGTCTCCACACTCGTCACGCACCACGGAAATCTGGCGGCAGATGGTAAAGTGAATAGCGTCTGCCGGCAGGTAAAGCACGACCGAGATTCGTGATGAGTGACGACTATTTAAAGGCAGCGGTGGAGATAGCGCGAGAGGCCGGCGCGATCTTGCGCGAGGAGTTCGACCGCCCGCCGGAGATTTCGTACAAGGGCGATGTCGATTTGGTGACGCAAGCCGACAAGCGCTCGGAAGCGGCCATTGTCAAGCGCTTGACGCAGTATTTCCCCGAGCACGCGATAGCCGCCGAAGAGGGAACGGGGCACGAAAGCACTTCTCATTCAGAATTCCGCTGGCATATCGATCCTCTCGACGGCACGACGAACTTTGCGCACTCCTATCCTTGTTTCTGTGTCTCGATTGCCGTGGCGCAGCGTGACACGGTAATCGCCGCGGTCGTCTTCAACCCCTTTTACAACGAACTGTTCGCCGCCGCGCGCGGCGAGGGCGCAACGCTGAACGGCAAGAAGATTCACGTTTCAAAAGTGGCCACGCTTTCGACGAGCTTGCTTTGCACCGGCTTCCCGGTGCACAAACGCCTCGCCAACCCCAACATTCACTACTATTGGGACTTCACTTTGCGCTCCCACGGCGTGCGCCGCGATGGCTCCGCCGCGCTCGACCTTGCATGTGTGGCTGCCGGGCGCTTCGACGGCTTCTGGGAGTTCGGTCTGCAGAAATGGGACACCGCCGCGGGTGTGTTGCTAGTGGAGGAGGCAGGCGGGAAGGTCAGCGATTTTTCCGGCCAGCCGTACCAGCTCGGAGGGCCGACGATTTTGGCCACCAACGGAACAATACACGAAGAAATGCGCAAGGTGGCGCTAGAGATTTCACAACGCGATCCAACCTCTCCGCTGCGCCGATAGTCTCAGACACTTGTTGAGCACACTCATACGATGCGCTGCGGCGCCCAGGCCACCATGTCCTGCCGCTGCGCGAAATGTAGAACGGGCAGCTCACCGGGAATGGTTAGGCCAGCGGCTTCGGCCATTGAGTTTCGCGTGAATCGCGCTTCGCCTGGTTGCAGCCGCCACGGCGGATGATGGATTTCGCCGCGATAGACGCACCCTCCCGATGCGGCCGAATACAAGCAATAGCGCTCCGTCAGGAAATACGCCAGCGTGCCGCACTGTGGCTCAAAGGCTTTCCCGGCACCGCGGTATCGCGCCTCAAAAGCAGCACCGGGCGCCCCCGGATGAGTGCGCTCGCTTTGATATTGAATCCAGCCGTCGATTTCTCTGCTCCTCATGCGCGCACGGAAATAAGGCAGGCGAAAGGACAATCGAGCCGCGGCCACGGCCACAGGATTTGCAGCATCCAGGCTGAAGAACCAAACGCCGGGCTTGCCCTGCGCCGTCACATAGGTCCGAACGTTCAACTCGAGAAATGCGGAGAGCCACGGCAGCGCGGGCGTCCAACGCAATCGCACGCCCGACATGCGGAACGGCACAACGCCGAGCCACGACTGCCCCTCGAATGTATCGACCTCAAGTTCCGCTGGAACGTGAGGCCGCAGCACGGCCGCGTCAACCTTCCAATGCGCAAACAGAAGGTCGTGCCACGACTGCGCCATGATCCACGGCCCGGACGTTAACGGCCACGGCCGATGCGCAGTGCGATCAAATATGGAAGACATCGTACGTGAGCGCGCGACTCTCGACACCTTGGCCCATTCAATATACCCTTCGGAGGCGTCAAAGAATCGAATGCTCTGGATTACAAATCGTTCAAAAGCTTCAAATAGGAGCAAGGAGAGACAGCATGCAACGCAAAGCAAGTGCCGTCTGGCAAGGCGACCTCAAGACGGGCAAGGGCTCGATTTCCACCGATAGCGGCACCCTCAAGCAAACGCAATATTCCTTTAGCACGCGTTTCGAAAACGGTGTAGGCACCAATCCCGAAGAGCTGCTGGCAGCCGCACACGCTGGATGTTTCACGATGGCCCTTTCCGCGCAGCTTGGCGGCGCCGGCTTGACCGCGCAGAAGCTCGAAACCACCGCAACCGTGAGCCTGGAAAAAGTTGGTGACGGCTTCAGCATCACCAAGAGCCATCTCGACTTGGTCGCACGCGTTCCCGGCGCCGACAAAGCGAAGTTTGACGCTGCGGTGAAAGCTGCCGAAACCGGCTGCCCCGTTTCCAAACTCTTCAAAGCGGAAATCTCCGTCAGCGCACGACTGGAATCCTAGGCCAGCGCTTTGGTTGCCGAGCCGACGAATTAATGACTTCCGTGACTCCAGCTCCGGGCGAGTTTTTGGCGGGCGTTGCGCTTTTTCTCATCGTAGTCTGGGACGCCTTTGAAGCTATCATTCTGCCGCGCCGGGTGACACGAAAGTTTCGCCTGACTAGGCTGTTTTTCCGGTCTACGTGGGCAGTTTGGAAATTCGTGGTGAACCTGGTGCCTACGCGGAAGCCGCGCGAAGCCTTGCTCGGCTTTTACGGACCCCTCTCGCTACTGCTGCTAATCGGAGTCTGGGCCATCGGCCTGGTGTTCGGTTTTGGCTTGATGCAGTACGGCACAGGCTCCGTGCTGATCGCTTCGGGCTCACCTCCCGGTTTCTGGACCGACCTCTATCTGAGCGGCACCACATTTTTCACCTTGGGGCTCGGGGATGTGCTTCCTCGCTCTGGCTTGGCGAGGGCGCTCGTCGTTGCCGAGGCGGGCTTCGGTTTCGGCTTTCTGGCGGCCATCATTGGGTACCTGCCGTTCATCTACAGTTCCTTTTCCCAGCGCGAGGTGAATATTTCGCTGCTGGATTCGCGCGCCGGCACTCCCCCGACCGCCGGCGAACTCCTGCGCCGCCACAGCTACGAAGGCGGCCAGGATGCCTTGCGCGAACTGCTGAAAGACTGGGAATTGTGGTCCGCGGAGTTGATGGAGAGCCACCTCTCCTATCCCGTTTTGGCGTACTTTCGGTCCCAGCACGATAATCAGTCGTGGATCGCTTCGCTGACCGCGATTCTCGACACCTGCGCGCTGCTTAAGGTCGGCATTGATGACGCCTGCACCCGCCAGGCAGAGCTTACGTTTGCAATTGCCCGCCACGCTGTCGTCGATCTCTCGCAAGTCTTCGGCACCGAGCCGAAAGCACTTCCGCACCAACGCCTTACAGCGGCGGACCTGAGCCGTATTCGAGACACGCTTGCGCAACATGGCTTGAAACTGAAAGACGGAGAGGAAGCAGACCACAAGCTCACCGCGCTACGCGGCATGTACGAGCCTTATATCTTCGCATTGGCGACCTATTTAAATCAGACACTGCCGCCCTGGATCCCACAGAAAAAAGGAAAAGACAATTGGCAGACCACCGCGTGGGGCGAATCGGCGGGTCTGGTGGAAAAGAAGACAGAAGCGGTAGGCGTCGACGATCACTTGTAACCTGGCGCGGACTCCCGACCGCGCGATGAGTAAATATCGCCTCTCTAGAGTTGTAGCTCGCAATTCAATGGAGAACTCGCATGAAAGCAATTCGCGTGCATCAATTCGGCGGCCCTGAAGTTCTGAAACTGGAGGAAATCGCAACGCCCAAACCGGACGCAGGTCAAGTATTGGTGCGTGTGCGCGCCGCAGGTGTGAATCCCTACGATACTTACATGCGCGCCGGCACGTACGCCATCAAGCCGCACCTTCCGTACACGCCGGGCTCCGACGCCGCCGGCACGGTGGAAGCGCTAGGAAGTGGCGTAGCGAAGGTCAAAGTAGGCGATCGCGTTTACACAGCGCAAACCTTGACCGGAGCGTACGCCGAATACGCGTTGACACTCGAAGATCAAGTTCACCGCCTGCCGCAAAACATTTCCTTCGAGCAGGGCGCTGGAGTTTGGGTTCCTTACTGTACGGCATACCACGCGCTGTATCACTTCGCCAAAGCGCGTGCCGGAGAAACGGTCTTGGTGCACGGAGCAAGCGGCGGCGTAGGCACGGCGTCGCTGCAAATTGCCAGGGCTATAGGGTTGACTGTACTTGGCACCGCCGGTACCGACAAAGGACTAGAGCTGGTGAAGCGTGAAGGGGCGCACGAGACGTTCAATCACACCACGACGGGATACCAAGACCAGATCATGAAAGCAACGGGCGGTCGAGGCGTGGATGTCATCCTCGAAATGCTGGCAAACGTGAACCTCGGCGGCGATCTCAAGATCTTGGCTCTGCACGGCCGCGTCATCGTCATCGGCAGCCGCGGCGATGCCACCATCACGCCACGCGACATTATGTCGCGTCGCGCGTCTGTTCTCGCATTCTCGTTGTGGGCACTTCAGCCCGCGGAAATCGCGGAAATCCACGCTGGGCTCATCGCCGGCCTGGAGAACGGCACGCTCCGCCCTGTCGTCAGCAAACAACTGCCGCTCGCGGAAGCGGCCCGCGCTCACAAGGAAATCCTGGAGCCCGGCGCCGCCGGCAAGATCGTCCTTGTCCCTTGATCTCTGTAGCGGATGCGAGCGAAACAGGCGCTGGCGTAATGCAGGCCTCGCGTCGTTGACTGTTCCGGCCTCCGCCGTATAATCGATAGCGCCGCAGCCAGACACCAGCTCGGACTGTAGGGACCCCTCGACGTGCACACACTCCTTCTCACTTCGGCGTTGCTCGCCGCGCATACCACAAGCATCGGCCAGTATTGGCACAAAATCACCGACCCTACCTTTAGGGGCATCTATCACGTCAACGCGTTTGACCTGGCGATGATGATTCCCTACTTCCTGGTGCTCTTCGTTCTCGCCACGTACGGCTTGCATCGCTATTGGCTGGTCTATGACTACTACAAATACGCGCGAAACATTCCCGGGCCGCCGCCGGAAGCCACGCGCTGGCCGCGCGTCACCGTGCAGCTTCCCATCTTCAATGAGCGCTACGTAATCGAGCGTCTGGTCGAAACGGTGTCCCGCTTCGATTACCCGCACGACCTTCTTGACATTCAGGTTCTCGACGACTCAACCGACGAGACGCAACAAGTCGCGAGCGCTTGCGTCGCGCGCTTCGCCGCGCAAGGCCTGCCGATTACTTACATTCACCGCGCCAACCGCGAAGGCTACAAGGCCGGGGCTCTGGAGAACGGCTTGAAAACCGCGCGCGGCGAATTTGTGGCCATCTTCGACGCGGACTTTATTCCCGCTCCCGATTTTCTGCGGCGCAGCATTCCTTACTTCCAGAACGAGAAGATTGGAATGGTACAGGCGCGCTGGACCTACTTAAATCGCGACTATTCGCTGCTCACGCAGGTGGAAACAATCTTGCTCGACGGTCATTTCGTTGTCGAGCACGGTGCGCGCTCGCGTCGCGGCACTTTTTTCAATTTCAACGGCACCGCGGGCGTTTGGCGCCGCCAAGCCATCGATGACGCCGGGGGCTGGGAGCACGACACACTCACTGAGGATACCGATCTCTCCTATCGCGCGCAGTTGAGTGGCTGGAAATTTCTCTACCTTCCGGACATTGAGTGCGCTTCCGAGCTGCCGGTTGACATGAACGGGTTTAAGGCGCAACAAGCACGCTGGGCCAAGGGCTTGATGCAAACCGCGAAGAAAATTCTGCCGCGTGTGATGAAGTCCGATGCGCCCTGGCACGTCAAAGCCGAGGCCTTTTTCCATCTCACCGCCAACATCAGCTACCCCCTCATGGTGCTGCTCTCGACCATGCTGCTGCCGGCCATGATTGTGCGTTTCTATCAAGGCTGGTTCCAGATGCTGGTGGTCGATCTGCCGCTCTTCCTGGCTTCCACCTGCTCGATCTCCAGCTTTTACCTCGTGGCGCAAAAGGAGCTGCGCCCCAAAAGTTGGTGGCGCACTTTCCTGTACATGCCTTTTGTGATGGCCACCGGCATCGGCATTTCCGTTCGCAACGCGCAAGCCGTTATCGAAGCCATTGTCGGCAAGAAAAGCGAGTTCGCGCGCACGCCGAAATACAAGATCGAAGGCAAGAGCGATTCATTCGTAGCAAAGAAATACAGAAACAAGGCCGGCTGGATGCCTTATGCAGAAATCCTTCTTGGCATCTATTTCTTCTTCACCGTGCTCTACGCCGTCTTCAATGAAAATTACGCTACTGTCCCGTTTTTGCTGCTCTTTGTGTGGGGCTATCTGTACACCGGCTGCATGTCCCTGGGGCAAACCTACCTTGCGCATCTACGCTTTGGCGTAAACGCGCCGGAAATGCGCCCTGCTTCGTCCGGCGCTCCCGGTTTCTAGATTCCATTCAGACAAAAAGAAATCTCCGGGAATCGCGGGTGGGGTGTGTCGCGATTCCCGGAGGTCTGCGTCGCGCCGTGCTCCCTTCACTGAGCCGTCGCAGCAGAAACGGGGGTATATGGGGCGGGCACTTTGGAGATTCTAGGAACTCGCTCGCGCCGTGTCGCCGCCATCGCGTACCGCGCGATGGAAACAATGCCCGCGAGCAGAATCAGTGCAACGCCGGCGTCAACAATCGCCATCCGCGTCACGCCCGCTTCGAGCGTCGCATCGCTGCCGTTCGCAAGCGCCAGCGCGCTCTCCGCAGATGCATTTTCCTTTGCTGCTTGCGGAGTCTGCGCCGCTCGTACCACGACGACTTTGCTGACCGCCGGCGTTCCGGGCTTCGCCTCGAAATAAGTTGGGTCCATGTCCTGCTGCGCGCGGGCTGAGCCTGCCATCAACAGCGCGGCTCCCAATCCCACCATCGCCATCTGCATCCGAATTTGGTTTTGATCCCAGCATTGTGGAGGCAGCTCGGCCCGATCAGGCAACTCCAGAAGCCGTAGTGACTTCCGTGTTCCAAACGACGGATCAGGGAGGGGATTCGGACAACGCGAATGAAGTGAGACTGACCGGCTGAATACCATGCACCTGATGCAAGGAAAAGGGAACATGACTCCGGAGGAGCAAAAGTTTGACGACCTGTTCTGGGACAACAAGCGTAGCGCGGCGATCTATGGTTACTTGAGGGCGGGTTTAACGAGAGCAGCAAACATAACGGCAAACAGCACCCGTGTCGACGTCGCAGTGATCAGCGTGGCAGTGAAGATTTTTCCCCGGGAGGGTTCGGAATGGGTGGATTCGACCTACACGGTTGAGCTGAAAAAGCGGGGGCCCAACTGGTACGTCCATGAAATGAAAACTCCGCATCAGCCCGGCGGAGTGTACCAAGCATATAAGCAGAAAATGGGCATTCCCTGAACCACCGCTCGCGCAGAATGGATTGCTCGCGATATCGAGCGGCAACAGCGACCGATCTCCAATCCACTTGGACGTATAACTGACCAACCGAAATTTTGTTGACATGGCAATCATCGCCCCGGTAGACTCTTTCTGTTCAGAAGTGCGCCTCGCCTCCGCGAGGCTCCCCAAAAAATCCCAAATCTAATCTTCCTTTTCTGGAGAACTTCCATGTCCACCAATCGCTCCAAGGGCCGTTCCTCTTTGTGTTCCTTCACCTTTGCCGACGGCCGCCATTGCCGCACTTTGGAGTGCGGCGCAATAACTCTCCGTGCGCTCTGTGCTCCGGTCTCCGTGCCCTCTGTGGTAAATCTTTTTCCGCGCTCTCGACCCTCGCCTATCTCGGCCAAACCCTCGTCCAAACCTGCACCTCGCCCAGGACGAACACATCAACGCCGTCCCTCCCCGTCATCCCCGAGGGCACCGGTGTTGAGTTTGGCAAGCCGCGCGAGTAAAATCCGTCGTGCTGATTGCGGATGACGACTCTGGGATTCTTGACCCTGGTCCGAGAGTTCAAGCGAAGCCTAGCAGCTCTACGTGACCCCCTTCAATGATTCCCGATGCGCGAATTATCTGCATATTTGGCAATCTAAACTAAGGAGATTACGATGGCCAAGAACGTCGTTCTGGTCCACGGTGGCTTTGTGGACGGCTCTGGCTGGGAGGGCGTCTACAAGATCCTGAAGAGGGACGGCTACAATGTCAGCATCGTCCAGAATGCGACAATATCGTTGGAGGACGACGTAGCAGTTACCAAGCGAACTCTCGCAACGCAGGACGAACCTACAATTCTCGTCGGCCATTCCTATGGCGGAGCGGTGATCACCGAAGCCGGAAACCATCCAAAGGTTTCAGCCCTCGTATACATCGCTGCCTTCGCTCCAGACAAGGGCGAGTCGGTGGGATCGCTTATTAAAGATCCGCCGCCCGGCGCGCCCGTACCGCCGATACTGCCGCCGCAAGACGGCTTTTTGTTCCTCGACAAGGCGAAGTTTCCCGCTTCTTTCGCAGCCGACGTGGACCCAGAAAAAGCCGCGTTCATGGCTGACTCCCAAGTTCCGTGGGGCATGGGGGCCATTAGCGGCGCGATCAGCGAACCCGCGTGGAGGACCAAGCCGAGTTGGTACATGGTCACCACCGAGGACAAGATGATTCCACCTGACGCCCAGCGTTCCATGTCCAAGCGAGCGGGCTCGACGGTCGTTGAGGCCAAGGGCAGCCACGCCATCTATGTGTCGCAGCCGGAGCCCGTCGCAAGGCTTATCGAAGAGGCCGCCAGAGGTGCGAAGGCGGCAGCGAAGTAAACCCCCGGGGGCTGACCCACCCTTCCTCACTTTTTCTTGGTAGGTTGCTCACATTCCTGCCAACGTTTGGGACGGCTGCCGAGGCGGGTGGGCGAAGAGATATCGCGATGAGTTCCTCGCTACTGGAATCGAAGCGCAGAAGTACGCGGGGTTGACGCGTCTGTCTCAGCGCGTTCCCTGCTCGAACCGATTTTCTGCGATTGCAGATTGAAGCTAAGGCTCGCCTCCAAACGGCGCCGCATCGGTCCCTGACTAACTACCTTTAGAATCAACACTTGCAAAAGTGTATCAAAACAAAGCACTTTAACTACCTTTAGAATCAACACTTATGCAAAAAGGGGGGAGGGGGGTGCAGAATAGACCGGGAGCATCCCTGACACTGTTCTTCAGTGGCCGCGCGTGTAGAAAGGAGCGCCCGCCCATGGAAAGCGAGCAGGGTTAGAGAAGAGAAGCTGCGGTCAAATCCTTACGTCGTCTTGCGGCGGCGACGGGCGATGACCCCTATCAGCCCGGAGCCGACGAGAATCAGAGTGCCCGGTTCAGGCGTAACGCCGGTAACCGTGACTTGGCCTCTGCCAGCCAATGTCAGAATGTTGCCGGTCGAGTCATAATCCACAACGTTGAGACCACCAGTGGATGTGAAGATGTTGTGCGAGGCGTTTCCGTTTATGTCCGCAACGGTCAGTCCCAAGCTAGCGCCGAACGGCGTGAGTGTATTACCGACTTCCGTCTGGTTTTTCTGAGCACTGCTTACCACGAAGGGAAGAAAACCGAATTGTCCGCTAGTCGGGTTGGTGGAGCCGCTCTCTGCCATGGCAAAAAGACCGCCGCCCTGATTCAAGAAGGCTATGATTGTACTGGATTGGCTGTCCAAAATGCTGAGCTCCGCCTGCGTTAGATTTCCTCCAAAATCTGAAGCAATAACGATCGCGCTGTACTTAGTACCCAGGTTGGCAAGTTGGGCGAGCAAAGTCGAGGCATCGGCTTCAGTGTAATTGACACCTTCGACGAAGCCAGCTGCGGCCAGCCCCAAGTCTCCCTCAATGTTGCCGCTTGGCGGCGGTGTGCTCCCTTCGACGTAGAGGAACTGGTTGATGCCGCCAGCGCTGAAAGTGTTAAACGCCGGATCGGTGATAAACTTCATGCTGTCTTGGATGAAGTTGATCGCGCCTGTGGTATTGCCACCCAGAGCGGCATGAAAGTCCGGATCCTGACCGGTGAGGACAATGGAACCGACGACCGTGTTAGAGAATCCCAGTGGGGCTGTTGCCAGGGCCAAAGCTAAAGCCAGCGCGAGTTTTGCGACACTCGGACATGGCATCGAAGAAGAGCACATAATTCCTCCGTCTTCCACTTGAAATTGAGCTGTACGTTGACGGCCCAGAGAAGAAAACAAAAACCCTGTCAAAGACCCTACAATTCACGGGCCATAGCCACGCCCATTGAAAATAGGGCGTTTGTTGGCGGTTCCTTGTAAAAAATGCGAAAACAAATGCACGTATTGGCTAAGTTAGGTTCAAGGGTCTGCACAAGTCTATCAAAACAAAGGCCTTCGACCACGTCTAGAATCA
>WNFQ01001674.1_pt1 | contig 26148 bp, 20 predicted proteins | sample 5400171 | NCBI WGS metagenome assembly WNFQ01 (sample SAMN13153356, study PRJNA577476) | soil metagenome | isolation source: 20 cm soil under Madrone tree | place: USA:California | collected 2016-06-14
GCACGTCGTTTTCATCGCGCAGCGCCGCGAACATGTCGGTCAGTTCGCGATAGACTTCGAACGTAATCGCATTCAGACGTTCGGGACGATTCAGCGTAATCGTCGCGATGCCGTCGCGTTGTTCGTAAAGAAAACTCTTCGGTGTGTTCATACTTCGGTGACCGCTTATCGCTTGTCCGTTGTTTCGCTGACCAGTTTTACCGGCGCGGGCAGGGCGCCGGCGCGTAAGACTAACGCGAGATCTTCCGCCGACTGCTTGGTGAAGCGGCCGCTGATCTCGCCTTGATCGGTAATCTGGGACTTGATGAACGCGATTGATTTCACTTCATGGTTGAGAACTATGCCGAGATATTCGTTGATGTTCGTCCCCGTCCAGGCGCCAAATTTCTCTGCTCCGGTCTTCTTTATCGAGAACTGGATCTGATAATTATCTTCGCCGCGGTATGGACTGCGTACGGCTCTGGCGTCCCTCAGGTCGCTGCCATTAATGATTGGCGGCCACTCAACCACTACCCACTTTTGCGGCTTTGGATCCTGACTGCTGTTTGGCAGATCCTTATCGAGGTAAGGCAAGACATGTCGATTCGGCGGAATTGTTCCCCCGGCAAACGAAGCCACCGCTGCTTCTTTGGTTGAGTACGTCTGAGCGGGCTGCGGACTTGGAGGACTGACCACATGGACCAGCTCAAGATTTCCGCCTTGAATGATTAGCTGCTTCAAGCGTTCTGGATCGTTCATAGCCGGAAGATTCAAAGTAATCCGGCCGTCGCCTTGCGGCAGGACCTCAAAATGGCTAACGCCGTAGGCATTGAGACGATTCTCGAGTACCTGCACGGTTTGTTTCACTGCGGCTTCGCGATCCGGCGTTCCCGGATCGATCTCCAACGTCAGGTGCCAAAGCAAAGCACTCTTTGGCCGCAAAATAAAAACGCCCAGAACGATTGTCGATCCCAGAATCAGCAAAACCGCGGCGCCCAGCAGCCACGGCAGGACACTGCGCTTTTTCGGAATCGCCGCGCCAGCCGAGTATGGTTGGGCTTCATTAGCCGGAGTCGGCGCCGGTTGAAAAACCTGCTTCATGGTGGGGACATGGCTTTGCGATGTCGGCAAAGTCAGAGTCGGCGGAGGGGCCGTTGCTGCCTGCCTGTCGACCAGACTATTTCCGTCGTCGAGACAAAACCTCAGTTTGTCGTCATCATAAAGTCGACTGCATGTTGGACAGAGTTTCATTGGCGTGCTTGTAACAATCGCTTGCGTTCAGTCCAGGACGGCTATACCTTCAATCTCAATTCTGGCACTATCCTCCAACAAACCCGCGACTTCCACGAGCACCATCGCCGGGAAATGTTTGCCCATGCGCGCGCGATAGCGTTCACCGATTTCTTTCATCCGCGCGCGATACTCGTGCTTGTCGGTCACATAGATCACGAGCCTCGCGATCTGTTCCGGCTTCCCTCCCGCTTCAGTAACGACGGCGATTACGTTAGCGAGGGCCCGATCAAATTGGCCAACAATATCCGCACTGACGATCTGCTGCTGCTCATTCCAGGCAATCTGTCCCGCAATGAACAGGAGGCGGCCGCCTTCTGTCATCACACCGTTCGAATAACCCTGCGGCGCGCCCAGCGATTCAGGATTGATAAAGGTGAAACTCATTTGGTTTTCTCTGAACCTCTGTGGTCCTCCGTGTCTCTGTGGTAATGGATCACTCTTTACCACAGGGGCACAGAGGACTAGAGGACCACGGAGTTACATAGAGCGTTGCTGCACGATCTCGAGTTGGTTCCCGCCCGGGTCGCGCACATAGAAGCGCGGCGTGCCCGGCATCGGACGCGGATCGGGAATTATCTCAACTCCGGCGTCGCGGAATCTTTTCTCTGCCGAGCTGAGATCAGAAACTGCAAAGCAGATATGGCGCGAACTCAACGGACCTGCCTCTTCGTCGTCGACTGACAAGTGCAACTGCGTAGCGCCGATCTGATACCAGGCGCCGCTTTGCCGCGCGGCCGCCGGCTTTGGCACTTGCTCAAGACCCAGCACGCTGCCGTAAAAATTCTTCGTCGCCGCTTCGAGCTGAGCCGGAACAGTGACGTTTACATGATGAAGTTGGGTGACCATAACGCTCTGGTACGGAACCGCTCGCGGTAGCGAGCGGGTAGTAACGGCGATCGATTCAATCGTGCGTAATTCTCGATCTAACAGCCCGCTTGCTACCGCAAGCGGTTCTGTATCACTACCGCTCTCGGCTCCGGGCCGCAAAATCCATCACTTCATCCAAACGATTCTCCCTCGGCGCGGTTGACTCATCCAGCTTTGTTTTGAGATAAGCGTTGAATTCGGCGGACTTGTTGCGCGGCACGCTCAAGGTTTGCCATGCGCTCGACTTGAAATGCTTCGCCAGATAGACGATCTGGCCGGCATGATAAGAGTAGTGCGCGATTTGCCGGTTGATGGCCTGCATCACCGTATGCTTCTGGCCGCGAATCAAAACTGTGCGCAAGAGATCGTCTGGTCCTAAAGGCTCAATCGCAGCAAAGAGGCACTGCCAACCTTTCTCCCAGAAAGCGAACAGCTCGTCTTTCGTCGTGCCCGGCAGCATTTCAAATTCCATGTCGCGTTCGCGATTCGGTTTCTCGCCATCCGTAGTCAGAAAGTCGGTCCAACGCGACAGCATGTTCCCGGCCATGTGCTTCAGGTTGACGGCGATGCTGTTTGATTCCGGGTCGAGGGTGGCAAAGAAATCTTTGTCGCTCACCTGCGCGCACGCGCGTTCCGCGAGTTTCTTGCAATCCCGAAAGGTTTGCATCGCATCGGTTAGATAGTGTTGGGCGAGTGATTGATCCGACATATGAACCTCAAAAAAAGATAGCGTCAATCAGCCAGCGAAGCTGGCGAAATACCAGTAGCCCACAGCGCCAGCTGTGGGTTCGAAGCACGATGAATCATTTGAGCCCCGCAGGGGCGACAGATACAGAACAGGGAGCGGTAGCGACCTGATCCCGGATTCAATTTGAGCGTTCACATTCGCCCCGCAGTTCCGTCAAGCTTACGCATTGGATTATGATCGCCCGCTAAAGCGGGCTCGTTCGATATACGCCAACGCATACCCACAGCTGTGGGCTACTAACATACCGCCGGCTTCGCCGGCTAGTTGAATCAACTTTCCTTATCTCGAATTTCCGCCGCGACTTCATAGTGTTTCACCGATCGCTGCTCGCCTGATCTCAAATCTTTGATCGCGACTTCACCGCGCGCGCGCTTGTCATCGCCGAGGATCGCGACTCGGTTTCCTTTATCCAAAGCTCAATCAGCCAGCAAGGCTGGCGAAATGTCAGTAGCCCACAGCGCCAGCTGTGGGTTAGCGCCCATTTACGTATCCGAGCCCCGGCAGGGGCGGCATAACAACGCGCCGACGAATCATGTCGCCCGCTAAAGCGGGCTCGTTAGATCATCGTCCAACGCAGACCCACAGCTGGCGCTGTGGGCTACTAACATACCGCCGGCTTCGCCGGCTGGTTGAATCAACTTTCCTTATCTCGAATTTCTGCCGCGACTTCATAGCGTTTCACCGATCGCTGCTCGCCTGATCTCAAATCTTTGATCGCCACTTCTCCGCGCGCGCGCTCATCATCGCCAACAATCGCCACGAACGAAATGCCGCGTGCTGAAGCATACTTGAATTGCTTCCCCATCTTGTCAGCTTCCGGATAGAGATCGACGCGCAACCCCTTGGCTCTTAGTTCGGCCGCAAGCGCGATTGATTCACCAACTGAATCTTCGTTCCAGATCGTGACCATCACATCAGCGGGCAATGAGATCAGCGCAGTCGGAAACATCTCGCGCTCGCTCATCACTACAATGATTCGTTCAAGACCCAGCGAGAAGCCACACGCTGGGACATCTTTACCGAGAAACATGCCAACGAGATTATCGTAACGGCCGCCGCCGCCGAGACTGCCAGCGAGATCGGCAACACTGATTTCAATGATGGCGCCGGTGTAGTACGAGAGCCCGCGCGCCAACGTCGGATCAAGTTTGATTCTCTGGACAACTCCGCTCGCTTTTGCGAATTGCAGGATCTCGCGCAAATCGTCGACGCCTTTTGCACCCGCTTCATTTGCCCCGATGAACTCATCAAGCCGCTTTAATATGTCATCATTTGAGGCTACAACTTTATTACCCGCCTTTTCGCTAGCAGTTATTATTGCCCCGCGCTCAACCGATTTTGCAGCAAAGAAACTGAGCAGCCTCTCCCCTGCACTAAAGCTAATGCCGCGTGCCGCAAATTCCTGTGTAACGCCTGGCACGCCGATCTTATCCATCTTGTCTAGGGCGACGAGCGCCTCCGCCTGTTTATTTGCCGCGACGCCCGCTTCCTCGAGCACGGCGGATAGCACTTGCCGGTGATTTACACGAACCACAAAATCATTGAAGCCGAGCGCCACCAGAGCATCGCTCGCGGCCGCGATCAACTCAGCTTCAACCACCATCGACTTCGAACCCAGCACATCCACATCGCATTGATAGAATTCGCGAAAGCGGCCGCGCGCCGGACGATCGGCGCGCCAGACGGGTTGAATCTGATAGCGCTTGAAAAACTTTGGCAGCTCGTTTTGATATTGGGCGACCACGCGCGCCAGAGGCACCGTCAGATCGTAACGCAGGGCCAGATCGGCCTCGCCGGTCTTTTCATGTTCGCCGCGTTTGAGAATTTTGAAGATGAGCTGATTGCCTTCTTCGCCATACTTACCCATCAGCGTCTCGATATTTTCGACCGCGGGAGTTTCCAGCGGTTCGAAACCGTAACGCTCGTACACTGACTTGATCACGCCGATGACGTATTCGCGTTTGCGCACGTCGGCGGGCAGAAAGTCGCGCATGCCGCGCGCTGGTTGGGTCCTGGCTGATGACATTGAATTGGCTCAGTGTAATTCGCGGGCAATCATAACCTGAAATCAGATTGGGGCAGTAGCCCGACCGTGAGGGAGGGCTTGCGCGCTGAAGTCAGTACCGCCTGCGTAAGCGGGCGGGACAAGCGGCCAGATCGGACCCACCCGCTCACGCGGGTGGTACTGACTTCACCCTCAGCGAAGCTAACCGGTCGCCTGCTTGAATCTTTGTAACTTTGCGGGTATAAGCAACGTCAATTCAACTTAAGTTCGTCAGCCTGGTTTCGTAGACAAACGAACCGCTTCCGCAAGTCAACTCGAATAGGAGCCCTTAAAATGATCCGACGCCAATTTGCCGCCACCCTCCTGCTCTTCGCTCTGTTGGTTCCCTACGCCGCTTTCGGTCAGCAACCCGGTGTCCAAGTGGCCGCGCCCGATCCAAACGATCCTATCGTGCGGATCAAAGATGAAGGCATGAATCGCTCACAGGTGATGCAGACGCTTTCATATTTGAGCGACGTCATCGGCCCGCGTCTGACGGCGTCCCCGGGAATGAAGCGCGCCAACAACTGGACCCGCGAAACACTGGAGAAGTGGGGCATGCAGAACGCGCGTCTCGAGGCTTGGGGACCGTTCGGCCGTGGTTGGAGTCTGAAGCGCTTCAGCGCTCAGGTTGTCGATCCGCTGAACATTCCGTTGATCGCTTATCCCAAAGCCTGGTCGCCGGCGACCAATGGCGCTATCACGGGCACAGTAATTTATCTCGACGCGAAGACCGAAGCCGATCTGGCACAGTACAAAGGCAAGTTGAAAGGCGCGATCGTTTTGACGCAAGCGCCGCGGGAATTGAAAGCACGCTTCGCTCCGCTGGGCACCAGGCAGGACGAAAAGAGTTTGCTCGCGCTGGCTGACGCCCCGGCGCCGGGAGGCGGACGTGGCTTTGGCGGCGGCGGCGGCGGCGGCGGTTTTCGCATGACGCCGGAACAACGCACGGCGGTGAATTTTAACGCGCGCAAGTTGATGTTTGCGCAGGAAGAAGGCGCGGCCGTCCTGGCGGACGCCAGCCGGGCCGGCGATGGTGGGACGATCTTTGTGCAGCAGGCAACCGTGCCGGTGATTATTCCGGACGTCCAGCCAGCTACTCCGGCGCCACGCGTGAATGCCTATGACAAGGTCGCGCCAAAAATTCTGCCGCAGATTGTTCTGGCAAACGAGCACTATAATCGGATCGTGCGCATGCTGCAGGCCGGCGAAAACGTGAAGATGGAAGTGAACATCGGGGTTGAATGGCAGGACGCCGATCCAATGGGCTACAACACGATCGCGGAAATTCCCGGCAGCGATCCGAACTTGAAAGATGAAATCGTCATGCTCGGCGGCCACATGGATTCGTGGCATGCCGGCACCGGCGCGACCGACAACGGCGCGGGCGTGGCGGTCGCGATGGAAGCGATGCGCATCATCCAGACGCTCGGCCTGAAACCGAAACGGACGATTCGCATCGGGCTGTGGACTGGTGAAGAAGAAGGACTGCTTGGTTCGGCTGCTTATGTGAAGCAGCACTTTGGCAACCTTGAGCCCGGCAACCCAGGCGTAGTGCCTCCGGGAACTCCGAATAGCCAGCCGGCGGCGCCGCCAAAATTGACGACAACTCCTGAGTACGAAAAATTCGACGCGTATTTCAATCTCGACAATGGCACGGGTAAAATTCGCGGCGTTTACATGCAAGGTAACGAAGCCGTGCGGCCGATCTTTCGTCAATGGCTGTCGGCCTTCCGCGATCGGCCGGGCGAGAATCTGTGGGGAGCGAACACGCTCTCCATTTCAAACACCGGCGGCACGGATCATCTTTCATTCGACCGCATCGGCTTGCCCGGATTCCAGTTCATTCAGGACGAGATTGAATACGACACGCGCACGCACCATTCAAACATGGACGTGTTCGATCGCGTTCAGGCCGATGACATGAAGCAGGCGGCGACCATCATGGCCGCGTTCGTTTACCAGACTGCGATGCGCGACGAAAAGATCCCCCGCAAGCCGAGACAGTAGCGCAACCAAGGCGATCAAAGATTGGGAGTTCTCTTCATTGTTCAACAAGGATAACTGCGGAGGCAAAAGCGCAAGTTAACAAACTTGCGCTACATAAATACACCTTAACCACCAATTACAATTTCCATCCAGTAGCGTCGCAACTTGTCACGGTTGGCGGCGCGATAGGCGGCATAGTCGCGAGCGATTCCATTGTCTGGTCGAGCGTAAAGAACATACGCTTCGAGAAAACCAGCTTCGTACAGCTTGATGAGGTTATGCAGCGAAACGTCGAGCAACTTGGTCTTTCCCTCCTTGAAATCTTTTGAAGCAATCTCGGCAACCGTTCTTAAGGCGGCCGTTTCTTCCTTCAGGCTGTGCCGGTAGATCTTCTCGTCGGGATATTCTTTGGCGAATTGAGCGGTCTTGTATGTCGCGCGGGTAAGGTCGTAAAACGACCAGTAGTAGGCCGGACTGTTAGGATCCAATTTGCTCGGATCCACGAGGATCGTAGTTCCTGAATTCTCTGATCTGATTGAGGGCTCCGGTTGTTCAATTGTGGGATGCCCAAGCTGGACCTTCTTTTCCTCGGCCCATTGCTTGATGCCGTTATAGACAAATGAATTGTACGGTTCTGCAATAATCGCCTCAACGTATCGGGCCCGGGCGTCGTCAGCCTTACCCTGCTTAAGCAGAGCGTCACCCCAGTAGCGGTAAGCAGTTTCACGATCCGGGTCCAATGCGATGGCTTTGGCGTACCAGACGCCGGCTTTATCAAACTGCTCACTGCGGGTTTGGGCATCGGTTGAGTTTAGGCCTCTCCGGTATTCCATATCCCCGGCATACAAAGGCGCAGCGTAAAGTTTCGGATCGAATTGAAATGCCAGCGCATACGAGAGAACGGCCTTATCCAGATCCCCACGGGCAAACGCAGCCTCGGCGTCTTTCATCGCCGCATCGGCTGCCTTGTTGGTTGAAAGAGTCGGATCGACGCCACCGTCCGGAGGTATAGACTGCAAGAGACTCTCTGACAACTCATCACTGGCCCCCAGTTGTTTTGCTTGCACCAGGAAGTTGCGTCCGCGCGCTCGTTCAGCTTTTCGCTCGGCGGGATCCTTAAGGTCGTTGGCCTTGGCGATGTGAAGAAACCCGAGCCAGTAGATAATCTGGCCATCATGCGGATTTTTAATTGCCAGCTTCTCGAACAGTGGCAGCGCTTCGATGTACTTGCTCTCTTGCAGCAGGTCAAATGCGTGTTGCCGCTCTGATGGTTCCTGGGTTGGGCCGGCTGCATAGAGCGGCGCGGAAAGGATGAGCCCGGCAATCATCGCCAGACCGACATTGAGGAAGATTCTTTTTGCGGTTAAGCTTTGGCTGCGCATTACAAAATCTCGGAATGCTGTGGGTTCACGTCCGTAGCGTTGCTGAAATCGCGGTCAGTCTATTGCCGATTTCCGGGGCCTGTCAACGTAATTCAACTTGCTGAAAAGAACGAGCGAGAAACGAAAGCGGCCTTCAGAGCACCAACTGGTTTTGAGTGTGTGTGCGATTAAAAGCCAGACTGAAGTCGGTACTCTGAACGCCGCTATCAACCAGAGCTTGACTTGCCTGAGTTGATGCTTAGTACGGAAGCATTGGAACCATGTCTCATCTACTTGAAGTCAAAAATCTCCATACCTACTTTCAGACCCGCGAAGGCCTGGTTCGCGCAGTTGAGGGCGTCAGCTTTTATCTGGATCGTGGAGAGTTGCTCGGCCTGGTCGGCGAGAGCGGCTGCGGCAAGTCGATGACCGCGCTGTCTATCATGCGTCTGGTCGCCGCGCCGGGAAGGATCGTGGCGGGCGAGATCCGGTTCGACGGCAAGAACCTTTTGCAGTTATCAAACCGTGAAATGCGCGCTGTGCGCGGCAATGACATCGCTATGATCTTTCAGGATCCAATGACCTCGCTGAACCCGGTCTTTACGGTGGGCGAACAGATTGCGGAAGCGCTGCGTTTGCATCGGGGTCTTTCACGCAAAGCCGCACGGGCCGCCGCGATTGAGGCCATGCGGGAGGTTTCCATCCCCGATCCCGCGCTGCGGGCTGACGATTATCCTCATCAACTTTCCGGCGGCATGCGACAGCGGGTGATGATCGCCATGGCGCTCGCTTGCGATCCGAAATTACTGATCGCCGACGAGCCCACAACGGCCCTGGACGTTACCATCCAGGCACAGATTCTCGATCTGCTTAACCAGTTGAGAAAGACGCGCGAACTCGCGGTGCTGCTGATCACGCATGACCTGGGCGTAGTCGCGGAAGTTGCCGAGCGCGTGGCCGTGATGTACACGGGAAAGATTGTCGAAGAATCGCCTGTTGATGAATTGTTCGCGCGGCCAAAGCATCCTTATACCGAAGGGCTCTTGCGATCTGTGCCCAAGCTGACCGCGAAAGATGTCGCCAAAGCTGAACGATTGCAAACGATCGAAGGCACGGTGCCCAAGCCGACTGCTCTGCCGCCGGGCTGCCACTTCGAACCGCGCTGTCAATACCGGATGCCGCGATGCAAAGAAGGTGAGATTCCGCTGTATGATGTGATGGGGGGCGTGCAGGTGCGGTGTGTCCTGTTTGATCCGGCAACTACAATTTAAGAATAGGTCCAATAGGAGCTATCGGCCCTATACTTATATGGCAGAAAACCCAACCCACAAACTCGTTTCTGTCGGCGGACTAGTCAAGCATTTCCCCGTCGAAGACACCGGCGACGTTTACCGCGCGGTTGATGGAGTGTCATTCGAGATCATGAGCGGCGAAACGCTCGGGCTGGTCGGCGAATCAGGCTGCGGCAAATCCACCGTAGGCCGTTGTCTGCTCCGTCTGATCGAACCGACACAGGGCGCAATTCAGTTTGCAGGCCGCGAGGTGACAGCGATGGGCAAAGCCGAACTGCGCCAGTTGCGCCGCGAAATGCAAATCATCTTTCAGGATCCGAGTGCTTCGCTGAATCCGCGCATGAAAGTGGGCGACATCGTGGCTGAACCGCTGGTCATTCATAAGATCGGAAATCGGGTGGCGCAGCGTGAACGGGTGGCATGGCTGCTCGGGAAGGTCGGGCTCGACGCGGACTTTATGAAGCGTTACAGCCACGAATTTTCCGGCGGTCAATTGCAACGCATCGGCGTGGCGCGCGCCCTGGCGCTGAATCCGAAATTGATCGTGGCGGATGAGCCCGTCTCAGCCCTCGATGTTTCCGTCCAGGCCCAGGTAGTCAATCTGCTCCAGGACTTGCAGAAGGAATTTGGACTTACGTATCTCTTCATCTCGCATGGACTCGCCGTGGTCGAACATATCTCGACGCGGGTCGCCGTTATGTACCTGGGTCGTATCGTCGAGATCGCCACTGCCGCGGAACTTTATCTGCGGCCGCTGCACCCTTATACCCAGGCGTTGCTTTCGGCGATCCCGGTTCCCGATCCAAAGATCCGGCGCGATCGGGTAATCTTGAAAGGGGATGTACCAACCTCGCGGAATCCGCCGTCGGGGTGCCGTTTTCGCACCCGGTGTCCGATTGCGATCGACGATTGCGATCGACGCATGCGCGCGCATCGATCCGGAGTTGCGCGAGATTTCCCCCGGGCACAAAGCCGCCTGCATTAGGGTAGAAGGCTACGATGCGGCGCGACCAGTCGAGTCGCACGATTGGCTGAGGAACTGAGTGTAAGAAGCGCGACGGTGAGGGAGGACTTGATCCGACAGCTGGCCCTTCCTAACGGTTGGGCTTCTGACACAACCCGGTGAAACAAGCACAGCATTGCACGCGTAAGAACAAATCTGGACACACCTAAACCAAACTCCGGACGGACCGGCTTTCTCCCCGTCCTTTAGCTTTCAACAGGAGGATAGTTTCATGAGCGATCCGAATCAGGAATTTCAAGCACCGCCGCCGCCTGCTATTGAAGTCGAGCCCGAGCGCAAACGGCCGGCCAACCTTCTTTGGGCCGGCGTCGCACTAGTCGTTATCGGAATCATCGTTTTGCTTGGCGGCATTGCCAATTTCATTCCGGGGGGACTCGGGACTGGAGGATCCATCTGTGCCCTGGGGGTGCTGTTTTTCGGGTTGAGCTTTACCTCTCTGCCTTATGTGCCGGATGCGCCGCCGCCCATGTCAACTATGGCCAGACTGACGGGAATTTTCTTCGAACCTACAGCCGTCTTTAGAAATTTGAGAGTTCATCCGCGATGGCTAGGTGCAATTCTGATTATCGGCTGTCTAAGCGCCGCTTACGCTGCGGCTTTCTATCATCGTTTGACGCCGGAGCGGATTATTAACTATACGATGGACAAGCTCGAGGAGAGTCCAATCAAGCCACCGCCCGAGGCTATGGCTAAGGCCCGGACGGAAGGTGTTGCTCAGGAAAGGTCACCGATCTTCCAGGCCGGCAAAGCCGTCAAGACAATTATTGGCGCATTCTTCGGCCTGGCTATTTTTGCAGGGCTCTATCTTATCGGCGTACTGGCATTCGGCGGCCGCATGCATTTCTGGCAGGCCTATGCAGTGGCCGCGTATGTAGCTCTCCCGGTGGCGGTAATCCAAAGGGTGAACAGATTCATCATTCTCTTCGTCAAATCACCCGACGATATCCACCCAATCCTCGGCCAGGAAACTCTGGTAACCGACAATCTGGGGATCTTGTTTAAGCCGGCCGAACATCCGGTGCTGTTTGTCGCGGCAAGCTCGATCGGGATACTTTCGTTTTACAAACTCTGGTTGACCGCGACGGGTCTGCGCGAGGGCGGATATAAAGTTAGTTCGTCGGCAGGGTGGGGCGTGGCAATCACTCTATGGATCCTGGGACTGCTGCTCGGCCTGGCAGCCGCAGCGATCTTCGGAAGTTTCTTTTCGTGACGGCGATTTGTAGGGGGCAAGGCCTGTCCTTGCCCGTTCTTCGAAGGAAGTCGGGCAGGTACAAGACCTGCCCCTACAATTATTCGTAACGAAGCGACTCAATTGGATCCAGACGCGCGGCCTTCCACGCCGGCCACAAGCCAAAGACCATGCCGATGCCCACACTCGCGAAAAAGCCCGCCACCGGCGCCCACAGCGGCACGTAAGACGGCATAATCAGTTTCACCAGCAAGGTCAGCAACCAGCCAATCGCCAGGCCGACAAATCCGCCAAAGCCGGTCAACGTCATTGCTTCGATCAGAAATTGCCAGAGAATGTCTCTGCGCCGCGCGCCGATCGCTTTGCGCACACCGATTTCGCGGGTCCGCTCAGTCACTGACACCAGCATGATGTTCATCACGCCTATGCCGCCGACCATCAACCCGACCGAAGAAATGACCACCATGGCAATGGCGATGCCGCCAGTGATTGAATGAAAAGTGCTGATGAGTGAAGCAGTGGTTTCCATCCCGAAGTTGTCAGGGCTGCCGAAAGGAACCTGCCGGCGAACGCGGAGCATGTCGGTAACCTGATCCATTGCTTCCTGCATCATGCCCGGTTTGGCCACGGCCAGCAGATAGACATCTTGCGAATTGGGTTTCAGCTTGCGCGCGTTATTGTAAGGTATGTAAATGACATTGTTCTGATCGTCGCTGCCGCCGCCAAAGAGGAACTGCTCGCGCTTCTGGAGTATCCCAACCACGCGATATTCTTCCGAGCCGATCTTGATCGTGTTGTCCACGGGTGATCCGAACGGAAAGAAATCGTCCGCCACCTTTGAGCCGATTACGGCGACGTTTTGATTCTGATCATTTTCAAACTGAGAAAAAAAGCGGCCTTCCGTGACGTTTTGCGTGCCCGCCTTTTCAAAATCCGGCAGCGTCCCCTGCAGCGCTACCGAAGCGGAAGTCTTGCCGCCGCCGCTAACCAGAATCTTTTGACCGAAGAAGTTGTTTGTGATTTCCAGAAAAGGGACTGCCACTTCGACGGCAGGCAATCTGGAAAGCGCAACGGCGTCGTCATATGTCAAAGGCTTGCGCATGCGCTCTTCGCGCGACATGCGACCGACGTGAATGCCCGGGTTGTACTTACTAATGTACATCGAGCGCGTGCCGTAGGCTTCGACTTCCTTGGTAAAGGCCGTGTCGATCCCGCTGATAATCGAAGCGATCAGCATCACCGTGACCACGCCGATGATCACCCCAATCACGGTCAGAAAGGAACGCAGTTTGTTGTCGCGCAGCGTTGCCAATGCCAACCAAAGGTTTTCGAGAATGTCGTTTCTGAATAATTTCATAGTCTTGTCCGTCGCCCGCTAACCGTCAGCGCGCAAGGCCTCAATTGGATCCAGCCGCGCGGCTTTCCACGCCGGTACGATTCCGGAAATAATTCCGACGCCGCCTGAGGCCAGCAGAGCGCCCGCGATCGCCAGCAGCGACAGGTAAGTGGGGAAAAAGGTCGCCGTAACGATCTTGCCGACCACCCACGCCAGAAATATGCCGATAGCTCCGCCAATCGTCGCCAGCGTCAGGGCTTCCAACAGGAATTGTTTCAGGATGTCTGTCTTGCGTGCTCCGAGTGATTTGCGCAGCCCGATCTCTTTGGTTCGCTCGGTCACAGAAACCAGCATGATATTCATTATCACGATAGCCCCCACCAGCATTGCAATGGCGGGAACGGCGATGGCCACCAGAAAGATCGTGCCGAAGAGGCGATCGCGCAGGCCCGTGATGGCATCCGGCGTGACAATGCCGAAGTTGTCTTTTTCGTTGAACCCCAGGCGACGACGCGCGCGCATTATGAATCTCGCTTCCTCTACAGCTTCGTTAAAGGTTTCGTCAGTTTTCGAAGTTGCGGTGAAGTAAAGTGACCGCTGCCGGATCAAGGGACCGAAGTCAAGGGAATAGGTTTTCAATGGGATAACGATAAAGCTGTCCTGGGGAATGCCGAACACGGTCCCCTTCACTTCCTCCACTCCAATCACGCGATACGGCAGTCCGCGGATATCAATTTCTCCCCCGATGGGATCGCCGGCCGGGAACAGTTTTGTGGCGATGTCAGCCCCTACGTAGGCAACACGCGCCGCGCCGTCAGCTTCGGTATCCGTAAAGAAACGACCGTTGGCGATAGTTCGGTTGTCGATGTCGGACGTGTTAGCCGTGGCGCCAATCACGATTACATCCTCGAGAATTTGATCGTTGCGCTTAACCAGTGATGGCGTGCCGCGCGCTTTGGCTCCGATCTTGCCGATCAGGGTCGCGTGATCTTTCAAGTACTGGTAATCGTCCAGCGTCAGATCTTTGTTGCGTCGTTGGGCGGCCGCGATCGTGTCGGTATCTTTGAAATCTTCGAACGGGTTGAAGCGTTGCACTGAGAAAGATTTCGCGCCGATGCCGGCAATTTTTTCGTCGATGTAAACGTTGAAGCCTTGAATCAGGGACACTACGGTGACAAAGGCCGTGACCCCGACGATCATGCCGAGCAGCGTCAGTGCCGAGCGCAGCTTGTGCGCCCAGATCGCCGCCACTGCGACTTTCAATACTTCTAAGAGATTCACTTGTTCTACTACGGACGACGAGGGCGTTTGGTTACCAAAACCCGGCTGCTTGTGGTGTAGCGGGGCAGTAGCCCGACCGTCAGGGAGGGCTTCTCTTCGACATTCACAACGTGAGCCCTCCCTGACGGTCGGGCTACTGCCCCGCTCGAGATGCTCATTCGTATCTCAAAGATTCGATAGGATCCAGCCGCGCTGCCTTCCATGCCGGCCACAGCCCGAAAACGATTCCCACGGCGGCCGAGATGCCCACACCTACGCCAATGGCCCAAGCGGGAACAAATGCGGGCAAGGGCGAGTATTTGTTCATCAGAATGCTGGCCAGCTCTCCTACAGCCAGCCCGAGCAGGCCACCGATTCCCGTCAGCACCACAGCTTCAATTAGAAACTGCGAAAGAATATTACTCCGTGTCGCCCCAACTGCTTTGCGCAAGCCGATCTCCTTAGTTCGCTCGGTAACTGAAACCAGCATGATGTTCATCACCCCGATGCCGCCAATCATCAGCGCCACTGCTGAAATCGCCGTTAGCACGAGATAAGTCGCGCCCGTTAGCTGATTGTAAATGTCCAACAGCGCGTCCTGAGAGGAAATACCAAAGGTGTCGGGGGCGTTGTGCGGAACTTGTCGGCGGCGACGCAAGATATCCGTCATCTCGTCGATCCCGGATTTGACGTAAGCGCGCGAAACCGGACGCACGATGATAGCAAAGATCGTTTCTGGAAAATCCATTTCGGGATAGTATTTGTGAAACGTGGAAATCGGAATGTAAACCTGATTGTCGCGCGATTGACCAAAGATTTGGCCGAGCGGTTCCATCACGCCGATGACCTTAAACGGGTGCCCGGCGATCTTCAGTTCCTTGTCCAGCGGGTCTTCATAGGGAAAGAGCGCGCGCACCAGGTCCTGTCCCACTACGCACACGTTGCTGTGCTCTTCAACGTCGAGATCTGTGATGTAGCGCCCATATCCGACATAGTTCGAAAGGGTAAACTCATGGTAAGGCGTGACGCCCAGTAGTATTGGCGTGTCGCTTTGCTTGTCCTGATAGCGCACCGTTTCGGCAATCTTGCGATAGAACGGTGCGACGCTGACGATCGAAGGTGCTTCGCGGCGAATGGCATCGGCGTCTTCGACCGTCAACTCCTTGCGGTGTATTTCTTCGGCCGTGGGCTGATGGCCGAAGCTCGGATCGAATTTCAAAGCCCAGATCGTATTCGAGCCGAGCCCCTCGATCTGTTTAGCAAACGATTGGTTTAGGCCCTGGATAATTGACACCATGAACATCACGGTCACAACGCCGACGCTGACCCCGAGAATCGTCAACGTCGAGCGCAACTTGTTCGCGCGCACCGTGTCGAGCGCCATGTAAGCGGATTCTTTAACGTCGATGAAGTTCATATGTGGAGCGCGGGCATCCTTGCCCGCCTGAGCGCGCAGCGCGAAATTCCGTCTTGCGACTCACCCTCCCAGAAAATGGGCGCGATACCACGCACTACTAAATCGCCATTCACGCGACGTACGGCACAAACCAGCCCTTACCGGATTATTTTCAATATAGCTAACGGCGTTTTCAAAGTGCTTGGCGTTCCGAATGTAACGATCAAAATAGTCCTCAAACCAGAACCGGCCTTTTCTCTCAAGGATCTTATTTGCTTCTTGAGCCGTGTAAGACTTGATCGAATGCATAATATTCGACAGAGAATGCGCGTAGCCCGGTGCCGCCAGAAATGCACGTGGTTCGGCATTATGATCCACGCAGACAACCGGTAGCGGTCGCCATCAAAATGAAGCAAGGCGTTTTGCACCATGTTCGCAATACGAATATCCGAGAGATAGCAAGCCCCATAGCCTTGATCCAGGTAGGCCTCAATTCTCCATCGTAACTTGTCTTCGACTTGCTCTGATTCACGCGCCAGCTCTTCTCGCCACTTCACAAGTAACTCCTGCGGCATTGAGTCGTACAGGCGAAATGTGATTGATTGAAATACTTCTCCGGCATCGAAGTGGGGAAGATAGCCGCGATTGTGCCATCCAGCCGGTTTGTAGTCACTTGATGTTTCAATCACAACTTCTCTTTTTCGCGCTGCGCGCTCAGTGCGGGCAGGGATGCCCGCGCTCCATGGCGCGCTTCATTCATTCCGACCTTAAGGCTTCAATCGGATCCAAGCGCGCCGCGCGCCACGCCGGCCACAGACCGCTTATGACCCCGACAATTGACGACATACTAACGCCGAGCACTGCCGACCAGATACTGAAAAGCAGCGGGAATCCAATCAGCAAAGCAATCAGCCAAGCCACGCCAAAGCCGGTCAGGACACCGACCACGCCGCCAATCGCAGTGACCATCACCGCTTCGATCAAAAACTGCGTGCGAATGTCTTTCTGGCGCGCGCCGACGGCTTTGCGAATCCCGATCTCTTTGGTTCTCTCCGTCACGGAAACCAGCATGATGTTCATCACGACGATGCCGCCGACGACGAGCGAGATTGCCGCCACCCCGATCGTCACGATGTAGATGTTCGCAGTCGCGCTGGAATAAAGATTCAGAAACACATCCTCGCTCTCCAGCGCAAAGCCATCGTCCTCGTCCCTGCCGGTCTTGCCGCGGCGGTTGCGCATGATCGCGCGCACTTGATCTTGGGCGCTCTCAAGCTGTGCGGCAGTGGGCGTTTGAATGAAAACCACCAGCACGCCAGAGGCGCTGAATGCGCCGCGCGAAATATTCAAGCCAAAGTTCTTCTTGTACGTCGCGAAGGGAATGTAAATCCGGTTGTCGCGCGAGACGCCGAAAACCTTTCCCAGCGCTGTGAGCACCCCAATGATTTGGTATGGGCGACCGCCGGCCCAAATCTCCTGGCCCAGGGCCCGCTCCGGCGACTGATTCGGAAACAGGTTGGTAATCACGTCCGGTCCGACTACGGTAACGTCGTGCGCGGAGCTGCCTTCGCTTTCGCTCCAAAACCGGCCGCTGTCGACTGTCACGTTATCGATATCGAACATGGATGTGGGCGCGACGGCGCGCAGCTGGACGTTATCCGCCTTCTGATTGCCGTGTTTGACAGTCACGCCATCGTTCGCAACTACTCCAGTGCGCCAACAGTTCGTACAGAGACGAAAGATTGCCTCGGCGTCCTCCTCGGTAATGTCTTTGCGCTTGTTGAATTTGATGAAGTCTTCGCGCGAAGTGATGACGCGCGGCCGCTTCGAGATCGTGAACACCGTCGAACCCTGTGAAGAAAAAGTTTGGGCCACAGTCTGATCCAGGCCCTTGATGATCGTGACTACTGCGATGACGGCGGTGACCCCGACAATAATGCCGACCAGCGTCAACGCGGTGCGTAGTTTGTTTTGCCGCAGGCTGGCGGCGGCGACCAGGAAGGCTTCCCAAAGCGCGGCCAGCCGGACAGTTGGCCTGAAAGCGGAGAACGAGCGGGTTCTGCCAGGAGCAAAAAGGCGCGGGCCGAAGCCCGTTGCTTCGGGTTTTGCGTCGCCGCCGGGGAACATTGCAGCGCCTCCTATCTAACCCGCTCATCTTTTTCGATCAGCCCATCGCGGATCGAAATAATGCGATGAGCACGAGCGGCAATGTCGTGCTCGTGGGTAACGAGAACGATGGTGTTACCGTCTTCGTGAAGTTTCTCGAATAACTTCATAATGTCATAGCTGGTGGCCGTGTCGAGTGCGCCGGTCGGCTCGTCGGCGAGCAGGATCGAGGGATGATTTACGAGGGCGCGGGCGATCGCCACGCGCTGGCGCTGACCGCCCGAAAGCTCGTTAGGCCGATGCATCATTCGATCGGTGAGATCGACGGCACTGAGGGCCTGCCGGGCCATTTCTTTCCTTTGGGCGCCTGGGATTCCGCCGTAGATCAGCGGCAACTCGACATTGTGCAGGGCCGTCGCGCGGGCCAACAGATTGAAGGTCTGAAACACGAATCCGACTTCCTGGTTGCGAATGCGCGCCAGATCGTCGTCGTCCATCTCAGCAACATTTTTTCCGTTCAGCCAGTACTCGCCTTGCGAGGGCGTATCGAGGCAACCGATCAAATTCATCAGTGTCGATTTGCCGGATCCGGACGGTCCGGTGATTGCGAGATAATCGCCCCGCTTCACCTCGAACGAAACGCCATGCAGCGCATGCACCTTTTCTGCGCCCATGTCGTATGTCTTCCAGAGATTACTCATGACGATTAGCAAATCTGCCTTGCCGTTCGCTGGTAACTCTGGCTTCCCGATTACCCCGGAAGAAGTCTGCGGTGTCACGACCGCGGTTTCGGTCATTAGCTTCCTCCGCCGGCGTTAACGTTGGCCCCCGCAGCTTTGGTTTGACGCTTCACGCCGGCGCCGTCCTTCAAAGTCTTCAGCACGCGACTTGGTCCGGTGATCACTTCGACCCCTGCTTGCAGGCCGCTGGTAATCTCGATATCCGACTCACCGGTAATACCCGTGGTGACTTCCACAAATTTGACCTTGTTATTCTTGTCCAGGATGTAAACGCCTTTTTGTTCTTTCGGCTTTTCACCCACCGGGGTCGGTGCGCTGCTGGCGATCGAAGGACCGGGTGAGGGCGCCGCCGGCGCCTTCTCCACAATCGCCTGGAGCGGCACAGCGATTACGTTGGTCTTGGTCTTGGTGGTAATGGTCGCGGTGGAACTCATGCCGGGACGCAGCTTGGCGCGGACGTCGTCGGCGAGGTCCTTGAGTTCCAGTGTAACCTTGAACTCTTTGGCCTCCTGCACATTCACGCGATTTTGCAGACCGCCGGTAGTGTCGGATTTGGCGACGGCCAGCGGGTTTTTCATCGTCACGACTGCGTTGACTTCTTTGTCGCCCAGCGCGTCAACCTTAACCTTGGCCTGCTGGCCCACATCGACGTTGGAGATTTCAGTTTCGTCGACGTTGACCTCGACATTAATGGTGGACATGTCCGCGATGGTCATCAAAGGCGTCGAAGATAAAGCTGACACTGCGTATTCACCCACGCGCGTGGGAATGTCGGCGATGACGCCATTCAACGGCGAGTACTGGGTCGCTTTTTCGCGCTGGCTCGATTGGCCGCGAAGAATTGCCTGTTGTTGGTTGACTCGCGCCTCGCTCGTTTTCACATTGTTCTGAGCCTCTTTGATGGCCACCCGTTGCTGGTTGGCGCGTTCCTGGGCTTCCTTGACTGCGAGCTTCTGCGATTCGAGATTGGATTTCGCCGTCTCAAGCGCAATCTTTGTCTGTTCGTAGCGATCGCGGGCCGCGTCATAGTCGAAACGAGACGCCACTCCCTTTTCGATCAGTTCGGTGGAACGCTTCAGTTCGCGCTGCGCGGCATTCAAATCAACCGTCGCCCGATCGACCGCCGTCTGTTGCGCAATCACCTGTTGGCGGCTTGAAGCAATTGAAGCCTCGGTAACGGCGAGCCCCTGCTGGGCCGACGCAACTCCATTCCGGGCGCTTTGGACATCGCTGATAAAAGCCTGCGTGGAGGCGAACTGCGCTTCCTGGCTGGACTGTAACTGGGTTGGATCGATCCGCACCAGGGGTTGGTTCTTGGTGACTTGATCACCGGGATTGACGTAAATCTCCAAAATGCGGCCAGCTATTTCGCTGGTCAGCTTGATGTAGCGAATCGGACGCACCTCGCCTGAGGCTGTTACGGTCGATCGCAGCTCGGGCCGCACGTCCAGCTTTACCGTCGTAACTTCCGCTTCGTCTTTTCGGCTGGCAACGACACTGATGATAATGATCAGCGCCAGCAAGACGACCGCCGATACCGCGATGATGATTTTCTTCTTTCTACTGAGGGCCATTTCGTTTTCAGATCCTTAATTAGCTTGATTTAGCCGGGTTTCGCTCTTGTCAGATTAGGCGCGCCCGCCGCGAATAGTTCACGTTGAGTTGTTTTTACGATGAAATCCGGTGCCCGGTTTCAAAGAAATCTCGACATGACAATCAATTATAGACGATGGCGGCGAGACTGCCGAACCCCTTGGACTCCATCCCGGCGTCTCAGGTTCCGGGAAGAGCAGAGGCAGGCCCTGCGGCAGTCCAGCAAGATCAACCTCGTTGGCGCGGTCCACAGTTTCGCGCTAAGATGTCTTGCCACGCAGGTTGATTTCTCCGACAAAACTGCGGACTAAAACGTAATGATCATTTGCGAGCGGTGCGGAACAGAGAATTTGAATGGATCGCGCTATTGTGATGAGTGCGGCGCCGCCCTCTGGCTGGCGGGTAAATCGGGCGGACTTTCATTGCCAGGGGCCAAAAAAAATGGTTCCACCGGCAACGGAAGCAAGGACGAGACGACTACTGTCTCACAATCAATTGGGAAAGTGGGTTCGCCCTTGCTACCAGAGCAGCAGACTGCGCTCCCTTCGGTCAAGACCGTCCATGCAACGCTGGTAATAGAACGCGGCAGTTCTGCGGGCAAGCAATTTCCGCTGAACAATCAGGACGCAAATATTGGCCGCTGGGATGCGGACGGTGGTGTCTTTCCCGATGTCGACCTCGATTCTGACGATCCCGAAGCCAAGGTGTCGCGACGTCACGCGCGCATTTCCTTGCGCAATGGTCAATACGTGATCGAGGATTTGGGATCGACAAACGGAACTTTTGTAAATCGCGGACACCGGTTAGCGCCCGGTGACCGTCAGCCGCTAAAGGATGGCGATGAGATTATTGTCGGTAAGACGTTCTTGCGTTTTCGTGTTGCCAGGTGAGACCGCACTGCCGGGCGGGCGGATCAGCTTGAAAATGTTTTTCGGCTTTTCCCGCAATTAGCAAATGACTACTTGTTGTGAATGTGGCGCCAGTGTGGCGCCCGATGAAAACTTTTGCGGCAGCTGTGGGGCTCGCCGACCGAACGACGACACATCGCTCGTGTCCAGGAGTGGAAGTGCAGGGAGTGGAAGTGCAGGGAGTGGAAGTGCAGGGAGTGGAAGTGTAGGCAATGAAAGCAGCGCAGATAACGCTGCCGGCATCGTTTCACATTATTCAAACAAGCTGGCCGAAGACGGTAGTACCTGGATGGAAGATCAGCCAAAAACAGCGCCACCGCCCGCCGACAGTAATCGGCACACTGGCGAGATTGCGGAGAGCGCCGAGTTTTCATCGAAGACTTCCCGAGCCGGCTCCGTGCCCGACAAACGACCGAAGCCCAAAGCGCTCGCCGGCGGAAAAGTCCTTAATAGCCGTTACGAGATCGTGCGCCGGATCGGCGGCGGCGGGATGGGCGCAGTCTATCTGGCCAAAGACCGTAACCTGGGCGAAGCGGCGCGCGCCGTCAAGGAGATGATCGAGTCGCACATCGACGACGCGCAGCACGAAAAGGCGATCGCCGACTTCAAGCGCGAATCGCTGCTGCTCACTGAACTCGAACATCCGTCGATTCCGACTGTCTACGACTATTTTTACGACGACGCGTCGGAACGTTTTTATCTGGTAATGAAGTTCATTCCCGGCAGCGATCTTTCTTCGCGGCTGCGAAATGCGCCCGGCGGACGCATAGACGAACTAACCATGACTGAGTGGGGGATCCAGGTTGCCGACGTCCTGCACTATCTGCACACCCGCCCACAAGCCATCATTTATCGCGACCTGAAACCGGCGAACCTCATGATCGACAGCAACAGCAATCGCATCATGCTGATTGATTTTGGAATTGCCCGCTGGGTTAACAAAAAGGAAAAAGGAGTCACCGCGGTCGGCACGATGGGCTATGCCCCGCCTGAGTTATTCAGCGGCCAGGCGGATGCGCGCGTCGACATTTACAGCCTGGGTGCGACGATGTTTCATTTGTTGACCGGTTCAGATCCGCAGGACAATCCGCTGCTCATCTTTGACTTTACCAAGAACCCGCGTCCGCGCCAGATAAACCCCGCGCTTTCCAGCGAGATGGAACGGTTGCTGATTCGCACGGTCGAATACAAACCGGAACACCGCTTTCAGACCGGAGCAGAGTTGCGTGATGCACTCGCCAGCCATCTCGAGAAGCTGCGTTCGGGCCAGGTCAGTTATGGCCTGCCGGCGGGCATGGAGATGGGCGGCGAGACCCTGCGCGTGGCCATCGTCTTTTGTGGATTTTGCGGCGGCCGCATCGCGGCTGATGATGTTTTCTGCGCGCATTGCGGCTCGCGCCAGCCACAGGCCGGAGGTTCCAGCGCAGCTCTGGCCCGAAGTCGCGCCACCGCGAAGCTGGTTGTCTCGGGGACTACCGAGTTGGATGCTTCGTTCCTCTTGCAAAAGGACAGCAATCTCGTGGGGCGGACCGATCCCCTGTCGAATATTTTTCCGGAAGTGGATCTGTCCCGGTTCGATCCGCAGACCAAAGTCTCGCGGCGTCACGCTCGGATCTGGCGCGAGGGCGAAGCATTCATGCTTGAGGACCTGGGTTCGGTAAACGGAACGGTAATTAATGATATCATTCGCCTCGAGCCCAGACAGCCGCGCGCTCTGGACAGTGGAGATCGTATCCGCCTGGGTGAAACCACTTTGCACTTCCTGGTTGGATAAGCCAAATTTCAGGATTTCAAATTTGAAATTTTAAATAAAGGCTGAAAGAGCTTTGACGGTAATATCTATGCTCGGCAATCGTTGATTTCTCGAGCGCTCGCATTCCCCTTATGACCGCAAAAATTGAAACTGTAAAACCAGCGTCAGGCGCCGTGGTTCCCAGGGCCGAGCCGCGGGTGCGCCTGCGTTTTCGCGCGCCGTTTGCTCTCCGCTGCGGGGCTCTGTTAATCGACTATATTTTGCTTGCTCTTATTCTGACGTTCAGCACTATGGTTGCTCGTCTAATGGGCGGCGGCGCGCGGATGGCGGGCGGAACAGCAGAAAAAGTCGGCATCATTATTACGCTAATCGTCGGGCTGCTTGATTTGGTGGTCCTGGCTGGACTGACTGGAAAGACCGTCGGCAAGTGGACGACAGGTCTGCGGCTCGAGCGCACCGACGGCCGCTTGCCGGGAATTGGCCGGGCCGCATTGCGCCACCTGGTGGGATATCCTTTGTCACTGCTGCCGTTTGGTCTGGGGTTTCTCATGGTGGCAGTTAGTCCGACGGGCCGCGCACTGCACGATCTGATCGCCGGCACAATCGTAGTGCGAAGATCTGGCGGGCCAATTGTCGTTCCGGCGCGCAAGCCGCGTACGCAGGGAGCATAACAGTAGCGCAAGCTGCCAGCTTGCGCGCTCGGGTGCGAGTCCAGAACCAAGCTGCCAGCTTGCGTACAAAACTTTTATGGCTGAGTTAATCGTCAAATATCCGGATCGCGCCGCTGAGCATTTTCAGATCAGCCGCCTGCGCGTCACGATTGGACGCTCAGCTCGCAACGATCTGTGTATTCCAGACCCTTTTGCTTCACGGGTCCATGCCGAAGTTCGCAGTGAAGGCGACGAATACTTTCTTCAGGATCTGGGATCTGCCAACGGCACGCTTTACAACGGATCGACAGTAGAAACCCTCATTACGCTCACTCGTGGTGGACGGATTCAAATCGGCGAAACCGAAATAGTTTTCAACGACAGCTCGTTCCCGCTGAGCAGCGGAGCGACGATGATCACCGACAACTCGACGTCGATTCCTGAAGTGACGATCGCGCTGTCTTCGGCCGATCGCACCACTTCGGGCTTGTTCGAAGCGATTGAAGGCGCGCGCACCCAATCCGAAGAATCCGCCGCCCATCGGCCCGCACATCAAAGCGACTTGCTGGCTTTGATCAGCAAAGTGGGCGTGGCTCTGCTGGCCTCAGTCACCCTGAACGAAACCCTCGAACAGGTAGTTAGCCTGGTCTTCGAAGCCGTACCTGCCGATCGATGCATGGTGATGATGCGCGACGACAAGAGTCCGGAACTGAAGGTCGCGGTGGCGCGCTTGCGCGATCGCGCCGGCGAAATCGGCGAGATTCGCATCAGCCGTTCCGTGATCGACGAAGTCGTTACCAATGGCAAGTCCGTTTTGACTTCCGACGCCCAGGCCGATCCACGCTTTGCCGGCGGCACAGTCATGCTGCAAGGCGTGCGCTCAGTGCTGGCAGTGCCGCTCGGAGTGGGCGCCAACGTCTTTGGCATTATTTACGCCGACTCGCCTTTGGCCGAGGGCCGCTTTACCGAAGATCATTTGAAAGTATTGACGACGCTGGCGTCGGTCGCCGCCATTCGAGTCGAGAACGCGCGTTTGACTGAAGAGCAGATGGAACGCGAGCGCCTGGAACGCGAGCAGCAAGTCGCCAGCGAGATTCAACAGCGCTTTCTGCCGGCGACGGCGCCGATAGTGGCAGGTTATGAACTACAAGGCATCAGTTTTCCCTGTTACGAAATCGGCGGCGACTATTACGATTTCATCCAGAGAGACGACGGCCGGCTGGTGGTGGCCCTGGGCGACGTCTCTGGCAAAGGCACCGCGGCCGCGTTGCTGATGTCTTCGCTGCATGCCGCCATACACGCCCAGGCTGATATCCACAACTCACTGGCGAAAACTATCGGCGCGGTCAATCGTTACCTGGTCGAGAGCATACCCGCCAATCGATTCGTCACGCTCTTCTATGCCGAGCTGGATCCGAAAGATGGAGCGCTGGCCTTCCTCAACGCGGGGCACAATCCGCCGCTGATAGTTCATGCGGGCGGCACAATGGAACAGTTGGCTGCCGGCGGTTTGCCGCTGGGTATTATGTCGAACGCTGATTTTCGCGAAGGACGCACACAACTCCACTACGGCGATGTGCTGGTGATTTATTCGGACGGAGTGTCGGAAGCCTGTAACCCTGCCGGTGAAGAGTTTGGTCCCACGCGGCTGTACGAAGTGGTCGCGCGGAACATGGACGCTTCGGCCGGCGGCATCCGCGATCGGATCGAATCAGCACTAACCAAGTTCTGTCAGGGCACGCCTGCCGCCGACGATATTACGCTGGTGATCTGCAAGCGGCTGGCCGAATCAGCGGAAGTAGCTGCCGCCGTGGGAAGCTGACTTTCCGAAAGATTCGCGGCTGCGACTCATTAGGTGGCCTCTGGAAATATCCTCTGCAGCCAACGCAAACGCTCGCCAGCACCCGCCTCACGCAAGAATCAGCACCAGGTACTCATTCATCAAGCCTGCGGAGCAGGCGCTAGCGTAAAGCCTGGGGCGTAAGCCCCAGGATCGTGTTACGCCCGAACCGCAAGCCCGTGAAACGGGCGACAGCCCCGTCCGTGACCCTGATCGCTACTCGTTGCAGTCATTCTCGGTTCGCGTCTACTCTAATCTTTCTGCCGCTCTGCCGCCCGCTTCAGGGCTCAGATGTCTTATTGGCTTGTAACCTGGGGTTCCGCTTAGCTTCACCCCAGGCTTTATGCTGACGCCTGCTCCGCAGGCTTACATATCATTTTGCCATTCGGTTCAATCAGTGCACGACTTCAATAAACAGCTCGCTGATGCTCGCTCAATTTGCTCCTCAAACTAAAGCGGGGCTCGACGCCTTCTTGATTACCTTCGACTCGAGCCAGGACATATTCGCCCACGACCGGCCCGTGTTTGAAGCCATGGCCTGAGCCGCCGCCTACCAGCCACACGTTCTCAAAGTCAGGATGACGATCGATCAGAAAGTCGCCGTTGGAAGTGTTCTCGTACTGACAGACGCGCGCGTCCAACACCGGCGCATCTTTGAGCGCGGGTAAGCGGCGGGCAAGCATCTGGCGCACTTCAGCTAATCCTTCATTGGTGACAACTCGATCGCCTGTGTCGGGATCGAATTCAGAACCGTGACGATCGATCGCGATCTTGATTCCG
>WNFQ01000492.1_pt1 | contig 26118 bp, 18 predicted proteins | sample 5400171 | NCBI WGS metagenome assembly WNFQ01 (sample SAMN13153356, study PRJNA577476) | soil metagenome | isolation source: 20 cm soil under Madrone tree | place: USA:California | collected 2016-06-14
TTCTTCCATGAGCTTGTGGATGCCGGGGCCGAGCTTGTCTTCATCGGCACGACTCTTGGGCTCGATGGCGAACGTAATGGCCGGCTCGGGCAGAGTTACTTTCGGATACTGAATCGGCGCCGACTTGTCGCCCAGGGTGTCCCCGGTGAGGGTGTCGCGCAATTTCGCTACGGCGCCGATGTCGCCCGCGTGCAACTCGTTCACGGCAACGAAATTCTTCCCCTGCATCACTGAAATGTGGGCCAGCTTTTCCTGCGCATTGCGAGTGAAGTTCTGCACCGAGGACTCGTTCTTCAACACTCCGCTGTACACCTTGAAGTAGGAGATGCGCCCGGCAAATGGATCCGACACCGTTTTGAATACGTACAGCGACAGGGCGTCCGAGTCGGCCACGTGGCGTTCGGGGCCTTGCCCATTGCTGCCAGGGCTGCCGTGCAGAGCGGTGTGTTCCGTGCCCGCCGGCGTATAGTCGACCAGGAAATCCATAAGCTTGTCGACGCCGATATTCCCCAATCCGGAGGTAAACAGCACCGGGAAAATCTTGTCCTCTCGGATGGCGTCGTGCAGTGCGGGAATGAGATGTTCTTCCGGAATCGTGCCTTGGTCGAAGAACTCCTCCATCAGTTTGTCGTCACCTTCGGCAATCAATTCGACCAACTTCTCATGCGCTTCCTGGGCAGCGGCCGCAAGATCGGACGGAATCTCGCCTTCTTTTCCCTTTCCATTGCCGCCCAACTCGTAGGTGTAGGCCTTCATGCGCACTAAATCGACGACGCCCGTAAAATTCTTTTCTTTGCCGATGGGAAACTGGAGAGGGACGACCGCCCGTCCGAACGCCTTGTTTAACGATTCGAGGACGCGCTCCGCATCGGCGCGATCGCGATCCATGCGGTTTACTACGATCACGCGCGGCAGATTGATCTCTTCCGCGTATCCCCAGACCCGCTCGGTGACGACTTCGACGCCGGCGACGCCGTCGACAACAACCAATGCCGCTTCCACCGTGGGTAACACAGTCTTGGCTTCATGCACGAACATGTTGAACCCGGGAGTATCCACCAGGTTGATCTTGGTCTTGCCCCACTCGGCGAACGCGATGCCCGTACCGATCGACATCTTGCGGGCAATTTCCTCCTCGTCATAGTCGGTGGGCGCAGTCCCGTCGTCGACGCGGCCTAGGCGCTGGGTGGCGCCCGCGGTGTAAAGTGCGGCCCCCACCAGAGAGGTTTTGCCGGCATGACCGTGACCCACCAGGGCCACGTTACGGACATTTTCACCTTCGTAGACTTTCACGGGTTCACTCCTTGGATCAGAACGAGCCGCTGTCGGATCGCGCGGTGGATAGCGGGATTTCTGCCCGCGCCGGCAGGAAAGGCCACAGACCGGACCACAACGTCCCACCAAAACCTCGAATGCTACCACAGGCAAATTGGCCGTCTCAAGGACGTTGGCACCTGCTGCACCTGCTGGAAGACGCTCGCGAGAAGTCCCAACCAGCTTTGACACGGGGAATCCGGTTTCGTTTCCACTGGGTACCTTTCGCGGGCGCAATAAAAATCAGGAGAAACATGATCTATGAAGATGCTCCTGGTTGTTCTCTTGGGTTGATGACCTTCGCTCATGTCGTGCCCGCTGTTGCGGAGCCTGCCGCCGCTCCGCAAGCGCAGGCAAGTCTGTATCAGCGGCTCGGTGGCTAGGATGCTTTGCCCGCCGTGTCGGACGACTTCCTTTACACCGGCCGCGACATGAGAACCGTGCACACCGGTCTCAACATCACCGAGTCAGATTGGAGCAGCATGGTGAAGTACTTGGTAGGCAGGCTCGATGAGTTCAAAGTACTGGAGAAGGCGAAGAACGAAGTGCTCCCGGCATTGGCTGGGTTAAAAGGGGGCATTGTGGATGCCTGAGGGGGCCACCCGAAAACGGGTTTGCCAGGGCCAAGCCATTTATTTTTCGTAGCTTACAGTGCCCGGCTGACTTTGTTACCCGGGCGCCTGGGGACGCAGATCACGGGGATTGTGCGAACCGTGAAACTGCCCTATGCTTGCGAGAGCGAACGCCTTTGCAACCACATGTGGTGGGTGAAGGAGTCGCAAAGGGTCCTCCTCCAAGCGCCGGGGAAGCATGCAGCGTCGAACCGCCAAGTTGTTGGTACTCGTCCTGGTTGCCGGGATCTGCGCACCTTTTGCAGCTGCCGGGACGATGCAGGCCGCAGGTGCGCACTGTATCCGCAAGCCGCTGCAGGCGGCACGCGTGGACGACGCACCCAGCTGTCATCGCCACCACGGGGCTCTACCGGCCGATCCGGCAGTCACAAAAGAGAGTTCTTCCCGGCAGTCGATTCATTCGAATCAGTGCTGCAATGACCACGAATGCTGCCGGTCCACGGTCCGATCGTTGTGGGCACAACCCCGCCTGAAAGCGGATGTGCGAGTCGTTGCCCAGGCGGAAACGACTCTTCCACCGTACCCGTTTCACATCCACGGCTCCGAGTTGGTTGCCCATTACGCTGCCCGCGCTCCTCCCGCCCTGTAGAAACCCAGTCAGCCTGAGCGAGTTCCTCCTGAAGGATTGTTGGTTTGGTTCATTCGTACCTACGTGCGCGTCACGTCGGTTAGGGCCAACGTCATAGAACCTTCTGCAGCTCGCTACGCTGGGAAGTTGTTTCTCGCAACTTTATTCCTTACTGAGGATGCATGAGACAGAATTGGATTCGTACCGTAGCGGGGCTCGCCGCGCTGCTTTTCACAGCCGCCGCCAGCGCCACAATTTTCAGTTCAGTCCACGGACTGATTCACGACCCGCAGCACCGTCCGGTGCAGGGCGCCAGGGTGACGCTGCGCTCCACCAGTTCCGACTGGGTCCAGTCCGCGAGCAGCGACGGCGCCGGCGAATTTCACTTTGACACCGTTCCTCTCGGCGAATACCGGGTGACAGTCGAGGTGGAAGGATTCACAGCCGAAGAGCAAACCTTTGTGCTTACGTCTAGCCGGGATGCCAAGCCTCATTTCTCACTCAGAGTGGCGCGCGCCGCCGAGAGCGTGGAAGTGCGAGACATCGTTTCCAGCGTAAATCCCGAATCCTCGACCAGCACCAACGTCGTGAGTCGTGCAGCCATCAGCGAGACGCCCGGCGGCGATGCCTCCAACAGCCTCGCCATGGTTACCAACTACACGCCGGGCGCCTACGTGGTGCACGACCAGTTGCACATTCGCGGTGGACACCAGGTTTCGTGGTTGCTGGATGGTGTGCCCGTGCCTAACACCAATATCGCGTCTAACGTGGGTCCGCAGTTTGATCCCAAGGACGTCGACTACCTCGAAGTGCAGCGCGGAGGCTACAGCGCGGAGTACGGAGACCGCACCTTCGGTGTCTTCAACGTGGTAACGCGTTCCGGATTCGAGCGGGACCGGCAAGGGGAACTGGTACTCGGCTACGGCAGCTACAACAATACGGACAACCAGATCAGCTTTGGCGATCACAGTGAACGCTTTGCCTGGCTGGGCAGCTTATCGGGGTATCGCACCGATCTCGGGATCGAAACGCCCACCACAAATGTCCTGCATGATCAGGCCGCGGGGTTGGGTGGGTACGGTTCTTTGATCTTTAATAAGTCGCCTTCCGATCAATTACGGCTGGTAACGTCGGTTCGCGGGGACCACTATCAAGTCCCAAACAGCCCGGATCAGCAGGCGGCCGGCTTTCACGACGTCGAAAACGAGCGCGATGCGTTCGTCAACTTCTCCTGGCTGCATTCCATTGGGACGAACTCGGTTGTCACCGTCTCACCCTTCTATCATTTCAATCGCGCGCACTACGTTGGCAACTACGACGGCGCGCCCGACCCTGCGGTCGTCATTCCGGAAGACGATCGCGGTTCCAACTACCTAGGTGGGGTTGTTTCCGTTTCCTACCGTCGCGGGCAGCACAATTTCGGCGGCGGCGTACAGGTATTCGGGCAGCGCGACAACCAGTTCTTCGGCATTGTCAGTAGTGACGGCAGTCCTCCGACCATCGCGCAGCGCGAGAGTCTGTGGGGTGGGGTGGAGGCCTTGTTCCTGGAAGACCAGTTCAAAGTCACCCCTTGGCTGACCTTAAATGGGGGAGTCCGGCTTACGCACTTCGGGGGCGCGGTACCCTCGGGTTCCGGGCTTCCGCGTGTTATCGAAAATGCGGCCGACCCGCGGATCGGAGCGGCGGTCCAAATTCCCAAGCTGAAGTGGGTAGCCCGGGCCTTCTGGGGACGCTACTACCAGGCGCCTCCTTTGCTTACCGTCTCCGGACCGCTTCTGGAACAGTGCACCGCGTTTGATTGTCGGTTCGCGCCGCTGCATGGCGAGCGCGATGAACAACGTGAATTCGGACTGAGCATTCCGATCTCGGGGTGGACGTTCGACGTCAGCAATTTCCGCACCGGGGTGAGGAACTTCTTCGATCATGATGTTCTAGGCAACTCCAACATCTTCTTCCCACTCACCCTGGAGCGGGCTCGCATCCGCGGGTGGGAAGCGACGGCGTCTTCGCCGCGCCTCGGAGGACTCGCTTCCTGGCACCTTGCGTACTCGCACCAACATGCGGAGTGGAATGGCGGAATCACGGGTGGATTGGTCAGCGACGGATCCTGCGGGGATCCCATTTGCACTCTCGATCACGATCAGCGCGACACGGTGAGCACTGGGCTGAACTTGAATCTGCCTGCGCGCGTGTGGACGGCCTTCAACGTCAATTACGGTTCGGGTTTCCTGGATGGCGAAGGCCCGGCGCACCTGCCGCCGCATACAACGGTGGATCTATCGGTGGGGACGTCGTTCGGGGAGAACTGGAATCTACGCTTCAGCGCGCTGAACGTCGGCAACAATCATTACATGCTCGACAACAGCAACACCTTTGGGGGGACGCATTTCGCCAACCCGCGGGAGTTGGCGTTTCAGTTGAAATACCGGTTTCATTTTTAGGCGGAGATTCGGACAGCGTCTACTCGAAGGGGCCGCGCGCGAGCAGGTGTCAGCCCTCAAGGGACGGGCATTTATTCTGGCTGGCGACCCCCGGACTTACGTCCGGGGCTATCTTCTGCCGTCCCTGCTGCCGTCCCTGCGCGACTGGGGGTGTGTGCGCGCTGTAGAGTTTGCTGAAACGGTCCGGAGCTCGCTTTTGCTTTGCATGGGCCCGTCCTCAGCGGGGCCGTAAAACTCTGCGAATCAGTCGCGACTTTAGTCGCTGACGTTCACAGTTGGCGATCACATGACTTTTTCAACAATCTGTATCAGCCTCGCTTTATTGACAGAGTATTTGGTTCATGGACACTCGAAGTCTGCACCGCAAGCCGGAAGGAATTCGGCGAGGTTTCTCTCACATCACCTTTTCGATCGCCGCTCGCAACTCCTCGTAAGACAGCGCACCCGGATGGTAGAAGGCGATCTTACCGGTGCGATCGATTAGGACGAGGGTTGGCGTGGTACTTGCCCCGTACACATTGAAATTCTCTTTACTCACCGGCACAGAAACGCCTTGCAGTCCTGCGTAGTACTGCTGCCACACGCGGTTCATGTAGGCCAATTCAGCCTTGGGCGTGGTGTCCTCACCGTGGGCCGCATAACCGTATCGTCGCGTGGGAGCAACCATGGCTAGGCCTTTGAACTCTGAGCGCAAACGCTGGAGGATGGGCGCTTCTCCCTTGCAGTCCCCGCACCAGTGTGCCCAGAAGAACAACAATGAAGGCGATCCTTTGAGTTGCGCGAGCGAGGCGGGCGAAGCACCCAGGTGTTCGACGCTCTTGAGCGCCGGAGCCGGAAGCCCGACGAAGGTGAGCAGGTTCAGATTCTTGTGCAGGCGGGCCGCGATCGAAGTGTTCCCATAGGTCCGAAGTGCGCTGCGCAGTAGTGCAATGCCCTGTGTCTTCTGTCCACGGGCCGCCAAGGCCTGCGCCTGGACTTCGAACGCCGCGCCCAGGGCGAGCGGGAGATTCTCATCCGCATCCAGGGCGCGACCCTTCAATTGCGCGATGGCCAATGCCTGGGTGCGCTTGGCGTAAGTTTCTGCCTGCCTGTATTGCTGCATGCCTAGCGCGGCCCGGCCCATCCAGGAAAGAGCTTCCAGATATTCGGAGGTAATCCCGCGCTGACCCTGGTAGGTTTTCAATTCCGACTCTGCGGCAGCGAAGTTGTTCTGCGTAAGCGCCTCGCGAACGTCGTCCACGATACCTGCAGACGCGCTGGCGCCCAGGAGAAGGAGGCATGTTAAGAGACGAAACGCCATGCTCAAATGATGATCGGAAAATCCGGAAGTGACAAGTCGACCGCAAATACAAAGGGCGGCCTCGCAGCCGCCCCTCGATTCAATTATTAGCGTGCGAAAGTGGTTAGACAGCCTTCACGTTCTCGGCCTGCCAGCCCTTGGGGCCTTTGACCACATCGAACTGAACCTGCTGACCCTCCTGCAGGCTGCGGAATCCACCCGACTGGATGGCGGAGAAATGCACAAACACGTCCTCACCATTCTGGCGGCTGATGAAACCATAACCCTTGGCGTCGTTGAACCACTTTACTGTTCCTGTTTCCATGGTATTGCTTTGTTTCCTTTTTCTTAGATGTTGCGCTGAAGCTCGCAGGACTGGTGCAGGCAGGTCACGCTAGAGAGCGGAGAAACTGCAGAGTGCATAGAACCGCAAAGATCAAACGCAGCTTTATTGTACTTTATATCCCTGAGAAATAGCTACGGCTTTCCACCTAGCGCCTGATAACCTGCGTATTTACAGTAGTCTACGTCCGTTGTCGGGTTGGGGAAAAGGCGACGGAAAGACGAACTTTGTCTAAATTCTTGGCAGCTACTCCTTTTTCATCGTGTCGATGAGTTGAAACAGCTGGCTGCGATCGACGACCTCTACAAAGGGAGTCCCGGAGCGCTTGTTGCTGACCACGTACAAGGTGGGCGTGTGCTGCAGCCCGAGTTGCAGCCCACGTTGCCGATCGGCTTCAATAAGAGCTGCGAGTTTCCCGTCCGAGTCAACCACAAACGGCAGATCAATCTTGTGCGCGGCAGCAAACTTTTCGGCAAATGAGCGCAGCCTGTCCTTGGTGATCTCCAGTTGATGCTTGAAGACGGTATCGCGGAACTCGTTGCCGACTGCCTTCGAATGCGTATCGAAGAAGCGCGCCAGCACGGCAGCATCGTATGCCCAGGGATGCATCTGGAGCGGGAAGTCGTGGCGCACCACGGGAATCTTGTAGGTACGGGCCGCCTCTTCCACGAGCGGGGCAGCGCGCGCGCAATCGGGACATTCGAGGTCCTCGAAGATCACGATTGCTACCGAGGCACCTTTGGGGGGCCGAAGAATCGCCGCCTTGTCCTGCGCAGCCGCCAGCGCGGCGATCAAAAGGACGGCAAGAAAACCGAGCTTTTTGTTCATAAGTGAATTGGATGCGGGGGACCCCGGATGCTGTTGACCCGGGATTTGCTATCTATGGTAACCGAACGAGCCGACGGTGTCAGGTCATAGGGTGCGGTCCACCACCGAAAATAGCGAAGGGCGGCCGCAGCCGCCCTCCTGCTGATTGTTGCCAGACTACTGCGCGGTGACTAGCTTTTCCTGTGCCATCATCGAGGCGATCGTCTCCAAGATGGATTCGATGCTGCGTCCAGTGTCAGTGGCCACATCCACATAGGGATGACGTCCGCCATCGGCGTGCATCACGAGCACGCGCGTGCCCTGGTGGGACTTCTTCACCATGTAGGGCAGGTGGTGCCGGTCGTTCCGGGTGAGCGTCGGTCCGAGAAGCACGAGATCAAACGCATCGGTCTTCAGGGCTTGTTCCACGGCTCTGCGACCGACGACGGTGGTCACCCGATGCCCGGCTTTCTGAATCGAATCGGCTTGCGACGCCAGGACCTCCGCATCGCCTTCGCCGTACAGAATCTTGAGCTTGAATGAGGATTTCGCCATTATGTTGTAGTCCAGCATTCCTTTCTTCCCGCTGGATTCACGGTAGCAACGGGCGTTATCTCCGAGTAGGTCACCGAAGAGCTAGACCAACTGCGGTGGGTTTTGCAGAGCCTCGCCCTAGCCCGTTTGACCCTCCCTGGCCCCTCCTTTAAACTCAAGAGATTCAGCAGAGTACGAATTGCTCACTATGGCGGACCGCATTCATATCAAGCTTCCGGATGGAAGTACCAAGGAAGTGCCAAAAGGTGCCACTGCCCTCGATGTGGCCAAGTCCATCAGCCCGCGACTGGCGGACGCAGCGCTGGTGGCCAAGACCAACGGCGACCTGATCGACCTCACCCGGCCGCTCGAAAAAGACACGGGCCTGCGCATCCTGACGGAAAAGGACCCCGAGTCGCTCGAGGTCTACCGGCACTCCTCCGCTCACCTGTTAGCGGCCGCCGTGCTCGAACTATTCCCTGAGACCAAGCTCGGCCACGGTCCAGCAACCGAGAACGGCTTCTTCTACGACTTCTACCGCCCGACGCCGTTTACCCCCGAGGACCTCGAGAAAATCGAGAAGAAGATGCAGGAGCTGGCGCAGCAAAACCTCCCTTATGCACGCGAGTTTCTGCCACGCGAGCAGGGGCTTGAGAAGTTCAAGGGCGAAGGCGACTTCATGAAGTGCCATTTCATCGAGCAGTTCACCAAGCCCGATGAAAAGATCTCGATTTATAAAACCGGCAAGTTTCTCGACTTCTGCCGGGGGCCGCACATCCCGTCCACCGGCAAGATCAAAGCGTTCAAACTGCTGAACGTTGCGGGCGCCTATTGGCTTGGGGACGAGAAGAATCCACAGCTGCAGCGTATCTACGGCACGTCGTTCTACTCGAAAAAAGATCTGGACGCTTACCTGAACAGTCTCGAGGAGGCCAAGAAGCGCGATCATCGAGTGCTCGGCAAGCAACTCGACCTCTTCTCGATTCAGGACCTGGCAGGGCCAGGGCTGATCTTCTGGCATCCCAAGGGCGGGATCATCCGGAAGGAGATGGAAGACTGGATGCGCGAGCAGTACGTGAAGCGCGGGTATTCCCTGGTGTACACGCCGCATGTGATGCGGCGGCAGCTGTTCTTCACGTCGGGCCACGAAGGCTACTACGCGCAGAACTTTTTCGACTTCATGGAGCTTGACGACGCAGAGTACCGCGTGAAGCCCATGAATTGTCCGGGACACATTCTGATCTACAAGGACTCGCTGCGATCGTATCGCGATCTGCCGGTACGACTGGGCGAGCTGGGCACGGTATATCGCTACGAGCGTTCGGGCGTAATGCACGGCTTGCTGCGGGTGCGCGGTTTCACCCAGGACGATGCGCATATCTTCTGCACGCCGGAACAGATTGAGCGAGAGATCGCTGATTGTGTTGAGTTCGCGCGCGACGTGCTCCGGGACTTCGGCTTCGACAAGTTTCAGACCGAGCTTTCGGTCTGGGACGCGAACGATCGCAAAAGTTATGTCGGAAGCGAAGAGCAGTGGAACATGGCGACTGCATCGCTCGAAAACGTTCTTCAGCGATTGAATATCGAGTACAAGGTTATTCCCGGCGAGGCCGCGTTCTACGGGCCGAAAATCGATATCAAGCTGGTCGATGCGATCGGACGGCTGTGGCAGCTTTCCACCGTGCAGTTCGACTTCAACCTGCCCCAACGCTTCGAATTGGAGTACGTCGCCGAAGACGGTACGCGTAAGCAGCCGCTGATGGTTCACCGGGCGCTGTATGGGTCGGTCGAGCGCTTCTTCGGCGTGCTGATCGAGCACTATGCGGGCGCGTTCCCAGCGTGGCTCTCACCGGTGCAAGTGGTGATGATTCCGATCTCCGAACGGCACGCGGAGTACGCGAACAAAGTTGCAGCGCAGTTAAGAGCAGTCGGTGTGCGGGTAAATGTGGACGCGCGCAACGAGAAGATGAACGCCAAGATTCGCGAACATGCGATGCAAAAAGTACCCTTCCAGCTGGTGGTCGGCGACAAAGAAGCCGAAGCCGGCAAAGTGAACGTGCGCACTCGCGGCAAGGAAAAGACCGAAGACATGCCGGCCGCGGAGTTCGTGGAGAAGGTGAAGACGCTGATCGCGGAGAAGAGCCCGGGGCTCTAGAGTCTCTGCCGGTGAGTCTGGCAAGAACCACGTGGGGACGGCCGCCCTCGGTGGTCCAGGCCGTGCGCTAGCACGGCAGTTTTCCCACTTCGGCTAGAACATGATGGAAAGCGGCGTAGGTGCGAGGCTCTGCAAATGAATTGTATCGGGCTCTAGCACCCTGCCCGAAATGCTCGATGCCATCAAGGTTGCTTCGCCGCACATGATCCGCAAGAGGCGAGGCTCGCAAGGCCCCGTTTGGCAAGACGAATCCTTTGATTATGTGCTTCGATCTTCGGAGAGTTAGAGGCGAAGATTCAGTACGTGGTGGAGAACCCGGTGCGACGTGGGCTGGTCAGGAATTGTTCGGAGTATGCCTGGCTGTGGCGTCGGCCGTTGGCGAGCTGATGCTCGCTGTTGGGTTAGCCGAGCTGGCGCTTGGCTGGACGGCCGGGGCGGCCGTCCCCACGCGTGCCGTACCATCTGTGGTTGTACTATGGTTGCGGTGCATCCGCTCGCACATAAGGTGCTCGACTACATCCGGCAATGGCAGCTCCTGACAGCCGGAGACCGCGTCGGCTTGGCCGTTTCCGGTGGTTCTGATTCCGGGGCCCTTCTGGGGATCTTTCTCGAGCTGCGCGCCGAACTAGGGATCGTCCTCTCGGTTGTTCATTTCAATCACAAGCTGCGCGGCGGCGAGTCTGACCAGGATGAGACGTTCGTCAGCGAGCTTGCGCGCTCAAACGACCTCGAATTTCATTGTGAGAGCGCAGATGTTTCTGCGCTGGCTATTGAGAAGCGGCAGAGTCTCGAAACCGTTGCCCGCGAACTGCGTTACGAGTTCTTTCGAAAACTGCTCCAACCTGCCCCCCACGGGAATGCCAACCCAACTTCTCGACTCGACAAAATCGCCACCGGCCATACCCTCGACGACCAGGCCGAGACCGTGCTCATGCGCATCATCCGGGGAACTGGTACGCGAGGGCTGGCCGGGATTTATCCAGCGGTGGAGTTGCAAGACGAATACGAGGAAGGCCTCGGCCAAGTCATTCGTCCTCTACTGACGGTGCGAGGTCGGGAACTGGAACAGTACCTCAATGACCTTGGCCAGCCCTGGCGCGAAGATTCCAGCAACCGCGATCCGAAATTCACCCGCAACCGCGTGCGCCACGTGCTCCTCCCCCTGCTGGAACGGGAATTCAATCCCTCGATTGCAGAAGGGCTCGCGGAACTTGCTGAGATCGCGCGAGGTGAAGAAGACTACTGGGAGAACGAGATTTCGGGATGGATGGGCACCGCGATCCACTGGTCCGAGCCAGATTGGGCGCGCTCACCGGACGCTCAAGGTCTTGTCCAGTTAGCGCCTTTCAATCCTCAACTCAGGGAACGACTCCTAGAGCCCGGGCCGCTGGTCATCAATGCCAGGGTAGAGCTTGCGTGGCTACTCTCTGAGCCGCTGGCGGTTCAACGTCGAGCCCTAAAGGCTGTCGGTGATCTGGCCGGATTTCCACTTGAATTCAAGCACGTGGAAGAGATACTGCGCTTCGCGGGCGAGGAGAGTAATTCCGGCAAGCAGCTGTCCCTTCCTCTCGGTTGGAAGCTCGTCCGCGAACCCGAAGCTCTCGCATTTCTCACGCCGGACCTTCGCACTCAAGAACGCATTCCTACGGACTACGAATATCCGCTCGCCCTCCCTGGCCGGGCCATAGTGCCCGAGGCCGGCGTTGTGGTAGAAGCGATGCGAGTGAAATCGGGAGGGGAAATCGCGGGAAACGATTCCGATCATCTGCTCAATCCGTCGTTGGTGTCGAAAGAACTAGCGGTGCGCAACTGGCGGCCTGGGGACCGATACTGGCCGGTGCACACAAAGGCACCCAAAAAGATCAAGGAATTGCTCCAGGAACGGCATATCACAGGAGAGGAACGAAAGCTCTGGCCGGTCGTGGTAAGCGGCGATGAGATCGTCTGGGTCCGAGGGTTTCCGGGACCAGCAGGATTTCGGCCGCAAAGAGAGTGTAAGGAAGCCGTCCTGATTCGCGAAGTGCCCTTCGAAGACTGATCCGGGCCGATCGCAAGGAACGGTTTGGAGGCGCTTCCCAATATGAGCTCAAGCTCGAAAGTGGAGTCGTTGCGCCCGGTCATTTCCGCCGAGCAAATACAGAAGCGAGTCCGTGAGATTGCACACCAGATCTCCGATGACTACCAGGGCAAAACCATCCACGCGCTGGCGCTACTGGACAATAGCTTCATTTTCATGGCGGACCTGGTTCGAGCCCTGGAGGTCCCCGTGGCATGCACCTTTGTGAAGCCGCGCTACCGCAAGCAGGAAGCGGGTGGGGCCCCGGATGTCATGGAAATCCTGTTCAGCCACGAGCTCGACATTCGCGGCAAAGACGCGCTGCTGGTCGAAGGCCTGGTGCACTCGGGCGTTACCAGCGAGTTCCTCATGAACGACTTGCGGGCATGGGGCGCTGCTTCGGTGAAACTGGTCACGTTACTCGACCGGCAGGCGGCGCGCCGGGTTCAACTTCAGCCGGACTATTTCGGCTTCCTAGTGGACGAGGCGTTCCTGGTTGGATACGGGCTGGGGAGCCCGGAACAGACGAATCGGAACCTTCCCTACCTGGCAGCCACAAGTCAAACCGCACCCGTGACTTAAGTCACGCAAAGAAGGCCAGCTTTTTTGCGCGCGAAACGAGTAGAATGGCGGTCTAAGGGAATTTGCCAATCCAAGCTCCCCTAGCCGGCATCTAATTGCAATAGAACGGCCTGGGCCCAGGTATCTTTTGGCCTCCTGAGGCTGTTTTCAGAGGAGTTTCTGAGTGAATTCGACAGTCAAGACGGTTATCTTCTGGCTCGTGATTGTGCTCTCCGCTTTCCTGCTATGGCAGGTCGTTCGGACGGGCAGCAACGGCCCGAAGGAGAAGCCTATTAATTTTTCTCAGTTCCTGGAGAATGTCGATCAAGGGAACGTGAAAGAAGTGACCATCACCGCACAGGAAGTGCGGGGCAAATTCAAGGACGATACGGGTTTCAACACCACGGCACCGGCCAATTACCCCGACATGATCAAGAACCTTCGTGACAAGGGTGTGAACATCAACATCCGCGACGTCACCAACGGCAGCTGGCCTCTGCAATTGCTGGGGACTTGGGCTCCTCTGATCTTGTTGGCGGCCTTGTGGTTCTTCATGATCCGCCAGATGCAGACCGGCGGAAACAAGGCTCTGTCGTTCGGCAAGAGCCGGGCGCGACTGCTCTCCATGCAGCAGAAGAAGGTCACGTTTAAAGACGTGGCCGGTGTGGATGAGGCAAAAGAAGAACTCAGAGAAATCATCGAGTTCCTGCGCGAAGCGCAGAAGTTCCAAAAGCTGGGCGGCCGGATTCCCAAGGGAGTGCTTCTGGTCGGACCGCCGGGAACAGGGAAGACCTTGCTAGCCCGCGCGGTAGCTGGCGAGGCGAATGTACCGTTCTTCTCGATCTCTGGTTCCGACTTCGTCGAGATGTTCGTGGGTGTTGGCGCGAGCCGCGTTCGAGATCTGTTCGAACAGGGAAAGAAGAACGCTCCCTGCATCATCTTCATCGACGAAATTGACGCGGTGGGACGTCACCGCGGTGCCGGCCTCGGCGGCGGGCACGACGAGCGCGAACAGACTTTAAACCAGTTGCTGGTCGAAATGGACGGCTTCGAATCGAACGAAGGCGTCATTCTAATGGCAGCGACCAACCGTCCGGATGTTCTCGATCCGGCGCTTCTCCGTCCGGGACGCTTCGACCGGCGCGTGGTGGTGAGCCGTCCGGATGTACGTGGACGTGAAGAGATCCTGCGCGTTCATACCCGCAAGATTCCTTTGGCCGAAGATGTTGATCTCAGCGTGCTGGCGCGGGGTACACCGGGATTCTCGGGAGCCGACTTGGCCAACATGGTCAACGAAGCGGCTCTGAGCGCGGCCCGTCAGAATCGAAAAGCGGTTCTGCACTATGACTTCGAACTTGCCAAAGATAAAGTCCTGATGGGCGTGGAACGCAAGTCCATGATTCTCTCCGACGAGGAGAAGAAAGTGACCGCGTACCACGAGGCTGGCCATGCATTGCTGGCGGTGAAGCTGCCGCATTCCGATCCGGTGCACAAAGTCACGATCATTCCTCGTGGCATGGCCCTGGGCGTGACCATGCAGTTGCCCATCGACGACAAGCACAACTACACCAAGGAATATCTCGAAACCGAGATCGCGATCCTGATGGGTGGCCGTCTGGCCGAGGAATTGTTCCTCAACCAGATGAGCACCGGTGCCGGCAACGACATCGAGCGGGCTACCGAACTCGCCCGCAAGATGGTATGCGAATGGGGCATGAGCGCGCTCGGTCCGCTGACTTTCGGGAAGAAAGAAGAGCAGATCTTCCTGGGCCGGGAAATTGCGCAGCATCGCGACTACAGCGAGGACACGGCGATCAAGATCGATCTCGAAGTCAGGCGTTTGGTCGACGAGGGCTACGTGAAAGCCAAGGCATTGCTGGCGGACCACCGTGAGGTCTTAACGAAGATCGCGTTGGCATTGCTGGAACGCGAAGTCCTCGACGCGAATGAAATCAAGTTGCTGGTCGAAGGCAAAGAATTGCCGCCGATTAAGTTGCCGACCAAGGATGACGGCGTGCAGCAGGTGCTGAAGCCGGAGCCGGGACGTCCAGGAATCGCGAAAGGTGGCGAGAGTCCGGCACGGGCGTAGTCATCGAAAGCCGATGAAAAATTGAAGGGCGGCCGCAACGGCCGCCCTTAGTTTTTGCACTGATCGCGCTCCTAGCGATTCAGCAGACTCATCATGTGCTCGGGGTAGCGCGAACCGGCCGCCACACCGAAAGGGAAGACCTCATCGATCCGGCGCAAATCCTCGGCCGTCAAGCGCACATGCAGAGCCCCCACGTTGTCTTCGAGGTACGTCCGACGCTTGGTTCCAGGGATCGGCACGATGTCTTTGCCCTGGGCCAGCACCCAGGCCAGGGCTAGCTGCGACGGCGTGCAGCCCTTCTCTTTCGCAAGCTGTTGCACGCGCTTTACCAGGTCCAGATTCTTCTGGAAGTTCTCGCCCTGAAAACGTGGCGAGTTCCGGCGAAAGTCGTCGGCGGCAAGATCCTCGAGCCGCTTGAATTGTCCGGTGAGAAAGCCGCGCCCGAGCGGGCTGTAAGCGACAAACCCAATGCCCAGTTCACGAACGGTGGCGAGAATTTCATCTTCCGGGTCACGGGTCCAGAGCGAGTACTCAGTCTGTAATGCCGCGATCGGGTGCACCTTCACGGCACGCCGCAAGGTCGCGGCCCCCGCTTCGGAGAGCCCGATGTATCGGATTTTCCCCTCCCTCACGAGTTGTGCCATCGCGCCCACGGTGTCTTCAATGGGAGTGTCGGGATCGACGCGGTGCTGGTAGTAAAGGTCGATATGATCGACTCCCAATCGCCGTAAGCTGGCGTCGCAGGAAGAGCGCACGTAGTCCGGCGTCCCGTTCACGCCCCGCACTTGAGGATTTGCCGGATCTCGAACAATCCCGAACTTGGTAGCGAGCACAACCTTGTCCCGTTTGCCTTTTATGGCTTTCCCCACCAGTATTTCGTTCTTGTGGGGGCCGTAGACGTCAGCGGTATCGAGCAAGGTGATACCAAGCTCAAGCGCCCGCTGAATGGTAGCGATCGATTCGTTTTCATCGGCCCCAGTATAAAACTCCGACATGCCCATGCAGCCCAGGCCGAGGGCGGATACTTTGAGGCCGCTGCGTCCAAGTTCGCGGATTTCCATAAAAAGTCCTCCAGGAATGATTACTTAGTGCTTAAGAAAACAGAGCGCACTGTCGAGCGGGGCAGCGCCGTCGGACAGAAGAGTTCGAAGAAGCGTCTTTGTTAGAGATGCCCAGGAACGAGACTTGGGTTCCAGGAAACTGCCGTTATTGCGGTTCGATGGGAGCACCGGCCGGTGCAAGAGCCTGCCGCACCTGCTCGAGAGCAGGAATTCCCTGCATGCCGCCGTAAATGCGGAAGAGTGCGTACGCATGAAAGGCAGCCGATAGGTAGTCTTTAAAAGGAAGAAGAATGAGTCCATCGATGGCGTACAGCGCCATTCCCACCAGGAAGGCCCACTTCTCCCCTTTTCTTGCAAAATTCCAAAGGAGCACGAATACGCCGGCGATGAAGACGTTCACAATCAAGCCGAGGGTGGAACCGGTGGCGCCACTCTGTCGTCCGATCGCGTCAACAATTTGGGTGATACCGAGCCCAAAGATGAACGAGAAATGGGTCCCCCCCAGGGTGAGGACGGAGTTGACGATCGACAGCCCGGCGATCGCCAGGAACCATCCGGCGCCGTTCTTGACCAACTGTTCGGCGCGCAACTTCTGCGCGACCAGAGCTGAGGAAGGAGAAGTGCTTGTGACAGAGCCAAATTCACCCCAAGCCATTGAGACCACCTCGCGACACCGCCAGGGTTTCGGGTAGCTGGCAACCCGAATGTTGGTCGAGAAAATTACCACAAGGAACCACGAGAACGAAGCGGAATCTGGAAGGGGTCTCTTGCCTGCATGAGTCCCGCTTGTCGTAGGGACGTTGACGCCTGAGCCGCATTAGGCAACGATCGAGATCAGTGGCTTGGTCAGAGGTATTACCTGGCCGATTTCGGCCACGGAGACCCCTGCCGCTTCAAGAGCTTGCCTAAGTTTCCCAGCCTCCTCGGCAGCCACCGCGATAAGCAATCCTCCGGCAGTCTGGGGATCGAAAAGTAGGGTCTTTACGTCGTTCGGGATGCCGCTTTCATATACGACCAGGCATTCTGCAAATTCGCGGTTTGCCTTGAGACCGCCCGGAATATGTCCTGCGCGAACGCATTCGAGGGCGCCCTCCAGTAGTGGAACACGGCGGGCGTAGAAGCGCAGACCTACATTTGACGCCAGCGCCATTTCGCGGGCATGTCCGATCAGTCCGAATCCGGTGACATCCGTCATGGAATGCACAGCCCATGTGGGGACAGATGCCCCTGTCTCTCCGGTGGGCCGCTCTGCCGCTGCTGGAACGATCGCCGGGCTGCGCCCGGCTGCCCAGACGGGGGCGTCTGGGCCTACGCACACAACTTCGGCGGCTGCTTTGTTCAGTGTGGTCATCGATCGCACGGCCGCATCAATCCACGCCGGTTGCGCCGTGCCTTTCTTGATTGCCGTCGAAATGACGCCAGTGCCCAGCGCCTTTGTAAACAGGAGGCGATCTCCCGGCAATGCGCCGGCATTGGCAAGAACCCGCTTCGGGTGAATTACGCCCGTGACCGAGTACCCGAACTTGGTTTCATCATCGCGGATGCTGTGCCCGCCCACGACCGTGCAGGCCGCCTCCGTCATCTTGGAGAGTCCGCCTGCCAGGATGCGCTCCAGGATGTTGAGGTCCCCTTTTTCGGGAAAGCACACCATGGCCAGCGAGGTGAGTGGACGTCCGCCCATCGCATAGACATCGCTCAGGGCATTGGTCGCGGCGATCTGGCCAAACGTGTACGGGTCGTCCACAATCGGGGTAAAGAAGTCCACCGTCTGGACGAGCGCCATCTCGGGCGCGATTTGATACACGCCGGCGTCGTCGGCGTGATCGAAGCCGACTAGCACATTCGGGTCCTGTTGCCGGGCTAATTTCCCAAGCACTGTGTCCAGCGCCGCTGGACTCAGCTTGGACGCTCAACCCGCAGCTTTTACGGACTCCGTCAGCCGGAATGGCTTGGTTTCTGACACGAGGAACATTGTAACGGAGGGTTGGTGCAGCGCCGCCGCGCTGAGGGCAAGATGCCCTTCGGACAGGACGGCAAGATGCCGGCGCTACTCACCTCTAGCGGCTCGCCAATCCGCCGGCCGTTTCTGCACCATCGCATGTGTAGACGTGGCCAGTCACGAAAGCCGCGTCGTCGGATGCGAGGTAAGCGAATAGGGCGGCGATCTCCTCCGGCTTCGCATGGCGGCGCAGCGGGATCTTGCGATTGACTTCTTCCAACATTGCATCGGTGTACTCTGCGCGTTGCATGGGCGTGAGGACATATCCAGGAGCGACCGCGCAGACCCGGATCTTCGGGGCCAACTCGAGTGCCATGGATTTCGTGAGTTCAATCACTCCGGCCTTGGTCGCGTTGTAGTCAGCGTAATATGGATAGCCCATGATGCCGTTAGTCGAGGAGGTCTGCAGGATCACTCCGCTGCCCCGCTCCCACATATGCCGGGCCGCAGTCTGGGCTACGTAGAAGACGCCGGTGAGATTGACGGCAAGAGTCCTGTCCCACTCTTCGGGAGTGATGTCGAGGAAGTTGTGGCGGATGCTTATGCCGGCGTTGTTGATGAGGACGTCAACTCCGCCCATGAGCCTTACGGCTTCGCCGAAGGCAGATTGGACTTGTTGGAGATGAGAAACGTCCGCGGCGACCGTGCCGGCCATGCCCGGCAGATCTCGTCGAATCTGCTCGCATCCTCTGGGGTCGCGATCCAGCACAACCACGTGCGCGCCTTCTTCCAGAAAGCGGGCCGCAGTCGCGGCACCGATGCCGCTGGCGCCGCCGGTGATGAAAACTCGCTTGCCGTTAAGACCTCGCATGAAGGAGTCAGAATACAGTTTGTGGTTGTAGAAGAAAAGCTGGCTATGGTGGGTGCGTACAAAAAAGCTTTTAACCGTAAAGATCGCAAAGGAACCGCGAAGGACGCTTTTCGATTTTTTGCGGTTCATGCTTTTCCGCGCTCTCACATCGAATGGTGCCAATCATCACAATTCACGGGGTGTACTAAAGGGTGGCTTGGCTGCGATGAGACAACCCGACTTAACTCTTGCAATCATCGGAGCAGCCATCACGATTCATCGCAAACTCGGACCTGGACTGCTGGAGTCAGCGTAGGAAGCATGCCTGGCGTATGGGAACTGCAAAAAGTTGACTTCGAAGTCGTGCGACAGAAGGCCGTGCCCTTGGTGTAGGAGCGGGGTAAAGCTGATTGTGAGTTTCGTGCCGATTTGGTCGTTGAAGGAAGAGTGGTTATCGAACTCAAATGCAAAGAGGCGCTTCACCCAGTTGACGAGGCTCAACTTCTATCGCATCTACGCCTTTTGGACATTGCGGTCGGCCTGCTCATCAACTTTCACGTGGTACTCCTCAAGCATGGCCTCCGGCGTATGGTAAACAACTATCAAGAAGACGGTTTCGGTGCCCAAAAGCTCTTAAGCGCAAGTTCGCGAAGTAGTCGCGAAGTTCCTCGAGCATTCTTCGCGTACTTTGCGGAGAACTTCGCGGCGGTTAAGTGCTTTCCTTCAGGCAGGACCTAGAACCCCGGCTTCCCGCGGAACAGCATGACCAATTCGATGACCAGAATAACCACCACCATCAATTCCAGCACAAAGGCACGGCTCTGATTGAACTGGTCGACCATGAAGCGGTAGAGCTCCTCGGCAGTGTCCAGCTTCTGCTTCACAAGGTCTTTGTAGTCGGGCACACCGATCTTCGACGCGGCCAGCTTATAGAGGCGCGCCGAGAACATGTCGCTCAAGAACTTGATGGCATTATCGGCGTGCTCAGTCAGTTCGCTCACATCCAGCAAAACGGTATGCAGCTTGGTGGCAGCGCGGGCGGTCCTCCAACGACCCCACAGGCTTGTACCACCGGTCTCCAGAAAGTCGTAAACGCCTTCCAACTCACGGGTGAGCAACTCGTCGTAGTGGCGGAACTCCAAAAGCTGGGAATTGGCGTATTCGAGCAATTGAATGGCAGTTTCCGCGCCCGAATTGCTGTCGTAGAGAAACGAGGCATTCCAGCCGATCACTGCCAGATCGTTCGGATAGTAGGAAATCCGCCCCTGCAGGATCTCCTGGCGCTCGCCATCGGAGAGCCGCGCGGTCTCCCCGCGGACGATCTGTGCCACATGATCGCCGTGCCGGCTCAAAAGCTCACTGGCGCTGGGCTTGTTAGCTATTTCGCTCACGTGGAAGATGAAATAGTCCTCGTGCAGCCAGTCGTCGTAGGGCTTGATCAGCGCCGGGCTGGCTCGTTCCAGCTTCTTCTTCACGATCCTCGAAGCCAGGCTGGTGAAGTCGGTATCCCAGACCCAGCGGCTGGAAAGACGCACCAGCGTCTCCCAGTCTCCGGAAAAGGGCAACTCGAAAACCACGCTAAGAACGCCGTAGTCGTAATATTTGATTTGGCCGTCAAGACGCTCGCCGCTGTCCAGAACCAGGGGCTCGATCGGCTCGACTACCGGAGGACGCTGATACTGCACGTACCCGGGGGCGGGATGCTTGAAACTGGCTTCTGCCGTGCGGGCTCCGAAGATCTTACGAAGCGCGTCAAGGCGGATTTCTTCCGATACGTCGAATTGGATCAGTACCAGCACGGCCCCGTGCAGGGAGGTGTCGACCCCCCGTACGGTGGGGGATTGGAGCTGAACAGAGTCGCTGGCCAATTCCGAGACGGTCGTTTCGCGTTCCATGGTTTTTCACTAGCTCCCCGAAGTAGGACGGGGAGGAACTGGACGCCCTAGCTGGTGGCGCCCCATAGGGTGGTATCTGTATTGTCCCAGAAAGTCGCGCGACTGGCGAGAGGGTCCGGTTCGCTGGCGGCTATATCCTATATAAGTCTATTAGAATCAGCGTCGTCTGGTTAGCTGCCAGAGCAACGCCCCGGTCGCGGCCAGTCCCGCTACAGCCAAACTGGCTCTTTGCATCGACCGGCGGATCTCAGCCTCCTGGTCGCGGATCAGGCGCCTCTCAGGATACGAACCGGCGGGTCCGGAGGGGCCTGCGTGGAGGGCGATCTGCAGGATTTCCGCCAAATGGAGCGCATGACGGTCGGTTTCCTGACGGATCTGCTCCCGGCAACTGAACCCATCGGCGATTACGAACCAGTCAGGAGGAGTCCTGCGTACAGCCGGCAGGAGTTCCAGCTCTCCGATGGCGAGCGAGACGTCGTAGTTATCGTCCTCGAAGCCAAACGACCCGGCCATGCCGCAGCACCCCTGCGCCGGAGCCGTGTACTCCAGACCCATCCGGCTCAAGACGGCCCATTCCGCATTCACCTGCAAGACGGACTTATGGTGGCAGTGCGCGTGGGCGAGGGCCTTTCTCTGTAGCTTGGGCAGGGAAATCAGGTCCTGGTAGCTCTCGAGGAATTCGCTCAGGAGAAAGGTCTGGCGCGACAGGCGACGGGCGCGCTCGTCCCGAGGGAAAAGGTTTGTGAGTTCATCCCGGAACACGGTTACGCAGCTGGGTTCCAGTCCGATCACGGGGATTCCTGCTTCGATCTCCGGAGCCATAGCGTCCATGATCTGAAGGAGCAGGCTCTCCGCACGGTCCAGCATGCCAAAGTCATAGAGCGGACGACCACAGCAGAGGTTTCCTTGGGGCAGCAACACGTTGAATCCGACGGTTTCCAGGACGTCCACTGCCGCCCTGCCCGTATGGGGGAGGAAGTAATTGTTGAAGGTGTCGGGCCAGAGAACGACCGCGGGCCCGTCCGGATTGCGAGGACGGTGGCGAGAGAACCAGCTTTTGAAGGTCTGAGGGGCGAAGGCCGGAATATTTCGCTGCCGAGGAATTCCAGTCACAAGTTTTGCGATGTCACGCAGGAAGGGTAACTGGGTGGTTAGGTTGACCAGACCGGGCGCGTTCGACGCCAGCCGCGCCCAGAAATCGATGTTTCCGAACGCGTAGTGGTTCAGCGGACGCAGGCGCCCTTCGTGATAGTGCGACAGGAACTCTGCTTTGTAGGTCGCCACATCCACCGAGACGGGACAGTCACTCTTGCAGCCTTTACACGACAGACACAGATCGAGGGAAGCCTTGACCTCTTCGCTCCTCCACCCGTCGCGGATGACTTCGCCCTTTGCCATCTCCCAGAGCAGGTGGGCCCGGCCGCGGGTGGAATGCTCCTCTTCGCGCGTGACGCGAAAGCTGGGGCACATCAAGCCGCCCTCGTATTGGCGACACTTTCCAACCCCGACGCACCGCAGCGTGGCGTGGGCAAGGCTGCCCTGGTCCTGCGGGAAGCGGAAGTGCGTGGGTGGGTCCCAAGGGTGATAGTCGGCGCCCAGCTGCAAGTTCTCGTCCATGCGGTAAGGCTCGACCACCTTGCCGGGGTTCATCTTCCAGTCGGGATCCCAAGCCGACTTGAACTGATTGAAGGCCTGAATCAGCTCCGGACCGAACATCTTGGGTAGAAGCTCGCCTCGAGCTTGTCCGTCCCCGTGCTCGCCGGACAGGGAGCCGCCGTAACTGACGACCAGATCAGCCGCCTCATTCATGAACCTGCGGAAGCGCGCGATGCCTTCTTCACTCTGGTAGTCGAAATTGAGCCGGGTGTGCACGCAGGCGTGGCCGAAGTGTCCGTAAAGCGTTCCGTGATATCCGAAGTCGCCCATCAGCCGCTTGAGGTCGCGCAGATACTTGCCCAGCTTTTCCGGTGCGACCGCAGAATCTTCCCAACCTTCCCAACTGAGCGGTTCGCCCGGGACATGCGAGATCACACCCAGGCTGGATTCGCGGACGGTCCAGACATGCTTGGCCTCGGCTTGGTTGCAGAGACGCATGTTAGGAACGGTTGCGGAGCGGCGGAGCGCGTCCATTAGAGCTCGGGCTTGGGCGTCCGCATCCTGCGCGGTCGGGCCGCCAAACTCGGCGAGCAGCCATCCGCCTCCGGGCGGCAGCAGGGCAAGACCTTCGGCATGGACGCCGCGGCGGCGGGTGTATTCGACAAGCAGGTCGTCCACGCCTTCCAGTCCGATGGGCTTGTGCGCCATGATTGCGGGGACGTGGTCGGCGGCTTGAAAGACATCCGGATACGCAATGACCAGCAGCACACGTTCCGGCGGACTCTCCACCAGGCGGCAACTAGCTTCGAGCACCGTGACGCAGGTGCCTTCGGAACCAACCAGCGCCCGGGCGACATGAAAACCGTTTTCCGGGAGCAGGTAATTCAGGTTGTAGCCAGAGACCCGGCGCGGAATATCGGGATAGCGCTGGCGGACCAGATCGCCGTAAGTCTCGGCGATAGCCTGCAGCTTCGAATAGATTTCGCCGCGGCGGCCGCCGGCGCGGATGATTTGTTCCAGTTCCTCTTTGCTGGTCGCACCTACCGTCATGCGTAGGCCGTCGTAGGTGAGGATGTTGAGTTCCTCGATGTTGTCGTCGGTCTTGCCGGCCATGACCGAATGCACGCCGCACGAGTTGTTGCCGATCATTCCGCCCAGCGTGCAGCGGCTGTGGGTTGCGGGGTCGGGAGCGAACGTCAGGTGATGCTTCTCCGCGGCATTGCGAAGGTGATCCAGAATTACGCCGGGCTGGACGCGAGCCAGCTTGCGGTTGGGATCGATCTCTAAAATATTGGCGAGATACTTGGTGAAATCGAGCACCACGGCAGTGTTGCAACATTGCCCGGCAAGTGAGGTGCCGCCGCCCCGCGACAGCACCGGCGCGCCGTATTCACGGCAAGTCGCGATGGTGGCGATGACATCGTCGAGACTGCGCGGGATCACGACTCCGATCGGGACTTGGCGGTAGCTGGAGGCGTCGGTGGCGTACAGCGCGCGGCTGCTCGAGTCGAAACGCACCTCACCTGCAATTCGTTTGCGCAAGGAAGACTCGAGTCCGCGGGTGTCTACTTGCGCCGATTTTGCCGCATGCGCGCTCTCTGCAAAAGAATTGCTGGAAACGATCGGAAGTGGATCGGTGGGCGCCATCTGGATTCATCTTCCGGGAAAACAGCGCGTCGTGCAAGGGCGGGATATTCGTGCTGCTTGCATGGGCCGGCCTAAGAGAGCCAAGGGAAAGCTTTTAACCGCTCAGGTCGCAAAGGCATCGCGAAGGAGGCGAGGAGAAACCTTAAACCGCAGAGGCCGCGGAGCAGAGTGGGTGCTTTGAATCGCGCCGTGTACAAACTAACCGCGAAGTTCATAGAGATTCTCCGCGTCCTGTGCGAGACTGAGCGAACTTTGCGGTTAAAAGCCTTTGGCGGTCTAGCGGTCCGCGATAGCTACGACCACAACCGCGTCCCATAATCCGCCATACTCAAAGCCAGCAAGATAAACAGGAAGAAAATCGCGGTGACGATGACCAGCTTGGTCATCTTCTCATGGGCGTACTTCACATGCATGAAGAAGAGCACCACCAGAATAGCCTTGATGGTCGCAATGCTAAGCGCAACGATCGTATTGAAAGGCCCAAGATCGACGAAGGCGGCGAACACGGTTAGGCTCGTGCCGGCTAGCAAAGCGAGCCAGATTCCCACGTACAGCTTGACCGAAGAAATGTGTTCAGACATGTCGCCTCACGGATGCCGATCGATCAGGTACAGCAGCGGGAACAGGTAGATCCAGACGATGTCGACGAAGTGCCAGTACAAGCCCGCATTCTCCACCGGCGTGTAGTACTCCGGCGAGTAGGCGCCCTTCCACGCCTGGTAGGTCAGAAACGCGAACAGACCGACTCCGATGATCATGTGGAGCGCATGCATGCCGGTCATCGCGAAGTAGAGAGAGAAATACACCTGGGCATGTTGCTGGTTGACGGGAGTATCAGGGTGACCAGGAATGTGCTCATCGAGGTGAAAGCTGGCCTGGCCCGGAACGTGATGCTGGACGAATTTTTCCCGATACTCAATGCCTTTGATGCCCAGAAAAGCCAGCCCCAGCGCGATGGTCAGGAGAAGATAAACCACCATTGCCTTCTGCTTTCCAACTTGTGCGCACCGAACTGCCATCGCAACCGTCAAGCTGGAGCAGATCAGCACGGCGGTGTTGACGGCTCCCAACTCAATCGCGAGGCTCTTGCTTGCGGCCCCAAAGTCCCCGAAATACCAGTAGCGATAAACCAAATAGGCGCAAAACATGCCGCCGAAGAACATGACTTCCGTGACCAGGAACAGCCACATTCCGAGACTCGCGGCATCCTTCTGCTGTTGCGCGGTAGCGAAGTGATGCAAGTGGGCCGGATTTTGGTGGGCCTCGTGGGTGGCCGTGGCCGCTGGGCTATTGTGCAACGGGGACCTCCCCCTTGATCTCGTCGTAGTTGTAGGCTTCCCAGGTGACGACGGGCTGCTCGTCAAAGTTGAAGGTCGACGGAGGAGAGGGGATCGTCCACTCCAGTCCGGCCGCGTTCCACGGGTTGTCGGGTGCAGGCTTGCCGTAGCGCATCGACCACAGGAAATAAACCATTGGCAGCAGGTAGCCGACAGCGAGAATCGTGGCTCCGGCGGTCGAGAGCACATTCAGAATCTGAAATTCGGGAGCTCTGGAGTAGTCCCAGTAGCGGCGCGGCATCCCCATATAACCCAGGATAAATTGCGGAAAGAAGGTCAGGTTGAAGCCGATGAAGACAATCAGAGCCGCCAGCCTTCCCCAGCCCTCCGGATACATGCGTCCAGAAATCTTTGGCCACCAGAAATGCATGCCGGCCATGTATGCCATGACCATGCCGCCCACCATGATGTAGTGGAAGTGGGCTACCACAAAGTAGGTGTCGGTCACGTGGATGTCGATTCCAAGCGCAGCCAGGAAAAGTCCCGTCAGCCCGCCGATGGTGAATAGCCCGATGAAGCCGAATGCGTAGAGCATCGGGGTCTGATAAGTGATCGACCCTTTGTACATGGTAGACGTCCAGTTGAAGACCTTGATCGCCGAAGGAACGGCGACAAAGTAACTCAGGAGCGAAAAGATGAGGGCGGCATAAACCGAAATTCCGGCGACGAACATGTGGTGTGCCCACACCAGGAACCCCACCACCGCGATCCCGAGCAAAGCCATCGCCATCGCCTGGTAGCCGAAGATGCGCTTCCGTGAGAAGCAGCAAACCACCTCGCTCACGATCCCCATGCCCGGCACAATCATGATGTACACGGCAGGGTGCGAGTAGAACCAGAACAAGTGCTGGAACAGCAGCGGGTCGCCGCCCAGAGTCGGGTTGAAAATGCCCAAATGGAAGAGTCTCTCGAGCGCCACCAACACAATCGCGATCGCGACAACGGGCGTGCCCAATACCTGGATGATGCTGGTCGCATAGTGCGCCCAAACGAACAGGGGTAGACGGTTCCAGG
>WNFQ01001067.1_pt1 | contig 26091 bp, 29 predicted proteins | sample 5400171 | NCBI WGS metagenome assembly WNFQ01 (sample SAMN13153356, study PRJNA577476) | soil metagenome | isolation source: 20 cm soil under Madrone tree | place: USA:California | collected 2016-06-14
GCAGCGGCCTGAACGGAACCAGGGAAATTTCAAAAATAGGCGCTTTTGTTCGGAACCGGACATAGATCAGAACATTAGATTGAATGCTGTCCTGTTCGGCCTTTTAGTTCCCGATCGGTGTTCGTCAAACGCGGCCGCGCAGCACTCTTTCAGCTAAGAAAATGCAGATAATGAGGAGGCGCTCATGCCGGGGACGAGAAGTGACCGTGCTCGCGCACGCGCCAGGAATTTGCTGGCGACCCTTTATCCAGCTCCCGACGATCCTGAATTCCATCGTCTGCGCGAACTTGCCGTTGACTATATCCAGGAAGCCGAGCGACTCGAGGCCGAGAGGAAAGGTCGCGTCCTTGAATCCGATGAGATGATCTCGGCGGCACTCGACGCGGTGGCGAGGGATTACTTCGCGCGCGCCCTGCTCCGGGCCGTGTCCCCGGAGAAAGCGTTGGCGAGAGGCATGGAGCGCCGGGCCAGAGGAAACATCCCTAATGGGATGAAATAGCCCCTAATGGAATCAAGCTTTGGTTCAGCCGAAGGTCACGGCCGATATGCACATCCCTGCCGGTGACAGCCGACAGGGATCAGCCGAAAAGATGACGGACGGCGAGCGCTGGACCGGTGGCGCCCGTCACGGATCTGCCGCACAATAGAAATCCGCGGCGCAAATCCATGGAAGTCGATTTGGTGGGCAGCGATTGTTCCCGGCAGCGTATCACCGCGAGGCGCATCAGGATTTGCCTTTCGTCGCATCCTTCGCGGCAGACATGACCCCGCCGGTGATCTGTCTCATATGCTCCCCGGCATTGGTGAATTGACTTCTCAGGAACTCCGATTGAATTTGCATGGCCTGCTGAAGGTCGGTGGCGTGAACCAATCTTCGCGCGTGCTCGAACGCCGCCTTCATGTTCTGCTCGGTGAACGATAAAGCCTGCTTGGAAATGTCCGCTCCCGGATTCGGGATGGATCCTATTGATTTGCTTGCGGCATCGAAAAACAGGCCGAACGCTTTTTCCGCCTGATCGATGGTTTTTTCGGCCAAATCGCGCAATTCGGCCGGGACTTCCAGTTTCGGTTCAACCATGACGCCATCCTCCGGTTCACGCTGAGGGTTACCACATTCCCGGATCGGCGTCTTTGCAGTGTTGCCTCGGAGATTTATTATCCTGGCGGAATTATCCTTGGAAGCCGACAGCCGAGGGCCGATGCGGAAGAAGGACCAGGAGATATTTCGGCGCGCCGTTGAGCTCGCCGGATCCGGCAAATGCAAGGACTGGTATGATGTCCAGGAAAGGTTGGTTGAGAAGGGATATCGCCGGGCGCCTGACCTTTTGGACGGCGAAAAAATCCGGGCGATCCTTGATTTGCAATGCGGCACAGGCCGCAGCCAGGGCAAGAGCCCCTTCCCTCCCCGCTGATTTTTTCAATCACCTTCGAGAAGTTCCCGGTGGTTGCATGCGCCGCTCAAATCGGCGCATCACGCGATTGCGGCCGATCGTTGCGGCGCTTGATCGCAACTCGCCCAACAAGATTGCACCGAGCAAGTTTTGCATTTCCAGCCGAGCGGTGACATGCGGCATCGTTAGACGCGCCGTGATTGCAGTCAGGACCAATGGTCGGATGCCGCTGCGGGGTCGGTCGCCAGACGTTGGACCAGCGCGATAACTTCGAATCGTTGCCTGGGTGCAAGTTTCAGGAAGGCTGTTAGCAGTCGCAAGCTCTCAACGGTTTCGCTCGATGGAGCGCCGAGCTTCTTGTGCAGCTCTGCAACAGATGCAGGAGTTTTCATCTCGCACCTTTGATAGGGAACGGGAATGACATCCAAGGCAAACGTGAAGCCTTGGCTCACATAGTCGATACAGCGGCGATGGAGGTTGAGCGTTTTGGCCTGACGACCGCCACTTGATTTCTTCGAATGGCACGCCTGGCAAGTGACCCGGCTGAACCCGAGAGGGTTGAAAGTATGCCAAGGAACAACCAAACCGGCAAGCCAAACTAGTAGTCCGGGGCGATTCTTTGTTTCGTGCTGCTTTGGTCTCGGCTACGCGGCGTAATGTTGGGCTGCGCGGGGCAAAGGCCGGTCCGCTCGCATGGATCTGACCGCGTTGTCTCGCCAACCGCTCACCGAGGGAGGAAGCGACAACAATCCAGTACGTCCGTCCGCCAATCGGGTTGCCTCGCCGCGCTGTGTGGCGAATTGCAACACGCGATGTTGTCAGGCTCATCGCCGGACCGGATCCGTTCGGCTCACTTGTTGAGCCCGCTCCTTGTCCCGCGGCTGCTCCTGTCCGCGCTCATCGCGCACGATGCCTTGGTCGGGAGCGTCGCCTCGCCCCGGCTCACGGCAAGTTGTAGGCCTTGGCTCAGGCTTCGGCATGCCCCTTTGACCGCCATGCTTGCCGCCTTGATCTTGCACACCTTCCAAATCGTTTTCTCGGGGCATTGTAATCACACCTTGTTTCACAGCGTTTTCCCGATGAGCAGGCTTAAACTTTCCGCGCTTATCCCATGGCAGACAATGCGGTCCAGAGCCGTCGGGTTCCAGGGGATGCGCATTCTGCGTTGAAGGGCGGAGGTACCTCCTCGACGAATGAAGGGCCCTGGCGGAATGCGGGGCCCATTTGCTTTTGTCAAGCGCGGGGCGGACCAACGGTAATGGCAATGCTCCCGAACCCCATGAGCGCAGTTGTTCTCCAATTGCCCGCCTGATGTTTTTGCAATGTTAACTGGACGAGACTCGGCCAGCGCTCGATTGACTTCTTTGTGAACGGGCTTGCCAGCTTTGCGCGCCACTCACGCAACAATCACGGCGAATTTATCGCCGGGCGCGCATATCTTTCATGCTCGAAGTCAGACCCCGGCGAGGACTGTCTTCAGATTGAATGATGTTCATACTTCAATCGGCTCGAAACGCAACGGTTTTGAGCGTTGGGGAAGTGCGGCAGAGAATTGCTTTGCTTTTTTCCGGCGCCGATGGCGCTAGCACAAGCAGCATCCCATGTGTCGCATCCGGGGCTGACACAGGGAGAACAAGATGAAACAGCTTTTGAAAATTTCCGCCGCGCCCGCCACCGCGTTATTCGCGCTGGCTTATATTGCGATAGCGACGCCCGCGGCAGCGGGCCCAAATGAGTATTGTCGCCAGGACGTCACTTCGGGAATGCGCTCCTGCAGCTTTGAGACCCTGGAGCAGTGTCAGGCGATGTCCTCCGGCCGTGGCGGCACTTGTTATCGCGATCCACTTCTGAGCGACACCAGCGCCTACGCCTATCAACCGAAGCGCCCGATTTCAAAACCCGGGATACGCTCGAGGAAGCCGGCTGAAAGCCGATAATGCCGTGCGTTCGCGGCAAGCCCGCTATGCGCTCGACAGCAGTCTGCCTTGCGCAGACTGCTGGGCGATGCCGGGCTTGCAAGCGTTAACGGCATCGCTGATCAAGGTCAGAGTCCATCTCAAGCAGATCATCACATGACGATCGCATGATCGGGGCCATGCATTAGAGACGCGATGAAGACGAAGCAGATCTTGAAAATCAGCGCCGTGCCTGCCGGGGTGCTTTGCGCGCTGGCTTTTTTCTCTACGGCCACGCCCGCGGCGGCGGCTCCGGTTGATTATTGCCGCACCGATACTTCCGGAATGCGGGGCTGCGGCTTTTCCAGCCTGGAGCAATGCCAGGCGATGGCTTCCGGCCGCGGCTCCAATTGTTACGAGAATCCATTCCCGCAGGGCGCCAGCACCAGCGGCAACGCGAGCGGCAGCGCCTATGCCTATCAGCCGAAGCACCATGCTTCAAAAGGCGCGAGGAAGCCCGTTGAGCAGCGAAAGTCGGTTGAGCACCAATAGAACCGCGAGTGCCGACTGAAGGCGAAAGGTGGCCGGCTTTGCCCCCGGCCACTGCGCCGCCGGATGGCGGGCTGATTGCTACTTTTCCCAGGATCCCCGGTTCATTGCTGCTTTTCCCAGAAGGACAGCAGGCCCTGCGACGCCGAGCCGCCGATTACACAGGGGATGCCGACCGCGACCTGGCCAAGCGCCGCCGCGGAGACGCAGCCGAGGGCGACCGCCCCGACGCCGACCTGGCCCCAAAAGTCGAGATTGCGTCTTGAGTCGGAGCCCTTGCTCTTGAATTCTTCCACGGCGGCCAGCGCATCCTTGCGCACCGCGCCGAGTTGCACGGTATCGGCGGCCTGGATCACCTCGGCGAGCGGCGCCTTGATTGCCGCCGGTTGCCGCGCAAGCTCGCCGCGCAGAAATTCGCGCAGGCCCGAATCGCGGACCGCGTAGCTTGCCAGCGTGTAGCGCGCCATGCTGCCGACCGTCAGCTTGTCGGCGGTGTCGCGGCTTTTGCTCCAGGGCAGCATCTGCATGATGCGCAGGATCGGAGCATGGGAGCCGGTCGCGAAATAATATCCCCACAGCGTATCCAAAAGATCCTGACTGCCGGCGAAAGTGAGCGACGTATTCAGTTTCCTTTCCTCCTTGGCAAACGGATTCTTTGTGAACACGCCGCGCAACTTCTCGAGCATCCCCGGCGCTGCTTCTTCCAGCGGGATGGCGGTCAGGGTTGGCAGCGTGCCGGCGAGATAGCTGTCGATCATCACCCGGCGCCCCGGCATCTTTGGCGCGACCCGGCGCAATAGATTCCGCCAGTCGGGCAATCCCGAATAGGCGATGGCGCGCACGATCACCCATTCATCCTCGGGCGGCACCGGAAAGAAGCTGGTGACGAGCTGCTCGGCTTTGGCGGGGTTCGACCCGATCGCGCCGCCGATGAAGCCGAGGTAGATGCCGGAATTCTCCGGCTCCTTGAAACTTTGCGCGTGGAACAGTACGCGCACGGCAGCGGGAACGTGAGCGTAATCGGGCTTGGCCCGGTAATTGTAGATCCACTGCTGGACCACGCTGAGCGAGGCGCGCGGATCAATTTCCGGCGTAGTGGCCGCACCCGCGGGCTGGACCAGCAAAAGCATACTGATGAAAAGTGCTGCGTAACGCATGTGATGCTCCCGGAGTTCTCGCCGGCGACGGTCGCCTGCGCGAACATTTTTCCGCCCTCACCGGTAACCGGCATTTGAAGCGGCTATGCGACAATTCTGGGAACGCGCGGTTCAACGCGGCGACGAAATTATGGCGGCCGAACGGGCAGTTAGCCCGCAACTAACCTCAGGTCAGACATTCTTTCGCCCCGCGCAGGCAATTCCATCGCGACCCGACAAACGGGAGACAGACAGGGCGTGATCAGCCAATGCATGGCGCGCAGCCGGCGATACCGCCAGTCGATCACAGCGAGCGCGTTGTTGGTCGCAGCGTTCGGGCTTGTTTCTGCGCCGGGCGCTGCGACTGAAGCCGAAGCGCCGCCGCGCCAGACCAACGCGCAAGCGCGCGGTGCCATTACCGTGCAAGGCAATCGCCGCGTCGACGCCGACACGGTACGCTCGTATTTCCATGCGGCGCCGGACGGGCGGTTCGATGACGCCGCGCGCGATACGGCACTGAAGGCACTGCTGGCAATCGGTCTGTTCGACAAGGTCACGATCGAGCGCGCCGGCGAGCGGCTGATCGTGCATCTCGTCGAAGCTCCCGTGCTCGGCCGCGTCGCCTTCGAAGGCAACAAGAAAATAAAAGACACCGAACTTGCAGCCGTCGTCCAGTCCAAGCCGCGCGGCGCGCTGCAGCGCGCCGTGGTGCAGGCCGACGTCGGCCGCATTATCGAAGCCTACCGGCATGTCGGGCGCAACGACATCAAGGTCGCGCCGCAGATCATCAACCGCGGCGAAGACCGGGTCGATCTCGTCTATGTCGTGATGGAGGGGGCAAAGACGACGGTGCGGCAGATCAACTTCGTGGGCAATCGCGTTTTCGGCAAACAGCAGCTCGCCGCGGTCATAAAGACCTCCGCGACCAATGTGCTGAGCTTTCTGACCGGCGGCGATGTCTACGACCCCGACCGCGTCGCGGAGGATCGCGAGCAACTGCGGCTATATTACCGGAGCAAAGGCTATGCCGACGCCAGCGTGACTTCGGCCAGGGTCGAATACGGTCCCGCAATCAAGGGATTCACGCTGACGTTTTCCATCGATGAGGGCCCACTCTATCACTTCGGCGACACCACCATCGTCTGCAATGTGCCGGGCCTCGATGCTGAAAAGCTTCGTGGTCTGCTCGTGGTCCGCAACGGCGCCATATTCGACGGCAACGCGTTGGATAAGACAGACGAAGTTCTGGCGATCGAACTCGCAAAACTAGGCTTTCCCTTCGCGCAAGCCCTCCCCCGCACCACCCGCGACGCCGATGCGCGGCGCATCGATGTCGCCTTCGTGATCGACCAGGGGCCGCGGACCTACCTCGAACGCATCGAAATCCACGGCAACACCCGGACGCGGGACTACGTGATCCGGCGTGAATTCGACATTGCCGAGGGCGACGCGTACAACAAGACGCTGATCGATCGAGCCGAGCGGCGCCTCAAGAATCTGAACTATTTCAAGACCCTCAAGATTACGCGCCTGCCGGGCTCGGCGCCGGATCGCGTCGTGCTCGACGTCGCGGTGGTGGAGCAATCGACCGGCGATTTTTCGATTGCCGGAGGTTACTCGACGACCGATGGCCTTCTCGCCGAGGTCAAGGTCGGTGACCGCAATTTCCTGGGGTCGGGCAAGGCGGTCAGCGCTTCCGTTACCTACGGCCAATACGCGCGCGGGATCGATTTGTCGGCATCCGAACCGTATTTTCTCGGCAGCCGCGTTTCGGCGGGAATAGAACTCTACGGCAGACAGAATCAGGCGAGCCCCTACCAGTCCTACGGCAGCGACATCTATGGCGCGACCACGCAGTTCGGCACTCCGCTGACCGAGCAGATCGGCGTACAGTACCGTTACTCCCTGTATAACCAGAACGTGACGCTCGATCCGACATCGCTGGCCGCGGCGCCGTCGCTGCCAATCCAGCAGGCCGCGCTCGCCGGTCCCCAATGGGTGTCCTCCGTCGGCGACACCGTCACGTATAGCACGCTGGACAACAACAAAAACCCAACCAGCGGAATCAAATCGCAACTCACGCAGGATCTCGCCGGCCTCGGCGGCGATGTGAAATTTTTGCGCACCACCGAAGACCTGCGCTCCTATCACCCGATCAACGATGACGTGGTCAGCCTGGTGCGCGCGCAAGGCGGCTACGTCACCGGTTGGGGCGGCCAGCAGGTGCCGCTGCTCAACAGCTTCTTCGGCGGCCCGGCGATGGTGCGGGGATTTGCGCCCAACGGCTTCGGGCCGCGTGACCTCACCCCTGGCACGACCATGGATAATGTCGGCGGCAGCATGTACTGGGCAACAACAGCGGAATTGCAGAGTAATATCCCCGGCGTGCCCCAGGAGTACGGCCTCAAGGCGTCGGCGTTCGTCGATGCCGGGAGCGTGTTTCGTTACAGCGGACCGACGGCATTTCCGGGCTCCGCGCAATCGTTGCAGGTCGCCAACAACAACATCGTGCGTTCGTCGGTCGGGGTGGGTCTGACTTGGGCCTCCCCCTTCGGCGCGCTGACCGTCAACTACGCCGTCCCGCTGACGAAAGCGGCCTACGACGCGGTGCAGCCGCTTAGCTTCACCGCCGGAGGGTTTTAGGCTGCCAGTCTCCCTACCACTTGGCATTGGCAACGCACGTCCACCCCGAACGCGTGCCAAGCGAAGCTGCAAGCCCATCCTGGCAAATCGGCTTGGTCAAAACGATCCAGAAACAGAAGATAACTGCGATCAGCGCGATGCTAAACCACAGCCGTCGATTCATCCAGGTCCCCCTGCACTCGACCAGCATAGCACGAACCGAGGAAGGAACGCTCGGGGGTAAAGTCCCGTTATTTGGCCGCCCGCTCCGTCGCGAACCCATAGATCAATGCGAGCCGGTCGAGGCATTCGCGGAATCGCCGCGAGAAATAATCCATCCAGCGCTGTCCGCGCAATCCGCGCCGCTGCCCAACCTGTTCCATCGTCATTCCCAGAACCAAAACCTCATGCACCAGCGCCGCGCCGTCCGCGCCGAGTTCATGCTCGGCGCGGTTCAGCCGCAGCACGGCCTTGCGCTGGCGTTCCGTGATCGGCTCCCGCGCCCGCACGCCGTCGACATATTCCCGCGTCGGATCGACGGCCTGCGGTCCGCGCTCGGCTTTCTCCCAATCATCCTGAAATGCCCGCCCGCCCTGATACTGCGCCTCGTCGATCTGTCGATGCGTGTGTAGCCGTGCCAGCGGATCGTTCCGGATCGAGCGCAGCGTTACGATTTTTTCTCCCGGCTCCAGCGCCATCGGATCGTCGACTTCGATCGTCGCCACTTCCGCGTTGCGTGGCAGATCGTGGGATCGCCGGTCATGTACTTTTGTTGTTCTGTGCAGCTTGTTACGCTTTGCCCGTGCCACGTTGTATTGCCTCCGTTGAGGGTGGAAGTTGAATTTCGTTACGCAATGCGGGACGCGGCGGCGACGCGGCAGCGGCTTAGAGGTGACCACCATGCTCTTGAGTGGCCCGGCGCTTCTTGCCGCCTCGACCAGCCGAAGTGAGACGGTGCCCGCCGATCGTTCCGATGTGGTGCCGGGACCGCGCGTCAGATGAAGATGCGGAGCGCAATAGCTTGAGCCTGGGCGCCGCGGGTGTCCGCAAAAAGTGATGGCTTCGCCCTCCTTCTCCCCGCCATAGGGGTAACGGCAATCGTCAGGCTCCAGATCTGTGAGCGAAAGATGGCGCGGATCGATCTCGATACAGCGGAGCTCGACGGGCTTCGTGGGCTTGAAGGTCGGCATCGGCCGAATGAATTCGGGCGCATGGTGTTCGCGCACTTTGCGTGGCTGCGGTTGTGGGGCTTTCGGCGCGGGGCAATGCTTGGGCAAGTCTTTGGCGCGGCGGGGGCCGGCAACCCCCAGACGCCTGGCGCGGCCGATTGCAGCGCTGCGGGAATAGCTGGTCTTGAACTTGGCATTGATCGCATCCACGACTTCCGAAAACGACATCCCTTTTGCGAGATATTCCCTCAAAGCGGCCGAATGCTCGTTCGCCCAGCTTGTCGATTGCATTGGCCTTTCCTTCCCCCGGACGATTCTTGTCGTTCCGAGCGAGACTTGCCGAATCCGCGCGTCGACAATTTCTGACATTCCGAAGTAAGAGTCAAGGTCGATTTCTGATAATCGGAATTGCTTTATCTTCTGGAATTCGGAAAGGATGGCTCCATGCTGGATGTCAAGATTATCGAGCGGGGACTGGAAAAGCCGGGCAAGACCAAGGGCGGTCTGGCGACGGCGATGGGCGTCCGTCCCGGCGCGGTGTCGGAAATTCTGTCCGGGCTGCGCCTGATCAAGGCCTCGGAAATCACGCCCATCATTGATTATCTAGAGCTCAATTCGGTGCCGATCATGGGCCGCGTCGGCGCCGGCGCGGCGATCGAGCCGGAACACGAGCAGGTGCCGCCGGAAGGCCTGGGCGAAGTCCAGCTGCCGTTTCCTATTTCCGAAGAAACCATCGCCTTTGAGGTAGCCGGCGATTCCATGCTGCCGAAATACGAAAATGGCGACGTTATCGTGGTCTTTCGGGAACAGCGCCATCCCTTGGCGAGCTTCTATGGCGAAGAGGCCGCCGTCAGGCTGAAGACCGGCGAGCGTTACCTGAAAACCATCGAACGGGGAAAATCCTCCACCTTGGTCAACCTCACGAGCTTCAACGCCAAGCCGATCAACGGGGTGAAGCTGGAATGGATCGGGGAAATTTGCGTCACCCTGCCGAGGGGCCAGATCGAGCGTTTGCGGGCCAAAGCCGGCCGGGCACGCAAGGCGGCAAAAACCCATGCCCGCGCCCAAGAAAAATAAGGCGTGACCTCGAATCGCCGGGTGATTCTCGCCGCCGCCCGGCGGATTTTCGGGGGTCGAGGGCCTGTTTTCTGATTTTCAGAATTATCCGGCTTGACTTCTTTCTGATTTTCAGAAATAATAGCGCCGTGAGCCCAGCCTCGCTTAAGAGGCGAAAGTACCCCTACATGCAATATTTCGTGGTCATGATCGACTATGGACGGCGCGGCCGCGAGGCCATTGTCGATCCCGAAATCACCCGGCGCGACGTCATCGCCCGCGTCGCGTCCGGCGAGTACAGGAACATCAGCTTCATACATGAAATCGCCGATGCTGCGGTCGACGATATTACCGCCGAGATTCTGGCGGAGGCAGCACTTCCCGAAATCGCGGCCACCGGCGCCGATCTGCAAGCCCGCCGCTTCGATCACGCCCGCGATCTCCGCAAGCATGAGGTGGTGTAAGGCAGGCCCGACTGGCCGGCAGTTTCGGCCGGCTCAGTGGCGGGATGGCGGTGGCCGTCCTAGCCCATCAAGGCTGATCCCCAGACGCTGCGTCAGGGTGCGACGCGGCAGCGAAATACGAACCTCACTTCCTGTCCGGCTTGTTCTGCTGGTCGTAAGGCCTCACACCTTGACTGCTATCAGGCATCTTGTCCCTGGTTCCAATCTTCGTTAACGCGCCATCGACGTTAACGCGCCATCGAAACTTCAGGCGACAAATTTCGCGAGGTAATTCAACCCTCCCGCAATCTGCTTGCTTCGCGTGCATTCTGACGCGGGGCCGATTGAGCAAGTACAGCGGCCGGCGCGGCGCCATTGCAGTCGATCGAGCGGATCGCGATTTCTTCCAGCGCCTTGTGATGCCACATCTCAGCTTCAGCAAGCAGCCGCCAGCTCTCGAGAGGACGAAACACCGCGCTCTGACGGCACAAAGACTCCATTGCGCGGTAGCGAACGAGGTCTTCCATTTCTCGCCTCCAACCTGCCTACCCCAAAATTATTTAAAACCGATTTCACGACGCTGTCATTACGATTCTCAAAACAGTTTGATGGTTGACTCGCGAGCCGATTTCGACGTCTGCCGGCGGCGATTTCCTTTGTTCCGCGCACCGACCGCCGATTTGAAACTGCGGCCCTTCCGCTGTTGCTCGTGGAACTTTCGCGTCGGGCGGAAATTATCCCGGACGAGCATCTAATTGAGCCGGGCGCTCATTTTATCCGCTCTCATCCGTCACTCGCGGGGGCCCTCGAGGGTGCCATGTCAAAAATCAGGATTTATGCCGTTATCGCGCTAGCGACCCTTCTCTCGGGCGCCGCTTACGCTGGTCCAGGAAAAGGCGGCGGTGGTGGAGGCGGAGGTCACGGCGGTGGCGGCGCGCACTTCGGCGGTGGCGGTGCACCGCACTTCGGTGGAGGCGGCGGAGGTGGCATGCACTTCGGCGGCGCGCATGTCGGCGGCGGTGGTGGCGGCGGGCATGTCGGCGGAGCACATTTCGGTGGCGCCCGCTTCGGCGGCACCCATTTCGGCGGCGCCCGTATCGGCGGGACACATTTTGGCGGTGCGCGGATCGGAAGGGCCGGGGGACCGCGCTTTGCAGCGCAGCCCAGTTTCCGAGGCCAGCGCTCATTTGCGGTCCGCGGTAACACAAACCGGGTCGCCAGCCGTGCCGCGGCGCGGGCCAACCGCGCGGCAGCGCTAAACGCAAATCGCGCCGCCACTACGCTCGGGCGGAACCGAAATGCTACATTCGGCCCGAACCAGAACGCAAACCTCCAGAACCGCAGCGCAAATCTGCGGTCAAGCGCCGTGCAAAAGGCGCTGAACTCGCGCGCCATGGCCGGCACGTTGCAAAACAAGGCCGCCCTGGTCAATCCGAACACCCGAGCCCAACTGGTCGCAACCGCCGCCACCGCTGGATGGCTTGGCGGCCGCAACGGCAGAAACGCATGGTGGCGGCATCGCCATGGCGGATTCGGCTGGGTCGGCCCGCTGTTCTGGCCGCTCGCCTATTACGACATTTATGACTACGCCCTGTGGGGTTACGGCTACGATCCCTTGTTCTGGGATTACGGCTATGACGACATCTATGCCGGCGTGTTCTATCCCTATGGCTATGATGACCTCGCGGCCTATATGCCATCGGGCGGCGGGGGCTACCGCAGCACGCTTGGACAAGCGTCCGTACAGGGATCCGACGCGCGTGCTGCGATGCCGGAGCAGCTGGCGCGGCTGTGCGGCGATGACAGCCGCGACATCGCAGGCCTTCCGATAGACCAGATCCAGCAAAGGCTTCAGCTCAACGACGCGCAACGCGCGGCGCTGGACGATCTCGCCAACGCCTCGGTGAAGGCGGCGCAGGACATCAAGGCGGCCTGTCCGACAAGGATACCGGTCACAGCGCCCGATCGCCTTGCCGTCATGCAGCAGCGGATCGAGGCGATGATCGCCGCGGTCCAGACGGTTCAGCCCGCGCTACAGAAATTCTACGATTACTTGAATGATGAACAGAGAGCGCAGCTCAACGCACTGGTCCAGGATCAGCGCCGGCCCGAGGTCGCGCGCAACACAAACGGGTCGCTGGCCCAAAGTTGCGGCACCGCGCAATCCGGCATAACCGGCTGGCCGACTGCCGAGATCGAGGCAAGGCTTCATCTGAACGATGCGCAACGTGCCAGCCTGGAGACGCTCCAGCAGGCCAACACAAAGGCGTCGGACCTGATCAAGAGCTCCTGCCCGACGACGGAGGCGATTACCCCGCCGGCGCGGCTTGAGGCTGTCGCCAACCGGCTTAATACCATGCTGGAGGCAGTGAAGACGGTACGTACAGCCCTCGACGACTTCTACACCAAGCTGAATGACGAACAGAGGGCCCAGTTCGAGGCAATAGGGCCGGCGCTTGCGGGAGTTTCCAACCGGCCGGAGGATGCGCAAGCCCGGGATCGCCGCCACTACCGCCGCCACGGCGCCAGTCTCGGCGGCTTGGTCCGGCATTTCATGTCAATGGCGCGATGGTGAAGCGGACGAGAGCGGGCCCGGGCTGGCGCGGGGCCGATCCTATGCACCGGCAGCTAGGCGGGAGCGCTCCTGCTATTGGCGGCGCTCGGCATCATCGCCATGGGAATCGTGCCGATGCTCGGCCGTGACAGGGCGTCTGAAGGTGTTCTGGCCGAGTAGCGCCGTGATCTGCGCGCGCACATCTGCGCTGACGCGGCTCCGGCGGCCGCTTCCTTCCCGTCATGGCCGGGCTTCGCCCCGGCCATCCACGTCTTTCTTAGATGGTGCCAAAGACGTGGATGCCCGGCACACGGCCGGGCACGACGAGCTACACCAAAAGCGCTCGCGCCGAAGTCTCAGATCAGCAGAACCGTCGATCCCGTGGTCCTGCGCGCGCCGAGATCGGCGTGCGCCCTGGCCGCGTCCTTCAGCGGATAGCTCTGGTTAACCTCGATCTTGACGGCACCTGACAGCACCGCCTCGAACAGCTCCTTCGCCATCGCAACGAGGTTCTCGCGCTTGGCGGCATAAGTGTTGAGGGTCGGACGGGTGACGTAGAGCGATCCCTTTTGCGCGAGAAGACCGAGGTTGAGCGGCTCGACGCCGCCGGAGGACTGGCCGAACAGCACGGCGACACCAAGCGGCGCCAGGCAGTCCAGTGACTTCAGGAAAGTGTCCTTGCCGACGGAGTCGTAGACCACGGGCACTTTCTTGCCTTGCGTAATTTCGTCGACGCGCTTCGCGAAATCCTCGCGCGTGTAGACAATGGTGTGGGCACAGCCATGGGCCTCAGCCAGCTTTGCCTTCTCATCATTGCTGACCGTACCGATGACGGTGGCGCCGAGATGCTTCGCCCATTGGCCCAGGATAAGGCCGACGCCGCCCGCCGCGGCATGCAGCAGGATGGTGTCGCCGGCTTTGACCCGATAGGTTTGGCGGATCAGATATTGCACCGTCAGGCCCTTCAGCATCATCGCCGCTGCGGTCTTGTCGTCGATGCCGTCGGGCAATTTGATCAGGCGGTCGGCCGGAATCAACCGCTCTTCGGCATAGGCGCCGAGCGGCGCGCTTCCATACGCGACGCGGTCGCCAGGCTTGAGATCGGTAACGCCCGGCCCGACTTCTTCCACCACGCCAGCCGCCTCGCCGCCCAGGCCGCTCGGCAACTGCACCGGATAAAGCCCCGACCGGTTGTAGATATCGATAAAGTTCAAACCCACCGCAGTGTGACGGATCCGCGCCTCCCCCGGCCCGGGCTTGCCAAGCTTGATTTCTTCCCAGACCAGAACTTCGGGACCGCCGGTTTTGTGCAAGCGGATGGCATGCGTCATGCGATTACTCCTCAAGTGAAATGACAAGAGACTAAGGTCGCGGGCGGAGCCGCCCCGGCCGGTAGCAGCTAGGTTTACAATATGCGCCGAACAGGCGGCGAGGAACACCCTGCCGGCGATATCCCTGCCTCCTGTCTGGTCTCAGATCCGACCCCAGGAACCGATCACGGGACGGAAACGCCGGGAACCATCATGCCGATAGGGGCGTTCCCCTGACGATCCGATAGGAGCGATGCATGCGCGATAGTCAGGACAGGAACGGCTCGATCAGCGGCAGTACGCTGGCGGTCATCATCGTTGCGTTCGTTCTCGCACTTGCCATCCTCATAGGGGGACCGTGGAACACCAGGCATGTTGCGAGCAATCCGGGACCGAGCGGAACACCGGGATCGACGACGGTGGACAGGACCCCGCCGCCCGCCGAGGGGCCTTCAGGGACAACCACAGGCGCGGCGCGCTGACGGCGCTGCCTCTTCACGTGTTGATCGCATCCTTGATCCGCTTTCGCGTCAGCGGCAAATTGCGAAGTCGCTTGCCCGTAGCGTTGGCAACAGCATTTGCAATGGAAGCCGCCGCCGGCCCCTGCCCGGTTTCGCCGCTGCCGAGGAAAGGCTGACCGGGACGATTGATGATATGCACCTCGATGCTTTCGGGGGCCGAATTGAAGCGCAGTGTCGGATAAGTCTGCCAGTCGATGCTGGTGATCCTCCTATCATCGAAGGTGACACTTTCGTACAGCGTCCAGCTCATCGACTGCACGATCGCGCCTTCGATCTGGTTGATCAGGCCATCCGGATTGACCACCTGACCGCTGTCGATCGCCGCCACCGCGCGCACCAGCCGCGCACGCCCGGTCTCCCTGTCCACTTCCACCTCGCTAGCAACGGCGCAATAGGCCGCCAGATTCTTATAGCGCGCAAAAGCGAACCCGAATCCACGAGCCCGCGGCGCTTTTTTACCGCTCTGCCATCCGAACTCTTGCGCGGCCTTTTCAATCACCTCGCGCCCACGGGAATCGTCGAGATGCCTCAGCCTGAACTCGACGGGATCGGCGCCGGCGGCAGACGCAAGTTCATCCATAAAGCTTTCGATCGAAAATACGTTGTGGTAGGCGCCGAGCGACCGCATCGCCGAAACCCGCAGCGGCATTTCAGGAATGAAGTGGTGCACGACGTGCGCGTTGGGGAATTTGTAGATTGGGACAGCATTTCGATCGCCGCCGCCTTCCGGTAACGGAATCGGTTTGGGTGCCGGTGCGGCGAAGGGTTGCGCCATTTGCTGGGCGGCCAGCATCGATCCGGCGCCACCCGGCCGCGTCGAATGGGTGTTGCTCCAGACTTCGTAATTCCAGTCTGATATCGTGCCGTTGCGGTCGAGCGACGCCTTCAGTTTCGTCATCATCGCCGGCCCGAACGGCTCCCAGGCGTGTTCCTGTTCGCGCATCCATTGCACGCGAACCGGCGTACCGGGCAGAGCGCGCGCGATCAGCGCCGCATCGGCCGCGGCATCGTCCGCGCCGTTATGGCCATAACACCCGGAGCCTTCGACGTGGATGCAGCGGACATTTGAGGCCGGCATTCGCAGCATTTCCGCGATACCCTCACGATCGGGATAGACGCCTTGCGTATGGGTCCACACCGTCATCGCGCCGTCTGTGAACTGTGCAACGGCGCAGGACGGCCCGATCGATCCATGCGCCTGATAGGGCCGCGTATAGGTGGCCTCGATTGTCTTTTGAGCGACGGCAGACGGATCGCTCCGCTCGAAGATGGTCGAATCCCGCGACGGCAGGCCGGTCAGGACGCGCAGCAGATCGTCCTGCTTCGGCAGGCCGGCGATCTCGTGCCATTTTGCCGCGCCCGATAGCGCGTTCATTGCCTTGATCGACTGGAATTCTTTTTTGGCGATCACGGCGAGAAAATTGCCGTCACGAACCACCTTGACGACACCCGGCATTTTCTCGACCGCTGACGTGTCGCAGTCCGTCAATTGGGCGCCATAGCTCGGCGGCCGCACCACCCTCGCATGCACCATGCCGGGCAGCCGCAGGTCCTGAACATAGGCAGCGCCACCGGTGACTTTGGCCGGGATATCGACGCGCGGCAGCGGTTTGCCCATCACCTTGAACGTCATCGGATCCTTCAGCTTCGATTTCGGCTGCGCCTGCACATGCAGCATGCCGACCGCGACCAATTCGCCGTAGCTCAGCCGCTTTCCGTCGGGCGAAATCACCGCACCGTTTTCAGTGCGCAAATTTTCAGCAGGCAGACCGAGACGCCGCGCGGCTTCCGCGAGCAGAAGTTCACGCGCCTGCGCGGCCGCGTTCTGAATCGCGGTGCCGCTGTCCTGCACGGAATGGCTGCCGGCGGTGTACTCTTCGTTGGCGGTCAGGTGCGTATCGGCTGTGATGACTTTGAGCGATTCAAATCGAACGTCCAACTCCTCAGCCGCGATCTGCTGGAAGGCCGTCTTGAATCCCTGGCCGAGTTCGGCCTTGCCGGTGAACACCGTGATGCTGCCGTCGGCATCGATGCGAATCCAGGAATCCAGAAACGGCGACTTCTTCAGGCTGCCCGGGAGGCTCGCCGCCGGAGCCGCGGCGGGCGCGCTTTGATCTTGCGCGAAGGCTGACGCCAGCGAGAAGCTTATGATCAGCGCGCCGCCACCTGCGAGCACGCGGCGGCGGTCGAAGATCACTGACGCGTTCATGGTGCTCTCCCTTGGGTCGCCGAGGACGCATCGGCCGTGCTTATTAAGCTGATGGCGCGATGCACTGCGCGCAGGACGCGCATATGGGTGCCGCACCGGCATAAATGCGGCTCCAGCTCGCTGCGGATCTCTTCATCGGTGGGCCTGGAATTTCTCTGCAGCAGCGCCTGTGCGCGCATCATCATTCCGGCAATGCAATAGCCGCATTGCGCCGCCTGCTCTTCCATAAAGGCGCGCTGGATCGGCGCCGGCTCCGAGATCGTGCCGAGGCCTTCCAGCGTCGTCACCTGCTTGCCCTCCAGCAAAAGCAGCGGCGTCATGCAGGAAAGCACCGCCTTGCCGTCCACGATAACCGTGCACGAACCGCACTGGCCGAGACCGCAGCCGAATTTCGCGGCATTCAGCTTGATATCGTCACGCAGGACATAGAGCAGCGGCGTATCCGGGTCCGCATCGATTTGGTGATCTTGACCATTGACCTTCAATGTCATCATGGCTTGTCTCGCTGCGTTGGATCGAGGGGAGCACTGTGCGGCTCTGGCGATATCTGGAGAAATACGGTCTGCATGCGCCTTGCATCCGCAACGGTCTTTCCGACGCCGGTCCATGCCGGTTGGTTGCTGAACCGCGCGCGCAGATAATTCAACAGCGCTGCAATCTGGTCGTCGTTCATGCTGTCAGCGAAGCCCGGCATGATCAGGCTGCGTTCTCCCTCCACCGGGCGAATGCCCGACAAGACGAGGTTGGCGAGGTTGCGCGGATCTGGGCTAGCGATAGCGGTGCTAAGGCCAAGATTGATTCCACTAAACGGCAGCGGCCTGTCGGTCTCGTGACAAGTCGCGCAGACCGCGGCGTAGATCGATGCGCCGGCCGCGTTGATCTGTGAAGCCTGCATTGGGGGTGACTTGGCTCGCACCAGCACTTCAGCGGCCCGGCGCTTGCGATCCGGCGTCAGTGCACCAAACACGCCGGCCATGTAGGTCGCGATCGCGTGAAGATCGCGTTCCTGTACTGACGACAGATTGCCGACCACCAATGCCATCGGCCCCTGCGCGACGCCATGATCGGGGTGCCAACCGTCCCGGAGGTAAGTGAATAGCGCCTCAGCGTCCCATGGCACGGGCGCGGGAGACTGAGCGTTGATCGCATAAGCGTGCCAGTTTTCGGCCTCGCCGCCGGAAAACCACGCGCTCGCGCGTTCGGCGCCGAGTGCATTACGCGGGGTATGGCAAGCGCCGCAATGCGCCAGCCCCTCGACCAAATAGGCGCCGCGATTCCATTCCGCACTCTGCGAGTTGTCCGGTCGATACGCCCCGCGGCGAAGAAACAACAGTTTCCAGCCGGCGATCACAAATCGCTGATCGAGCGGAAAGGGAAGCTGATTTTCGCGTGCGGGCGCGTGAACCGGTTCCCTTGTCATCAGGTAGGCATAGAGCGCGTGGTCATCCTCGTCGGCAACGTTCGTGAAGTGGTCGTAGGGGAATGTGGGATAGAGGTGCTGCCCGTCGCGATTGACGCCTGACCGCATGGCGCGACGGAATGCTTCTTCCGGCCACTGGCCGATTCCCGTCGCCGCATCCGGTGTAGTATTTGAAGAGAAGATCGTGCCGAACGGCGTCGGCACCGGAAGCCCGCCTGCAAAACGCTTGCCGCCGCGCACCGTATGACAGTCGCTGCAGTTTCCGATCGCGGCGAGTTCGCGGCCACGCCTGACGAGATCGGCATCGAAAGATTGCGGCGCAGGCCGATCGATCGCAGCGATCGCTGGCCGCCAAATGATGGCAAAGGCTGCCCCTACGCCGCCAAGCAAGAGCGCAACGAGGACACTTCCGATTATTCGCGACTTTGTCATACGTCCCGACAGCTTTTGGCGGTGTTCCCATTACAAATTCGTGGTCAGGCCTTGCCGCCAGGTCCGACCACCGCCTGTTGACGTGCTGGTCTGTTTGCGCGGCGACAGCTTTAAGGGAACGCGTGAAGGCACCGGGCGTTTCATTGGCAATGAAGCAAGTGCACAGGGCCACGGGATTGTATGCATGGTCAGGGAAGGTCCAGCGCAACCGGCGCCGCCGCCGAAAAACCCCTATCCCGCCGAGAAAGCGCGGGGTGGCGGGATAATTTTGAAGACGCCCACCAAACGATGGGTTTTTATCGCCGGCCTCGTTGGCGCGATGGTTCTGGCGTTGATCTTGAGCCTATTTCGTTGAGGAGGCGTGAGACCCGGAATCGAATCCCCCGAAGCGGTGGAGCGAAATCGAGCCTGTCTAATCTCCGACGGGCGAGGCTGACGGCTTCGGCCTCGCGCGGCCAGCCGCTTGCCGCGGTGGCTTTCGCGTGTTCGGATTCGACGATTGGTCGCCTGCGCGAGGGAACTGGCAGCTACCCTCGGACGTTGGAACATGGCTTTACCCGTTGGAGCATCTTTGACCAGAGCGAACGCTGATGCGCACCAGGAAACCCTCAGCATGGATTCGACCGTCAGTACTGCTGGGGTTGGCGAGTCACACGGCGATGGGCATTGCCATGGGTCTGGCATTCGCCTTCGCGTTGACCCTCATCGACACAATCGGCGTCATGGCCCTGATCAACCACAGCGCAGATCCGAAAACCACGATGCTTGTCTTCGTGGGCTCTTTCACGCTGACGTTCGGCGTCGGCGCGACATTGACCGGCCTTGTCTTCATGATGATGGAAGAGCATTGATCTCCGCTCAGGTTCGGACGCGCGGGTGGACGCTGCGCTATGGCTATGCAGGCCTTGGATTGCGACGTTTTCTGGTGTTTCGCCATTTTTGCGGCGGTCATGATTCCGGTGGCGCTGATGCTGAAATCAATCGGCAGCAACTCTCAGCAGGTCCAGATGGGACATTAAAGACTTCCGCGAAAATGTCCGGGCCAGCTGATCCGCCCGACGCGATGCTACTCTTGTCGGAACCTGGGGCTGTCTGATTGGACCAATCAGTGTTTGGCTTCAAGGACGATCACGACACCCGTCGGTTCGGGTTCATGAGGCCTCAGACTCGTCAGGGTTGCGTCACTCCAGCTGGCAAGACTGACAATTTCACCCGTTTGAACGTCGACTTCGGACGTTTCAGCCGGCTCGAGGACGTTAAGGCCGCCGCCATCAAGAAAGAAAGTATGATTCCCAAACAGATCGTTCAGTTGCGCAACGGCGGGATGGCTATCGGGAAGAACCTCGGCATTGAATTGGCTCAAGGTCTGTATCACCTGTGTCGAGTTTAGCTTCATGGCCTTACTCCTGTTTTTTGCTTTCGGCCGGTCTCGTGCGTTCTCCAACCGGATGCGAAAGCTTGCCAATTCCACCAGCCTGCAATTGGCTTGCAATGATTGCGCTGAGGTAACGTTCCCGGACGGCTTGGTAAAATTCGGTTGCGCAAGGGTCTTTTGCTGTGGAACCGAAAGGCCGAACTGCCGATGATTGTCTAAGCAGCCACCAGCTTTCCGATCTCTGAGACGGGGTGCGACGTCAGCTCCTTGGGGATCTCGGCGGCGATGCAATCGATAACCTCCGGGTGAAAAGCTTTGCGAAGCTTGCCGAGAATCTTCGGAGGAGCGATGATCACGAGTTTTTCGAAAAGATTGGCGTGAGCATAGCGATAGAGTGCTTCCGCAATCTCGTCGGCAAATCGTTCCTTTGCGATGTGATGCCAGTCGGCCTCTTCCATCGCGCTTCGGGCAACTCCAACACTTGCAAGGGACCGTCCTGGACGATCCGTCCCTTGCTCACGCGTTGCGGGATTTTCCTGCTCGAGAATCCGCTCAACGACAAGGTTGATGCGTTGTGCGGTGCCTCGGTTGCGCAGGAAAAGCGCCTTTTGGCCGTCCCCGACGAGAATGAGACTATTGTGGGGGATGATCGAGGGCATAACGTGGGGAACGTTGGATCTTAAGTGCCATCGTCATTCCTGCCGATGCTCCGAGTCCTCTGTTGTATAATGCTAAACCCGTCTCGGAGTTGCTTGGCACTCCGTGGTTTCGCTCGAAGACGTGCCGTTGCTGACAACCTACCCAAGATCGAGGTTTGGAAGTCCGGCATTCATTCAAATGTTCCAGACGAAATAATATTAGCGGAACGGCGGGTTCTCAAGCTCGTTGGAACGGACATGAGCTTGAGTGCCATCGCCGTTCCGGTTCCCTTTAGGATTTCGGGCGCATCTTCGGATAACAGCCAAATGAGAAGCGACTATGGAGATCAATAATTTCAAGGACATGTACCTCGCAGAACTTCAGGAACTGGTGAGCGTCGAGAGCCAGCTTGCTGACGCATTGTTGCGCATGGCAGGGGCGGCGGCACATCCGGCGCTGAAGGATCTGTTGGTCCATCACCATGGGGAAACGGAGACCCAGAAGCAACGACTTGTCGCTATCCTGCAGAAGCATGGTGCCGATCCAGCGGCACATACCGACCAGGCCATGCAAGCGCTCGTCAATGAGACGAAGAAAATGCTTGCCATGCTAACGGGAGATGACCTGCGTGATGCGGGTCTTATCGGGTCGGTGCAAAAACTCGAACATTACGAAATTTCCGCGTACGGCACGGCGGCGGCGCTTGCCGGTCAATTGGATTTGCGCGACGAGCAGAAGATGTTGCACAGAAGTCTTGACGAAGAAAAACGGACTGATGAGCGGCTAACCCAGCTCGCCAAACGTGAGGTAAACCCCGACGCACTGGCTGCCTGAAAGTCGTCCATCGCGTGCGTCCTGCATGCGATGGGGGGTCCGTACAACAGCGGTTCGTCGGACGAACAGGGAGATCAACCATGCTTTTGGAAGCGCAGGAAACAGTCAGCCTTATAGGCAGTGACAAGGTGCAGGGAACCGCGGTGTTCGGGCCCGACGGTCAAAAAATTGGATCGATTGAGCGGGTGATGATTGGAAAGATTAGCGGCAAAGTCTCCTATGCTGTGCTGAGCTTCGGCGGCTTTCTCGGGATTGGCGATGATTACTACCCGCTGCCATGGCCCTCACTTAAGTACAATGTCGACCTTGGCGGCTATCAAATAATGGTCACCAAGGACCAGCTGAAGAAGGCGCCGAAATATGCGCGAAGCGCCGATTGGAATTGGAACGATCAACAGCTTGCCCACACTGTAAGCGCCTACTACGGGGTCCCACTGCCGTAGCCGGTTCATGTTGTCGAGGAACGGTCGGATCGAGCTTTCCTGGACTACATGAGTTCGTATCGAGCCCGTTGCCCCTTTGCCGGCCGTTAGGATCTTGGCCGCAAGCGCTCAGTTTGCCCTGTGCTTGCATCGGCGATTTTGATGAAGAGATCTGGTCCGAACGATCAAGTTGTCACCGCCCATGCCGTTCTGCTTGGAGACCGCATCAACACGTCCAGCGTTGAAGGTGAGACGTTATCGACTTCTCCCCTTGCGATCCGAATAGGCAAGGGAGGAATTGCTGTTCTCTTTCGCTACGGCGTTGTGGTGCTGATCGGTTTATCGCAGCAGCAGGAACAGGAACTTCTGGAAAAATTGTCCGCCCGCGTCTCAGGCCGGCTCGATCGATACGAGGAGGAAACCGCGGTCATAAAACTTGCGGACGAAGATGAGGATCAGGTCCCGGCGGGAGGGCCAATTCTGGTCAGGGCGTCGCCGAAGTTTTTGAGGTGATCGAGCCATTTGCACGGGAGCTGGCAACGCGTGGAAAAGCGCGTCTAAACCGGACCGGTATCCTGCGGCTGATCGGGAACGCCCTCCTGGTACAACACCGGGTGTCCGGTCGGGTCGCCATCACCGAGAAACCGGATGCACTGTGGGACCGTCCGGATCTGGAAAGGCTCTATGCTCGTCTGGAAGATGAGTACGAATTACAAGAGCGCGTCGATACGCTTAACCGAAAGCTTGCGGTAATCGCCGAGACCGCAACGACGCTCGCCGACCTCATCGACACGCAACGATCCCTGCGTCTCGAACTCATTATCGTAGCGCTGATCGCGTTGGAGATCGTCATTACCTTCTACCAGATCCTGGCGTCTCGAGCCGGTCACTAGACAACTGCGGAAATGTTGAAATGCGTTCCATAAGTTGTTCAAGTTCCATTTGATTTTGTTGTACTTGACTCCCGCCGCCATCTGCCGCAGCATTCAGGGATGCTGCACCTGTCGAGGCGCGGGTAATCGGCTCGGCCTTTGCAGGAACTGGCGTTCGATCATGTGGTCGAGACGACGGCAGCAAGCGCGGACATAATGTCCCCCAGACCTGATGTCCGTAGGACAACATTGGATGAGGAGCATGACGCCACCGGGCACGTTGCAATGACCTTGCTCCAATGCAAGGTCACGGCGCAGGTTGAGGTGAACTGCAGCTGCTAGCCATCATTTGTGCCGCCGACAATCTGAACCTATCCACGAGACCCGGGACGCAAAGGCCACGCGCCTTCAGGTTTCGACATAAAACTGGTGTGTACCAGACATCCTTCGCATAGCGAAGATTACGGGCCCCGCGATGCCTTAGCCGCACCGGGGCCCAATCATTTGGATGAGCCTTCACGTTCGCACGTTCGCCCCCAACGCGGATCGACCTGTGTTCCGTCCAGGGAGTCGGCGGCTCTCGACCTGAACCCGACGGTCTCCGCTTTCTGGCCCGGTTCCGCCGGAACTCAAATCCCGGCCATGAGGTTACCCCGGTCAAGGACGGAGGCTATGATGAAACGAAGTTTGCTTTGCTTCGGCTTCCTGATGATTTTGAGCGGCTCCGGCCTGGCGCAGATGGATAGAACCGCGCCTGCATTTTACGTTGTGCTGAATTCCCTGACCAAGAGCTGCACCGTCGCCGATAAGTTGCCGCGCACCGACACGCCGAACATTACCGTTGCCAGCGACACGATTTATAAAACCCGGGCCGAAGCCGAAACGGCGATAAAAACGCTAAAGCCGTGCAATCCATAGGGCGCTGCTCAGGCTCCTCGTAATCCGTCCCCAACACAGGGCACCAAAACAGCCCGTCACCATAGCGACTGCCGCGCGCGTTCCGGCCAGGCCCTGTCGTAATCCTCGCCGCCGACACGGTTATCGCTCATGTCGGCGAGTATCTGGCCCGGTGTCGGCAAAGTTTTGGGGTCCACCCGCTTCTCGGGATTCCACAGGTCTGACCGGACGATGGCGCGGGCGCACTGGAAATAAATCTCGTCCACCGTGACGATGATGACCGTGCGCGGCGCCTTGCCGTCCACGTCAAATGAGGCCAGCAAGTCGGGATGAACCGATAGTTGCGCGCGGCCGTTAGCGCGCAGCGTACTGCCTGAGCCTGGAATCAGAAACAGCAGCGCAACCCGGGGATCGCGCACAATGTTGCGCAACGAATCGACGCGGTTGTTGCCGCGGCGATCAGGAATCATCAGCGTCTTTTCATCGTGAACGCGAACAAAACCGGACAGGTCGCCGCGCGGCGAGCAATCCAGTCCTTCGGGACCGCACGTTGCCAGCGCGGCGAACGGTGACTTGTCGATCAGCGCGCGATATTGCGGCGTGATCTTGGCCGATACCTTGACAATGGAGGCCTCGTTGGGCTGGCCGTAGATCGCTTCAAGCTGCTCGACCGTCGCAATGATCGACATTGCCGTTCTCCTGATGGCCGCGAATCGCGAAGGCGACCTACTCGCTCCCTCGAGCGCCTTTGATGACCTGTACAAGCTCGTGCGCATGATGCTTGACGCTGCCGACATTCGCGATCGTTACATCGGGCTCGATTGCGACATCATCCGCGGCGCGGCCGAGCCGGTGCTCGATCTGCCCGTCGCTGCTCCGCGACCGCGCAGCAAGGCGCTGGCCAAGAATTTCCGATGGCGCCGTGACCGACACCACCGTGACATCGGCATAGGCGCCGCGTATCGCGTCAACCACCGTGCGTGAAACATTCGCGACCACGGTGCGCCCGGCGCGGATGTCGTCGTCGATCGCGCGGGGCAATGCGTAGCAATGACCGTGCGCCTCCCAATGCACCGCGAAATCGCCAAGCGTACGCGCCTGCCGGAAGGCATCGAGGCTCATTTGCTCATTATCTTCAAAAGCGGACGCTTCGCGGGTCACCACACGCCGGGGGAAGACAACGTTACCGTCGTCAGCGCACGCGACCCGCGCCGACCCAATCAGCGTATCCTTGCCGGCCCCGCTCGGACCGACCACCACAATGAACCGGCCGGGCCCGATCATGGCGGGCCGACGAGCGGATATGGTCGGCGCGTCGGTCATGCCACGCGATGTCCTTCACGCCAGACGCCGCGCACCACCGGGACATCGCGCGCCACATGCACACGGATCAGATCGGCGCGCTTGCCGATCGCGATCTCACCCCGATCGGCGAGACCGACGGCCTCCGCGGGCGTCTTGGTGACGGTGCGGATGGCGGACGCAAGATCGATCGCCGGCACGCGCTGCGGCAATTGCAGCGCCGCCATAAGCAGGCTTGAGGGAATGTAGTCGGACGACAGGATGTCCAATAGCCCCTCGCGCGCCAGATCGACCGCGGCGATGTTGCCGGAATGCGAGCCGCCGCGCACCACGTTCGGCGCCCCCATCAGAATGCCGATGCCGGCCCGGTGCAACCCACGCGCGGCTTCCATCGTGGTCGGAAATTCCGCCACCGAAACCCGGTCGCGGATGGCGTCGGTGACGTTTTCGTCGGTGGTGTCGTCATGGCTGGCAAGCGGAATCTCATACTGACGTGCCAGCGCCACGATCGCGCGCATATTGGTCGCCGCATGGGCCTTCTGATAGGCAAAACGCCGTTCGAACAGAATGTCGAGTTCGGCGTCGGTCATGCCGGGACCCTTGCCGCGATAGTAATCCCGCAGCTTGGCTTCGTTGCGAAACTGCCGTTGCCCCGGCGTATGATCCATCAGCGACATCAAGCGTACATCCGGCCGCCCAATCAGTTCCTTTGCCTCCTCCACCACACTCGGCATCGGGATTTCGCAGCGCAGATGCAGGAAATGATCTGATCGAAGCAGGTCGGCATCGCGCGCCGCCGCGATCGCCTCGGCGAGTATGCCCGCCCTTCCATCGACTTCCTCGGCGCCGTCCTCGCGCCAGACTCGCAGCGAATCCAGTACCGTGGTGATCCCTGATGTCGCCAACTGTCCATCATAGGAAACAACCGCGGCGATCGGATCCCAGAATACCTTTGGACGCGGCACGTAATGCGCCTCCAGATGATCGGTGTGCAGTTCGATCAGGCCGGGCATGATCATGTCGCCGCCGGCGTCCGCGCTGCC